>PJTS01000649.1_pt1 | contig 18648 bp, 14 predicted proteins | sample 1512251 | NCBI WGS metagenome assembly PJTS01 (sample SAMN08177686, study PRJNA422409) | Soil metagenome, whole genome shotgun sequencing project. | isolation source: Soil (2) enriched on wood chips: alkali lignin treatment | place: USA: Madison | collected 2015-01-15 | reverse complement strand
GATCCGCTGACGTGTCGCATCAGACGAGCCATCCGAAGAGACGAGGATCTCATGCGTGAAATCCCCGGTCTGACGGAGTGCGCTTTCCAGCGCGGCGTCGATATAGCCTTCCTGGTTATAGGTCGGCACGATGGTGGTGATCCTGGTCATTCGCCGTGCAGCCGCCGCATCGTCTGTGACACGCCCTCCATACTGAAGCCCGCGCCAAGCCCGGTTTCGGTGATGGTGCCATCCATAGATACCACCGCGACCCGGCCAGCCTCATGTTCGTAGAGACTTAGACCTAGCAACCGCTCCAGCCCGTGCTCAATCGAACCATCGCGTCGGAAGACCGTGCTGTATCCCTCAGAGTTCTTTATCATCCGCGCCATTTTCATCAGGATTTGCGGCCGGATCCAGAACATCGTTCCCGCCACAAAGGCCCAATCCTGCTCCAAATGCTGCGCAAGCCCGGCCTCTGCGGCAAGGATTTTCAATTGTTCCAGGCTTTTCGGAACCGAATTGCGCACCCCATGTTTGTAAAAATCGGCGCTGCAGGCCATGACCAAAGCTTCATCGGCGCGGAACTTCTCCAGAATATCCCCCACCAGCGCCTCAGTCCCCAAGATCGGATCCATCAGCCCCCGGCGCCAGGCGTCGCCCCAAGGCTCAACATCGCGCTTGGTATGGATCTTGAGAACCAGTTCATAAAGGCCAAGCGTCGGGACCAGCGCGAGGAAAGGCCCTATATCTGAGCCTATATTGGGATAGAAGAACCGGCGCAGGGTCGGGAAGGCGGCACGCAGTTCCGCGAGGCATTCATGATCTTGCTCAAGAGAGGTCGTCACGAAAAGATCGAACTCCACGCCGATCCGGCGCAGATAGCGGACACAGTCTGGCACTCTTTCAGGGTGAAAGACATGCAGAACCACCGCAATCCGGTAAGAGGAGGCATCGCGGATCCGGCTGGCGTTGCCGCTCAGAGCCAGCACCTTGCCCCGCACTTGGTCCTGCAAAAGCGCAAGCTCACCGGGACCGGTATGTTCCTGCGTGGTGATCCGGGCGGATGTGCCGTCATGGTATTCTACCCCGATCCAAGGAAGGCCAGTCACCCGCGTCTGCAAGGCCACCCGCAGGATCAGTTCCCAGTCAACCAGCCGGCGCAGGGTCTCGTCAAAACGGAAGCAGCGAAACGCCCCCGTCCAGCGCATGAAAAACGCGTTCAGATCGATGAAATTCGCACGCAGACAGGAATCGAAATCGAAATCGGCATAAAGGACAGCCTTTCTCTGCCCCTCATCATCATTGAGGCTTGCCGCACAATAGCCGGCCGAGGATTGCGAATGCGCAGCATGGCGCAGCAGTACCGCAACCATCTCCTCCTTCCACTGATTGTCGGAATCCAGAAAAAACACCCAGTCGCCGGTCGCAGCATCAAGCCCGGTATTCCTCGCACCGCAGACCCCTTTGCTGTGGCGGTTGCGAACGAATGTGATGCGCGGATCCCGGATCGCCTGCACTACCGAAGCCGTCTCATCCGTGCTGTGATCATCGACGACGATCAACTCGATGTTGTGGTGGCTCTGTGCCAGCACCGAGTGGATTGCCGCACCGATGACCTGTGCCCGGTTCCAGGTCGGCATGATGACCGAGACCTTGTCCCCGGCGAAAGGGGCGGGTACAGACAGGAGCGCGCGCTGCAGCTCCGCCTCAGCGCTTGCATCCCAGGTCTCGTGATAAGGCAGCACCCTCCGTCGGCAGGGCTTCCGGTCTGTAGAGGTCTCGTCAGCCTCCGGCTGGATCGGGCGCCGTTCTTCACGGCCGGACAACAGATAATGCAACAGGGGGTTGAGCCCGGATACTTTCACGTCGCGGTTGGCTTCGAGATAGGATGGGGCGCTGAACCGCGCTGAAGGGCTGCGGCCCATGCGGCTGCCAATCCAGAGAAAATGCTCAACCGGATCGATATCGAGCAGTTTTACATCCGGATATTGCGCCAGATACCATGTGGCGTCGAAGAGGTCCGAAGCTCTGACCAAGGCAATATCGGCCTGGGAGAGCGCTGCAATCTTCTTCATGATGGCGGTGTTCCATAACGACGGCAGGGGATGAACCCCGCCCGGCTTTCCGCTGCGCAGCCGTCACCGAAAACGGCAGAAAACAGCATGATCTGCTGCCGCCTGATCATCTGCGAAACAGCATTACGATCCGCCGCAGCGGAGCAGTGATTTTCCAGGATGTGCTGGACAGGACCGCCTCCAGCCGGGCCTCAGCAGAGCCCGGGCCGGCATCTTCGCCTGCACCGGTTTGCGTCTGCGCCTCCAGCAGCATGCTGCTGAGCTGCGCGATTTCGCTGAACCGCACCTGCGATTGCTGCCGGAGGGCGCGGAGCTCGCTTTGCAGCTGCGCTCGTTCCTCCGCATAAGAGCTTTCCAGCGAGGCCCGTTCAGCGCGTTCGGTTTGAAGCTCAGCGCGCAGCTCTGCATCCTGTACGGCATCAGGGGCCACACAGGCGAGGCTCAACCGGCCCTGCAGCGCCTGCAGCTCCAGGGCGTGATCTGCCTCCAACGTGCGGATCACCTCCGCATGCCGACCGTTTTCGGCGAACCATTCTTCCGCCTCAAGGCCGCGCTGGCGCAGGTCAGCTTCCAGGAGCGCAAGCTGCGCGCTCTGGGCCCGGATCAGCGCCGCCCCCTCGTCACGCTCACGCTCCAGCGTGGCTATCAGGGCCCCCTGCCCTGCCACCAGGGTCGCGCTTTGCTCCCGCTCACGCTCCAGCGACTGCATGATGGTGGCAACCGGGTCCAGCGCGCTGTTCAGCTGGCCACGCAGCCGGTCCAGTCTACGCTGATCCGCCGGATTGCCGCAGGTTCCGGCCCAAGCCTCAAAGACCGCGACAGCCTCACCCAGCATTTCAGGCATCGGCACTGATATCCGCAGATCGCCCTGATCATGCGAGTGATGGCGCAGTGCCGGTGAGAGGAAAGCGTCGATCTCCTGGCGGACCCGGTCTCCCCTGCGGTGGAAGCTGACCCCCAGCCCTTTTTCGATCAGCGCAACCTGGTCACGCCAGTTACCCAGCAGGGCTTCATAGCTTGTAAACACACGCGGCGCCCCGCGTGTCGCCGCCTCGGCATCAAGCATATGGCGCAGCCAGATCAGCTGCCCCTTTTCCAGCGCGATCCCATCACGTGCAGCGAGAGAGGCCGCCATGTCAGAGGGCGCACGGTGGATATGGATATAAAGTGGCTGATAACCGGCCTGAGAAAGCACATCGCTCCAGAAACCGGCAAGCCGGCAGAGGCGCGGGTCTTTCAGCACCGGCAGCCGTGCCGTGGCGAATTCATCGCGCAGGATCTGCAAGGCCTCTGCTGTAAAACTTTGCCGCACCTGATCCGACATCGCTTCTGGCTCGGGCGCGGCAAGGTCACGCCAGCCGGCGCCAAGCGCGTCCAGCATGGTCTCGTTGAACCGCGTCACCCTGGCGGATTCAAAATAGCCGGCAGGATTGTCGCTACTTGCCGGGCGCGGGCTGGCCGGCAAATCCGCGCCAAGCCGGCTCAGGAGCCCCGCCAGCGCCGAGGTGCCGGAGCGATGTGGGCCAAGGATCACCAGGAAAAATGGTTTCCGCTCAGATTTGCCAATAGGTTCAGCAGACTTACCGGTGGGGCCAGGCGCGGTCTTAGCGGCAGTTTTGACGGTGGGTTTTGCATCCGCTTTCACCACGGATTTCGTAGGCGACTTGGCAGCTGCCTTCCGGCGTGGCGTATCGGATGCTGAAACCATATAGTCTTAACTCCTTACCCACCAGCACCTGATCTCCCAGAAACTCCGCGGATCACAGGCAAGCGGACCGTCTCCCGGACTGGCCAGCCTCCGGTCCTGCCTGCTTGCGCCCCTATAGCTTCTCTCCCCTCCCCTGTCATGGCCTCCGCCGCTTTACGCAGGGCCTTTGCGCCGCTTTACGCGCCTCTTTGCCGATCCCTGTGCAGATCCTTGTGCAAACACATGGCGGCACCGGCCAGCTCCGGCCCGACTGATCACCCGGACATGCCGGCATAATATCTCCCTCATACCAGATCCCGCCCATACAAGGCCTCTGACCTTTCCTCTGCCGGGAAAGCAGATTACTCCGAAAATCAGCCAGAGACCTGGTGTTAAAGAGTTCGGGATCTACCCGGGAGCCTGCATCCCATGCGGATCCCGCAGACGGCGCCTGCGCCGGGTCACAAGTGAAACAGGATCATGATGCGTTCTTTCCCCGCAGATCACATCTCTGCCTGCTTTCCGATCCGGACCAGGACCGGTGATATCATCGGCCATGTAGAGAAAATCGCGCGCCGAGGCAGGCAGCTGACCATTTCCGGCTGGGCCCGCGCCGAAGAGGTTGGGCTGCATAATGGCCCTTCACGGGCATCGCAAAAACCGGACATACCGCGCCCGGACATCAGCGCTTCCCTCGCAAGCGGGCCGGCAGAGGCTGAACCGCGCGGCTTCCTGCTGGAGCAGGACACTACCGGCAGCACAGTGTTTTTCTTCGCCCGCCAGGGCCAGGCTATATACTATTATCAGCTCTGACATGATCCGTTCCGCAACCAACCTGCTGCGGCGTTACCAGGCAATCAACGCCGTCTTCACCGCAGCGCCACATCCCCTGCACGAGCCTGACGGCCGCCTTTTGGGCTGCGTCGAGTTGACCGAATTCCGCGCCGGCCGGGTGCGCATCACCGGCTGGTGCCTCTCCGACAGCCTGCGACTGGTGACCCTGACCGGCGCGGTTGCGGTCAGACGCCATCTGCATCGCGGCGATATCACGCTGGCGATCGGCGAGGCAGAAATGCATCGCAGCGGCAATTCCGGCAGGCTGGTAGCTTTTGACGAAGAGACGGTCTGGCATGGCGGGCCGCTGTTTTTGGAACTGCAGCGCGACCACGAGGTGCTGAACTGGCAGTTGCCGGTGCCCTCGGAGCGGCAGATCCGGCTAGCGCGGCGCAGATTGCTGCTGCCATTTGCGCGCAAATGCGCCGGAGCTATCCCGAAAGCTGTAGTCTATCTCCGCCGGGGCCGACCCAAGGCCCTGCGCAGCGGGCTGGCGGATCATTTCGGCCTTTATCCGCCACAGCCGACCTCGCTGCGCCGGTTTGACGGCTCGGTCTTCGCGCCCTCCGATGCGCAAACCCGCCCGGCTCCTGCGGTCAGCATCGTGCTGCCGGTCTATAATGCCTTTGATCTGCTGCCCGAAGCGCTGGCGCGGATCGAGGCAAATACCGATCTGCCCTGGCATCTGACTGTGATCGAGGATTGCTCATCAGACGCGCGGGTGCGGCCTTGGCTGCAGGACTGGTGTAGAACGCGTGCGGACCGGGTCACCCTGATCGAAAATGAAAGCAATCTCGGCTTCATTGCCAGCGTGAACCGGGGGCTGAGCGAGGTTCGCGGGCGCGCACAGCCGGTGATCCTTCTCAACAGCGATGCCTTCGTACCGAAGGGCTGGGCCTCGCGGCTGGTCGCGCCGATGCTGCGCGACCCGAAAATCGCCAGCGTCACCCCGATGTCGAATGACGCGACGATCTTTTCCGTGCCGCTGATCGCCGGCAGCAGCCAGATCCGGCCCGGCTCGGCAGACCGAATCGATGCGCTGGCTGCCCGCTTCAGCCCCGAAACCGTCTGCACCCCAGCCCCGACCGGGGTGGGGTTCTGCATGGCGATGAGTCCGGAGGCGCTGCGCCTTGTGCCTAAGCTCGATACTGCCTTCGGCAGGGGCTATGGCGAAGAGGTGGACTGGTGCCAGCGGGTGGCCCAGGCTGGGATGAAAAACACCGGTATCGGCACTCTCTTCGTCGAACATCGTGGCGGCCAGTCCTTCGGGCAGGAGCATAAACGGGCCGCGATTGAGGCCGCAGGGCAGATCATTACTGCGCGCTATCCGCATTATGATGCCGATGTGCAGGGCTTTATCCGCCGCGATCCGCTCTGGCAGCCGCGTTTCGTGCTGGCACTCGGCTGGGCGGCCAGTCAGAGCGACGACCCGCTGCATGTCTATCTCGCGCATTCGATGGGAGGAGGGGCAGAAAGCTGGCTCAGACGCCGGATCACAGAGCGCGCCAGCGCGGAGCAAGCCACGGTGGTAATACGCATCGGCGGGGCTGAGCGCTTTTCCGTCGAACTGCATCTGCCGGGGGGCCCGGTCACCTGCATTGCCCCCGGGCCAGACGAGCTGCGTGCCCTGTTCTGCCATATCGAGCCGCTGCATGTGGTCTATTCCTGCGGGGTCGGTGATCCCGATCCCGTTGCCCTGCCCGGCCTGCTGACGGATCTGGCGGCCCAGGCGGGAAGCAGCCTTGAAGTGCTGTTCCACGATTACCTGCCGATCAGCCCCTCGTTCAATCTGCTCGATGGTGATTCCACCTGGCGCGGCCTTCCCGATCCGCAAAACCCTGATCCCGTCCATAGCAGCCTCAGACCAGACGGCAGCCGGATCGGGCTTGAGGCCTGGCGCGAGGCATGGGGCGTCCTGATCGCACGGGCGGACATGATCACCGTTTTCTCGAACAGCAGCCGCAGCATCGTCACGCAGTGCTGGCCCGGCGCCGCAGGGCGTATCCGCCTGACTCCCGGTCAGATGCCGCATGCGATCCCGCGCATACAGCCTGCCCTGCCCGCGCCTGGCCAGAAGCCCTCGCTGGCAGTGCTCGGCTCTATCGGCGAGGAAAAAGGCGCAAGGATCCTGAGCAAACTCTCCTTTGCGCTTGAAGGAAGGAGCGACGGCCCAGGCCTCGTGATCATCGGCGAATTCGACCGCCGTTTCACGCTGGCACCGTCGACGGTTGTGACCGGGCGCTACGATATCCGCGATCTGGCCATATTGATGCAGCGCCACCGGGTTTTGACGTGGCTGATGCCCTCGGTCTGCCCCGAGACTTTCTCCTTCACCACCCATGAGATGATCGCCACCGGCCTGCCGGTGATCTCTTTCGATATCGGCGCCCAGGGCGAAGCGGTCGCGGCGGCAGACAATGGCCATATCGTGCCGGTTGATATCGCGGCGATCATCGCGACCTGGACACGGATAAATGGTGACTGAGAAAGCGTCATGAGAACTGTTCTGCATATCGGGATGAACAAGACCGGCTCAACCTCCCTGCAAAATACGCTGCACAAAAACCGTGACCCCCTTCTCCGGGCCGGCATTCTCTACCCGCTGGCAGGCCGTGGACATATCGGCACTTCGGCGATCTTTCACTATGAAATGAGCCGGATTCTCGGCTTTGCGAACGCCCCCGCAGATCCCGCGAAAAATGCTGCAGAGAGTGCCGCCCTGAAAGCCGGCCTTGCTGCGGAAATCTCGGATACGAAGCCCGATACCCTGATCCTGAGCAGCGAATATTTCTGCCTGCGCCGCGATATCAGCCAACTGCAGGGCTTTCTTGACGGCCATGATCTTACAATCGTGGTCTATCTGCGCCGTCACGATTTCTGGTATGCCTCCCTCTATGCCCAGGCCGTGTTCTCCATCCCTGGAAAGCTGCCATGGAAGCCTGGTTTTGCAGGCTATATTGACTGGGTGAAGAGCCATCGTGATCATTTCCCGTCGCATGGGTCTTTGCTGGATCACTGGAGCAGGGCTTTCCCCGCAGCGCGTATCGTAGCGCGTCCGCTGCCCTGTGATCTCCGCACAGACCGCCGCAAAAAGGCCGCCGCGATAAATCTGTGGCAGGACTTCCTTGACCATGCCGGTATCGCGGTGCCCCGTTCTCTCTATGAAACGCCGCCTGCGCATGAAAACCGCTCAGGCGGAGCGGCTCAGGTTCAGGAGGCCGAGCGTCTCCATCGCATGAAGGATGGGGAAACCGATCTGGATTTCCCTGTTTTCCCTGATCTTGCCGCGGCCGACCCGCTCAGAGAAATCGTGGCCGCCCATGAGGACGACTATCAGAAGATCGCAGAGGAATATCTGCGCCTGCCGGGGGTGCCGCTTTTCTCAGCCCTCTCCTGAGAAATACTCCCCCACTTATCCCGCCGGCGCAGTCGCCGCGCCGGTCATGATTGCCACCGCATCCGGCATGGTGATGTCCTTCGCCCCCACCACACAGGCGCGTTTGCCGAGACGGTGGATGTGGATGCGGTCGGCGATCTCGAAGACATGAGGCATATTGTGGCTGATCAGCACGATGGGGGTGCCGGTGGCCTTCACCCGCAGGATCAGGTCCAACACCTTGCGCGATTCCTTGACGCCAAGGGCGGCGGTCGGCTCATCCATGATGATGACCTTCGCCCCGAAGGACGCCGCACGCGCCACAGCGACGCCCTGACGCTGGCCGCCCGAGAGGGTCTCCACAGCCTGGCGGATGTTCTGGATGGTCAGGAGACCCAGATCGCGCAGCTTCTCGCGCGCGATCTCTTCCATCCTGGCGCGGTCAAGCCGGCGGAAGAGACGCCCCATGATCCCCTCTTCGCGGATCTCGCGGCCAAGGAACATATTCTCGGCAATCGACAGCGCGGGCGCGAGGGCGAGCGACTGGTAAACAGTCTCTATTCCGGCATTTCTGGCATCAATCGGGCCAGAAAAGCGCATCTCCTCGCCATTGAATTCGATCCGTCCGGCATCGGGACGGGTAGCGCCGGAAATCGCCCGGATCAGCGAGGATTTCCCCGCACCGTTATCGCCGATCACCGCCAGAACCTCGCCCGGCATCAGATCGAAATCGGCCCCGTCAATGGCCACCACCCGGCCATAGCGCTTGTAAAGCCCGCTTGCCTGCAGAACGGGGCGCGGTCTGATCTCGGATTGCATGGTCATTGTCCGATCTTCCTGATCCACTGGTCGATGGCGACGGCGATCAGGATCAGCCAGCCAATCGCGAAAAGCTGCCAGAGCACATCAACCCCGGCGATCCTGAGGCCCGACTGGAACACGCCCACGATCAGCGCCCCGATCAGCGGGCCAAGGATCGCGCCGCGCCCGCCAAAGAGCGAGATGCCCCCGATCACCACGGCGGTGATGGATTCCAGATTGCCCTCGAAAAAGCTTGTCGGAGAGACAGAGCCAACCCGGCCGATCGCTGACCAACCCGCAATGGCGCAGATCAGCCCGGCCACGGCATAGACCGAAAGGATCACCCGGTCGGTGCGGATACCGGCGAGCTTTGCCGCGTCGATATCATCGCCCACCGCATAGACATGGCGGCCCCAGGCGGTGCGGTTCAGCGCATAGCCGGCGATCAGGAAGATCGCGATGAAGAGGATCGAGCCATAAGAGACCTGGGTCCCGAACACATCGACGGTGCGGCCAAAGAATTTCAGCAAGGGCGCGGCAGCATCGATATCGCGCGAGCGGATCGACTGTGCCCCGGAAATATAGAGGTTCAGCGCATAGAAGATATTCCAGCTGCCCAAAGTCGCGATAAAGGGTGGCAGCTTCACCTTGGTGATCAGAAACCCGTTGAAAAGCCCGAACAACAGCCCGCAGGCCAGCGAGGCGAAGATCGCAAGCGGCGGCGACCAGCCCATCGTCACTGCAAGCTTGCCCGAGATCACCGAGCAGAGCACCATGATTGCAGCCACGCTCAGGTCGATACCGGCGGTCAGCACGATCATGCTCTGCGCCACGGCAAGAATCCCGATGATCGAAACCTGCTGCACGATCAGCGACATGTTATGCGCGGTGTAAAAGCGGTCGCCGGCAAAGATCGCAAAGCCCAAAAGCGACAGCAACAGCACGAAAGCCGGGATCAGCAGCGGATAGCTGTGCAAAACCCGGTGCAGCCTGGTGATCAGGCTCTCGGAGGGGGTGAAATCGGCGAAATCCTCGCCGGAGCCGGCAGATTGTGGGGTATTGGTCATCAGCCGGGCATCCCGCTTTTGTCAGATGGGTCCGCAGGCCGGGTCATGCGGCCTGCGGGAAAAGGTCAGATCAGTGAAAGGCTCAGCCCCAGCACTGTTCCAGTGCCTCGGCGGAGGTCAGCGAGGGCAGACCCTCGACCGGGTGATCGGTAACCAGCTCGACGCCGGTATTCACGCTGGCCTCGGGCTTGCTGCCGTCCTTGGCGAAAGCGGCCACGGCCTCGATCCCCATCGATGCCATGCGCAGCGGGAACTGCATCGAGGTGGCGCCAAGTTCGCCATCCTTGATCGCCTGGACGCCCGGGCAGCCGCCATCGACCGATACCATCAGCACGTCTTTCTCACGCCCGGCCGACTTCAGCGCCTCATAGGCACCGGCAGCGGTTGGCTCGTTGATGGTGTAAACAAGGTTCACGCCGGGATCGACCTGGAGCAGCGTCTCCATCCCGGTCAGACCGCCCTCTTCATTGGCATTGGTGACCTCATTGCCGACGATGCGGGCATCATCCTCATCCCCGATCCGGGTCGCGTCTTTCACATCGATGCCAAAGCCCTGCATGAAGCCTTGGTTGCGCATATAATCGACAGTGATCTGCTGCGCGTTGAGGTTCAGCAGTGCGATCTTCGCCTCCGCCGCCTTGTCACCCAGTGATCCCGCCGCCCATTTGCCGATCAGCACGCCCGCCTCGAAATTATCGGTGGCGAAAGTGGCATCTGCGGCCTCAGCCGGATCAAGCGGGGTGTCGAGCATGATGGTCAGGATCCCGGCGGCGCGCGCCTGTTCGATCACCGGCACCAGCGCGGCAGAGTCGTTCGGCGTCAGCAGGATACCTTTCACACCGGCGGCGATGCAGCTTTCAATGGCTGAGATCTGGGTATCGGCATCACCATCGATCTTGCCGGCATAGGTCATCAGCTTGATGCCAAGCTCTTTCGCCTTGGACTGGGCCCCTTCGCGCATTTTCACGAAGAAGGGGTTGATATCGGTCTTGGTCACGAGGCAAGCGCTGACCTCAGCCTCTTGCGCCATGGCCCCACCGGCGCCGAGCGCCATCACACTGGCTGCCGTCAGACAAAGCAGTTTACGCATTCCTGTTCCTCCCATTTGCGGCCCTTTCAGGGGGACCTCCCGTTTGTGGCGCGGCAGGCCCTCCCCCTCCGGAAGGCGGCGCCGCAAGGGCGCATCTGTCGGGCGGGGTCAGGTTAGGCGGCGGCTTTCGGATTCGCAATAAATAAATCCAACGAATAGTTATATTACCGAATACATGCGATTTTCCCTTATTCAGAGCCATATTTCCCATATTAAAACCATTCGATGGTCTTATCGTTGACCATAGCTCTGCCGCCGTGCCATAACAGCAGTCAAGAGAGGCGGGATCAGAGAATGGACGAGTCGGAGACCGAAGACAGCCTGTCGGCCCAGGCGTCGCTGACCCCGATCCGGCGCACCAGCCCGGGCGGGATGCGCCAGTATAATGCACGCCTAATCATGTCGCTGATCCGCGAGCGCGGCCCACTGTCGCGCGGCGAAATAGCCCGGCTGACCGGCATGTCGCCCCAGGCCAGCGCGGTGATCGTCTCGGCGCTGGAAAAAGAGGGGATGCTGGTCAAGGGCGAGCCGCAGCGCGGCCAGGTAGGCCAGCCCTCGATCCCGATGCAGCTGGACCCGGAAGGCGCGTTCTCCTTCGGGGTCAAGATCGGGCGCCGCTCGGCAGAGCTGGTGCTGATGGATTTCACCGGCACGGTGCGCGCCTCGGCGGTGCAATCCTACAGCTTCCCTGACCCTGCCCGCGCGGTCGGTTTCGTGCGTGATGAGGTCAACCGGATGCTCGATGCGATGACGCGCCGCCAGATCGGCCGCATCGCCGGCCTCGGTATCGGCGCGCCGCAGGAAATCTGGAACTGGGGCGATGAGATGGGCGTGCCCGCCGGCAAATGCGAGGCCTGGCGCAGCATGGATCTGGCCCGCGCGCTTTCCGATCTGGGCGACTGGCCGGTGATGGAATTCAACGATGCCACCGCCGCCTGCGCCGCTGAAATCACCTTCGGCGAAAACCGGGGCGCGAGTGATTTCCTCTACTTCTTCGTCGCCACCGTGATCGGCGGCGGCGTGGTGCTGAATGGTGCGCTTTATCCGGGAGGGCGCGGCTATGCCGGCTCGGTCGGGTCGATCCCGGTCACCGACCGGCGCGGCATGGCGGGCGATCTGGCCGGCACCGGCTCGATCTTCCTGCTGGAACGCGCGCTGTCGCGCAGCGAAAGCCCGCAGCCGGGGCTCACCACGCCTGACGCCTGGTCTTCCTTGCCTGCCGCTCTGCTGCAGGACTGGATCGAGGATACCGGCTTCGTGCTGGCCCAGGCGATTGCCGCCTCGGTCTCGCTGATCGATTTCGAGCGGGTAGTGATCGATGGCAGCCTGCCCGCTGACATCCGCGAGCGGCTGATCGGGGCCACCCGCCGCCATTACGCCGCAAGGGGGCAAAAGGGCGTGGCGCCCTTCACCATCGCGCCGGGCAGCCTTGGCAGCCATGCCCGCGCCATCGGGGCCGCCGCCCTGCCCCTTGTCGCCAGTTTCGGGCGCGACCGCGAAATCCTGTTCGGCTGATCCGGCAGAACGCGGCCCGCCTTTTGGGAGGAAAACGGAAAGATGCTGATTGGAATTGACTGGGGCGGCACCAAGATCGAAGGGATCGCCCTTTCGCCCGAAGGCGCGGAACTTGGGCGGCTGCGCGTCGACACGCCGCGCGGCGATTATGACGGCTGCCTGCGCGAGATCCGCGCCATCGTCGATGCGCTGGAAAGCCAGACCGGCCAGACCGGCACGGTGGGGATCGGCATCCCCGGCTCGATCGAGCCGAAAAGCCGCAAGGTGAAAGGCGCAAGCTCAACCTGGCTTCTGGGCCGGCTGGTAGAGCAGGATCTGCGCGAGGCGCTTGGCCGCGAGATCAGGGCCGAGAATGACGCCGATTGCTTCGCGGTTTCCGAGGCGGTTGATGGCGGCGGCGCCGGGCATAATCTGGTCTTCGGGGTGATCCTTGGCACCAGTTGCGGCGCGGGCATCTCGATTGCCACCCGCCCGCATCGCGGCCCGAACACCACCGCCGGCGAATGGGGCCATAACCAGCTGCCCAACCCGGATTCCACCGAGATCGCCGGCCCGCCCTGTTTCTGTGGCCGGCATGGCTGCATGGCAAGCTGGGTCTCGGGAACCGGGTTTGAGGCGGATTATGCCCGCTATGCCGTGAAGCCGCTGAGAGGGCGCGAGATCATCGCCCTGCGCGATGCGGGCGACCACCTCGCCGGCCTGATCTGGGAGCGTTATATCGACCGGCTGGCGCGCGGGCTTGCGATGGTGGTCAATGTCCTCGACCCCGATATTTTCGTCTTCGGCGGTGGCATGTCGAATATCCCCGGGCTTTGCGACGCGCTGGCGCCCCGGCTGGCGGCCAGCACCTTCTCGACCGTGTTCCAGACGCCGCTGGTGCGCTCGGTCCATGGCGATTCCAGCGGCGTGCGCGGCGCGGCCTGGCTGTGGAAGGATGCGGCATGAACGATCTTCAGACCCGTTACGACTTCGCCACCACGCTGATCGCCCGCGCAGGCGAGCTTGCGAAAAGCTATGCCGAGGGGCGCTCGGCGCTGGAGATCGGCTCCAAGGGCGCGCAGGATGTCGTCACCAATGCCGACCGCGATGTCGAGGTGCTGATCCGCGAAGCCTTGCATGAGGCCTTCCCCGAAGACCGTTTCTTCGGTGAGGAATCCGGGCCGGAGGAATTTGACGAGACCAGCCGGATCTGGGTGGTCGATCCGATTGACGGCACCCAGCCTTTTGCCTCGGGTCTGGCCGACTGGTGCATCTCCATCGCCTTTGTCGAAGGGATGGAGCTGAAATTCGGCCTCGTCCTCGCGCCGATGCGGGGGGAGCTGTTCCGGGGCAGGTTGTTTGGGGGCGGCGAGGGCTTTCCGGCGCTGCTGAATGACCGCCCGATCCACGGCCATCCAGGCACCTCGCTGAAGGCCGGGCTGACCGGGGTCGGCCATTCGCCGCGCGTCAGCACGGACCGTTTTCTGCCGGTTCTGGAGGCGGTGCTGCGCGAGGGCGGCATGTTCTGCCGCAACGGCTCGGGCGCGCTGACCCTGTGCGATGTCGCCGCCGGACGGATGGTCGGCTATGTCGAGGTGCATATCAACAGCTGGGACTGCCTTGGCGCGATGGCCGTGCTGAAAGCCTCGGGCCACTGCATTTCCGACAATGTTTCGACGCGCGACAGGCTGCTGCACGGCGCGTCGATTGCAGTGGCGCGAGATCGCGCGGTCTATGGCTTTCTGGCAGGTCTGGTCGGGGCAGGGCAGCCGCTGCCCTGAAATGACCGAGGGGGCCAGCGGCCCCCTCTTTCCTCATCATTCTGATGATCCGGGCAAACCGCCCCGCCCCTGCTACCTTTCCCGGGGCCGGTCAGTCCCCGCCGAACAGATCGCGGGTGAAGACTTTCGCCGCGACATCCTCAAGATCCGGGGTCTGGCGGTTCGCGAGGATCAGATCGCTTTCCGCCTTGAACCCGGCCAGATCCCGGATCACCCGGCTGCCGAAGAAGAGATCCTCCTCCAGCGCCGGCTCATAGATCACCACCTCGATCCCCTTGGCCTTGATCCGCTTCATGATGCCCTGGATCGCGCTCTGGCGGAAATTGTCCGAGCCGGCCTTCATCACCAGCCGGTAGACCCCCACCACTTTCGGCTTTGCCGCGATGATCTGCTCGGCGAGGAAATCCTTGCGCGTCCGGTTGGCATCGACCACCGCGCCTATCAGGTTCTGCGGCACTTCGGAATAATTGGCCAGAAGCTGCTTGGTGTCCTTGGGCAGGCAATAGCCGCCATAACCGAAGGAGGGATTGTTGTAATGGCTGCCGATCCGCGGATCATGGCCGATCCCCTCGATGATCTGGCGGCTGTCCATGCCGCGCGCCATCGAATAGCTGTCGAGCTCGTTGAAGAAGGCGACCCGGACCGCGAGATAGGTATTGGCGAAAAGCTTGATCGCCTCGGCTTCGGAGGGGCCGGTGAAGAGGATCGGGATGTCCTTCTTCTCGGCCCCTTCCGCCAGCAGCTGCGCGAAGATGCGGGCGCGCTCTGACTGTTCGCCCACGATGATCCGCGACGGGTGCAGGTTGTCGTAAAGCGCCCGCCCTTCGCGCAGGAATTCCGGGCTGAACAGGATACGGTCAGTTGCGAAACGCGCCCGCATCTCCTCGACATAGCCGACCGGGATCGTGGATTTGATCACGATGGTGCCGGTCTGGTTGCAGGCGAGAACCTGGGCGATCACCGCCTCGACGCTGGAGGTGTCGAAATGGTTGGTGCGTTCATCATAATTCGTCGGCGTCGAGATGATGATGTAATCGGCATCTGTATAGGCATCCGAGGCCGTCAGCGTCGCCGTCAGATCAAGGTTGCGGCTGGACAGGAACTCTTCGATGCCGCTGTCGACAATCGGGCTTTTGCCCTGATTGACGAGGGCGACCCGCGCCTCGGAAATATCCACCGCCACAACCCGGTGATGCTGTGCCAGCAGCACCGCATTCGACAGGCCAACATAGCCAAGACCAGCGACTGCAATCTTCATTCCTGAATTCCCTCATATGGCGGGGTGTTAGTATTTCAGCTTCGCGTAACCGCTTAATATCTGTAAAAAACCACGGCTCCAGCCTGTCGCGGCATTCCGGGTCATCCCCGGGCCGAAAATGTCAGAACCCGGGGCTGCTATAGCCGCTCGTGACTGCAAGATAAACAGCCCGGCACAGTTCAGCGGCAATCTCTGAAAAAGGGCGAGCCGGCCTTCAGGGCGTGACGGCGATGGTCAGCCGCTCGACCTCCGGCAAGGCGGGTTCGATCACCGCGAAACTCAGCCGTCCGGTGGCATAGGCGCCGGTATCCAGCGCGATGCGGCCGGCATGGGCAAAGGCCTGGTCGACCACGTTATGACCATGCGCGACCCAAAGCCCGTCCGGGCGCAGCCGGCGGCCGAAGTCGCGATGCCCCCATTGCAGCACCGTCACCTCCTGCCCCGCCGGTGGCAGCGCCGGGTCCATCCCGGCATGCACCGCGACGAGGTTGCCGCTTTGCCAGTAAAGCGGCAGCGCGCGCAGCCAGGCCTCGGTCTCCGCCCCCATCGCAGCGCGCAGACGGTCGCGCAGATCCTGCGGATCGCCGCCGGCCGGGTTGATCCCATAGCTGGTGATCATCTCAAAGCCGCCATACTTCAGCCAGGAGGCGCCCTGCCCGGGCTGGTCGAGATAGCTCAGAAACATCGCCTCATGATTGCCCGCAAGTGCCACCGCGCCCTGGGCGACCTCCTCCTGCACAAGACGCAGCACTTCGGCGCTGTCCGGGCCACGGTCGATCATATCGCCAAGGAAGATGATGCGCGCCTGCGGAAAATGAACTTTGCGAAGCGCAAGGAAGCGACGCAGCAGATCGGAGCAACCATGCAGATCGCCGACGAGGCAGACCGGCTCAGTGGGAAGCGGCGGCGCAAGGGGCGGGCGCATCGGCGCCATATCCGGCCGCATGCCCTGGCGCGGGGCAGGGCGGCTGGTCGTGAAACGTCTGAGAAATGCGGAAAGCATCGGCCTGCCCGACTGTCTGAACACGAGGCTCAGTCACATTGTTTGGCGACGAAATGCCAGCGAAAACACCGCCCCTCACAGGGCTGTCATATAGCGCTCAGCCTTCCGAGGCGAGCCATGCCTCAAGTCTGGCGCGGAAATCAGGGTCTATACCGGGGCCTGACAGCACCAGCACCTTCTGCCCCCCAGCCCCCTTTTCCGCGAGGCGGATGCCGGGGCGCAATTCCGGCGCGGCCCCATCCGGCGCCGGTTCCGAATGTTTCGCGCGCGAAACATTTTCAACCACCGGACCTGCTGCAGGCTCTGATGGTGTCCCGGCTGCGGCGCTGGCAAAGTGCGAAAGCCGGTCCAGCTCCGCCCCGGCATCCAGCGCAGGCTGATCGCATAGCCCTACCAAAAACGTCTCTAACATGGCTGAATCTGCCTCTTGCAGCCGCTTCTCCAGCGCGAGGCCGAGCCGCTCCGGGATGGCGGAGGGGAAGCGCAGCACCGGGTCGAGATGCTGGTAAAGCGTGAGGAAGGAGCCGATCTTTGAACGCCGCGACCGGCTAGCATTGGCAAAGAGCCGGCGCAGAGCCTCACGTTCAGAAGGGAAAACCCCCTGTTCGACCGCACGGGCCGCGATGCGGGCGCGTTCGTAATAGGAAAGGCCGAGACGGATCTCGTTTTCCTCGACCATCGCGATATAGGCATCGGCGGCGGTATCGGGCCGGCGCACCAGTGCCAGCACATGGTCAAACTGGCTGTTTCCACTGGCACAGAGCCTTTTCAGCGCGGTCAACCGCCGCCAGCCCGAGATCAGCCCATAGCGTCCGGGGGCGATCTCACTCACCTCAACCGGGTTGCGCTGACCATGCTCAGAAATCGAGGAGATCAGGCCCGCCAGTTCCTCCTCATCAAGGCCGATGCGGTCGCGCACCAGATGATCGGCCTCGATCTCCGCCAAAGGCAGGCGCAGCACCAGCCGCCCCTCGGCGCGGGCGCGGGCCATGACATCGGAAAGCTCGCTCAAAGCCGCCTCAGCCGCAGATTCCGCCGCCACCCGCGCAATCGGGGGGGGCGCGCCGAAGCTGCCCGCACCGGGGGGGCGCAAAGCCGCCTTCACCTCGGGCGCGGGGATCGCATATTCGTCACTAACATGGCTGTTTTCGTCTATTTCCGGCCCGCTCATCGCCGGGCCAAGCCGCTTGCGTCTGGCCATATCAGCCTCCTCTCAGCAGATGTTTCGCGCGCGAAACATGTCCCTTATTGCCCGCTCGCCGCCGCCAGTTCATCGCGGCGCCAGATTCCGTAAAGCAGCCGTTTGAACTCGGCCCAAGTGGTGTCGAAGGTCTCGCGGCCGCGGATATAGGTCTCGCGGTTGAAGTCACGGTAATCGGCCTCGTAGATGCCGTTGACCTGCTCGCCCGCCTGACCGATCAGCGCGGTGAATTCCTGGCGCTGCGGGCTCATGGCGCCACCCAGCCAGGTCTGCATGAAAGATGCCATCTCGGCCTGCTGCGCGCCGTCATAGCGGGTGATGACCGCGCGCACCGCATCCCATTCAAAGGCCAGCTCCTCACGGCCCAAAGCGCGGGCAGCGATATTCTCGCCCTCCTCGATCGAGGCGAAGGTGGAATGGAGCATGTCGAAGAACCGCCCCGTGGAGTCGAACTCCAGGAAAGAGGCGCCGGTCGGCACCAGCAGCATATCCGCCGCAGCCAGCCCGTTGATCGTCAGGTAGCCAAGCGCCGGCGGCGTATCGAGGAAGATCAGATCATAGTCATCCAGCAGCCGGCTTTCCGCGAATGTATCGGTCAGCGCATCCCAGAGCTTCCAGCCGCGCGACTGCATCCGCCAGACCGGGATCTGGAACTCGGCCCAGTAGAGGTTCAGCTGCGCGCCGATCAGGTCGATATTCGGCCAGTGGGTCTTTTGCACGACGCCGCGCGGCTCGGCCTTCAGCGCCTCCGACAGGGTGGCATCCAGCGCCAGCGGCGCGTCACCGCGTTCGACCCGGGCGCGGTTGTCGTTTTGCAGATGGCGGGCATAGTGACGCCCGATCAGCGGGAAGGCGGTGCCCCATTCATCGGCGACCTTGCCGCCGAAGATCGAGGTCATCGAGCCCTGCGCATCGAGATCGACCACCAGCACCTTATAGCCATCCAGAGCCGCCGACATCGCGAGATGGGCGCAGGTTGAGGTCTTGCCGACGCCGCCT
>PJTS01000645.1_pt1 | contig 18756 bp, 12 predicted proteins | sample 1512251 | NCBI WGS metagenome assembly PJTS01 (sample SAMN08177686, study PRJNA422409) | Soil metagenome, whole genome shotgun sequencing project. | isolation source: Soil (2) enriched on wood chips: alkali lignin treatment | place: USA: Madison | collected 2015-01-15 | reverse complement strand
GCTGAGGTTACTGGATGATAAGGATCGCGAATTGGAGGTGAAGGAGATGGAAATAGGTTTTCGTGAAATCAGCGCTTCCAAATCGAAGATTTTAGTAAACAAACGCCCCGTTTTTCTACGTGGAAATTTGGATTGCGTCCATTTTCCATTAACCGGTTATCCATCGATGGATGTCGAAGAATGGGAACGGATCTTCCGTATCTATAAAGCTTATGGATTGAACCATGTGCGCTTTCATTCCTGGTGTCCACCAGAAGCGGCATTTGTTGCCGCAGATCGAATAGGGCTTTATCTACAGCCCGAAGTCATCTGGCTGGATTGGTGGATGGCTGTTGACAATCCGGGACGTGAAGAAATGAACACAAAGGGCAGGCCGAAGGGACTAGGACACAATGCGTCTGCGGATTCATTTGCACAAAAAGAGATTGCTACCATGTTGGCCAGCTATGGAAACCATGCTTCTTTTACAACAATGGCCATCGGCAATGAATTGGGTAATTCGGACTTTGACGTCATGGAATCCTGGCTTAAACCCTATAAAGCAAAAGATTCAAGAAGATTATATGCTGTTTCTTCAGCACGGAAGATAACAGCGCTGGATCAGTTTATCGCAACACATTATATTGACAAATTAGGAGGGACCCGAGGACTACGTGGTGCGACAACGGATTGGGATTTTGAAAAGGTGTATAGTCAATCCAATATCCCCGTTATCGCACATGAAATTGGGCAATGGCCCGTATACCCAAGATGGGATGAAATTAAAAAATACACTGGCGTACTGAAAGCCAGAAACCTTGAACTCTTTCGCGAACAAGCCCGAAAAAACAACCTCGAATCACAAAATGAAGCTTTTGTGCAGGCTTCTGGCGCGCTCAACCAGCTGATGTATAAAAATGAGATAGAGTCCTTTCTTCGAACACCTTCAGCAGCAGGCATACAATTGTTAAGCATGCAGGACTATCAAGGGCAAGGGGAAGCGCTAATAGGTTGGCTCGATGCTTTTTATGATAGCAAAGGGATTACTACCCCAGAAAAATTCAAGATGCACCATGATACCACAGTGATGCTGTTGCGCCTACCAAAATTTGTATGGAAAACAGAAGAGCCTTTCCAGGCCAAAGTGCAGGTTGCCCATTACGGTAAGGCGGATATCCAAGATGGGGTGTACTGGAAGATTTATGATGAAACGGCAAATGTGCTATCCGCTGGTGATTTTACGAACCAAACTTTTCAGGCTGGGAGTTCAGAAATTATAGGATCCTTTACCAGTGATTTTTCCAAGGTCAAAAGAGCTACAAAGCTAACCGTGGAGGTTGGATTGAAAGATCGACCCAACAAAAATCGCTGGGAGATCTGGGTATATCCACCAGTCAATGTTTATGAAAAAGAGGTCTATGTAACAGAGCGGTTTGACGCCAAGGCAGAGCAAGTTTTAAATGCCGGCGGAAAGGTCTTGTTGGATGCTTCTGATCTGGGCAATGTGAAAACGGCAGATATGATCAGCTTCTACCCATTGTATTGGTCACTTACTTTTTTTCCGGGGCAGGGAATCAATACGATAGGCCTATTACTGCGCGACAAACATCCGGCATTTAAGGAATTTCCAACAGATGCATACAGCAACTGGCAATGGCAAGCTATTTACAAAGGTGCAAAAGGCTTTTATATCAATAATTTTCCGGCGGTCTATAGGCCCATAGCACAGCCTATAGACGATTTTCATCGCAACAACAAGCTGGCTTCTATTTTTGAATTAAAGGTTGGAAAAGGCAAGTTATTGGTGACTGGTTTTAACATACAAGATGAGAAAAATCCAGTAAGCCAGCAGTTGAAAGCAAGTCTTCAAAAGTATATGGTTTCTGATGACTTCGATCCTGATTACCAACCAAATTTGGATTCATTACGAAAAATGTTTGTCTTCGTGGAACCTTTAAAAAGTGTTATACCAAAAGCCTTTAAAAATTCACTGCTGTATGTCGAAGCCGGAAAAAAATCCCAAGCTACCGACCGAAATGTCGATTGGTCCCCTGTCATGGATTTGAGTGAAGCGAATAAATCGACGACTTATAGCGTAAAAGCAGAGGGCGTCTGGAAAGACGAGGTTTCTTCAGCCTGGCAGGGCAAACAAATGGAAGTGACCATGCATGTGCCACAAGGCATGATCGGTACTTTTTACATCTTCTTCCATGACTGGAACAACTTGGGACGTCAGGCAGATATTGAATTTGAAGGACGGCCGTATACCTTGGGCCGACACGATAAAAAAGGTCAGTGGATCAAATTGCATGTGATGCGCGAAGATTCCAATGATGGGGTATTAAAGTTAAAAGTGAATACCTCAAAAGGACCCAATACAATGATTTCGAAGATCGCCTTGACCGAAGAAGTAAACTAAGAAAATAGATAGATCTGGTAAGAATTTAATATTTCTACCGTTCACAGCAACGGTAGAAATATTGAAAATATGTACGACAACATTTTGTTCGCGCAATTTTTTATTTGAAAATTTCAGTAGGGGCGATGCCAGTCCATGATTTAGGGATATTTTTCAGGCCAAAGATTTTGGCTAAGATCCATGAGGTATTTCGGTTACTGTTAAAAAAAGCAGCTGTATTGCCCAGGTTTTTTATCTTTTTGCCTGTGATACCAAAAGGGACTTGCATCTCGTTCATTGTCACTCCACCGTGGCCTTTGGCAATACCACCATGATCTGAAAGCAACAGGAAATAACTGTCCTCATACAGATGATCTTCTTTTAGCTGTTGGACAAAACGACCAATTTCGACATCAACTTCTTCTATTGCGGCAATGTATTGCGGTGACATCCACCCATGCTGGTGGCCAGCGTGGTCGACATGAACACTGTATAAAAATACCAAAGTGGGATCATTCTTATTGTCGCTGATAAATTTTAATGCTTTTGCGTAGTTGCTTTGATATTTGTCATTTTCTTCAAAGGAAACTTCGTCAAGATATTTTTTGTTGATTGGATTGATGAGTTCTGCCCAATTGTAATAGAATGCAGTCTTGGCTTTTGGCTGTTTATCTTTCAGTACCTTAAATATCGAAGGGGTATAACCATTGGCGTCTGTTTCTATTGCTTTGAGGGGATGCTTCGCCAAGGTCCAATTGTTGGCGGTGATCCCATGCTCTTCGGGACCTTGTCCCGTAAGATGACTTGTCCAATTGGGCAGCGTCACTGAAGGGATCACAGGTCTACTACTGAGGGTAATAAGTCCCTTTTCAAAAAGCATATCAATATTGGGATGTTTGGATCCATTGAACCCTTCTGTACTGAAACCATCCAAACCGATGACAATAATACGTTGGGCGTTTACATTCAAGCATACAGCGAGCAAGAATAGTGCGAGTAGAGATTTTAGTTTTATCATTTTTAGGTTATTAATAGATTGTTTTTAATAATTGCAATGGATACACCTAGCCTAGTCGACGACGATATCTTTGTCGGATCAGCAGCTTAGTTAGTTAATTTTTATAAATTGATATGTTGGATAATGTCGATAATTTCTTTCGGTTCTTTGATCAATTTGTCGTGCGGCAATACGCCCAATTCCTGTTCATTGTGTGATCCATATAATGACCCGACGTTGCAATACACATTTGCGCTATACCCCGATTGCAGATCGGAAGGGGTATCTCCTAAATTGATCACCTCCTTGGAGTCCGAGATACCACACTTTTGCATGGCGAGATGAATCATTTCTGGTGACGGGCGGCCGTTGGGAACATCTGAACTTGTTACAGAGCAGTTGATGATATGGTTTCCTGTTTTATCCAGATTGACATAATCGCTGTTTAGCCCATTATTCCAACCCAGTTTATTGAGGATGATATCCGTTACTTTGCGGTAAAAGCCTGTTGTCAGCGCCACTTTGATATCATTTGATCTACAAAATTCAAAAACATCCAATACACCTTCGTAGGGTTTGGCTCCACGCGCACGATAATGGTCCTCTAATATCTTGCAGAAATATTGATAAGACTCTTGCACTTTATTTTGGTAGTAAGGATGGCTTTCGCCAATTTCTTCTTTCCAGATCGTTTCGAATACCAATATTTTGGACCAGCCCATCATACTATTGATCTTCTCGGAAGAAATACTTAGGTTGGTGGCCACTATCGCTTCGTAAAAACATTTTTCAACTTCACGGTTATCTTGGACGGTTGTTCCAGCCATATCGAAGATGGCTAATTTAATTTTACTCATTACAATTAATTATAGGATTGTTTGTTTTGACAAAGCTTATGATCGTTGCACATATTGCGCATATCAGGGCGACAAATAGAAATATATTGGCTGTATTGCCGGTGTAATCGATTAGTTTACCAAATAGGGGTTCGCCAACAGCGGCAAAAACGTAAGCGAACATATTCATGACACCGATGCCTGTTCCCACGAGTTTTGTTCCCAACAGATCCGGACATAAAGTCCAGAAATTGGCTTGAGGACCATACACGACGAAACCTGAAATAAACATAAGTATACCCATCAAAAGATGGTTATGAATAGGTATACAATAGATTAGGATAGCAATAAAGCTACTGATGATCATACCTGTGGCAATGGATTTACTTCGGTTTTTATTGAAGAGGAGATCGGAGATGTAGCCAAAAGAAACAGCACCCAAAGCCATACCTATTGGAATAAGGAGCGTAAGCCACATATTGCCAGCAGAGTCTTTGTAGTTGTTGCCTAGAAAGTGGATGGGTACCCAAAAGATTAAACCATAACGGGCCATGCTTTGGAATCCGATGGCAAAAGAGGCAATCATAAAGTTGCGGTTCTGAAAGACCTGTTGATAGGATTTTTTCCAGTTACTTTGTTTTTGGGGAGATACCTCCTCGTCCTGGTTTGCATATCCTTTTTTTGCTGGTGAGCTATAGGCAACAAGCAGAAAAATTAGCAAGGCGAAGGCGAGAAATAAAATGGGGTATCTGAATAGTGTACGCCAACTTTGTTCCTGTTGGACGAGAATCAATGCCATGAAAAAAGTTAAGACCGAGGAGCTCCCGGCGGCCATGGTATAAAATCCAAAGGCTTTACCGCGTTCAGAACTGTTCCACCAGTTGGCAATCAGCTTGCCGCCAGAACCCCAGGCCATGGATTGAAAATAACCGTTTAATGTCCAAAGGACAAGAATAGCGGTATAGGAATTCGCAAAGCTGATGGATAGATTACATAAAATAGAAAATCCGCCCCCGGTGACAATCATCATTTTTGGGCTCCAACGATCGGCAAGGTTCCCGTTGATCAGCTGACCGATGGCATAGCCCATCAACATGGCAAAACTAATCCAGCCTACCTGCTGAAAGCTGATGTCGAGCTCTTTGGCAATACCCCGGGCTGCCCACCCAAAATTGTGACGACCCGTGTAAAAAAATAGGTAGCAAAACATGGTGACAAACAACATCTTCCACTGATCTCTTCTGAAATGCTTTTCCATTAGATCTGTTCTGTTGAAGGTTGAATGTATAAGCCTGTCCGAATGGGCTTATGATTTATTGCATAATCTATGGCAGCATTGACTTCTGTGAGCGGAAATTCACGTTCTATAAGTGACTCAAAAGGATATTTCTGCCAGTTATCGATGATGAAATCTACGGCTGTGGAGAAATCTGTATAGTTGTAATTATGCAGTCCTTTGATCGAAAGCATCTTCCGAATTACTTTTTCAGCATCTATTCGTGTCTCACGTTGATTAAAGACAGCTCCTACGAGGATTGCACGACCATGAAGTCCCAATGTTTCGATGCCAAGTTCCATGGCATCGGGCGAACCGCTCATGTCGATAAATCTATCAATCGTGATATCTTGTAAGATATGACTGTCCGCTGTGTCACGGAGGTTGATGGTATGACTGGCACCAAAACGCTTGGCCATTGCTAAACGTACGGGATTTACATCAGATGCGATAATGTTTTTTGCACCTAATTCTTTACACATGGCAATCGTTACTAAACCCAATAATCCAATACCGGCAACATGTACATTTTTTTCAGTAATAGTATGAGCGAGTCTTAAGGCGCCTGCGGAAGTCGCGATGGCGCAATTGATTGTCGCTGCCACACCCAATGAAATTTCTTTCGGTAGCACGCGTATGCAGGTATGTGGGCGAAGGATTATATGTGTGGCCAATCCACCATGGAGATCGTCTTGTTCCGTAATCTGGCGATGACCATATTTATAGAGCCGTTCATTCTTTTGCGGTATCTCAGGTTGATAACTCGCTGTATTGGGATCACTGGCAAAAACTGTCCAGGTGACAAGATCTCCAGCCTGAAGCTGGTTGCCCTCGACGTCAGTTCCGCTGTGTGTAGCTGATATTTCTTCGATTACGCCGACGATCTCATGCCCCAGGATGGTAGGGCAGGGCTCATTACGCAAACCACAGTAGGTATGGAGGTCGCTTCCACAGAGTGTGGTATAGCGTATGTTGACCAATATTTCTCCATCATTTAATGTCGGAATAGGTTTATAAACTTTAGCAAGGGGCGTATTCGCATTGCTGAAAACGTAATATGTTGCTAATTTTTTCATTTGATATAAATATATAGAAGTTTTGTAATACTAAACAAAGTTTATTTATACTATATTTTGTAAAAAACTAAGCTTTACTCCAACTTGGCCGCGTATGCCATCATATTCGACTTGCGAAGGACGTTCTGGTGAGCCCGGATAGTATTTGAATCTTGTGTTCAGTAGATTGTTACTTTTGGCAAATATTCATTCGGAGGGCAGTCCGTGTAAGGAGATAGATCGACCTTCCCGCTGATCATTAATGAATTTACCTGATAAGTTGCTCCTCTTTGCCTGAAGTTGAATCGGTAGGCAGATGATAACCATTAAAATGGGAATAATTGTTATGCTCTTCATAATCTAGTGAATATGAAGCAAAATTAGTTAATGTTTAGTTTTACTAAATATATGTTTAGTATAATTAATAATTTGATAATTTTGTCCTTTAATTATTAATAATTTCTTAAGCTTCGCTAAACATTGGTGTCATGGATGGGTATCATTAGTCTTACAAAAAAGTTAACTACAGAGAAGCGGAAATCGATAGGAGCAATGGATCTTTGGATAATCGTTTCAATACCAATAGCACGATTGCTGATTTGGAAGTTTAGGGAATTTGTGAAAAAACAGTACTGCCTCTATTAATTTTCACATGTATCTTTCTTGTTCACAAACAACACGAATCTTAAAAGAAATACGACGAATGTTAAATGGCTATCCATTTCAGGGATGAATATTTCTATATTTAAAAAATTCATTATTTCTTTCTTTTATGAAAAAACACCTCTTACTCGTCCTAGTTATGCTAGTAAATACAATAGCGATGGCGCAAAATGCAGCATCCGAGAAACATTTGCACAAAGCATTTGAAGCGATAAAAAACCGCGATGCTAAGACTTTCAAAACATTGTGGCCCGATCAAAAAACATTTTCCGAAATCATTATCAGCAGTGGTGATTTTGATGCCAGTACGTCCGACCTAGTCGAGGTGTACAACGAAAGCCGATATTATAAAATGATGGGAAAAATATTGGAAGATTTTTGTGAGGTTAAGAATGGGGAAATCAACTGGCAAGATTTGTACATCCAAGAAATTAAATCAGATAATAATAAAGCCGAAAATTCTGAGGGTATTATAGAATACAGCGGTTTTATCTGGGTCAAAAGCAACAGGAACAAAGAGGAGAATTATGCGTTGCGCTATGTTGATTTAATACAATTCAAAGAGCAATGGTATGGCGGTTTGTTTAAAGATCTAAAAGCCTTCGATGGTAAATTTGAAGATTTTGTTGCCGCAGAAGAACCGGGCGACCCTATTGCTGCTGAAGCGGCAATTGTTGCCCTAGAAGCGACAGCAGCGGCTGCTGATAGCGCCGCAACTTTAGCTGAATTACCATTGCTAGAACAAACTACCTTTTCAACCACCATTAATGGTAGAAAGATGATTCTTAATTGGAAAGTAAATGGGTGGAAAGAAGATCCTGTGTACGATCAAACCACTTATCAATATCAAAACAAAGAGGAGCAATCTTTTGCTGAGATCGTAACATTGGAAAATGGATATTTGCTATTTATTGAAGAAGATCGTAAAAACTTCTTCCGAATTAAAAATACATATGGAAGCTTAAGCGGATTTTGGTTTTCTACCCAAGTAGGAAAAGAAATTCCAGTAACTTTTGCCAGTACCGAAGCGAAGAAATAGATATAAAGTGAAAACATTTGATGTTACCCCAGGTTTGCAAAGTAGCCCAACTTAGCAAGTGGGGCATCAAACACCGAAAATTGCTCCGTGAGCATGAAGTGAGTGAATAAAAATAGGAGCTGTGTATGTCTGCCTCTGGATAGAGGCAGACAGATTATTAGCCTTTGTAAGGTTTTTTAGCAGCTTCTATCAGTTCTTTCATTTCCAGTTTGATATAGTCCACGTTGGGCGTTGATCCAGTAAGAAAGTATCGGATATTTCCTTCCTTATCAATAATAAATTTGGCCGGGATGCCATTGACACCATATTTGGCTGCCATGACTTTTCCTGTCTGTGGATCTTTTTGATCGTCGTACAGCACCTCAAATGGATAGTTGTTTTTTGTGATAAAGGATACCACATTTTCTTTGTAATTCTTATCCCGCTCCCACGTATTCATAAATAAAAATTGTACTTCTTTATCGTTTGCGTAAGATTCTTGCGCAGCCTTCATTCCCGGGAATGAGCGTACACAGGGCTGACACCAGGTTGCCCAGAAATCCAAAATCACAACTTTTCCTTTTAAACTGGCCAAGGATATCTTTTCACCCTTTAGATTGAGTAGTTCGAAATTGGGGGCCGGTTTAAAGGTGGCCATCTCTTTGATATGGTTGCGGATGTTCTGTGTTAACTCCGTTCTCAGGGAAGCATTGAACTGCTCATAACCTTGGGCTGATCCGTTCAATTCAGTATATAATCTTTTAAGATCATCTTCAACGGCAAACTGTCCTTTGGCATATAACTTTGTTAATATATTATAAGCCTCAAGCTTTCTACCTGTCCCCATCAGCGATTTATAATAAACCATCGCTAAACCATCCGCCTGCTCCGGCGCTGCTTTCAGCGCATTTTCGATATATTCGACAGCCTCAGTGAATTTCTTTTGTGCAACAAGAATATTCACATAAGCCGACATCGAACTGGCATAGCCCATTGCCGCAAAGCGGGCTTTATTGTCCTTTTGTTCTTCGGGCAGCGTGAGGTAATAATAACTATCATCCATGGCGGTCTTCAAAAGTGGTGCAGCAGTAGTCGTATCGCCTGCCTTCAGGAGGATCTGACCCACTGGAATATAACCATTTCCACGCCAGAATCTTTCTTTCATTTCGCCCAGATAATGAACAGCCTTTTGGGCATTTCCATCATTGGCAAAATTCTGCGCCAAATTGGCCAAAACGTAATCATAGGTCAGTGGTTCTTCACTGAAATTTTTAACAGGCCATTTTTTGATCAGTTCAGCATACGCTTTCTCTTTCGCAGTCGACGTGCTTTCATTGTAGAAAACATCCGTAATAAAGGCATCCCGTGTTATTGCGCCCTTTGGGTATTTTTTCTTGGCAATATTTTCAACGGTAGCCATTTCGTTTTCTTTGTCCAGCGAACGAAGGATATTGATGGTCGTACGATAGTCCGCTTCCGTTTTGTAACCTTTGACTTCTGCGAGTAATGTTTTGGCCAACGAATCTTTCTGTACCAATGTGCCTTTCTCGATAATGGGAAGGTATTGTTCGTATCTATTCCTTGTTTGTTGTTGCGCATAACCTACTGTCGTTGCGAGCAGGAGTGCGAGTGTTAAAGCTTTTACTTTCATGGTTTTTCTGTTTTATTTTTCAACATTCTGTTTAATTGACCCGTTGCCCGGATTCTCCGTTGCTCCTAAAGGAAAGGGCATAATCCATAGGTGTGATGTTGGGCTCAGTTGGACCACCTTGCCATCGATCGTTTTGCGCAGTGTTGTCGCAAAGGCACTTTCTTTGTTGAGGCGTTTGTAATCAGCAAAAGGGATAATGGAATGGATCAGTTCATTCTGTTTAAGTTGCTGTATTTTTTTTATGGCGTCAGTGGCATTTTGTGCGGTCAGGTCCGTATAGTTTGCTGCAAGGATCCTTGTCTTACGGACTTTGTTGACGAAATCCATGGCCTTTTGGATATTTCCCCGACGCGCCTGACATTCTGCGGCAATCAGATAGACTTCGACCGTAGTCAGGCCCTGTGTGTTATAGAACCCGGTCATCGTGCTGGTATAATAGGTGTTGGGCACCACTGTACGCAACTTCCAGCGTGAAGCGAATTTACTGTCTCCTTTTTCAAATCCAGCGGCACGTTCTACCTGCAGGGATAATTCGGAGGCGGTAAAGTTTGGTGATTGGCCATGTCTGAAATAATAATTCTCGACATAGGCAAAATCCATGGGAGTCTTCTTCAACGCATAGTTTGCAGGCTCTTCGATCTGCGATTTATTGGCATTATAGTAGGCTGTCCAGTCATATAGTTTGTCATTGTATTCCAGTGCTTTTTCGCTATTTTCCAACGCATCCTGATAGTTGTCCATTTGTAGGTAGATGCGTGACAGTAATGCGTAGGCCGCTCCTTTGCCCGGATGCAGGATCGTTTGCCCCTGGTTAGGTAGCTTAGGAAGGGCGCTTTTGATATCATTGATCATGTAGTCGTAGATTTCAGCGATAGTGACCTGCTTTGATGGGGCGCCTATATCCGCACTTTCAATCAAAGGGACCGATAGCAATTGGCCCGCCGTCTGGCTGTCATAATCCGCGGCATAATAATTTGCTAATGTATAATAGCTGATGGCCCGGAGTACGCTGGCCGTAGCCATCAGTTCATCCCGCTGTTGGGCTGTAGCCTCAGTCATCGTCGGCCCGTGCTCTAAAATGAGATTGCAGACAGATATGCTCGAATAGGCATAATAATAGGTGCTTTCATCGGAATTGTTGTAAATCTTCCGGTCCTCTTGTTCTTTCCAGTTATAGTTGATGTCCCACAATTTATAATAATTGAGGTTGGCCGGAGAGACAAAACGATCGTTGGGCAAAATAATAGCCTGGGGGATAGGGACCTGGTGAACAGTTGCTTCATCGCGCAACAGTGCTTCAAAATCCGCATAGGTTTGCGGGATTTTCTTGCCTTTGGGCAATATGTCCAAATATTTATTGCAAGAAGCGAAAAATAGAGCGGGCATGATCGCAAGGAGGTATATTATCTTTTTCATAAGAATTTTAAATTAGAAGGTTAGGTAAGCGCCAAAAACATAATTCGGTGTACGATAGCCGCCCAGCATATATTTTGCGTTGCTGGATTTGGTAAACATGGCTACATTTTCAGCGTTGAACTGTAACCTTGCCTGCGCCAGGCGCATCTTTTTTACCCAGTCAGCCGGAAGCCGGTAGGCGAGACTAATATTTCGGATCTGTACATTACGCGCATCCAGGACATTGAGGTCCGCATATTGGTACACGGTGCCACTTGCTGAGTTGTAAAGAGTTGTTTCTTCTGGAAATACCAAACGTGGAATATCGGTCTTCAGTTCGTCACCTTCCTGTTGCCAACGGTTGCGAATATCTTTATTCATCGGTGCAAGGGTCGTAAATGTCAGATAATTGCCGATACCCATATAAGGTAGATCTGTGTTTCTGATTTTATGGCCACCCTCGTAAGTGATCATCATTGAAAAATCAAAGTTTTTGTAGGAAAGGCTATTTGTCCAGGAAAGCATATGTGTAGGTACCTTCGTACCTGCATAGACAATCGATTCCAAGGTCGTCGGCGTTTGCGTGGTTTTGTTTCCATTTTCGTCGTACACCTGCGGTATTCCCTGCTGATCGAGCCCGGCCCATTTATAGGCATAAATTGCCTCGTATGGGTTTCCTATACGAGGATAAGCGTCGGGGTAATCCAATTGTAGGATATAAAATGGCGCTTTGACATTGACATAAGTAACTTTGTTCTTGTTATAAGCATAAAGTAGGCTGCTGTTCCAGCTGAAATCTTTGTCCTGCAAAATGTTGGCATTTAATGTCAGTTCCAAGCCATGATTGGTCATCTGCCCATTATTGATGGCATAGGTTGAATAGCCAAAACCTTCTGTGGGTACACCCATGGTGGAGGCGAAGAGGTCTTTCCCTTGTTTTCTATAGTAATCTAGGCTTCCAGAAATACGATTTCTGAACAAACCGAAATCCATTCCAACATTGGTAGTGGTTGTTTTTTCCCACGAAAGTGACGGATTGGGGCGGTCAGAGACCGTACCTTGTGTTCCCCCGACGTGAGAATTGGTATTGTAATACGCTGTCATAAAAGGGGCAACATTTTGCAATATATTGCCGCCGATACCATACGACGTTCTTAGCTTAAGTTGATTTAACCAGTCCAGTTGCATGAAATTTTCCTCATTCAGATTCCATCCGGCACCCACGGACCATATCGGTTTATTCTGATATTTCGAGCTTGTTCCCCATAAGTTTGATCTGTCCCAGCGCAAGCTTCCTGTGAAGAGGTATTTTTTCGAATAGGCATAACCAACATTACCATAAAAGGAAACAAAGCGATTGATAGATTCGTATTGACTGGCATTGTCATACTTTTGGTTGAAAGAACCCACGGTACCTATTTTCGGATCGAGCATGGTGTAGGTGAGCGCATCGGGATCAAAATTGTAGAGATTTTGAAGCTGAGAACGCATGCGGTTGTTCTTGATCTCGCTACCCAATATGGCGTTCAGACTGTGTTTTTCGCCAAAGTCCTTGTCGATATTGATCTGTTGCCTAAAATTAAATGCATTATTCTTGAGATCCGTTGTTTTATTGATATTGCCATTGGGCATCATCATTGTCGCTTTTCCATCCGCAATTAACGCGAATTGATTGACTCTCGATCGCGTATAATAGGAGTTTTTCCCGTAGAGAAGCTCGAGTTTTTTATTGCTGATTTCATACTGAAAAGAGGTCGAATAGCTTAGCCAGTCTGTAATCTTCGCATTCAATTTGATGAAACTTCGGTTGGAGAAGCCACTGGACTGTTCGATATTGTTTTTTATCTCGTCCAATGGGGTGATGTCTAAGGTATTAAGGCCATATTGGTTGATGCTCTTGATAGTTGCCTGGCTCATATAATCGGCCATATAAGCAGTATAATTACGACCGTCGCTATTTTTTAATTGGTTGTAAGGCAGATAAGAAAATCCGGGTGCTAGCGCATCATAAGTTTGCCTGTCATCATCTGCATAGTTGAGAAATGAACTCATTTCTACTTCCAACCATTTATTGATCTGGGTGATATTCCGGAGATTGATACCCAGATTTTGGTTTTTACTGAAACGGTCTTCCAGGAGGTCCTTTTTGTAGGTCGTCGAAAAGTAGAATTTGCTCTTTTCCGTACCATTGGAAAGGTTCAGGTTGTACTGCTGTGAAAAAGGACTCCGTTTAGCATAGTTGGCGAGATCGTCATAATAACGATAACCCTGTTGGGAGAGACGGTCCAATTCGGCATTCATTTCGGATTCATTGAGCTGACCGGCGTATTTTTTGAGGATTGTGCGAATACCAAGGCTTCTGTAAGACATATCGTCTAAAGTACTTTGCGCCTGCGCTGGCGTCATTGTTTTTAAATTTGGATTTTGCTGTGCCCATTCCCGTTCGATGTCGATCATGTCCGCGGATGATGCCAGCCGATCCGTATTAAAATAATAGGGGTTATGTGTCAGCGTTGCTGAAACATTGATTTCAGTCCCTTTATTTTTTCCCTTTTTTGTGACGATAATAACAACTCCATTGGCTGCGCGTGCGCCATAAATGGATGCCGCCGCCGCATCTTTTAAGACGGTAATGGACGCTATATCTTCCAAATTGAGGTCAGGGAGGTTTTCTACGACGTTGCCATTGAAATCCATGCTTGTATTGTCTACGGGGAAACCATCGATAACATACAGGGGCAAGGTAACTCCTTTCATAGAGGTTGTTCCACGAAGTAGGCCATTGTGGTAACCTGCAATACGACCTTCCAGCAAGCTTCCGAGGTTGTTGAGCCGCTGCTGTTGCAGGCTATTTTTCGGTAGGCTGGAGAATGCCCCTGTAGCGCGTTCTTTGGCAATAGTCTGATATCCCGTATTGATGGTCACATCAACTTCCGAAAGACTGGTATTGCTTGGCTTGAGCACGATCGTAGCGGATTCTTCATTGACATTAATTTCAAGGGTTTCGTAACCCAAGAATGATACAGCTAGCGTGGCGCTACGCTGCGGTGAAGTCAACTCAAACTGTCCGTTTTGATTAGACTTTGTCGAGATATTCGTGTTTTTAATTTTTACCGTAGCACCACTGAGCGGGAGTCCCGCAGCATTTGAAACTTGTCCCTGCAATTTGTACTGTTGGCTTGGCGCCGATGCTGCTGTAGAAATTGATTTTCCGGCAGGTGCATTTTTTAATAAAATGGTGTTTTTGACAATCTTGTACTGGATGTTGTTGGCCGTAAATGTCGCATCCAGGGCCTCCTTGAGCGAGACATCGTTGAGGCGAAGTTTAACTTTTGGAATAGTCAGTTGTGCCTCATCATAGACGAAATGGTAGGCCGATTGTTTTTCAATCTGTTTCATGACAGAAAGAGCTGATTCGTTATTGGCCTGGATGTTAATCTGTCCAAAACTGTAGGAACTGCACAGTACCGAAAAGCCATAGAGTAGCATGGCCCTGGCTTTTTTGTTAAGCCTGGACGAATAGGTTTGTTTCATAGTAGGTGTGGGGTTAAGTTATCTGTTTATGCTATTTTTTTTTGATGGTTAAATACACTTTGTTGTTTTTCATCTGGCCTTGGATGTCAAAATAGGAAAGGATCTGCATGACATCGTCAAGATTTACGTTTCTAGGGATTTCTCCTGTTATCAGGCGGTTTTCGGCAGCTGTCTGGTCAACGACAAAATCAATATTATACCAGCGTTCCAATTCGCGGACAATATTTTTTACCGAGCTCCGTCTGAAACTGAAAAGTCCATTTTTCCAGGCGATAATACCACTGATATCGGTGTTTGCCTTTTGTAGATTTGTATGTGCTAAAGTTTGTTGTCCTGGCTGTAAGATCAGTGATTGCTGCTCTTTATTTTTGCGGGTCACTTTTACCTTTCCATGCACCAATGTGGTGATTGGTGTGAGGTTGTCTGCATAGCTCTGGATGTTAAATCCCGTACCCAACACCTGAATTTCATCGTTCCCAACGTTAACTTTAAATGGTTTTTTCGGTTTGTGTGCAACTTCAAAATAAGCTTCACCTTTTAAAATGACGGATCGTTCATTGGTACCAAATTTGGCCGGGTAACTGATGGTTGAACCGGCATTGAGCCATATTTTGGTGCCATCTTCCAGTTGAACCTGAAATTGTCCACCACGGGGTGTCTGTAGCGTGATCATCTGATTGCCCGTCGAGGTGCTGAGATCGAGATTGCCTGTATTCAGCTGTACCATGCCATCCCTATTGATCAGTTTGTCTTGTTGACCCAATGCAATTACCGCTCCATTGGGAAGGCGGAGGGTCGCTTGGTCATGCCCCGGTTTTATTGCGGCAAACAGCTCGGTAGCCTGTTGCGTTTCTTTTTCGGAAAGCTCCTGCTGCGTATACTTATATATTCCAAATGCTGAGCTGAGAATGATGAGCGCTGCTGCCGCATATTTCCATACCGAAATACGTTTTTCCTTTTGTGGAAAAAGATGCCGATCCATCGCATCAAGTTGCTCCTGAACAAATTGATCGTCCAATGTCTCGGATGAACTATTTGCTTTGTGCAGATAGAAGCTATGGATGATCCGCAATTCTTCGGGGGACGCTGTACCCGATTTATATTTCCGGAATATTTCTTTTAGTGTTTCTTTCTCCATTCTTTAGGCAGATAGCCATAAGAAGGCTATCTAATAGTAATGACGGCCAAACAGGTAAAAGGGAGTATGAAAAAAATAAAAAAAATGATCAGAAAAAAAAGAAAGAACCAAATTTCGTGCGCAGGATGCGTAAGGCATTATGTACCTGCTTTTTAATTGTTTTCTCGGAAGTAGATAAGAGCGCACTGATTTCTTTATAACTATGACCCTGCTCGCGATTGAGTTCAAAAACCTCCCTGGTACGGGGCGACAGTTTACTCTTTTCCCGTTCGATCATAGCGGCAAGTTCTTTTTCTAAGAGGAAGTCATCCGTATAGCAGATCCCCTGCTCTACAAAGGATAAAATATCTTCCCGATATTTTTCAACCACTTCCTGATGGCTAAAATAGTCCATTATTTTATTGCGGATGGATTTGATCAAATAAGGCTCCAGCGACTGGCTGATTTCAATGGATGCTCTTTTATTCCAGAGAACGAGGAAAATATCCTGAACGATATCCTTGCTAAGTTCGCTGTCTTGGGTCATTCGATAAGCATGGCGAAACAGGAATTCTTTATAACGATCGAACAATTCCCTGTAGGCTAACTCATCGTTGGCCTTTACAAGTTGGAAGAGCGTATCTTCTTTTAAATTGTGGTAATCGTACTGCACCGGGTTGTTGAGTTGATACTAGTTTGTAGAGCTAATTTAGGACATTGTTTTCAAAAATAAAAAACGAAAGTTTTAAAGCCTATTGTCCGATTTTGTATTTACTTCACTTTTTCCTTGTCATGGACCCAATTCGCTGCAAGTTTTATCCGCCTATAGACGGATAAAACTTGCAGCGAATATTATTTCGTTTTTCTAAGTATCAGCGTGCTGGTAGAAGGGGACAATTCATATCGATTGAATTTATCTTTCTTTTGAGAACCTTCAATTTCATACCCGCTCGCTGGATTGATATTCAGCAAAACATTTGGCACAAGAGCGGATTGATTAAATTTCAAGATCACACTTTTATCCTTTTGATTGTATGTTAGTGTTTCGATTTCTCCGGCATCAGTGGTCAACCATAGATTTTCTTTTGCTAAGAAAATGCGGCCTTTGGATGCTGTTTTTATAGCCACTTCGATGTTATCCTTATCCTCTTTAAGATTACCGCTAAATGCCAGCCAGCCAAATTCTGGATGTTCTATGATATAAGTGCCTGAATTGACAGCATAGCCATAAAACCCAGTGCCGTAATCGCCCGAGATACCATCGTTGGCTAGCGTAGACGGGTAGGAATGGAATGCTGCAGGTCCAAAGCCATCAGCAGTGACATTGGCTAGAGCGCCCATCATACCGGCATGGCCCACGCGAAGAAGATAGAAATCATCTGGATGATCCCGGTACTCGGTTAATACAGGGATAGCATTTAAAGCCGAGCCATAATGATGAAGTTGACGCTCGATACGGGATAATTTTCCGCCATAGACAAAATCCCAGTAACGACGGGCACTGCCGTTATATCCCCAATGTGGCACGGTAGGCATATACGCTAGAATAGCATTTAAGGTAACCAGGGTTTTGTCGTCAAAACCAAAGTATCGGGACCATAAATAGACTTCTTCCTGTCCGGTAGAGTCCCAGGGCATTTCACTCCCAAATGGATAATCAAGGCCTTTCCAATGTTCGGCCCGTTTACGCATCACTGCTTCCAATTGATTCGCTTCCGCTGTTAATCCCTCACGACGTAAATCATGGAGGATAAGCAAAAAGATACTGCCTTCCATTTGTCCAAATTGGGCATAATAAGGTGCTTTTTCGATCATCGCCATGCTTGTTTGAAAAGCACGGTCCAGATAGACATTCCAGCGCTCTTCCTGGACAAGATCATGGTAATCGCGAGCGAGACGATACATGACCCAATGTGCAGCAGCAACATGCGGATAGTTATAAGAACGGCCAATATTATCCGCTTCTTTTTTAGGCCATGCCGACCAGGTCTTCCAGTTGATAGCTGCTTCGTAAGTGCCTGCTGGCATAACGTCTGGCTCATAATAAAATAAACTCTTGACCACGCCATATTTTTGATCACCTTCCTTGTGCTGGATACGACCATATAGGATTTCATTGACAAAGCGTTTCAATTTTGCGATCTCTGTACGATTTGGTAGCAAGACCTGCTTCATAATCGCCGCTAGCCAACTTGCCGCTCCGGCTTCATCACTCAGACCGGCATACCAAACACGTTGTTCTTGGGTGACTAATTTTTTATCTTCATAATCGTAGCTGATCACAGCGGGAGATCTTCCAAAAAGGTCTTTGTCGTTCTCGTACCACTGTGTGGTCGTCAAGAAATTTCCAAGATCATTCACCACATCTTTCTCTGACTTAATGACTTTATAATGAATGGTTTGTTTGGTCCCATCCTCATAGGTGATGGTCAGCCGTGCTCGTCCCCATTGTTGACCTTTGATCTCATATTGATGCCATTTTTGTGGGGTGTCTTTTTGCTTGATAACACTTAATGCGCCTTCAGGATAGATAGAAAGGTTTTTAATGGCTTTGTTATGCTTGATAAACAACTTGACAGGATTATCTAATGGAACGACATATCCGGGAGCTCCGATGGCCACAGGCCGGTTATTTTTTAGCAGTGTATTTTCAATTTCTTTGATACTCGGCGCTAGGACAAACTTGAGGGCAAATGTTTTGGATTCATTTGGTTTTAATAGGGTCGAAGTTGCTGTGTTCCATTGTTCTACTCCTTTCCATGCTGTTTCGGCAAGTGCTTTGCTGTGGATCATCCACTCATGGAAACCTTCGAAAGTAATACTTCTGGGCGTAGGAT
>PJTS01000643.1_pt1 | contig 18901 bp, 14 predicted proteins | sample 1512251 | NCBI WGS metagenome assembly PJTS01 (sample SAMN08177686, study PRJNA422409) | Soil metagenome, whole genome shotgun sequencing project. | isolation source: Soil (2) enriched on wood chips: alkali lignin treatment | place: USA: Madison | collected 2015-01-15 | reverse complement strand
GTGTCCCACGGCTGCTCGACGAGCGCGGTGGTGTACACCGGCACGTAGCACTTGTCGGTCTGCTGGTGTCCGACGCGGCGGGGCTGGGCGAGGTCCATGGGGCACTCCTTGAAGGGATACCGGTGATGCTAGGGCAGGGCGCGCGCAACAGGGTTGCAAAAGTTGCGCGTAATGGGCCTCGTGGCGCAATATCCTTGCGTACTCACCGTGTTGCGGGGCAGCAATGGCCGGAGAAGTCCAGTTCGATCGCACGGATATACGCCTGTTGGCCGAGATCCAGCGTGATGGTCGCGCCACCAACGCAGAGTTGGCGACGCGGGTGAACCTGTCGCCGTCGGCCTGCCTGCGGCGCCTGCAGCGGCTGGAAAGCGAAGGGGTGATCGTCGGCTACGGCGCGCGCCTGGAACCGCGCCAGCTGCGCCTGGGCCTGCAGGCCTTCGTCCGCGTGCAGCTGGAAAAGCACGACCAGGCGGCCATCGGCCACTTCGTGGACAGCGTGCAGGGCTGGGATGAAGTGGTGGCCTGCCACGCCCTGACCGGCGACATGGATTACCTGCTGCACGTCTACGTGCGCGACCTGGAGCACTTCTCGCGCTTCCTGCTGGACAGGCTGCTCAACGCCGGCGGCGTGGCCGATGCCAATTCCAGCTTCGTGCTGCGCACGGTGAAGGGCTTCCAGGCACTGCCGCTGTCGCAGCTGGAGTAAACCGGCCGCGGCGATTTGACGGCGCCGGGCGGGTAGCCGAGCATCACCGCCCTGCGCGCGGCGCAGCGTTCCTTTCCGGTTCCAGGCATGTCCGAACTCCAGCACCAGGTGCTTACCACCACCTTCCTGCCGCTGCAGCGCAAGTCGCTGGCGCGCTACATCGCCCATGGCACGCCGCCGCAGACCGCGCTGGAACAGGCCGGGCTGATGGCCGCGCAGCTGTGCGGCGCGCGCCCGCACGCGCCAGCCGAGATCGAGCGCCTGCTGCACGAGGCCTGTGCGCTGTTTGCCGCCAGCGAAACCGCCGCCACGCAGTTGACCGGTACGGGTGGCGGAGGCCAGCCGGAGCTGGACGCCTGGCTGGCCGCGCTGGCCGCCCATGGCGTGCTGCTGGCACCGGCGGAGATCCTGCAGGACTTCATCGCGCAGTCGCCCAGCGAGTACCCGGGCCTGGCCCTGCAGCAGGCCTGCCAGGAAACCCTGGCCGAACATGAGATCCGCTTCCCGGCCGCGTTCGCCAGCGACGATGAGGACGACGACCAGGACGAAGCCGTTGCCAGCGATTCGCGCGCGGTCGAACACCATGGCCTGTACACGTCCGAACAGGCCCGCGTGCTGCGTGCCATCGCGGCCAATCCCGATGAACTGATCGACCTCGATGGCTACGCCGGTACCGGCAAGGGCCACCTGGTGCTGGCGCTGATGGATGCGCGGCCAGGCCGCTATACCTACATCGCGCCGTCGCGCGGCCAGGTCGAAGCGTTCCGCGCCCGCGTGCCGGCCAGCACGGCCGTGCGCCTGCTGACCCAGATCGAATTCGCCAACCGCGTGGCCCAGCACGCCGCGCGCAGTGGCCAGACCGGCGGCTTCGTCGCCAGCTACCGGCGCAGCACCCGCACCCCGCGCGAGATCGCCGGCCGCATCGGCCTGCAGGGAATCGCTGGGCGCAGCCCGGAACAGGTGCTGCTGACCGCCTTCGAGGCCATCAACCGCTGGTGCGCGTCGTCCGCACCGCGCATGGCATTCCAGCATTTCGACCGCTCGGTGCCGGCCGCCATGCTCGACGTGGCGCCCTACCTGGCGGCGGCCGAGCACGTCTGGCGCAGCATGTTCGATGCCGAGCTGCAGCGCGGCGCCCTGCTCAGCCTGAGCCCGGCGCACATCGGCAAGTGGCTGGCCCTGCGCGGCGTCACCCCGCCGCAGGACATGGGCATGCTGCTGGTGGACGAGGCGCATGACCTGAGCCCGTCGTGGAAGCAGTTGCTGGCCGGCCACGCCCCCGGTGTGGTCAGCCTGGGCGACCCGCACCAGTGCCTGTCCGGCACGGTGCCGCGCTGGGCTGCATCGAAGGTGCTGGAAATGCACCAGTCGGTGCGCCAGGGCAACCAGGTCGATGGCCTGGTCAACCAGGCGCTGGCGCTGGATGGCCTGGGCCCGGACAGCGGTCCGTTTGTGGGTGCCGCTGACCGCGCCACGGGTGTGCTGCATTACCGTGACTGGTCGCAGGTGCCACGCACGGGCCTGCGCATCCATGGCAATGCCGCCGATCTGGCCCTGGACGCCGCACAGCTGCAGGCGCAGGGGCTGCGGCCCTACCTGCACCCGGCCTCGTTGCGCGCGCTGCGCAGCGCGTTGCAGGGGCCGCTGGATGCCTGGCGCCGCCGCGATAGCGGGTCGAACCAGATGCAGGAGCGTTTCCTGGCCACGCAGGCCGGCGACGGGCAGGGCGCATGGGCGGACCTGTTCGCCTCGGCCGACCGGGTGCAGTCACTGCTGCAGGCGCTGGATGACCAGGACACGCCTGCCGATGCACGCGTGGTGCTGTGCCTGGCCGAGCACGCGAAGAACCTGCAGTTCGACGTGGTCTCGCTGTCGCCCGGCTGTTTCAGCGCAGGGCAGGGCGGGCGCATCTGGCACAACCCGGTGCGCGCGGTCTACCTGGCGCTGACCCGTGCGCGCCGCCAGCTGCACGTGCCCGCCGGTGGCATGGAACAGCTGCAGCACACCGCGGCGCTGCAGGAACAGGCGCGCCAGGCACGCCGGCGCGAACGGCAGCAGGCCAGCGGTTACCGGCCGGCGCGCTAGCGCTGAATGCCGCGCCGCTCAGCAGCGACGCGGCAGGACACTCAGCACTTTTCCTTGCGGCCCATCATCCTGCCCAGGCGCGAGGGCTCATCGCACTTCGGCACGACCGGTGCAGCCGGTGCCAATGCCGCCGCGCGCGCCTTCTGCAGCTGCTGGATCTTCGCGCGGATCTGCGGCATCGCCGCCATCGCGGCCTTCTCGCCTTCGAGGATGGCAGTGCCGCGCTGGCTGAAGTCGGCGGCACCGATGTCCAGCACCTTCGGCCGGATGACGATGTCGGCGCGTGCCAGTTCCTGCTCGCCCAGGCGCTGGCCCATGATCGAGATCGACTGGTTGACGATGCCCAGCATGCCGGTCGGTGCCTTGCCGCTGGCCTTGCTGGAGATATCCACGGCGATGACGAACTCGGCACCGAGCTGGCGCGCGGCATCCACCGGCACCGGGCTGACCACGCCGCCGTCGATGTAGTTGCGGCCACCGATCTTCACCGGCTCGAACACGCCGGGGATGCTGCTGGACGCGCGCACGGCCTGGCCGACGTTGCCGCGCACGAAGATCGCGCGCTCGCCGGTTTCCAGCTGGGTGGCCACGGCGGCGAACGGCTTCTTCAGCTTTTCGGCCGGCCTGTTGGCCACCTGCTCGTTGACGTAGTCCTGCAGCTTCTGGCCCTGCACCAGGCCGCCGGAGAACAGGCGCACGTCGCGGATGCTGGCTTCATCCAGCGCCACGGCCTTGCTCTGCATCTGGAACGCGTCCATGCCGCTGGCATACAGTGCGCCGACCACGCTGCCGGCGCTGGTGCCCGACACCACCACCGGTTCGAAGCCGTTGGCTTCCAGCATCTTGATCACGCCGATGTGGGCAAAGCCCTTGGCTGCACCGCCACCGAGGGCGATGCCGATTTTCACCGGCTTGGCCTGCGGTACCAGGATCGGCTGCGGCGGCGGAGTGGGGCGGACCTCCTCGCCACCACAACCGGCCAACAGGCCGAGCAGGGCGACGGACAGCAGCACGCGGGGGCGGAACAGGCTCATCGGCAATGCGCTCAGGGCGCCGGATTCAGGAAAGGGCGCCAGCATACCGAAGGTGCAAAATCCGTGGGTAGTGCCGGCCGCTGGCCGGCAAGCTCGTGGAAATGCCGGCCAGCGGCCGGCACTACCCGTGCAGGATCAGAAGCGGTTGTCGCCGCCCAGTGCGCGGCCCAGCCCGCCCAGGATCGAGCCTTCGCCGCGGCTCTGCCCGCCGCCCTGCGGCGCGGCCATCCACATGCGCCCGGCCAGCCGCGAGAACGGCAGCGACTGCAGCCAGACCTTGCCCGGCCCGGTCAGCGTGGCCAGGAACACGCCCTCGCCGCCGAACAGCATGCTCTTGATGCCGCTGACCCGGCGCACGTCCATCTCCACCGATGCGTGGTAGGCCACCACGCAGCCGGTATCCACGTCCAGGCGTTCACCGGCGGCCAGCTCGCGCTCGATCACGCAGCCACCGGCATGGATGAAGACCCAGCCGTCGCCTTCCAGCTTCTGCATGACGAAGCCCTCGCCACCGAACAGGCCGGTCATGATCCTGCGCTGGAACTGCACGCCGATGCGCACGCCGCGCGCGCCGGCCAGGAAGCTGTCCTTCTGGCAGATCAGGCGCCCGCCGTGCTCGTCCAGCTTCATCGGCAGCACCGTGCCGGGGTAGGGCGCGGCGAAGGCGACCTTGCCGCGGCCCGTGCCGGTCTGGGTGTAGACGGTGGCGAACAGGCTTTCGCCGGTCACCACGCGGCGGCCCGCAGCCATCACCTTGTCCATGAAGCCGCTGCTGGCCTGCGAGCCGTCGCCGAACACGGTGTCCATCTGCACCGTCGACTCCTTGAACATCAGCGCGCCCGCTTCGGCGATCGCGCTTTCGCCCGGGTCCAGGCCGATCTCCACGAACTGCATTTCATGGCCGACGATGCGGAAATCGATGGGATCGCCGTGGCCGCCGCTGCTGCTGGCCGCCTGCGTGGCGGCGGGCGTGGCGGCGGGCAGCACCGGCGGTGCGGCGGCTGCAGGCGCTGCCGGGCCCGCGTGCAATGCGGCCAGTTCGGACACGGCTGTCCACCCGCTCATGCCCTGGCACCAGGCCAGCGCCCGCGGGTTGGCCTGCGCAAATTGGCGTGCAGCGTGCTCGTCGAGCGGGCCGATACGCTCGGCCTGGCCGGCGGCGTGGAAGTACCACTGGGTCATCGCAGCAGCTCTGTCGCAAGGGGAAAGCGCGAGTCTAGCGGTCTGCCGGGGGCGCTGCGGGCAGGGGCCATGAACGATCGGCATTTGCGGCGCAGGTGCTGTATTGCAACAATTATCTGGTAGCGCCGTTTTACCACCCCTCCAAACACAGCCTACCGCCATGTCTCCGACCCGCACTTCCCGTGGCCGATTTCCGGTCGCGCGTCCCCTCGTTGCCGCTCTTTCCGCCCTGCTGCCGCTGGTAGCAGCCGCCCAGGAAACCCCCGCTGCCAAGGATCCGGTTGCCCTCGACGCCCTGCAGGTCACCGCACAGCGCCGCGTCGAGAACGCCAAGGACGTGCCGGTCGCGATCACCGCGATCCAGGGCGAGAAGCTCGATGTGCTCGGCTCCGCCGGCGATGACATCCGCTTCCTGTCCGCGCGCGTGCCCAGCCTGAACATCGAATCGTCCTACGGCCGTGCCTTCCCGCGCTTCTACATCCGCGGCCTGGGCAACACCGACTTCGATCTCAATGCCTCGCAGCCGGTCTCGCTGGTGTATGACGACGTGGTGCAGGAAAGCCCGCTGCTGAAGGGTTTCCCGCTGTTCGACCTGGCCGGCGTGGAAGTGCTGCGTGGCCCGCAGGGCACGCTGTTCGGCCGCAACACCCCGGCAGGCGTGGTGAAGTTCGATTCGGCCCGTCCGTCGCAGGACGCCGATGGCTACGTGAAGATGTCCTACGGCACGTATGACACCTGGAACGTGCAGGGTGCCTACGGCGGCCCGCTGACCAGCCGCTGGTCGGCGCGCGTGTCGGCGCTGTACCAGCGCCGCGAGAACTACGTCGACAACACCATCACCACCGCGCCCAGCTCGGGCTTCGAGGGCTATGACGAGGCCGCTGGCCGCGTGCAGTTCCTGTACGAAGGTGACGACGTCGAAGCACTGTTCAACCTGCACAAGCGCAAGCTCAACGGCACCGCCCGCCTGTTCCGCGCCAACATCATCCAGAAGGGCAGCAACGCGCTGGTCGAGAACTTCGACCGCGACAAGGTCTCCACCGATGGCCTGAACTTCTCCAACCTGGAAACCTGGGGCGGCAGCGCACGCCTCAAGTGGGACCTGGGCCGCGTCACCCTGCACTCGATCACCGGCTATGAAACCGCCGAATCGCTGAACCACGGCGACGTCGACGGCGGCTACGGCGCGGCGTTCCTGGGTGCCGGCAACTCCGGCCCGGGCCTGATTCCGTTCCCGTCCGAATCGGCCGACGGCCTGCCGCACCACCGCCAGTGGACGCAGGAATTCCGCGTCGAATCCAACGAGTGGGGCCGCTTCGACTGGCAGGCCGGCGTCTTCTACTTCGATGAAGACGTCACCATCGACAGCTTCAACTACGACTCGCTGACCCCGGGCAACCCGCAGACCGGCCACGCCGTGCAGAGCCAGCGCAACAAGGCCTGGGCCGCGTTCGCCTCGGGCGACCTGGACGTGACCGACCGCTTCAAGCTGCGTGCCGGCGTGCGTTACACCCAGGACAAGAAGGACTTCACCGCCAGCGTGCTGCAGGCCGTGCCGGGCGGCACGCCGGTCAGCGGCCCGTACCTGGCCAACAGCGATGTCGACGACGTCAGCTGGGACCTGAGCGGCGTCTACCAGATCACCGACAACATCAACGCCTATGCGCGCGTGGCCAAGGGCTTCCGTGCACCGTCGATCCAGGGCCGCCTGGCCTTCGGCGGCGTCACCCAGGCCGATTCGGAGAAGGTGATCTCGTACGAAGCCGGCATCAAGGCCGACCTGTTCGACCGTCGCGCACGCCTGGGCTTCAACGTGTTCCGCTACAACGTCGATGGCCAGCAGCTGATCGCCGTGGGTGGCAGCAACAACACCGCCACCCTGCTCAACGCCGACAAGACCATCGGCCAGGGCTTCGAGCTGGACTTCGAGGCGTACCTGACCGACCACGTGCTGATGACGCTGGGCAGCAGCTACAACGACACCGAGATCAAGGACCGTGACCTGGCCGTGGCGATCTGTGGCGGTGGCTGCACCATCACCGACCCGACCACCGTCATCAACGGCGGCACCTACGCGCTGGTCAACGGCAACCCGCTGCCGCAGGCGCCGAAGTGGATCCACAACCTGACCCTGCGTGCCGGCTTCCCGGTGAACGATGCCAGCGAGGTCTACGTGTACACCGACTGGGCGTACAAGAGTGCGGTCAACTTCTTCCTGTACGAGTCGCCGGAGTTCCGCAGCCGCAGCTCGCTGGAAGGTGGCCTGCGCGTGGGCTACAACTGGGATTACGGCCAGTACGACGTGGCCGTGTTCGGCCGCAACCTGACCAACCAGACCCGCGTGGTCGGCGCGATCGACTTCAACAACCTGACCGGCTTCCTCAACGAGCCGCGCACGTTCGGCGTCGAGTTCACCGCGAAGTTCTGAGGCGGCTGATGGCGTGATGCAATGAAGAAGGGCCGGCGCAATGCCGGCCCTTCTGTTTTAGAGGTCGCCGGGCATGGCCCGGCGCTACCCCTGCTCGTCCCCGGTAGTGCCGGCCGCTGGCCGGCAGCGATTGATCCGCCCTGCGCTTACAGCGCGCTTTCCGGCCGCACCTTCAGCACCGCTTCCTCGGCCGCGCAGTCGCGGCTGGAATGCAGGCCGGCCTTGCGCGCATCGGCGATCTCCTTGCGCGCCGCCAGCAGATCCTTGTTGAACGCTGCGTTGTCATGCAGGCGGGCCACGGCGGCAGCGCCCATGAAGCGGCCTTCGAGGATGTCGCTCTGCCAGTGCACGTTGCACACCAGGCGGCTCTCGCCGTAGTTGCGGCCGCGCGCCTGGATGGCATCGGCGCGGTCGGGGGCGATCTCCGAAAGGATCAGCGCCCAGGCCCAGCCGATGGAGGTGTGGCCGGACGGATAGGAGCCGTTCCTGCGCAGGCCGGCTTCATCGTCCGGCGTGCAGGTCGGCTCGCCGTTGACCATGAACGGGCGCGGGCGCTGGTACTGGTTCTTGGCCGCCTTGGTGGCTGCGCTGGCATCGATGCGGCTGCGTTCCAGCAGGCGGTACAGGGCCGGGGTCTTCACCGCGTCCACGTCGATGTCGGCCGCGCAGGAGAACTGGTTGGCGCCGGCCGGGAAGCCGAGTTCGGCATCGCGGGTGGCCTGGGCAAAACGCGGCGTGCCACGCAGGGCGCGGGCTTCGCGGCTGACCTGTTCGTCCAGCGCGAAACCGGCCGAACCGGCCGCCGGCGGCGCCGGCACCAGGGCGATGCTGGCCGGCACGGCCGCCTTGTCCAGGTAGCCCACCGCCTTGGTGGTGATGGTGGCTTCCACCGCAGTGGGCGCGGGGGAGGTCGACGCGCAACCGGCCAGCGACAGGGCGATGGCCAGGCCGAGCAGGGGGCGGGCGGGGAGGGCAGGCAAAGACATGGGCAGGCTCGAGACAGGAAACACAGCGGCCATGATCGCAGCCCCTCCCGCCGCCCGCAGCGTCCATCGGTCATACGGCCAGACCCGGCATGGTGCCGCTGGATAGTCACGATCCTGCAACAACGGCATCCATCGTCGCCAATCTCCCGAATATGGGCGCAGCGCACGGACTTTCACGCGCGTTCGCCGCCAGCATCGGCCCACAGCCGGGCCGGGGGGATCCGCTGACGAGGGAGAGATGCGATGCTCAGCACCGCAACAGGAAGTACCGCCGTGGCCCTGCTGCTGGGCCTGGCCAGCGCCCCGGCCTGGTCCGCCGACGTGTATGGCGTGGCCTTCGTGCACGGCACCGGCGCGCAGACCAACGCCACCCAGGACTACTGGCAGCCGGCCATCATCGACACCGTGCGCCAGGGCCTGCCGAACAGCAGCAACTACGTGGTCATCAACTGCGATTTCACCCAGTACATGTGGAAGCCGGAAGCCGCGGGCTGCCTGGCCGGACAGCTGACCGGCTTCATCGACAGCCGTGGCATCACCCAGCTGGTGGTCATCACCCATTCCAACGGCGGCAACGTGGTGCGCTGGATCCTGTCCAACCCCACCTACGACAGCCGCTACCCGAAGATCATCAGCACCCTGCGCAAGGTGACCGCACTGGCGCCGTCCTCGGCCGGCACGCCGCTGGCCGACGCGGTGCTCAACGGCAACACCTTCGAAACCTCGCTGGGCTGGCTGCTGGGCTACAAGAACGATGCGGTACGCATGCAGCAGGTGGGCCACATGGCGACCTACAACGCGCAGAACCTGTACGGCACGGCGGGGCGCCCGGCACTGCCCAGGCCGTTCCGCGCGGTGGTTGGCAGCGATGTCGAATCGGCGGTGTGGGACAGCAACAGCTACTGCGGTGGCTACCCGGCCAATGTCGGCCTGGAATTCACCCAGAACTGGCTGTCGTCCTGCTCGGACGGTTTCCTGGAGTGCAGCAGCCAGAAGGCGGCCGGCACGCTGTGGTTCACCGACAAGGCGCGTACCCAGGGCGCCGAGCCGCTGAGCCACAACCAGAGCCGCCGCGAGTGCTTCGGCCTGGGCACGATCCTGCGCAACGACCTGACCCAGTGAGGGAGATGACCATGAAGATCCAATCAACCCTGCTGGCCGCTGCCATGCTGGCTGCACTTGCCGCCGTGCCGGCCCATGCCGCGCAGGTGCTGCGTGCCGCCGCTGCCGGTGACCAGGTGCCCGCGGCGCTGGTGGCCGCGCCGCTGCCGGCCGATGACAGCGAGCGCGTGCCGCTGGCCTTCGCCTGGGCGCTGGACCCGGCGCAGCCGCTGCAGGCACCGGGCGCCTACGCGGCGGTCAGCCGCAGCTACTGGCAGCAGGTCGACGCCGCCGAACTGCAACGCGGCCTGGACCTGCCGCTGACCGCACCGGATGCCGTGATCCAGCTCAGCCCGGGCACCGGTGCACGCGCGCTGCCTGCCGAGGCACTGCAGGTGCGCGATGCGGCCGGCCGCAGCAGCGTGGCGCGCAGCGTCGATGCGCGGCAGCTGCAGGCTGCAGGCATGGCAGTGACCGATGGCAGCAGCATGCTGCGCACTGGCGCCAGCAGCGCGGTGGGCACGTACCGGCTGCAGAGCGCGCAGGCGCAGGGGCGCTACGTGGTGCAGGTGCTGGAACCCAACAGCCCGGTGCGGCTGGAGGTGCAGGCCAGCCAGGCGCAGGTGCTGGCCGGTGGCAGCGTGCAGCTGCAGGCGCGCCTGCTGGAAGACGGCCCCAGCGCCGCGAAACTGGCCACGCGCCGCAGCAGCCTCGGCGGCGAAGCCCTGCTGGTGGCGCCCGACGGCCGCAGCTGGCCGCAGCGCCTGCTGCGCACCACCGATGGCAGCCTGCGCGCACAGGTACGCATTCCGGCAGAGGCCAGCACGGTGCAGGGCCTGTGGGAGCTGCAGGTGTTCGCCCAGGCCGATGGCGTGCTGCGCGATGGCAAGGTGGCCTTCGCCGTGGCGCAGCCGACCGCACGCTTCAGCGGCCAAGCCACGCCCGATGCGGCCAGCCGCCAGGTCAGTCTGCCGCTGCAGGTCGCCGCGGCCGGTCGCTACGAGGCGCGCGGCACGCTGTACGCCACCGGCGCCGATGGCCAGTTGAAGCCGGTGGCGCAGGCGCACGCGGCCGCATGGTTCGAGGGCGCTGGCCGTGGCGCGCTGGTGCTGCCGTTCGACCAGGCCGCACTGCCGCCCGGCTTCGGCGCGCCGTATGAACTGCGTGACCTGCAGCTGCAGGACCAGAGCCGGATGGCGCCGATCGAATCGCGCGCGCTGGCGCTGCGGTTCTGAGGAGAAGGTGGCGGGCCGGATTCCCCGGCCCGCTGCACCGGCATGACATGACCGCGGGGTAGAGTCGACTGTTAGTCGACTGCCCTTCCAACAGACCGCGAGAACCCCGCGCTGCGCGCGATAGTCGACCAACGGTCGACTCTACCGCCGTCCCGCCGTCCCGCCGTCCCGCCGTCCCGCCGTCCCGCCGGATTACCCCGCGTACGCGGTCAAGACCCCATTCTGTTCCACCACGCTGATCGCCCCGCCGAATACCGCCGACAGCGGTTCGTCGCGCAGCAGTTCATCGCGGGTGCCGTCGGCCAGCACGCGGCCGTCGCGCAGCAGCACCACGCGTTCGATCTCGGGAATCACTTCCTCGATATGGTGGGTGACCAGCACCAGGGTGATGCCCTGCTGGGCCAGCACGCGCATGGTCGCCACCAGCTGCTGCCGCGCCACCAGGTCCAGCCCGGTGGAGGGCTCATCCAGCAGCAGCGCCTGCGGCCGGTTGACCAGGGCGCGGGCGATCAGCACCCGGCGGGTCTCGCCGGCCGACAGCTCGGCATAGGCGCGCTCGCGCAGGGCCAGTGCGCCGGTCATTGCCAGCGTCTCGCCCACCCGTGCCCGCATGTCCGCCGTCACCTCGCGGAACGCCGGCACCACGTAGCTGGCGAAGAAGCCGGACAGCACCGCCTGTTCCACGGTCAGCCCGGGCATGTCGGACAGGTTGCTGCTGAGGTCGCCGGTGACGATGCCCAGCTGCGAACGCAGGCGATCGACCTGCCAGCGGTTCTGCCCCAGCACCTTCACCGCCACCCGGCCGTCGGCCTGGGCCAGCGGGTACAGCTCGCGGGTGATCAGCTTGATGAACGTCGATTTGCCGCAGCCGTTCGGGCCCAGCAGCGCGGTGTGCTGGCCCTGCGCGATGCGCAGGCTGAGCCCGTGCAGGACCTTCACCTGGCCGCGGACCACGCTGGCGTGGTCCAGTTCGATCAGCGGCGGCAGCTCCGCGGCGGACGGGGCAGTGGTAATGGCGCGGGTGCGCGGATCAAGGCTCGACAACTCAGGTCCCCAACTGTGAACGGTGGCACTTCATGACGGTGCACGACGACCGTCGCGAGGGTGCAGTTTGCAACTTAAGCGCCCATCATGTCTGCCATCCCGCGTCGATCTGGAGTGCCGCCATGCCCGATGCCCTGATCTCCCTGCTCACCGGTGGCGTGCTCGGCCTGGGCGGCTGGGCCATGCTGGCGGTGCTGCTGGTATTCACCCAGCTCACCATCTTCTCGGTCACGCTGTACCTGCACCGCAGCCAGGCGCATCGCGGGGTCGATTTCCATCCGGCCGTCGCGCATGTATTCCGCTTCTGGCTGTGGCTGACCACCTCGATGATCACCCGTGAGTGGGTGGCCATCCACCGCAAGCACCACGCCAAGGTGGAAACCGAGGACGACCCGCACAGCCCGGTCACCCGTGGCATCGGCAAGGTGTTCTGGCACGGCGTGGAGCTGTACCGCGAGGCCCGCGGCATGCGTGCGGACATCGAACAGTACGGCCGTGGCACCCCGGACGATGCCATCGAGCGCCACCTTTACACCCCGCGCGCCACCCTCGGCCCGGTGCTGCTGCTGGCCATCAACAGCGTGCTGTTCGGCCTGCCCGGCGTGGCCCTGTGGGCGATCCAGATGGCGTGGATCCCGTTCTGGGCCGCAGGCGTTGTCAACGGCCTGGGCCACTGGTGGGGCTACCGCAACTACGAGTCGGCCGACACGTCCACCAACCTCACGCCGTGGGCGTTCTGGATTGGTGGCGAGGAACTGCACAACAACCATCATGCCTTCCCCAGCTCGGCGCGCTTTGCCATGCGGCGCTGGGAGTTCGACATCGGCTGGAGCGCGATCCGCCTGCTGCAGGCGCTGCACCTAGCCAAGGTGCTGCGCGTTGCACCGGCCATGGACGTGCGCCCGAACATCGCCGTGCCCGATGCCGAGACCCTGAAGGCGCTGCTCTCGCACCGCTTCCAGGCGATGACCGATTACCAGCGCAACGTGTTCATGCCGGCCCTGCGCGAGGAAGCCACGCAGGCCGGGGCGAAGCTGCGCCGCCTGTTGCCGCGCCGCCTGCGCCGTGGCCTGGTCAACGATGGCCGCTGGCTGCAGCCCGACAGCCGCGCCCAGCTCAGCGCGTGGGTCGCGCAGCGCCCGCGCATCCGCACCCTGGTGGAATACCGCGCGCGCCTTGCCGCGCTGCTGGAAGCCCGTGGCCACGATGCCGCCGAGCGCCTGCGCCACCTGCAGGCGTGGTGCCACGAGGCCGAGGAAAGCGGCATCGCTGCGCTGCAGGCGTACGCCGCCCGGTTGAAGGGCTATACCCTGGTGGGCGCATGAGGCAGCTGCTGGTTCCGCTGCTGTGCCTGCTGCCGCTGGCCGCGGCAGCGCAGGTCAGTGACACCGCCACCTACCTGCAGCGCATGGACAGCGATGGCGATGGCAAGGTCAGCGAAACCGAATACGTGCAGTGGATGCTGTATGCCTTCGACCACATGGACCGCAACGGCGACGGTGTGCTGACCGCCGATGAACTGCCCGGTGGCAAGGGCAGGCCGATCACCCGCGAGCAGCAGCGCCAGGTGATCGTGCAGCGCTTCCACAAGCAGGACGCCAATGGCGATGGTTACCTGGATGCACGCGAACTGTCGGCGCCGCCGCGCTGACGTTGCGGTTCCGCGATCGCCGGTAGCGCCGGGCCATGCCCGGCGGCTTCGCATGGCCCGGCGTAGAATCAGCCCATGCCTGAACTGCCCGAAGTAGAAACCACCCGCCGCGGCCTGGCGCCGCACCTGGAAGGCCGCCGCGTCCACGGGGTGATCCTGCGCCGCGCCGACCTGCGCTGGCCGATTCCGCCGGAGGTGGCCGATCTGCTGCCGGGGCAGCGCATCGACGCGGTGCGCCGGCGCGCAAAGTACCTGCTGCTGGATACCGCCGTGGGCAGCGCCGTGCTGCACCTGGGCATGTCCGGCAGCCTGCGCGTGCTGCCCGGTGACACGCCGCTGCGCGCGCACGACCATGTGGACATCAGCCTGGACAATGGCCGCCTGCTGCGCTTCAACGACCCGCGGCGCTTCGGCAGCCTGCTCTGGCAGCCGGCCGGCGAGGTCCACCCGCTGCTGCAGGGGCTGGGCCCGGAGCCGCTGGACGACGCCTTCGACGGCGACTACCTGTTCGACCGCAGCCGCGGCCGCAGCGCGCCGGTGAAGACCTTCCTGATGGACCAGGCGGTGGTGGTCGGGGTGGGCAACATCTACGCCGCCGAAAGCCTGTTCAAGGCTGGCATCAGCCCGCTGCGTGAAGCCGGCAAGGTCTCGCGTGAACGCTATCGTCGGCTCGCCCGCGAAGTGAAGGACACCCTCGGCTATGCCATCACCCGCGGCGGCACCACCCTGCGCGACTTCATCAGCCCCGATGGCGCCCCGGGCTACTTCGAGCAGGAACTGCTGGTCTATGGCCGCGACGGCCTGCCGTGCCCGCAGTGCGGGCGCCCGCTCAAGCACGCGATGATCGGCCAGCGCGCCAGCGTGTGGTGCAGCCGCTGCCAGCGCTGAATATCTTCATGCAGCGGACGCGGGCGGCGTTATAGTCCGCACAGCATCCGCTGCGGGGGAGGTTGCGATGGACGAAGGACCGGATATCACTGTCTGGCTGGATGCCGCGCGCGGTGGCGACCGCACGGCGCTGGACCGCGTGCTGACCACGCTGTACCAGGAACTGCACGGCATGGCCCGGCGCCAGCTGGCCGGCCAGCAGGGGCGCACCCTGGATGCCACCTCGCTGGTGCACGAGTCCTACCTGAAACTGCTGGGCAGCCGCGGCGCGGCACGCTTCGAGGATCGCGCGCACTTCTTCGCCTATGCCGCCTCGGCCATGCGCAGCGTGGTGGTCGACTACGCGCGCAACCGGCTGGCGCGCAAGCGCGGCGGCGACCTGAAGCGGGTGGCCGAGATCCCCGAGAACAGCAGCAGCGGCGTGCGCCTGGACGAAGACCTGCTGGCGCTGGATGTCGCCCTGGAGCGGCTGCAGGCGGTCGATGTGCACCTGGCGCGGGTGGTCGAGCTGCGCTACTTCGCCGGCCTGTCCGAACAGGAGATCGCCGAACTCAGCCAGCGCTCGGAGCGCAGCATCCGCCGCGACTGGCAGAAGGCGCGGTTGTTCCTGCTGGCGGCGATGCGCGGCGACTGAGGCGCGCAGGCCGACCATGGATGCCGCGCGCTGGCAGCAACTGTCGTCCTGGCTGGACCAGCTGCTGGAGCTGGCCCCGGAGGCGCGGAAGCTGCGCCTGCAGCGCCTGGCCGAGCATGACCCGACCCTGGGCCGCGACCTGGAACACCTGCTGCTGCAGGAGGCCGACAGCCAGGAGTTCATGGCCCAGCCGCTGTGGACCGCACCGCCACCGGGGCGCGCCGGCAGCCAGGTAGGCCCTTACCGCCTGCTGGGTCCACTGGGCGAGGGCGGCATGGGCGAAGTCTGGCTGGCTGAGCGCTGCGACGGCCTGTACCAGCGCCAGGTGGCGCTGAAACTGCTGCGCAGCGGCGTGGCCGACCCCGGGCTGCGGCAGCGCTTCGGCCGCGAGCGGCAGATCCTGGCCCGCCTGCAGCATCCGCACCTGGCCCAGCTGCTGGATGCCGGCGTGGACCAGCACGGCCAGCCCTACCTGGCGCTGGACTATGTGGAAGGCGAACCGATCAGCGATTACTGCCGGCGCCTGCAGCCCCCGCTGGAAACCCGCCTGCAGCTGATGCTGCAGGTCTGCGCGGTGGTCAGCCATGCCCATGCCAACCTGGTGGTGCACCGCGACCTGAAGCCCTCCAACATCCTGGTGCGTGCCGATGGCACGGTGAAGCTGCTCGACTTCGGCATCGCCGCGCTGCTCGACCACGACGATGCCGACGCCACCCACCCGCCCACCGAGGTGCGCGCGTTCACCCTGCACTACGCCGCGCCGGAACAGGTACGCGGCGAGGCGGTGACCACCCTCACCGATGTCTACTCGCTGGGCGTGGTGCTGTTCGAGGTGGTGACCGGGCACAAGCCCTACCGCCTGCGCCGGCACAGCGATGCCGAATGGGAACGGTCGATCCTGGACGTGCAGGTCCCGCGCGCCTCGGCGCTGCTGCAGCGCCTGGCCGACCAGCCGGGTGCTGCCCGGCGCGCGCTGCAGCGGCAGGCCCGGCAGCTGCGCGGCGATCTCGACGTGCTGCTGGAAAAGGCCCTGCAGAAGGATCCCGCACAGCGCTACGCTTCGGCCGAGGCGCTGGCCGGCGACCTGCAACGCTACCTGCAGGGCCGGCCGATCCAGGCCCGGCCGCCCGGCGTGGGCTACCGGGTGAACAAGTACATCGGCCGCCACCGCTGGGGCGTGGCGCTGGCCTCGCTGGCGGTGCTGGCCCTGCTCGGAACCACCTCCATCGCGCTGTGGCAGGCGCGCCAGGCACAGGTGGAAATGGCCCGCGCGCAGGCGATGCAGGATTTCACCGTCAGCCTGTTCGACAAGGCGGCCAGTGAGCGCCATGGCCATTTCGACGTGCCGCAGCTGCTGGCTACCGGGCAGCAGCGCGGTGAGGCCGAGCTGGCCGACCAGCCCCTGGCGCTGGCCGAACTGGAAGGGGTGATCGGCCGCCTGCGGATCGGTTTGGGCGACTACCAGCTTGCCCTGCAGACCCTGGACCAGCAGCGCCGGCTGCTGCAGCAGGTGGACGACGTGCCGCCCGCCCTGCAGCTGGAAGCGGTGACCCAGCGGGGTCGCGCGCTGCGCATGCTGGGCCGCGACCGCGATTGCCTGGCGCACCTGCAACCGCTGCAGCCATTGGCCGCCAGTGAAGCCGACGCACTGCCGGCAACGGTGGCCGAGTTCCACAGCCAGCTGGGTCGCTGCCAGGCGCAGCTGGGCAATGCGGAGGCGGCGCGCGCGTCATTCGAACAGTCCCTCGCCCTGCGCCACGAGGGCATCGGCCAGCGCTTTGGCCGCGCCGAATCGCTGGCCGACCTGGCCGGGCTGGATGCCAGCGCCGGCGACCTGCCTGCGGCGCTGGCCGGTTACCAGCAGGCGTTGGGCCTGCTGGACCAGCCGAGCGATGGCCGCAGCCCGCAGGTGATCGGCCTGCACCGCCAGCGGGGCGAAGTGCTGGCGCGGCAAGGCCGGACCGAGGCTGCTGCCAGCGAACTGGACCTGGCCTGGCAGGCGGCACAGGATGCCTGGGGCCCGCGCCATCCCGAGGCGCTGGTGGTGCGCCGCGCCCGCGCGATGCTGGCCCTGCAGCGCGGGCAGGGCGAACAGGCAGGGCAGGAGCTGCAGCAGGTCCAGGCGCAGTTGCTGGCCGCGTTGGGCCCGGCCCACCGCGAAGTGGGCCAGGGCGAGTTCGCACTGGGGCAATGGGCCAGCGATCGGGGGGATGCCGCCCTGGCCGCCAGGCACTACGCGCGGGCGGTGGCGATCTGGCGCCAGCCCGACCACACCGCCCTGCTGCCGCAGGCGTTGCTGGCACAGGCAAGCGCGCTGCAGCAGGCCGGGCAGCCGGGCCCCGCGCGCGCTGCGCTGGCCGAAGCGCGCCAGCTGCTGCTGGCCCAGCGCGGCGCACAGGCCCCGGCACTGCGTGAGCTGGACGCGCGGCTGGCCGCGCTGGCACAGCCTGAACCAGCCGTACAGCCCTCCGCTGCCCGTTAACGTTTGTCTGCCTATGATGGCCGACCTTTCCCTTGCTTCCGCGCCTGCATGCAACGACGCGACTTCCTCCGCAATGCCTCCCTGGCCCTGGCCGCCTTCGGCCTGCCGACCCTGCCGGCCTGCGCGGCCGGGAAGAGTGGCCAGCTCGGCCTGCGCCGGCTCGGCCAGCCGCAGCCGTTCGACTTCGCCACCCTGAAGGGCCAGGCCCGCGCACTGGCGCAGGCGCCGTACCAGAGCCACAAGCGGGTGCTGCCCAAGCCGCTGGAAGCCCTCGACTGGGACCAGTACCAATCCATCGGCTACCGCCAGGACCATGCGCTGTGGGCCGACCAGCCCGGCAGGTTCCAGGCGAAGTTCTTCCACCTGGGCCTGTACTTCCATTCGCCGGTGCGCATGTTCGACGTGGTCGACGGCAAGGCGCAGGAACTGGCCTACGACGGTGCGGCGTTCAACTACGGCAAGAGCGGCCTGAAGAACGGCGAGCTGCCGGCCGACCTGGGCTTTGCCGGGTTCCGCCTGAACACCCGCAAGGACACCGACCGCGATTTCGCCGCCTTCCTCGGCGCCAGCTATTTCCGCGCCGTCGGCAAGGAAGGCCAGTACGGCCAGTCCGCGCGTGCGCTGGCCATCGATACCGGCATGGGCAAGCCGGAGGAATTCCCCGATTTCATCGCCTACTACCTGGAACAGCCAGCGGCCGACTCGGACACGATCGTGGTCTACGGCCTGCTCGATTCGCCCAGCGTGGCCGGTGCCTACCGCTTCGCCATCACCAATGGCGACGTGCTGCTGATGGATATCGACAGTGCGCTGTACCCGCGCAAGGCGATCGAGCGCCTGGGCATCGCCCCGTGCACCAGCATGTACCAGGTGGGCGAGAACGACCGCCGCATGGGGTGGGACTGGCGCCCGGAAATCCACGACACCGATGGCCTGTCGATGTGGACCGGTGCCGGCGAATGGATCTGGCGACCGCTGGTGAACCCGCGCAACCTGCGCTTCAACATGTTCGTCGACCACAACCCGCGCGGCTTCGGCCTGCTGCAGCGCGACCGCAACTTCGACCATTACCAGGATGACGGCGTGTTCTACGAGAAGCGCCCGTGCCTGTGGGTGGAACCGAAGGGTGAGTGGGGCGATGGTTCGGTGCAGCTGGTGGAGATCCCCACCGTGGACGAAACCTTCGACAACATCGTGGCGTTCTGGAACCCGAAGGAAAAGCCGCAGCCGGGCCAGGAGCTGCTGGTCGGCTACCGCCTGTTCTGGGGCGCCGAGCCGCCGGCACGCACCCCGCTGGCGCACTGCGTGGCCACCCACACCGGCCTCGGCGGCGTGGTGGGCAAGAAGCGCGAGTACTTCAGCTGGCGCTTTGCGGTGGACTTCGAAGGCGGCGAGCTGGCCAGGCTGATCGACAAGGGCGAGGTGGAGGCGGTGGTGGAAGCCAG
>PJTS01000642.1_pt1 | contig 18929 bp, 5 predicted proteins | sample 1512251 | NCBI WGS metagenome assembly PJTS01 (sample SAMN08177686, study PRJNA422409) | Soil metagenome, whole genome shotgun sequencing project. | isolation source: Soil (2) enriched on wood chips: alkali lignin treatment | place: USA: Madison | collected 2015-01-15 | reverse complement strand
TGCCGGTGCTGGTGATGACCGGCGACGGCAACCCGCACAACCAGACCAGCCTGCTGCAGGCCGGTGCCAACGATCTGGTGCTCAAGCCGATCGAAGAACGCCTGCTGGTGACCAAGGTGCTGTTCCAGTTGCGCCTGGCCCGCTTGAACGATGGACCCGTATTGAAATGATCGATGATGTCGTGGAAACCCCGGCGATCCAGCTGGAGCCGAGCTGGAAAGCGCGCGTGGGCGATTATCTGCTGCAGCCGCAGATGCGCGAGCTGTCCGCGTTCCTGCGCCAGCGCAAGGCCAGTGGCGCAGCGGTGTTCCCACCCGGCCCGCAGATGTTCGCGGCATTCGATGCCACGCCGTTCGAGCAGGTGAAGGTGGTGGTGCTGGGCCAGGATCCTTACCACGGCCAGGGGCAGGCACACGGGCTCAGTTTTTCGGTGCAGCCCGGCGTGCCGGTGCCGCCTTCGCTGCTGAACATCTACAAGGAAATCGAAGGCGACCTGGGCATTCCCCGGCCCGATCACGGTTGCCTGATGCCATGGGCGCAACGCGGCGTGCTGCTGTTGAACGCCGTGCTGACAGTGGAAGAGGGCAGCGCGGGCGCCCACCAGGGCCGTGGCTGGGAAGGCTTCACCGACCACGTGGTGGACGTGCTGAACCGTGAGCGCGACGGCCTGGTGTTCATGCTGTGGGGCGCATATGCGCAGAAGAAAGGCAAGGTGATCGACACCGGCCGCCACCGCGTGCTGAAGGCGCCGCATCCGTCGCCGTTGTCGGCGCACCGCGGCTTCCTGGGCTGCCGCCATTTCTCCATGGCCAACGAATACCTGCAACGCCACGGCCAGGCGCCGATCGACTGGTCGCTGCCGCCGCGCGCCCGCCTGTAATCCAGCAGGCACGCCGCAGCGTCACACGCCCAGCATCTCGATGATGTCGTGCGCCACCTGTCGCTTGCGCGGCGGCAGGCGCCGCACCAGCGACAGGATGTTGCCCTCCAGGTCGTTGCGCGCGTAATCGGCGCTGGGTGGCGCCGCACCCAGTTCCTCATCATCGGGTTTGCCGCAGCCGCAGCCGCGGCCGGTGGCCAGCCATTCAAAGCGGACCTGCGTCACCACTGCGATCCGGGCCAGATGCGACACACTGGGATGGGTGCCGCCGCGCCGCTCCCATTGCGCGACCGCACTGCGCTTTACCCCGGTTTCCTTCGCCAGCTGTGTCTGTGAAAGTCCGGCCGCCGTGCGCGCACCGCGGATTCGATCAGCCATCGACAACATCGGTATTCCCCCTTTCCCTGTCCCTAGTTGATGGGTGGTTATCGATACTTACCGGGCAGCGATTCTTTTACGCGCCTGTACAAAATGACTGTCTGCCCTTGCCGCACCTGGGTTTCCCATCGTCTCCTCCCTGGCGACAGTGCTGCTTACTACGGTCTTCACGCCGTCTTGTTTGACCCCTGCGCGCGCAAACGTAATTAATCGCTCAACCGGCCACGCAGCGCCGGAAAACATCAGAAACATCGAAGCCAGTGTGCGTCACATGCCTCATCACCGGCAATGTCCGGGCGGTGCTGGGCGCGTGCAGCCGCGGCGCAGGGGATGGGGCGATGGATAAGGCTTCAGTCGTGAAGCGGGTGTCAGTGTTACTCACCAAAGTAAATGTCCTGCTATTTAGTGTGATCCTGTGCACATTAATAATGGCGGTGCCGACCGCCCGCGCCCAGGATGCCTGTACCGCCAATGGCGCCTGCGTCTCCGCCGGGCCGCGCCTGGTATCGGTGGACTCGACCCAGAGCCCCGTCTTGAATCTGTTGTTCAGCACGCTGCTGCCCGGCACCAGCGTCCAGCTGACCGCGCTGGACTGGAACAATCTGGCCGGCGCCGATATCAATCTCAATGCGCTGCTCACCCAGCTCAACGGCGGGGTGGTGGTCAGCGATCCCAGCCAGGTGCTCAACGCCAACATCACCCTGGCCCAGCTGCAGGCGGCGATGGTGTCGGTGCTGCAGGCCGACGGCAAGACCGCAGCCGCCAGCGCGCTGGGCCTGCTCAGCCCGTCCATCGGTGGGCTGACCGGCAACATCCGCCTGGCCGATCTGCTGCAGGTCAGCCTGCCGCCGGGCTCGCTGGCCACGGTGAACCTTGACGTGCTGGACCTGATCACCGGCGGGGTGCAGCTGTACAACTTCCGCAACGTGGTCACCACGCCCACGCCGATCACCCTGACCACCGCCCAGTTGGCGCCGTTGGGTCTGGGCGGGCTGGCCAACGTACGCGTATGGGCGCAGGTGGTCGAACCGCCGGTGTTCAACTGCGGCCCGGTCGGAACCAGCTTCCACAGCGCTGCGATCCGCATCAAGCTCGATTTCGACATCGCGCAGGGCCTGAACGTGGCACCGCTGATCTCTGCGGTGAACGGCCTGAACGTGGGTGGGCTGGTTTCGCTGTCGGGCACCAGCATCAGTGCCTCTCTGGTGCATCTGTCGGTCTACGCCGATGTGGCACGCGCCGAAGGCACCATCAGCGCGGTCAGCCTGGCCAGCAATGCGGTGACCCTGCAGGCGCGGCCGGGCCTGGTGAATCTGTACGTGGGCACGATCAGCGACGCGGTGTTCTTCAATCGCAGCGCGGTGCTCACACCGGCCAGCGTGACCCCCATCAATGCCACCACGTTGAACGCAACCGTGGCGGTCAGCCTGCTGTCCAGCAGCCTGAAGGTCGCCGACGTGGATGTGCCGTTGACCGTGTCGGTGCGCGCCGTTGCAACGGCCACGCCGGGGCTGCAGTCCGTGGTGGTGCCCGGTGCGTTTCCACAGACACGCACGCTTACCGCAGGTACGGTCAGCGCCAGCACCATGGCCACTTCGCTGATCAATTCGCTGGAAGTGACCATCACCAGCGGCACACCGGTGGTGCGCCTGGTCAATGCGCTGATCACGCTGCCGCTGCCGGTCAATACCATCGTCAACGCACTGGTATCCACCCTGCTGCCACCGCTGCGCACGGTAGTGAATGCGCTGGTGGGACCGGTGCTGACGACGGTGCTGGGGGGCGTGGTCGACAACCTGCTGGCCCTGCTGGGCATCCGCATCGGCCAGGCGGTGTTCACCGTGGAAAGCATTTCGCAGAGCTGCGCGGCCACCGTGCAGCTGGTGAAGACGCTGGCGCCGACCACCGACACCGGCGTGTTCAACCTGAGCGTGGCACAGGGCGCGACAGTGCTGGCCAGCGTAGCCAACGTCGGCAACAACGGTGCCACCAGCGCCGTGGTTACCACGCCCGGTACGGTCTACACCCTGGCCGAAACCGCGGGCACCGCCACGGTCCTGGCGCGCTACGCCAGCAGCTGGGAGTGCAAGGACCAGGGCGGTACCACGCTCAGCAGCGGCACTGGCCAGAGCTTCAACTTCACCGCGCCCGCATTGGCCGCGCAGCCACTCACCGTGGTCTGCCGCATCACCAACCGCACGCGCCAGGCCGATCTTTCGATCAGCAAGAGCGATGGCAGTGCTACCTACACACCGGGCGGCAGCGCCAGTTACGTGCTCACGGTCAGCAATGCCGGCCCCGATGCGGTGACCGCCGCGCAGGTCAGCGACACGCTGCCGGCAGGCGCCACGCTGAGCGCGCCGTGGACCTGCAGTGCCTCGGCCGGCAGCGCATGCAGTGCCGCCAGTGGCGGTGCGGCCGGCGGCACCAGCGTCAGCCTGGGGGTCAACCTGATCAATGGGGGTCAGGCCACGATCACCGTGCCTGTCAGCTTCAGCGCCGATCCGGGCGCGTACTAGCCGTATCCACCCGGGCCGCTGCGCAGTGCGCGGCCCGGCAGCAACGACGCTCCATGTGACGCGCAGGCGGGGACCGCCAGAGCCTGCACGGTGCTTTCGAGGATGACAGCATGCACACCGCCCGCGCCCGTCGCTTGAACCGCCTGCCCGGCCACGATTGCCTGCGCGTGCGCGCGATGCAGTGGGGCGCGGCGTTGCTGGCCGCCCTGGCGATCACCGGCGCGCAGGCACAGGCGTACCGCAACCCGCTGGTGAACACCGCCACGGTAACCGCACCGGCCGATGTGTCCGATCCCACGCCGGGCAACAACAGCAGCAGCGACAGCAACACACTGGCCGCCAGCGCGCAGCTGAGCATCGTAAAGACCATCACCACGCCGGTGCCGGTCGCCGCGGGTGGCACCGTGCAGTACCGCATCGAAGTGCGCAACGCGGGCCCGTCGCAGGCGGTGGGCGCCACGCTCACCGATTCGGTGCCTTCGCAGCTGAGCACGGTCACCTGGACCTGCGCGGCCGTTTCCGCCGCCACTTCCTGCTCGGCGGCGTCGGGCACCGGCAGTCTGAATGTCGGCGTCAACGTGGGCGTGGGCGATGTGCTGGTGGTGCTGGTCAACGGCACGGCACCAACGGTCACCCCGGCGACCATTTCCGCCAATGTGGCCACCATCACGCCGCCGTCGGGCACCACCGATCCGACCCCGGGTGACAACACGGCCACCACGTCGGCCATCGCCGTGCAGGCGGCCGCCATCGTCGCCAGCAACGATGACTACAGCGGCACGCCGTTCCCGCCGGGTGGCGGTGGCAGTACACCGCGCGTGTTCGGCAACGACACCCTGGGCGGTGCACCGTTCGCCGATGCCGCGGTCGTTGCCACGCTGACCAACGCCCCGTCCGGTTATGCCATCGCGACCAACGGCACCATCAGCGTGCCGGCCACCGCAGCGGCCGGGCCGGTCAGTCTGACCTACCAGATCTGCGAAGTGGCTTCGCCCAGCAACTGCGCCAGCGCCACGGTCAGCCTGCTGGTCAGCCCCGACGCGCTGGATGACAGCTACGCCGTGCAGGCTGGGGCAACCTTGTCGGGCAACGTGCGCGACAACGACAACTACGTCATCGATTCCAGCTTCTCCCAGACCGGCACGCCGCCCACCCAAGGGACCCTGCAGCTTCTGGGCGATGGCAACTTCACCTATGTGGCGAATGCGGGCGCCACAGGCACTGACACGTTCACTTACCGGCTGTGCCTACCCGGCCCCAACGCGGCCGTGTGTGACACCGCCACGGTGACGGTGAACCTGACCGCCAACACCATCGATGCGGTGAACGATGATTTCAGCGCCGCGCCGATCGCCGCGTCCAGCGGCGGCACCACGGCCAGCGTGCTCGGCAACGACACGTTCAATGGCGCGGCGGTGGTGCCGGCGAATCTGACCACCACGCTGATCACCGCACCGGCGGGATACCTGATCAACGCAGCAGGCGTGGTCACGGTGCCGGCCAGCGCCGTGGCCGGTCCGGTCACCCTGGGCTACCGCATCTGCCTGGCAGCTGCGCCGACGTTGTGCGATACCGCCAGCGTGCAGCTGGTCATTGCCCCCGACGCGGTGGACGACAGCATCGCGACACCGGGCGCGGGACAACCGGTGTCGGCCAATGTCGGCAGCAACGACAACACCCCGGCCGGCTCCACCTTCAGCCTCGGCACCGCCGCCAGCAAGGGCGTGGTGACCGTGAACAGCGATGGCAGCTACACCTACACGCCCAATGCCGGCGTGACCGGCAGCGACACGTTCGGCTACCAGGTCTGCCTGCCTGCACCGAATGCTGCCGTGTGCGATACCGCGACGGTCACCGTCACCCTCGGCGCCAATGCGCTGGTGGCCAACGACGATCTGTTTGCCACCCCGGTGCCCGGACTTGCGGGTGGCACGACGCCCAGCGTGCTGGGCAATGACACCCTCAATGGCCTTTCGGTTACCGCAGGCACCGTCACTGCAACGCTGCAGGCACCGGTAACGGGCTTCAGCCTGGATGCCAGCAGCGGCGTGATCACCGTGGCCGCAGGCACCACGCCGGGTGCGGCGACCCTGGCCTACCAGCTGTGCGAAGTGGCAGCCCCGGCCAACTGCGATACCGCCAGCGTCCAGGTGCTGGTCGCGCCCACCGCCGTAGCCGACAACGTGCCCGTGCAGTCAGGGCAGGCGGTGACCGGCTCGGTGGCCAGCAATGACAGTGCCGGTACCGGTGCGGAATTCAGCGTGCTGGTCGCCCCCACCCAGGGAACGCTGGTGCTGGCCGCCGATGGCGGCTTCACCTACACCTCGGCAGCCGGCAGCAGTGGCACCGACAGCGCCAGCTACCAGGTCTGCCTGCCCGCGCCGAACAGTGCGGTGTGCTCGACTGCGACGGCCACGTTTGTCATCACCGCGAACACGGTCGATGCAGTGGACGATGCCTTCGGCACGCCGGCCATTTCGCCAGTGACCGGCGGCAGTACGCCGAGCGTGCTGGGCAATGATCTTTTCAACAGCGCTGCGGTGACGGCCGCGCAGGTGAGCGTGAGCCTGGTCAACACGCCGCCGCCGGGTTACACCATCACCAGTGCCGGGGTGATCAATGTGCCGGCCGGCGCTGCTGCCGGTGCGCAGACGCTCACCTATGAACTGTGCGAGGCGGGCACGAACAACTGTGATACCGCCCAGATTGCGCTGGTGGTGGCGCCTGCTGCGGTGGACGATGGTTTCAGCACCTCGGCCGGGCAGACCCTGGTGGGCGATGTCGGTCTGAACGACAACGCGCCGGCAGGCGCGACCTACAGCGTACTGCCCCCCCCGGCTGCGGGCACGTTCACCCTGCAGGGCAATGGCAGCTTCAGTTATGCACCGGCCGCGGCTGGACCGCAGACCGTGCAGTACCAGGTCTGCCTGCCCGCACCGGATGCCGCCGTCTGTGCCACCGGCACGGTCACGATCACGGTGGTGGCCAACACCCTTGATGCGGTGGACGACAACTTCCGCAGCCCGGTGTTCGCACCGGGGGCCGGCGGCACCACGCCCACGGTGTTCGGCAACGACACCTTCAACGGCGGCCCGGTCAATCCGCTGCAGGTCACGGCCAATCTGGTGGCCCCGCCCACCGGTTTCAGCATCGATGGCAACGGCATCATCACCGTGGCCAGCTACGCGCCGGCCGGTGCCACCACGCTCACCTATTCGCTGTGCGAGCAGGGCGGCAGCACCTGCGATACCGCCGCCGTGCAGGTCCTGGTTGCGCCCGATGCCGTCGATGACAGTGGCAGCGTGACCGGCACCCAGCCGGGCACCTTCGATCTGGCGGCCAACGACAACGTGCCTGCCGGTGCCAGTTACACCGTGCTGACAGCGCCCACGCTGGGCAGCGCGGTGCTGGCGACCAGCGGCAGCCTGCAGTACACCGCCAACGCCGGTGCCAGCGGTACCGATACCCTGACCTACCAGGTGTGTCTGCCCGCGCCGGACGGTGCGGTCTGCGATACCGCCCAGGTCGCGCTCACCCTGGCCGCCGCCGCGCTGGTGGCGCTGAATGACGACTTCAGCGCCAGCCCGGTCGCGCCCGGCGGTGGAAGTACCGCCAGTGTGCTGCTCAACGACACCTTCAATGGTGCCGCCATCGTGCCTGGCACCACGCCGGTCACTGCCACCCTGACCACCCTGGTGTCCGGTTACAGCATGTCCGCCGATGGCGTCATCAGCGTCGCGGCCGGGACCTTGCCGGGCTCGGTGGCGCTGGGCTACCAGGTCTGCGAAACCGCCGCACCGACCAATTGCGCCACCGCCACCGCGGTGGTGGTGATGAGCCCGGATGCGGTGAACGATGCGCTGCCGGCCGCGGCCGGTGCGACCACCGTATTGAATGTACTGGCCAACGACGTGGCACCGGTCACGCCGGTGGTAACCGTCAGCGTGGCGCCGGTGAATGGCAGCGCCGTGGTCAACGCCGACGGCAGCATCAGCTACACCCCCACGGGCGGTTTCACCGGGCCGGATTCCTTCACTTACCAGCTGTGCCTGCCGGCACCCCACGGCAGCGTGTGTGATACCGCCACGGTGGCGGTGACGGTCAGCACGACCTCGCTGGTCGCGGTGAATGACAGCTTCCTGGCCACGCCCATCGATCCTGCTGCCGGTGGCAGCACCGCCAGCGTGCTGCTCAACGACACCTTCAGCGGCAGTGCGATCGTGCCGGGCACCACGCCGGTCACCGCCTCGCTGGTGACGCCGGTGACCGGCTACAGCCTGTCGGCCGACGGTGTGGTGAGCGTGGCCGCGGGCACGCGCCCAGCCGCGACCACGCTCAGCTACCAGGTCTGCGAGAACGCGGTGCCGACCAACTGCGCCGCCGCTACCGCGCTGGTAGCGGTCAGCCCCGATGCAGTGGCCGACAGCCTGCCGGCCACCGCAGGCACCACCACCGTGTTGAACGTGCTGGCCAATGACGCCGCGCCGTTGAACCCGGTGGTTACCGTCAGTGCGGGCCCGAGCCAGGGCACGGCCGTGGCCAATGGCGATGGCACGATCAGCTACACGCCGACCGCCGGCTTCACCGGGACCGATACCTTCACCTACCAGCTGTGCCTGCCCGCGCCGGGCGGCACCGTGTGCGATACCGCCACGGTGACCGTCAACGTCAGCGCCACCTCGCTGGTGGCCAGCAACGATGACTTCAGCGCCAGCCCGATTGCACCGGCCACTGGAGGCAGCACCAGCAGCGTGTTGTTGAACGACACCTTCAGTGGCGCGCCCATCGTGCCGGGCACCACCCCGGTCACGGCGAGCCTGATTGCCGCGCCGGCCGGCTACACGATGTCGGCCAGCGGTGTGATCACCGTGGCCGCGGGAACCACACCGGCCGCGGCCACCCTGAACTATCAGGTCTGCGAGAACGCGGTGCCGGGCAACTGTGCCGCGGCCACCGCACTGGTGGCGGTCAGCCCTGACGCGGTGGCCGATGCACTGCCGGCGGCCGCCGGCGCCACCACCGTACTGAACGTGCTGGCCAACGATGCCGCGCCGCTCAACCCGGTGGTGACGGTGTCGGTGGCCGCGGGCAATGGCACGACCCTCGTCAATGGCGACGGCACCATCAGCTACACGCCCACCGTCGGCTTCACCGGCACCGATACCTTCAGCTACCAGATCTGCCTGCCGGCGCCGGCTGCAGCGGTCTGTGATACCGCAGCAGTGACCGTCACCGTGGCGGCCACGACACTGGCGGCGGCCAACGATGATTTCAGCAGCAGCCCGATCGCGCCTGCAGCGGGCGGCAGCACCCCCAGTGTGTTGCTGAACGACACGTTCAATGGCGTGGCCATCGTGCCGGGGACCACGGCGGTGACCGCGTCGCTGCTGACAACGGTGGCCGGCTACAGCATGTCGGCCACTGGCGTGATCAGCGTGGCCGCAGGAACGCCGCCGGCGGCGACGACGCTGAACTACCAGGTCTGCGAAAACGCGGTGCCGGGCAACTGCGCCTCGGCCTCGGCTGTGGTCGCGGTCAGCCCGGTGGCCGTGGCCGATACTCTGCCTGCCACGGCCGGTGCCACCACGGTGCTGAACGTGCTGGCCAATGACACCGCACCGCAGGACCCGGTGGTGACGGTGTCGGTGGCGCCGACCAACGGCACCACCACGGTGAATGCCGACGGCAGCATCAGCTACACCCCGACCGCGGGCTTTACCGGTGCCGACAGCTTCACTTACCAGTTGTGCCTGCCCGCACCGGCGGCGACGGTCTGCGCCACCGCGACGGTCGCGCTTACGGTCACCGCCACGTCGCTGGTAGCGGCCAACGATGATTTCACTGCGGCACCGATCGCGCCGGTCACCGGCGGCAGCACGACCAGCGTGCTGCTCAACGATACGTTCAATGGCGCGGCCATCGTGCCGGGCACGACCGCCGTGACGGCCTCGCTGCTGGCGCCGCCCAGCGGCTACAGCATGTCGGCGACCGGGGTGATCAGCGTTGCGGCGGGCACCACACCGGCCGCGGCCACCCTGAACTACCAGGTGTGCGAGAACGCGGTGCCGACCAACTGTGCGGCCGCCACGGCCGTGGTGGCCGTCAGCCCGGAAGCGGTGGCCGACGCGCTGCCCGCTGCCGCTGGCAGCACCACCGTGCTGAACGTGCTGGCCAATGATCGTGCACCGGCCAACCCGACGGTGACGGTGTCGATAGCGCCGACCAACGGCAGCACCACGGTGAATGCCGACGGCAGCATCAGCTACACCCCAACGGCGGGCTTCACCGGCACCGACAGCTTCACCTACCAGGTCTGCCTGCCGGCCCCCGGCGCCACGGTCTGCGATTCTGCAACGGTAACGGTGACCGTCAGTGCGACCACGCTCATCGCCCTCAACGATGACTTCACTGCTGCGCCGATCGCCCCCGCGGCCGGTGGCAGCACCGCCAGCGTGCTGTTGAACGACACGTTCAATGGCGCGGCCATCGTGCCCGGTACCACGCCGGTCACTGCCGTGCTGCTGACCAGCGTGCCGGGCTACAGCATGAGCGCGGCCGGTGTGATCACGGTGGCGGCCGGCACCACGCCGGCGGCGGTGACCTTGAACTACCAGGTCTGCGAAAACGCGGTGCCGACCAACTGCGCGTTGGCCTCGGCCATCGTGGCGGTCAGCCCGGAAGCGGTGGCGGACACCCTGACCGCGACGGCGGGGACCACCACCTTGCTCAACGTGCTGGCCAACGACACCGCTCCGCTGAACCCGGTGGTGACCGTGTCGGCGGCACCGGCCAACGGGACTGCCACGGTCAATCCAGATGGCAGCATCAACTACACGCCGACGCCCGGCTTCACCGGCGCGGACAGCTTCACCTACCAGTTGTGCCTGCCGGCGCCGGGCAGTGCGGTCTGCGATGCCGCCACGGTCAGCCTGACGGTGGGTGCCAATGGCATCAGCGCGCTCGCCGATGACTTCAGCGGCACGCCCATCGCACCCGCCACCGGTGGCAGCACCGCCAGCGTGCTGTTGAACGACACGTTCAACGGTGCGGCCATCGTGCCTGGTACCACCCCGGTTGCTGCCTCGCTGGTGACGCCGGTGGCCGGCTACAGCATGAGCGCAACGGGCGTCATCAGCGTTGCGGCCGGCACCACGCCTGCGGCGGTCACGCTGAACTACCAGGTGTGCGAAACCGCCGTGCCCACCAACTGCGCGCAGGCAACGGCCGTGGTGGCGATCAGCCCGGACGCGGTGGCCGACACCCTGCTGGCCGCCGCCGGTACCAGCACCATCCTGAACGTGCTGGCCAACGACACCGCGCCGTTGAACCCGGTGGTGACGGTGACGGCGGCGCCTGCCAACGGTGTTGCCACCGTGCTGGCAGACGGCACCATCCGCTACTCGCCCTCGGAAGGCTTCACCGGGGCCGACAGCTTCACCTACCGGCTGTGCCTGCCGGCACCGGCCGCCGGTGTCTGCGATTCGGCCACGGTCAGCCTCACCGTCGTCGCCACCACCCTGGTGGCCACGGCCGATGACTTCACCGCCGCGCCGATCGCGCCCGCCAGCGGCGGCACCACCGCCAGCGTGCTGCTCAACGACACCTTCAACGGGCTGCCGATCAACCCCGGAACCACGCCGGTTACCGCAACGCTGGTCACCCCGCCGACGGGCTACACCATGGCCGCCAACGGGCAGATCACCGTGGCACCGGGCACGCCGCCAGCGGCGACAACGCTGACCTACCAGGTCTGCGAGAACGCAGTGCCGACCAACTGCGCGCAGGCCACCGCGGTCGTCGCCGTCAGCCCCGCTGCGGCCAACGACACGCTCACGGCGACCGCCGGCACCACCACGGTGCTCAATGTCACTGCCAACGACACCCTGCCGTCCAACCCCACGCTGACCGTGCTGGTGGCGCCGGGCAATGGGGCTGTCATCGTCAACGCCGACAACACCATCAGCTACACGCCCACGGCGGGCTTCACCGGTGTGGACACCTTCACCTACCAGGTCTGCCTGCCCGCGCCGGCAGCAGGGGTGTGCTCCACCGCCAGCGTCACCGTCAGCGTGGGCACGACCAGCGTGAGCGCATTGAACGATGACTTCAGCGCGACGCCCATCGTGCCGGCCACCGGCGGCACCACCACCAGCGTGCTGTTGAACGACAGCTTCAACGGTGCGCTGATCGTGCCGGGTACCACGCCGGTAACCGCCACGCTGATCACGCCGCCCACCGGCTACAGCATGAGCCCGAGCGGCGTCATCACCGTGGCGGCGGGTCTGGTTCCGGTCGCCACCACGCTGAGCTACCAGGTCTGCGAAAACGCGGTGCCGACCAACTGCGCGCAGGCCACCGCACTGGTGGCGGTGCGCCCGAACGTGGCCGATGACACGCTGTCGGCCGGTACCGGCACGACCGTGCTGAACGTTGCCGCCAACGACACGCTGCCGTTGAACCCGGTGTTGACGGTGATCGTCGCGCCGCTGAACGGCACTGCCGTGGTGAACGGGGACAACACCATCAGCTATACCCCGAACCCGGGTTTCAGTGGCACCGATACCTTCACCTACCAGGTTTGCCTTCCGGCACCGAACCTCAATGTCTGCGACACCGGGTCGGTCAGCGTGACCGTGAGCGCCACGACCCTGCAGGCAGTCAGCGATAACTTCAGCGGCACGCCCACCCTGCCAGGCGCGGGCGGGTCCACGCCGTCGGTGCTGGGCAATGACCTGATCAATGGTGTGCCGGTGCAGCCGGCGCAGGTCACCGTGTCGCTGATCGCACCGCCGGCAGGCGTCAGCATCGATGCCAACGGCATCATCAGTGTGGCCGGCAGTGCCGTTGCCGGTGCGCTCAACCTGACCTACCAGATCTGCGAAGCCAGCAACACGGGCAACTGCGCGCAGGCCACGGCGCTGGTGCTGGTGCGTCCGGATGCGGTGAACGATGTGGCCACCACACCGGCCGGGCAGGCGCTGAGTGGCAGCGTGGCTGGCAATGACAATGCCGGCGGCGGTTCGGTGTTCTCGCTGGTGACCGCACCGGCGCAGGGCACCGTGGTGCTCAATGCCAATGGCAGTTACACCTACACGCCCAACGCGGGCTACACCGGCAACGATTCCTTCATCTACCAGCTGTGCCTGCCCGCGCCGTATGCCGGCGTGTGCGATACCGCCACGCTGACCATCACGGTCAGCGCCGCGGGTGGCACCCTGGTCGCGGTGGATGATGCGATTGCCGATGTGCCGGCCACCGGCGCCACCGCAGTGTTGAACGTGCTGGTGAACGACACGTTCAACGGCGCCGCGCTGGACCCGACCACGGTGCAGCTGACCCCCACCAACACCACGGCCATCACCATCCAGGCCAATGGCAGCGTGGACGTGGCCGCCGGTGTGGCCGGTGCCACCTACACCACCACCTACCAGATCTGCCTGGTCAACCAGCCCAGCGTCTGCGACATCGGTACGGTCACGGTGACCCTGGCCAACCCGCCGGCGGGCACGCCGGTGCAACCGGCCGACGACACCGCCAGCACGCCGCAGGACAGCCCGGTGGTGGTGCCGGTGCTGGCCAACGACCTGGTTGCCGGCAGCCCGGTGGTGCCGGCGTCGGTGGCGGTGACCATCAGCACCGCGCCCACCTCGGGCACGGCCGAAGTACTGGCCGATGGCAGCGTGCGCTACACGCCGGCGGCGATGTTCAGCGGCAGCGACACCTTCGCCTACACCGTCTGCACGCAGGCCGCGCCGGTGCAGTGCGGCACCGCCAGCGTGACCGTGCAGGTACAGGCCAACGCGGTTGAAGTGGTGGATGAGACCGTGACCACGCCCGATGGTGAACCGGTCACGATCTCGCTGCTGGACAACATCAGCACCAGCGGCGCGCCGATCAACCCGCGTTCGCTGCGCGTGCTGGCCGCGCCGCGCTACGGCCGCCTGGGCTGCACCGACGGCGTCTGCATCTACACCGCCTTCGTCGGCTACAGCGGCCAGGATGCCTTCACTTACAACATCTGCGACGTGTCCATTCCCACCCCGGTCTGCGCCGATGGCCGGGTGAACATCAACGTAACCGCAAGCGGTGCCGTGCTGCGCCTGACCAAGCAGGCAGCGCAGCGCACGGTGAAGGTGGGCGAGCTGGTGCGTTACGTGGTGACCGTGGAAAACCTGGGCGAAGTGGATGCGCTGGGGGTGAACGTGGTCGATACGCTGCCGGCCGGCTTCACCTTCGTGCAGGAGGGCTTCGAGGCCCGCGACCTGGACAACGCCACGTTCGTGAGCGCGCGCTCGCCGCTGCGGGTGGAACGGGTGGATATCGCCGCCGGTGGCCGCGCCACGCTGGTGTACTACCTGCGCGTGGGGGCTGGCGTGGGCCAGGGCATCCACACCAACCGGGTGACCGCGGTGGATGCGGTCAATGCCAGCATCGGCAACGTGGCGTCGGCCGACGTGGAAGTGGTCGGCGATCCGCTGCTGGACGAGAGCCTGATTCTGGGCAGCGTGTTCGAGGATCGCAACGGCAACGGCATCCAGGATGCCGGCGAGCGTGGCATTCCCGGCGTGCGCGTGGCATCTGTGGAAGGCCTGGTGATGGAAACCGATGCCTTCGGCCGCTACCACCTGGTGGGCATCAACGGAGGCCAGGCCCGCGGTCGCAACTTCATCCTGAAGGTGGACCCGACCACGCTGCCGGCCGATGCGCGCTTTACCACGCGCAACCCGCTGCTGCGGCGGATCACCCCGGGGCTGCCGGTGCGCTTCGACTTTGGTGTGCAGCTGCCCGATGCCCGGTTCGACAGCGGTCGCCCGGCGCTGCGGCTGGAGTTCGCGCCGGCGCTGTTCGTGCCGGGCCGTGCCGAACTGGCCGAGGGCAACGAGGCAGTGCTGGTACAGGCGGCCGACGCGCTGCAGGCACGCCAGGGCGGGGTGCTGCAGGTGCGTGCCGAAGCAGGGCAGGAGGCGTTGGCGGCACAACGTGGGCAGGTGCTGCAACGGGCCGTGCTGGCGCGGTTGCCGGACGGGTGGGCTGACCGGGTGCAGGTGCAGGTACTGCCTGCGCCGGCCACCGTTGACCGCGCGGACCGCTGAGGAGAGGGCCATGATCAAGACGACCGCACTCATCACCCTGGCCACCGCACTGCTGCTGCCCTCGGCCTGGGCGCAGACCGGCACGGCAGCACCGGCGCCGGAACTGCCGCAGACCCTGTGCGGCGCCGAAGGCTGCCGGCGCGGCAACGATCTGCTGCTGCAGGTACATGGCGATCCGACGCCGCAGACGGTGCCGACGCCCGCCGACGCGCGCGCTGCCGCACCGGGTGGGCAGTTCGTGACCGAACTGCCTGACGGCGCGGTGGTGTGGGCCACCGAGGATCCGTCGCTGTCGGCGCCGGTGCTGAACGTGCAGACCGGCTCCATGGCGCCGTTCGAGAACGGGCGGCTGACCAAGCCGCTGCGCTTCCATGGCTACAACAACTACGCCTCGTTCATCGAACGCATCGAGATCACCCTGTACCGCGGTTCCGATACCGACCTGGTCACGCCGCTGGCGCGCATTCCCATGCCGGTGGACTACGTGGGCAATATCGAATGGGACGGCCAGCTGCCGGCCGGGTTGAACCTGCGCGAAGGCGATGAACTGCAGTACATCGCCCGCGCCTATGGCCACGACGGCGCGTTCGACGAAACCAGCGCGCAGCGCTTCCAGCTGGTACTACCCACCGATTACGAGCGGGGCACCCAGCAGGTACGCGACAACGTGCAGAAGACCCTGGGCAAAGTGCTGAACGGTGAGGAGGCGCGCGACCAGCAGCTGACCAATGCCATCTACGGGCAGAACGCGCTGCGCCAGCAGAACATTGCCATCTACGGTTCGCGCGTGCGCATCTATGGCCGTGGGCTGGCGCCCAACGCACGGGTGCTGATCAACGGGCAGAGCTTCCCGGTCGACCTGGAGCAGAAGTTCGCCGCCGAATTCCTGGAGCCGATCGGCCAGCACCGATACCAGGTAGAGGTGGAAGCGCAGGACGCGCCGCCCCTGCAGCGCACGCTGGATGTGGAGGTGACCGGCAGCTACCGCTTCCTGGTGGCGCTGGCCGATGTGACTCTGTCGAAGAACACCGCCAGTGGCAACCTGGACCCGCTGGTGGCCGACCAGGACCGCGATGACAGCTTCCTCAGCGAAGGCCGCCTGGCGTTCTACCTGAAGAGCAAGCTGCGTGGAAAGTACCTGGTGACCGCGCAGGCCGATACCTACGACCGCGAGTTGAAGCGCCTTTTCAGCGGCTTTCTGGACGCCGATGCACGCGATGTGTTCCGCCGCCTGGACCCGGACCAGTACTACCCGGTGTACGGCGATGATTCGACCACGTACCGGGACGTGGACACCCAGGGCAAGCTGTACGTGCGCGTGGACTGGGACCAGAACCAGGCGCTGTGGGGCAACTTCGCCACCGGTTTCACCGGTACCGAGTATGGCCAGTACGTGCGCTCGCTGTATGGCGCGGCGCTGAGCTGGCGGTCGCGCGCGACCACCCCGCTGGGCGATCCGCGTTCGTACTTGAAAGCCTTCGGGTCGGAGGCGCAGTCGGCGCTGGGCCACAGCGAGTTCCTGGGCACCGGCGGCAGCCTGTACTACCTGCGCCATACCGATCTGCTGCCGGGCTCGGAACAGGTGGTGCTGGAAGTGCGCGACCGCACCACCGGCCGTACCGAAGTGCGCAGCACTCTGCAGCGCGGCGTGGATTATGAAGTGAACGAGATCCAGGGCCGCATCCTGCTGACCCGTGCGCTTTCGCAGATCACCCGCGAGAACGTGCGCACGCTCACCCGTGACACGCCGCTGGACGGCTACGATCAGGTGCTGCTGGTGGATTACGAGTACGTGCCGGTGGGCTTCAGCACCGACGATGTCAGTGCCGGCCTGCGGGGCAAGCAATGGTTCGGCGACCACGTGGCCGTGGGCGGCACCTACGTGGACGAGAACCGCAGCGGCGACGACTACAGCCTGATGGGCGCCGACCTGACCCTGCAGGCCGGGCGCGGTACCTACCTGAAGCTGGAGCAGACCCGCAGCGAAGCCACCGCCGCGCCGATCTTCTATTCCGACAACGGCGGTCTGAGTTTCATCCAGCGCAACCCGGTGAATGCCGCGCGCAAGGGCGACGCACGTGCGGTGGAAGCACGGGCCAACCTGCGCGAGCTGGGCTGGACCACGCAGGACTGGAGCTTCGGCGCCTGGTGGCGCGACGTGGATGCCGGCTTCTCGGTATCACGCATGGATACCGGGGTGGCGCTGGAAGAGTACGGTGCCGAATTCCTCGGCTACTTCACCGACAACCTGAGCCTGTATGGCCGCCAGAGCCGCGCCGAGCGGGGCGACGTGGCGCTGGAGCAGTCGCAGCTGACGTTGGACTGGCGGCTGGGCAACAACGGCCAGCTGGGTGCGGAGCTGCGCCGGGTGCGCGAGGAAAACGCTGGCGTGGACGTGGACGGCACCTTGGCCGCATTGAGCTATCGGCAGCGCTTCGGCGCCAAGTGGGAGCTGTACGGCACCGGCCAGTTGACCGTGGATGATGACGGCGGTGCTTACGAAGACAACAACCTGTTGACCCTGGGCACGCGCTATCTGTTCGGTGATCGTTCCAGCGTGGGTGCTGAAGTGAGCAGCGGCAGCCGCGGTGACGGTGCCAGGCTGGAAGCGGAGTACTGGATGACGCCCGAACACAGCTTCTACGGCAACTACAGCTACAGCAACGACCGCACCACCACCGACCCGCTGTACGACACCGGCCTGCAGTCGGGCTGGACGCTGGGCCAGCGCTGGCGGCTGAGCAACCAGGTGAATGTGTTCAACGAGAGCCAGTATCTGAAGGACCGGCGCGAGGACACGGCGGGCCTGGTCAACACGTTCGGCATGGACTTCTACCCGGCGCAGGGCTGGAACCTGGGCTTCAGCGTGATGGACGGCAAGCTGGACGCAACCACCGGCCGCGTGGACCGCCGCGCGTACAGCGTCAGTGGTGGCCGCACCGATGCCAACACCCAGTGGACCAGCAAGCTGGAGTATCGCCGCGACCAGGGCGCCGAACAGCGCGAGCAGTGGGTGACCACCAACCGCCTGCTGTACAAGATCAACGAGGACTGGCGCATCGCCCTGCGCGCCAACTACGCCGATACCCAGGACAAGATCAACGCCTTGGCCGATGCCAAGCTGGTGGAATCGAACCTGGGCTTCGCCTGGCGCCCGCACGACAACACGCGCTGGGCCGCGTTCGGCAAGTACACCTATCTGTACGACGTGGCGTCGCTGGGCCAGGAAGGCGGCAACGTGTACGACCAGAAGTCGCAGATCGTCTCGCTGGAGGGTGTGCGGCAGATCGGCAAGCGCTGGGAAGTGGCGGCAAAGCTGGCCGCGCGCTGGGGCGACTACCGCACCGGCCGCGGCGAAGGTCCCTGGCTGGACAGCCGGGTGAACTTCTCTGCCCTGCAGCTGCGCTACCGGCTGTGGTCGCAGTGGGAAGGCCTGGCCGAGTACCGCTGGCTGGATGTGCGCGAGGGCGGCGACAAGAAGGGCTGGCTGCTGGGCGTGGACCGCCAGGTCGGGCAGAACTTCAAGATCGGTGCCGGCTACAACTTCACCGAGTTCAGCGACGACCTGACCGAGCTGGGGTACGAGAGCAAGGGCTTCTTCCTGAACCTGTCCGGCTATTACTGAGTTGCGGCCGGGGCTTGGCCTGCCGGGCCTGGCCGGCACTACCCGGTGGCGCCGCCTGCGGCTGAATGACAGGCAACATTGCCGCGCTGAATGGGGCGCCGTGCTGGGATTTTGCGGCCCAAAACCACAATTCATGCACTGATAAGTGCGTAAGTTATTGTTTTTCATGGATTTGATGCGTTCTGGCACGCGCTCGCCATTGTCATCAATTCGCGATAGGGTAGAGATGTTGAACGGCCCATTGTTTCGATTGTGGAACACTGGAACTTCCTACCGCTTTAGCAGTCCAAAACCCGGACTGCTAAGATGAGCCCTATGAGCCAGAACACCTCTACTGCCCTTGTGGCAAACAATCTCCCGATTCCCAGTGCGCTCGGTTCGCTGGACGCCTACATCGGTGCCGTGCACCAGATTCCGGTGCTGTCGGTCGATGA
>PJTS01000639.1_pt1 | contig 18984 bp, 16 predicted proteins | sample 1512251 | NCBI WGS metagenome assembly PJTS01 (sample SAMN08177686, study PRJNA422409) | Soil metagenome, whole genome shotgun sequencing project. | isolation source: Soil (2) enriched on wood chips: alkali lignin treatment | place: USA: Madison | collected 2015-01-15 | reverse complement strand
TCGCGGCTGGACGACTACGTGCTGGTGCAGCGCGTACGTGACATGACCGCACGCCTGGGCGCCGAGGTATTCCTGCGCCAGAGTGGGCTGGAACGCCGCGACGGCCATGACGTGCTGGCCGCGTACCGCAATCCGCTGCTGATCGTCTGCGGTGCCAACGACCGCATCACGCCGCGGGCGGTGAGCGAGGAAATGCACGCGCTGGTGCCGCAGTCGCAGCTGGTGGTGCTGCCCGATTGCGGGCACCTGGCACCGATGGAAAAGCCGGACGAAGTGAGCGCGGCGATGCGTGGCTGGCTGTTGCAGGCCTGATGGATCCGCCGGGCATGGCCCGGCGGCCGTTCCTCAATCCCAGGCCGGGGCGATGCCTTCCGGGTTGGCCAGGCGATGGCCGCGGTCCAGCTTGGCGATTTGCGCCATGTCATCGTCGGTCAGGCGGATCGCCGCGGCTTCCAGGTTGCCGGCCAGGTTCTCGCGCTTGGTCGATGAGGGAATGACCGCAAAGCCCTGCTGCAGCGCCCAGGCCAGCGCAACCTGCGCCGGGGTGGCCTGGTGGCGGCCGGCAATGGCCTGGATCACCGGGTCCTTGAGCACTTCGCCATAGGCCAGGCTCATGTAGGCGGTAATGCGGATGCCATTGTCCTGCAGGAACTTCACCAGCAGGCGGTTCTGCAGGTACGGATGGATTTCGATCTGGTTGGTGGCGATGGCATCGGCGCCCAGGATCTCGATCGCCTTGCGGGTCTGGGCGATGGTGAAGTTGGAAATGCCGATCTCGCGGGTCAGGCCCTGCGCCTTGGCCTCGGCCAGTGCCGGCAGGTATTCCTCCATCGGCACATCCACCTTGTCGTTCGGCGAAGGCCAGTGGATCAGCGCCAGGTCCACATGGTCGGTGCGCAGCTTTTCCAGGCTGGTACGCAGGCTGGCCAGCAGCGCATCGCGCTTGAACGCGGTGATCCACACCTTGGTGGTCAGGTAGATATCCTCGCGCGGCACGCCGGATTCGGCGATGGCCTGGCCGACCTCGGCTTCGTTGCCGTAGATCTGCGCGGTATCGATGGCGCGGTAACCGACGTCCAGCGCGTTGCGGACGGAATCGATCACGGTCTGGTCTTTCAGGCGGAAGGTGCCAAGACCAAAGGCGGGGACAGTCATGGGAAGCTCCAACGGGGGGAAAGGAGTGAACAGGAAGGGTAGGTCAGGGACCGTGTGCATGCCGGCAACGGTGCATTGCGTTGCCGGTCAGTGGGCAGCAACGGCGATGCGCTCGGCGCGGTGGTCCACGCCATCGCGGCGGTCCAGGCGGCCGCTGAGCGCGGTCAGTGCATAGGCGGCCAGCACCACCAGCGCACCCAGCCACGGGGTATGCATCAGGCCGATGTGCTCCACCACCACGCCGCCCAGCGAGGCGCCCAGGGCGATGCCGATGTTGAACGCGGCGATGTTCAGGCCCGAGGCCACGTCGGTCGCCTGCGGTGCGTAGCGCTGCGCCTGCTTGACCACATACACCTGCAGGCCTGGCACGTTGCCGAAGGCGACTGCCCCCAGCGCCAGCACGGTCAGCAGCATCAACCAGGTGTTGTGGGCGGTGAAGGTGAGCACGAACAGCACCAGCGCCAGCAGGGCGAAGATGCGCTTCAGCGCCGGCACCGGGCCCAGCCGGTCGGCCAGGCGGCCGCCCCACAGGTTGCCGATCGCCACCGACACGCCGTACACCAGCAGCACCAGGCTGACCGCATTGGCCGAAAAGCCGGTCACGTCCTGCAGGATCGGCGCCAGGTAGGTGAAGGCCAGGAAGGTGCCGCCGTAACCGAGCGCGGTCATCGCATACACCAGCAGCAGGCGCGGCTGCGCCAGCACGCCCAGTTGCTGGCGGAAGCTGGCCGGCGCGCTCTGCGGCACCGTGCGCGGCACGAACAGCAGCGCACCCAGCAGGGCGACCACGCCCAGGGCGGCCACGGCCAGGAAGGTGGCACGCCAGCCCAGGTGCTGGCCGATGAAGGTGCCCAGCGGCACGCCGGTCACCAGCGCCACGGTCAGGCCGGTGAACATGATGGCGATGGCACTGGCGGCCTTTTCCTTCGGCACCACCGCGGTGGCGATGATCGAGCCGATGGAGAAGAACACGCCATGGGCCAGGCCGGTGAGGATGCGCGCGGCGATCAGCGAGGTGTAGCCCGGTGCCATCCAGGCAATCACGTTGCCCAAGGTGAACAGCACCATCAGCGCCACCAGCAGCTGCTTGCGCGGTACGCGCCCGGTCAGCGCGGTCAGTACCGGCGCGCCGATGGCCACGCCCAGTGCGTACAGCGAAACCAGCAGGCCGGCCGAGGGCAGGCTGACGTGCAGGTCGGCGGCGATGGTGGGAATCAGCCCGACGATGACGAATTCGGTGGTGCCGATGGCGAACGCGCCGAGCGTCAGCGCCAGCAGGGCCAGGGGAATGCCACGGGTCATGACAGGGTCCAGAGGAGGAGAAGGCGGGCAGTGTGCGCGGCCTACCTTTGCCGAAAAACCGGTCTTCACGCCAATCACTCTTGCCTGCTGGTCAATAATGGCGGCATGAAGACCACCCTCGACGAAATGCAGGCCTTCCTGGCAGTGATCGACAGCGGTTCGATCAGCGCCGCCGCCGAGCAGCTGGGGCAGACCCCTTCGGGCGTCAGCCGCGCGCTGGGCCGCTTGGAAGAAAAGCTGGGGACCACCCTGCTGACCCGCACCACGCGCCGGCTGCACCTGACCGCCGAAGGCGAGGCCTACCTGCGCCACGCGCGGGCGATCATCGATGCGGTGGAATCGGCCGAGGAGCAGATGGCCGCTCGCCGCGAGCGCCCGGTCGGTCGGCTGCGGGTGGATGCGGCGATGCCCTTCGTACTGCATGTGATTGCACCGCTGGTAGCCGGCTACCGCGCCCGCTATCCCGAAGTGCAGCTGGAGCTCAACAGTTCCGAGCGCTATATCGACCTGCTGGAGCGGCGCACCGACCTGGCCATCCGCATCGGTCCGCTGGCCGATTCAACCCTGCATGCGCGGCCGCTGGGCCGCTATCGCTTGCAGCTGGTGGCCAGCCCGGCCTACCTGGCCGCCCACGGCGAGCCGACCAGCGTGGCGGCGCTGGGTCAGCACACGCTGCTGAGCTTCAACGAGCCGGAGTCGCTGAATCGCTGGCCGCTGCCGGGCGATGCCGACGGGCAGTTGCTGGTGCGCCCGGACGTGGCCGTTTCCAGCGGGGAAACGCTGCGCCGGCTGGCGGTCGAAGGCGTGGGCATCACCTGCCTGTCCGACTTCGTGACCGCACGCGACCGCGCCGCCGGCACGCTGGTGCCGGTGCTGTCCGCGCAGACGCTGGATGTGTACCAGCCGATCCACGCGGTGTACTACCGCAACACCGCCGTATCGGCACGCATCAGTTCGTTCCTGGATTACCTGGGCGAGGCGATGTCGCAGGGCCAGGACCTGCGCTGAGCCGAGCCGAGCGTAGGCTCGGCTCTACAGATCCCGCGCGGTGGTAGCGCCGGGCCATGCCCGGCGGATCTCTCATGCGGCGCGCGGCAACCCGCTTCTGGCCGTCGTCGCCACACTCGACAGATCAAACACATCCACCGCGTCGATCAAGCGGTCGGCCTGCTGTTCCAGGCTGCGTGCGGCGGCACTGGCTTCTTCCACCAGCGCCGCGTTCTGCTGGGTGGTGCCATCCATCTGGATCACGGTCTGGCTGACCTGTTCGATGCCCGCGCTCTGTTCCTGCGATGCGGCGGAAATCTCGGCCATGATGTCGGTCACCCGCTGCACCGACGCCACGATTTCGGCCATCGTGTTGCCGGCCTGGCGCACGTGCTGCGTGCCCTGGCCCACCTGTTCCACCGATGCTTCGATCAGCGCCTTGATCTCCTTGGCGGCGCCGGCCGAGCGCTGTGCCAGCGTGCGCACTTCACTGGCCACCACCGCAAAACCACGGCCCTGGTCGCCCGCGCGCGCCGCTTCCACCGCTGCGTTCAGCGCCAGGATGTTGGTCTGGAACGCAATGCCGTCGATCACGCTGATGATCTCGGCGATCTGCCGCGACGACGCTTCAATGGCATCCATGGTCGCCACCACCTGGCCGACCACCGCGCCGCCCTGCGAGGCCACGCCATGTGCGCCGATCGCCAACTGGTTGGCCTGGCGTGCGTGCTCGGCGTTCTGGCGCACGGTCGAGGTCAGTTCTTCCATCGACGCGGCGGTTTCTTCCAGATTGGCCGCCTGCTGTTCGGTACGCCGTGACAGATCGTTGTTGCCCGCGGCGATCTCGGCCGCCGCGCTGTGGATGCTGCCCGAGGTGTGTTTGATGTCGGTGACGATGGTGGCCAGCTGCGCGGCAGTGGTGTTGGCATCGCCGGCAATGCGGGCGAACACGCCCTGGAAATCGCCGTGCATGCGCGCACCCAGGCGACCATCGGCGATGGCGCGCAGCATGCTGGAGACCTCGCCCAGGTTGTGCTCGGTGGTCTGCATCAGGCGGTTCAGGCCTTCCACCATGCTGCGGAAGTCGTGCTGGAAACGGCTGCTGTCGCCGCGCTGGCTGAAATCACCTGCCGCCGCAGCTTCGGCCAGGCCACGGATCTGCCCGTTGATCGCGCCCAGGTTCGCTTTCACTGCATCCAGGGCCTGGGTGATCACCGCCTTTTCGCCCGGCAGGCGTTCCATGTCCTGGCTCAGATCGCCAATGGCATAGCGCCCCATGATCGCGATCGCGCGCATCTTCACCTGGATGTGCGCGTCCACCAATGCGTTGGTGTCGGCCACCATGCGCCCGTAGGCGCCGGGGAAAGCGCTGGCATCCATGCGGTGGCTGATGGTGCCGGCCTCGTGCTGCTCGGCCATGCCGGCCTGCGCGGCAAGCACGCCACGCAGGGTGTTCTGCACGGCCTGCATGGCCTGCGCCAGGCGACCGATCTCGTCGCGACTGCGGACCTGCACAGCGTGGTCCAGATCGCCGGCGGCCACCGCGCGTGCGGCGGCTTCCACCGCCAGCACCGGTTGCACCACCGCGCGCCGCAGCCACCAGCCCAGGGCCAGCAGCAGGGCGATGGCAGCGCCTATCGTCAGGCCGCCGCTGACCACCAGCAGGTGCCGCGCCGCCTGCGAACGTGCGGCCACCGCGGTCTCGGCTACCTTGGCCGTGTGGTCACCCAGCGCATCCAGTGCGACGGCGACCGGGCGGTCCTTGCCGCGCACCAGGGTGTCACCGGCGGCAGGGTCGTACTGGGCCTCGGCGAAGGCCTGCAGCGCACCGTGGTAGGCCTGCTGCAGCTGCGTGTGCTGCGCGCTGAACGCCTGCGCCAGTTCGCGCGTGCGTGCATCGGGGCTGGCCGCCACACGCTGCGCGAGCTCGGCCACCACGCGGCCTTCGTTGTCGAACGCCTCCAGGTGGCGCTGCCGCAGCGCATCGTCATGGCCGCGCAGCAGCACGTTCTTCCACTCCTGCACCTGGCTGCGGAACTCGCGTTGCAGGCGCTCGGCATCGCGGCTGAGCGCGACCTCCGGCGGCACTTCGGTGGACAACTTCAGCCAAGCCGTGGCCAGGCCGGCCAGGGCACACAGCAGTACGACAGCCAGACCAACAGAGACGGCACCGAGCAACTTGGACTGCAGTCGCGGCGCAGCGGACGACACGTTCATGGAAGGGGCTCACGGATGAATGGCGATGCGGTATCGACCGTTCTTGATACCTCTGAAGTGGGATTCAGATCACATCACCGTTCCGTTTAGAGAGGTGAAGATTGTGTTTCATAGGACAGATGTGTCCAGACGAGACGAAAGCGGACAGTAGACGGGCGGTTTAAATGTAACTATTGTTGTTACATGAAATCCGCCAATCCCCTGTCCGACGCGCTGCATGTCATGGCCCATCTGGTCGGCCAGCCGGGCCCGCGTACCTCCGAACAACTCGCCGCGTGCCTGCCCACCCACCCAGTGGTGATCCGCCGCCTGCTGGCGCAGCTGCACAAGGCGGGCCTGGTGCACAGCAGCCGCGGCCACGGCGGCGGCAGCCAGCTGGCCCGCGACGCGGCTGCGATCACCCTGCACGACGTTTACGTGGCGGTGGGCTCACCGCCGCTGGTGCAGGTTGGTACACGCGACAGCGACGGCGGCTGCCCGATCCAGCAGCTGGTCAACCAAGCGCTGCTGGACGGCGCGCGCGAGGCCCAGCGCCTGCTGGAAGCGCGCCTGCAGGCCAGCACGCTGGACCAGCTGGGCGCCGACTTCGCCCGTCACCTTGCCCATCACCGCTCCCTGGAAGGCTCCCATGAATCCTGATGTCATCATCGTCGGCGGCAGCTACGCCGGCATCGCCGCCGGCCTGATCCTGGCGCGCGCACGGCGCCCGGTCACCGTCATCGACAGCGGCCTGCCGCGCAACCGCTTCGCCAGCCACTCGCACGGCGTGCTGGGCCAGGACGGTATCAGCGGCGCCGAGCTGCTGAAGAACGCGCGCCAGCAGCTGCTCGACTACCCCACCGTGCGCTGGCTGCACGGCGAAGCGGTGGACGCGCAGGCCGGCGCAGACGGAGTGCAGGTGCGCACCGCAGATGGACAGGTATTGGCGGCGCGCAAGCTGCTGCTGGCCACCGGCATTGCCGACCAGCTGCCGGATCTTCCCGGCCTGGCCGAGCGTTGGGGCAGCACCGTGCTGCATTGCCCGTACTGCCACGGGTACGAGGTGGGCGGCGGCGCCATCGGTGTGCTGGGTGGGCACCCGCTGTCGGCGGCCAAGGCACCGTTGTTCGCCGAATGGGGCGACGTCACCTTCTTCAGCCAGGGCCTGCCGATCAGCGCTGGTGAACGCGCGGCCATGCAGCAGCGCAACGTGCAGGTGGAAGACACGCCGGTGGTCGGTGTGCGCGGGGATCAGGACAGCTGGCTGGAGGTGGAACTGGTCGACGGGCGACGCATTGACCAGCGGGCGCTGTTCGTCGCCGCGCCGCAGGTCATGGCCACGCCGCTGGTGCAGCAGCTGGGCTGCGCGTTGCTGGAACACCCGACGGGCGTGCTGGTGGAGGTGGATGCAATGAAGCAGACCAGCGTTGCGAACGTCTACGCCGCCGGTGATGTCACCACGGTGGGCAACATCACTTTGTCGATGGCCGAAGGCGTGCGCGCCGGCATCGGTATTCACCATGCCCTGGTGGGCGAGGACAGCAGCGGGGTCGGATCCCTTTCGCAGAAAGGGCTCTGACCCCCGCATCCACGCATGGCGTGGATCTACCACCGTGCAGGGCGTGGATTCGATGTGCCGACCAAGGTCGGCAGCTACCGGAGCGGTGGGAACCCTCAGCCCTTCACGCACAGCACCTGGCGCAGCGTGTGCACTACTTCGACCAGGTCCCGCTGTGCGGCCATCACATCATCGATCGACTTGTACGCCGCCGGTGATTCATCCAGTACGCCGCTGTCCTTGCGGCACTCCACGTGCGCGGTGGCTTCGCGGTGCTGGGCCAGGGTGATCTGCTGGCGCGCGGCACCCCGGCTCATCACCCGGCCGGCACCGTGGCTGCAGCTGTGGAAGCTGTCCGCGTTGCCCTTGCCGCGCACGATGTAGCTGCGTGTGCCCATGCTGCCGGGAATGATGCCCAGTTCGCCCGCGCGGGCGCTGACGGCGCCCTTGCGTGTCACCAGCAGTTCCTGCCCCGCGTGCGTTTCTTTCTGCACGTAGTTGTGGTGGCAGTTCACCGCCATCGCCGCCAGCTTGAACTTCGGCAGGCGCTGGCGCATTTCGGCCAGCACGCGCGCCATCATCGCTTCGCGGTTCTGCCGTGCGTAGTCCTGCGCCCACGACACCGCCTGCACGTAATCATCGAACAGCGGTTCGCCTTCCATGAAGAATGCCAGGTCCTTGTCGGGCAGATGGAAGCCGAGCACGCGGCGCTCCAGTTCACGCCGGGCCTGTTCGATGAAGTAGGTGCCGATCAGGTTGCCGGTGCCACGTGAACCGCTGTGCAGCATCACCCACACCGCATCGGTTTCGTCCAGGCAGAGTTCGATGAAATGGTTGCCACCGCCCAGCGTGCCCAGCTGGCAGTCCAGCTTGTCGGTGCGGATCTTCCGGTGCTTCTCCTTGATGCGCTCCAGCCCCGCGGCCAGCCCCGACTGCACCAGCCGGGTGCCGATGCTGTCGGGCAGGCGCTGGTGTTCGCCGCCACGGCCGTTGCCGACCGGCACACTGCGTTCGATGCCGCTGCGCAGTTGGCGCAGGTCATCGGGCAGGTCGTTGGCGCGCAGCGTGGTACGCACAGCGGCCATGCCACAGCCGATGTCCACGCCCACCGCGGCCGGAATGATCGCGCCCCGGGTGGGGATGACCGAGCCGACGGTTGCGCCCTTGCCCAGGTGTACGTCGGGCATGACCGCCACCCACGGCCCGACGAAAGGAATCGCGGCGATGTTGCGCAGCTGCGCGTGGGCCTCGGATTCCAGCGGAACGCCATCCACCCAGCCCTTGATCGGCGTGCTGCCTTCGGCATGCAGCCATTGATAATTCTGTTGAATGTCCATGTCGTGATGAATGTCCTGCACAGGGCAGCACCACGGCGCGGCCGTGGGCATTTCACTGTGGTTGCAGTGCGGGCACGCAGGCGTGCGCGGCGCAATGCCGATAAGTGTGACGACGCAAACGAAAACGCCCCCGGAACTGCATTCCGAGGGCGTCGCCAAACCTCGGAGATCGGGGCGACCGATCTCCGCAGCGCGGGTATCAGGCCGTTGCCAGCTGGAATTCCTTCACCGACGCACGGATCGCCACGTCCATGCGCAGGCAGGGCAGCAGATTGGCGATGGCGATGGCGGGTGTGTTCAAGGAAGCAATCCGGTAGCTGTTGAAACGTGGCGCGCACCATAAACCACGAACACGTGGTGCGCAACCACGCAATGCAGGGCGATTGATCCGTTGCCTCAGCCTTCGGCGCTGGCGGCATCGAGCTGCGCGATGTCCTGCATGCTCAGGCCAACGTTGGCCGCAGCCAGCAGATCGTGCAGCTGTTCAACGCTGGTGGCGCTGACAATCGGCGCGGTGACCGACGGCCGTGCGATCTGCCAGGCCAGCGCGATCTGCGCGGCACTGGCATTGTGCTTGCTGGCCACATCATCCAGCGCCTGCAGGATGCGCAGGCCGCGCGGGTTCAGATAACGCTTGACCACCATCTCGCCACGCGCCGGGCTCTTGGCCGCATCGGCGGCGGTGCGGTACTTGCCGCTCAGGAAGCCGCTGGCCAGTGCGTAGTAGCCGATCACGCCGATCTGTTCGCGCTGCACCAGCGGCTCCAGTTCGGTTTCATAGCCGGCGCGGTCGTACAGGTTGTACTCCGGCTGCAGGGTTTCGTAGCGCGGCAGCTTGTAATCGCTGGAAACCTTCAGCGCGTCGGCCAGGCGCGTGGCGCTGTAGTTGGAGGCACCGATGGCGCGCACCTTGCCGGCCTCGATCAGGCGACCGAATGCGGCCAGGGTGGCTTCCAGCGGGGTGGATTCGTCATCCTCGTGGGCCTGATACAGATCGATCACATCGGTCTGCAGGCGGCGCAGCGAATCTTCCACCGCCGCATCGATGTTGTCCGGGGTCAGGCCGGGGCGCTCGGCCCACTTGGCCACCTTGGTCGCCAGTATGACCTTGTCACGCTTGCCGCTGCGGGCGAACCATTTGCCGATCAGCGTTTCCGATTCACCGCCCTGGTTGCCCGGTACCCACGCCGAATACACATCGGCGGTATCGACCAGGTTGAAGCCGGCATCGACGAAGGCATCGAGCAGGGCGAAGCTGGCCTTTTCATCGGCGCTCCAACCGAACACATTGCCGCCGAAGGCGAGCGGACGTACATGCAGGCCGGAACGGCCGAGTTCGCGGGTTGCCGTCATGGACACGGACTCCTTGGGGGAAGTCCTCCAGCATAGAGCGCCCCCTGTGACCTTGCTGCGGCGGTCACCACAAAACAGTGTTCCGCAACGCGCACGCCGCTAACGTTTTGTGAACACCTGCGGCGCGGCGACTGCTAGTCTCGCCGCATCTTCCGCTGGAGTCGTCCCGATGAATGCTGTTTCGTCCCTGCGTGGTTGCCGCCTGCTGCTTGCCTCGGCGCTGCTGGTAGCGGTTCCCGCCATCGCCGCGCCCGCTGCCGTCGTGGCGCCGGCCAAGATCCAGGTATCGCCAGCACTGGAAGCTGCGATCAAGGCGCCTACCCGCGATGCCAACAACGTAAAGCGTGACGGATACCGTCATCCTGCGCAGACCCTGGCGTTCTTCACCGTGGCACCGGAAAAGACCGTCATCGAGATCACCCCCGGCAACGGCTGGTACTCGGAAATCCTGGCGCCGCTGCTGCGCGACAAGGGCCATTACATTGCCGCGGTGGTCGATCCGCAGGCGGTGGCCGAAGGGCGTGGCCGCGATTACCAGCAGCGCAGCCGCGACGGCCTGGAAAAGAAGTTCGCCGGCGCGCCGGCGCAGTTCGACAAGACCGTCGTAGTGGCCTACGACCCGGCCAAGCCGGTGTTCGGCCCGGCCGCTTCGGCCGATGTGGTGCTCACCTTCCGCAACGTGCACAACTGGCGCAAGGCCGGCCAGGCGCAGGGCATGTTCCAGGGCTTCTTCAACGTGCTCAAGCCGGGCGGCGTGCTGGGCGTGGTCGAGCACCGTGCCAAGGCCGACGTGGCCGACGACGATGACACCGGCTATGTGGGCCAGCAGCAGGTGATCGCCATGGCCGAGGCCGCCGGCTTCAAGCTGGACGCGCGTACCGAAGTGAACGCCAACCCGCGCGACACCAAGGACCACCCCAATGGCGTGTGGACCCTGCCGCCGACCAACCAGCATGACAAGGCGGACGACGCCAAGTACCAGGCCATCGGTGAAAGCGACCGCATGACCCTGCGGTTCATCAAGCCGTAAGGGGGTAGCGCCGGGCCACGCCCGGCGAGCGCAGCGGCGCTGCAATGGTCGTACTGTGTATCCGCCGGGCATGGCCCGGCGCTCCAGTTGGGGTGACGCGCGGCGTGGGACAATGGCCCATCGCCGCCTGCCACCCCCTGCAATGCTGATCGCCTTCAACAAGCCCTTCAACGTGCTGTGCCAGTTCACCGACCGCAGCGTGCCGCCGCGGCCGACCCTGGCCGGGTTCGGTCTGCCGCCGCGCGTGTATGCCGCCGGTCGCCTGGACCATGACAGCGAGGGCCTGCTGCTGCTGACCGACAACGGCACGCTGGCACACAAGCTCACCGACCCGCGGCACAAGGCCGACAAGACCTACTGGGTGCAGGTGGAAGGCACGCCCAGCGACGAGCAGCTGCAGCGGCTGCGTGACGGCGTGGTACTGAATGACGGGCCGACCCTGCCGGCGAAGATCGAGCGCCTCGATCCGGCGCCGGAGCTGTGGCTGCGCGATCCGCCGGTGCGGTTCCGCAAGACCGTGCCCGACAGCTGGTTGGCCATCACCATCCGCGAAGGCCGCAACCGCCAGGTGCGGCGCATGACGGCCGCGGTGAACCTGCCGACCCTGCGCCTGGTGCGCGTGGCGATGGGCCCGTACCGGCTGGACGACCTGCAGCCGGGGCAGTGGCGGCAGATCGGCTGAAACGAAAAGGGCCGGAGCCCTTCCTTGCGGAAGGGATCCGACCCTTGAATGGGGTCAGACCCCTTCCGCAGGAAGGGCTCTGACCCCTGATGGGGATCAGGTATCGCTGCCGATATCGCTGTGCTCGTCCACCACGGTGTCGTTGCGGCGGTCACGCGCATGGATGCGCTGCGCTTGGCCATTGACCACATGGCCGTTGGCCGCCTTCTTCTTCTGCTGCTTGCGGTACAGCGCGTAGCCCAGCAGGCCCACGCCCACGGCAGCGGCAGCGATGGTCACCGCCGGATTGCGGCGCGCGAACTTGGTGGCCACCTTGCCGCCGGTCTTCACTGCGCCCAGTGCGGCGCCGGTCTTGATCCAGTCACTGGCCTGCGGGCCCAGATGGCGCAGGCTGCCGCCGGCACTCTTCAGGCCGTCGCCGGCACTGTGGGCCAGGTCCAGGGCGCGCTCCAGGGCGCGGTCGGTGATTACGGTCAGCTTGCTCATGCGGGGGTCCTTTGCCTCGGGTCGAAGTCCAGTGTGTCGTGCTGCCTGTAAACGGTATGTCAGGCAGGCGGGCATGCGCCTTGACGCTACCGCAGCCGTTCAGCAACAGGAAGGGTGAGGTCGGATCCCTTTCCCGTGGGAAAGGGCTCTGACCCCGCTGCGCGCCCAGAGGGTCAGAGCCCTTTGCTTTGCAAAGGGATCCGACCCCCATCACTCAGGTGCCGCGCGGTTTGGCGCGGTGGGTCGCAGTGGCCGTCCACGGGTCGTCCGGCCACGGGTGGCGCGGGTAGCGCCCCTTCATTTCCTTCTTTACCTCGGCATAGGTGTTTTCCCAGAAGTTGCGCAGGTCCTGGGTGACCTGCAGCGGCCGGCCGCCGGGCGACAGCAGGTGCAGGGTCAGCGGCACCCGGCCATCGGCAATGCGCGGGGTGTCGGCCAGGCCGAACAGTTCCTGCAGCTTCACCGCCAGCACCGGTGGCTGCGGTTCGCCGGTTTCACTGTCCAGGCCGTAGCTGATGCCGCGTTCCAGCCCCGACGGTACGCTGATGCGGGTGGGTGCATGGCGCTCCACCAGCTGCCGTTGCGCCCATTCCAACGGCGATTTCAGCGCTTCGCCGAAACTGCTCTCGTCCAGCGCATCCAGCCGCGTCTTGCCGGCAAAGGCCGGTTGCAGCCATTGCGCACGGCTGGCCAGCAGGGCCGCATCACTGCAGTCGGGCAGGCCCAGGTCGGGCATCCAGCGGCGCAGCGACTCCACCCGTGCCTGCCATTGGCGCAGGCCCTCGGTCCACGGCAATGCCTGCAGGCCCAGTTCGGCCACGGCATCGGTCAGCGCCTGCGCCGCGTGCTGCGGGTCCACCCGCCCGGCCGAACGGCTGTCCAGCACGATGCGGTCGAAGCGGGTCTCGCGCAGCGCCACCAGGGCACGCCGCTCGCTGTCCCAGCGCACGGTGTCCTCGGTCACGAAGCGCTGCGGCCAGGTGGCACGCAGATAGCCTTCGTCCACCGGTGCGGCGCGCAGCAGCAGTGCGTCGCGGGCCTCGAAACGCAGCTCGCTGGCCACCAGCCACGGTTCACCGCGCAGGTCGCTCAGCTCGTGCAGACGCGCGCTGCGGCCGTTGGCCAACAGGTAGCGCAGCGGGTCGGACGGATGCTGGAAGGCGATGCGGTCGGGGAAGGCATGGGCCAGCAGGTCGCCCAGCTCGTGCGCTTCAATGCTGGCCGGTGGCAGCGCATCGCAGCGCAGGCGTCGGCGCCATTGCTTGGCCGCCGCATCGATCGCGGCCAGGCCGCTGCGGTTGGCATCGGCCGGTGCACGGCCATTGCGGAAGGCGGCCAGTGCCCGCCAGCGCGCCGCCAGCGCATCGCCGCCCTGGCGCAGCGGATCGCGTGCTTCCAGCAGCGCGGCCAGATCGGCGGCCAGCGACTGCGCGCGACCTGCCGGCGCGGCCAGCAGCATGGCCGCCAGCCGCGGATGCGTGCCCAGCGCCAGCACGCGGCGGCCCAGCGCGGTGATCGCCCCCGTTTCCGACAGCGCCCCAAGGCGCTGCAGCAACTCGCGCGCGGCGGCCATCGGCCCGCTCGGCGGGGGATCGACGAAGCGCAGATCGCTGCTGCCCCAGGCGGCCAGTTCCAGCGCCAGCCCGGCCAGTTCCACCTGTTCGATTTCCGCACGCCGCTGCGGCTCCAACCGTTGCGACTGCGGCCACAGGCGCCAGGCCACGCCTTCGGCCACGCGGCCGGCACGACCGGCACGCTGGTCGGCCGAGGCCTGGGCGATGGCCACCACGTCCAGCCGGGTGAAGCCGCTGTTGGGGTCGTAGCGCGGCTCACGGGCCTGGCCACTGTCGATCACCACGCGCACGCCGGGCAGGGTCACCGACGATTCGGCCACGTTGGTGGCCAGCACCACGCGGCGGCGGCCATCGCTGGCCGCCTGCAGCACGCGCGCCTGCTGTTCCACCGGCAGTTCGCCATGCAGGGCCAGTACCTCCACGCTGCCGTCCAGCGCGTCCTGCAGACCGGCCTGGACGCGGGCGATCTCGCGCTGGCCGGGCAGGAACACCAGCGCGTCGCCGGGGTGCTCGGCCAAGGCCTGCTGCACCGCGCGGCGCACCTGCAGTTCCAGGGTCTCGTCGCGGCGGGCCGGAAAGTGGCTGATCGCCACCGGGTAGCTGCGGCCTTCGCTGCTCAGCCGCGGCGCATCCAGGAAACGCGCCAGGCGCTCGCCATCCAGCGTGGCCGACATCACCAGCAGGCGCAGGTCGTCGCGCAGCTGCGCCTGCACGTCCAGCGCCAGTGCCAGCCCCAGGTCACCACTCAGGTGGCGTTCGTGGAATTCATCGAACAGGATCGCGCCCACCGTCTCCAGCATCGGGTCGTCCTGCAGCATGCGGGTCAGGATGCCCTCGGTGACGACCTCGATGCGGGTGCGCGCCGAGACCTTGTTCTCGAAGCGGATGCGGTAGCCCACCGTGCCGCCCACCTCCTCGCCCAGTTGCCGGGCCATGAACAGCGCAGCGCTGCGTGCGGCCACCCGGCGCGGTTCCAGCAGGATGATCCTGCGGTCCTGCAGCCACGGCGCATCCAGCAGGGCCAGCGGCACCTGGGTGGTCTTGCCGGCACCCGGCGGGGCTTCCAGCACCAGGCGCGGATGGTCGGCCAGATGCTGCTGGATCTGCGGCAGCAGCGGCGAAATCGGGAAGAGCGGGGCATTCATGTGCAAAGGATAAGGGGCGCAGCGCGGCGCAGGTACAATGCGCGGGTTTTCCTGTCCCTGCTGCCCCCATGCACCTGATCGATATCGGCGCCAACCTCACCCACGATTCCTTCGACCGCGACCGCGATGCCGTCCTGGACCGCGCGCGCCAGGCAGGGGTGGTGCAGATGGTGATCACCGGCGCCAGCCGTGAGCATTCGCCGCTGGCCCTGCAGCTGGCGCAGCAGCACCCGGGCTTCCTGTTCGCCACCGCCGGCGTGCACCCGCACCACGCGGTGGAATACACCGACGAATGCGATGCGGAAATGCGCGCGCTGCACGCGCATGCCGAGGTAATGGCCGTGGGCGAATGCGGGCTGGATTACTTCCGTGATTTCTCGCCGCGTCCGGCGCAGCACCGTGCGTTCGAGCGCCAGCTGCAGCTGGCGGCCGACAATGGCAAGCCGTTGTTCCTGCACCAGCGCGACGCGCACGCCGATTTCATGGCGCAGATGAAGAACTTCGACGGCCGCCTGGGCCCGGCGGTGGTGCATTGCTTCACCGGCGAACGTGACGAACTGTTCGATTACCTGGACCATGATTGGTACATCGGCATCACCGGTTGGCTGTGCGACGAGCGCCGTGGCGCGCACCTGCGCGAACTGGTGAAGAACATCCCGGCCAACCGCCTGATGATCGAGACCGACGCGCCGTACCTGCTGCCGCGCACCCTGAAGCCGATGCCGAAGGACCGCCGCAACGAGCCGATGTTCCTCTCGCACATCGTCGAGGAACTGGCCCGCGATCGTGGCGAAGATGTGGCCGTGACTGCGGCCAATGCCACTGCAGCCACGCGCACGTTCTTCCGGCTGCCCGACGCGGGTTGATCGCGAGGGCGGCGTGGCGAAACGCCACGCGTCGCGATGTCGAACGGACCGACGTTACGCCGTGATGTCGAACGCATCGATCATACGCCGTGATGTCGAACGAACCGCCGTTGCACCGCGATGTCGAACGAACCGACATTGCACCGCGATGTCGAACGAACCGACATTGCGTCGTGATGCCGAACCGACCGACATTGCGTCGTAGAGTCGAGCTTGCTCGACTGCTGTTGGCAGAAGCAGTCGAGCAAGCTCGACTCTACGATGCCGGCCATCCGTCATCGCCGGGCGGTGCGGGCAATCCGCGAGCGCCTGGATCAATCAACGCCAGCATCAGGTAGCGCCGGGCCATGCCCGGCGAGCGCAGCGGCCAGATCTTCCAGCCCCTGCCGATACGTCGCAAACCGCGGCGCCCAGCCCAGCGCTTCGCGCGTGCCACGGCTGTCGATGCGCTTGTTGCTGGCATAGAAGCGGCGCAGCGTCGGGCTCACCGCCGGGTCGTCCCAGGCCACTGCCGGGGGCAGGGTGAAGCCCCCCAGCTGCGCGGCAAAGGCCAGGACGTCCTGCGGTGGCGCGGGCTCGTCATCGGCGGGCAGGTACAACCCCCCCGGCGTGGGCCGTCGCATCGCCGCGATGACCACCGCGGCCAGATCCTCCACGTGCAGCCGGTTGAACACCAACCCCGGGCGCACCACATGGCGGGCACGCCCCTGCGCCAGCTGCAGCAGCGCATTGCGTCCAGGGCCATACAGGCCCGGCAGCCGGAACACCGCCGAATCGATGCCGCGCTCCTTTGCCACCGCCTGCCACTGCGCCTCCGCGCGCAGACGCTGCACACCGGTGGCCTCGGTGCTGTCGGCCACGCTGTGCGCATCCACCCAGCCACCGCCGCGGTCGGCATACACCGAGGTGGACGACAGATAGCCCACCCAGCGCAGCGCCGGGCTGGCCAGCAAGGCCGGCTGCAGCAGACGCAGCGCTGGATCACCCTCGGCATCGGGCGGCACGCTGCACAGCACGGCCTGCGCCTGCGAAACGGCCTCCAGCAGGTCCGCTGACGGCACCGCATCGGCGCGCAGCGCGAACCGTTGCAGCCCATCAGCCGGCGCGGCGGTGGGGTCACGCACCGTGCCTGCCACCGGCACCCCCAGCGCCTGCAGCCGGGCGGCCAGCACGCGGCCGCTCCAGCCCAGGCCCAGGATCAGCACCGGTGCGGGCAGCGCCGCGCTCACGCCGCGCGCTGTGCCTGGTAGGCCTGCAGGCTGCTGTAGGCCACCTGCAGCAGCAAGGCTTCCTGGCCGGCGGTGCGTGCACGGGCCAGCATGTCGCCCACGATCTGCGCGGCCTCGACCTGTTGGCCGGCCTCCAGATCGCGCAGCATCGAGGCCTTCAGCGCCGAGCCGGCCTGGGTCAGGGTGCTGCGGGCAACGTCCTGTGCATCGTCGGGAATCGGTTCGCCGGCGGCTTCGGCCACGGCCAGGCATTCGTCGTACAGGCCGCGCACGATGGCCTGGCCATCGTCGGTGGCCACGATGGTGCCGATGTCCGCGCGCAGCAGGCAGGTGGCGGCGGCCAGCGCGGTCAGGAAGGTGTACTTGATCCACTGTTCCTGGCCGATCTGGCCGCTGGCCAGGTGGTCCACGCCGGCCTGTACGCAGGCGGCAGCGAAGGCCTGCACGCGCGGCGACAGGGCGCCGCCATCACGCTCGCCGAAGGTCAGCTTGGCCGGCCGGCCCAGGTGCAGCACCGCGCCGTCGGCGGCCTTGGTGGCGCTGATGAAGCACAGCCCACCCAGTACCGCCTCGCGGCCGAAGCGTGCATCCAGCGCGCCGTAGTGGTGCAGTCCATTGAGGATCGGCAGCACGGTGGTCGCCGGGCCCACGGCCGGGGCAATGGCATCGATCGAACTGTCCAGGTCATAGGCCTTGCAGCTCAGCATCACCAGGTCGAACGGCTGCGCGGCGGCCAGCGCAGGCAGGGCCTCGGCGGTGACATGCTGTACCGGGAAGCGCGCATCGCCCAGCGGGCTCTGGATCACCAGCCCGTCGCGGTCGAGTTGGGCGGCGCGCGCGGGGCGCACCAGGAAGGTCACATCCACGCCGGACTGGGCCAGGCGGCCGCCGAAGTAACCGCCGGTGCCACCGGCACCAAGAATCAGGATACGCATCACACCTTCACCGCAGTTGGTGGGTCACCTGCCGATTGTGCCGGAGATCGCAGTCCGTGGCGGTGCAGCGGCTGGCGGATGAACGCAGGCTGCGGGAAGACGTTCGCGCTGACGGTGTTGACCACTGCCACGCTCGGCGCAGCAGCAGAAAGAAAAGCCGGGCATGCGCCCGGCTCTTCAGCCGACGGTATCCACGCAGGGCGTGGATGATCCGCCACGGTTCAATTGATCGCGGTGATGAAGGCCGGATCCTTGATGGTCTGTTCGATGTTGAGCTTGATGGTCTCGTTCAACGAACCAAAGATGTTCACGAACTTGGACGTGTTGCGCTGCACGTTCTTCACCTGGTCGTAGACCACCTGGCCCTGCGGGTCGGTCACCACGTAGCGCACGCGCAGGGTCCAGTCCACGCTGTAGCCCAGATCGTCGATCAGGAACTCTTCCACCTTGCCGCTCAGGACATTGCCTTCCTTGTCCATCTTGATGCCGACCAGGCGCAGCTCGGAAAACACCGCATCGCGCATGATCGCATCCACGTTCTTCTCGAACAGGATGTTGCCCATGGCGGTGTTGCGCACCTGGTTGGGCTTGATCTCCCCGCCCTTGGCCGGCAGGTATTCGAACGCGGTCACATCCACCCGGCCTTCGGCAGTCAGCACCGAGCTGGGGGCATAGTTCAACGGAATGGGCCGGGAAGCGCAGCCGGCCAGAACGAGCAGGAACAGCGATGCAGCGACGAGCCGGGCAGGGCCGGCAGTACGACGGGTGAACATCTGGTTAGGTCCCCTGGTGCGTCCATGACATATGAAAAACCAGCCGGCCCGGGGCCCGCTGGTCGGTCTGGTGAAGCGCACCGATTAGACGACCGAACCGGGCGCCAGGCAAGTGCCCTGGCGCCACCGGAACCGGTCCCCCCACGCGGGGGGGGGATTACCTCAGCTGCGCATGCCCACGCCGCGGCGCAGCAGCCACAGTGCAAGCGCGGTCAGCACCACCACGAAGCCGATCATCAGGGCGTAGGCCACCCACACCGGCACGTCGCTGCTGCCCAGCAGGCCGTAGCGGAAAGCATTGACCATGTAGAAGATCGGGTTGGCGTGGGTGGCCGCCTCGGCCCAGGTCGGCAGCAGCTTCACCGAATAGAACACG
>PJTS01000637.1_pt1 | contig 19032 bp, 13 predicted proteins | sample 1512251 | NCBI WGS metagenome assembly PJTS01 (sample SAMN08177686, study PRJNA422409) | Soil metagenome, whole genome shotgun sequencing project. | isolation source: Soil (2) enriched on wood chips: alkali lignin treatment | place: USA: Madison | collected 2015-01-15 | reverse complement strand
TTGGAGAACCTGACCCCGCTGTTCCCGCGTCGCCGCTTCACCCTGGAGCGCGGCAACGGTTCGTCGGAAGACATCACCGGCCGCATCCTCGACCTGATGGCGCCGCAGGGCAAGGGCCAGCGCTCGCTCATCGTCTCCCAGCCGAAGGCCGGCAAGACGATGATGATGCAGCAGGTGGCCACGGCCATCACCACCAACCACCCGGACGTGCACCTGATCGTGCTGCTGATCGACGAGCGCCCGGAAGAAGTGACCGAAATGCAGCGCACCGTGCGCGGCGAGGTCATCAGCTCGACCTTCGACGAGCCGGCCGCGCGCCACGTGCAGGTGGCCGAAATGGTCATCGAGCGCGCCAAGCGCCTGGTCGAGCACAAGAAGGACGTGGTGATCCTGCTGGACTCCATCACCCGCCTGGCCCGCGCCTACAACAACGTGGTGCCGAGCTCGGGCAAGGTGCTGACCGGCGGCGTGGACGCCAACGCCCTGCACCGCCCGAAGCGCTTCTTCGGTGCCGCGCGCAACGTGGAAGAAGGCGGCAGCCTGACCATCATCGCCACCGCGCTGGTCGACACCGGCTCGAAGATGGACGAGGTGATCTACGAAGAGTTCAAGGGCACCGGCAACAGCGAAGTGCACCTGAGCCGTCGCATCGCTGAAAAGCGCGTGTTCCCGGCCATCGACATCAACCGTTCGGGCACCCGCCGCGAAGACCTGCTGATCGAACCGGAACTGCTGCAGAAGATCTGGATCCTGCGCAAGCTGCTGCATCCGATGGATGAAATGGCCGCGATGGAATTCCTGCTGGACAAGATGAAGAACACCAAGTCCAACGACGAGTTCTTCGGTTCCATGAAGCGATAAGAAAAAAGCCCCGCACTGCGGGGCTTTTTTTTGGCTTTCGCGGCGGCAGGCATCCACGCATGGCGTGGATCTACCGGTAGCGCCGGGCCATGCCCGGCGAGATGCCTCTACGCGCAGACCTCGCGCGGGTCCAGGCCGAGGTCGCGGCAGATGCGGTCGTGGGCCAGGCCCGCACAGCGCAGCGTGCCGCCCAGCATTTCGCTGAGCATGCTGCTGCCGCGATAGGCCAGGTAGCACCACGGTTCGACCGGCACCTTGCCGCCCTGCGCCTTCATCACCACGCGCGCCTCGTCCCACGCACCAACGAGGTAGAGGGCCAGGGCGAACTCGGCGCGATGGCGGCGCTCACGCGATGAGGTGCAGGCCGCGAGCGCGCGTTCCAGGCCGGCGGGTTGCACGTCCAGCCAGTCCAGCAGCGCCTTGCGCACCAGGTCGGCCAGGCCGGGCACGTTGGCGGTGCGCACCACCCCGACGATCTCCAGCGGCGCATCGCACTCGTCCATCCACGGGTAGGTCCATTCCACCACGTGCGCCGCGATCGCCGCATGGGCATCACGGCCGCGCGGGGCGTTGTCACTGATCCAGCGCAGGTACGCCCACATCTCCTCGTCACTGCCGTCCCACTTTTCCATGCTGGCCTTGGCCAGCATGTAGACCGAAGGCGCGTGGTACGGCGCCAGCGCCATCACCTGCGCGAAGCGCTCGCTGCGCGCCTCACGTTCGATGTCGCACACCACGTCACAGTGCAGCAGGCCATAGAACGCCAGCGGCGGTGCGTCCGCACGCTCGGCCAGCGCCTTGAACAGCCGCTGCGCGGCCTGGAACTTCAGCGGGAAGGCGCGCCTGCGCGCTTCGGGGATTTCATGAAAGTAGGTTTCGCCGCGCAGGCGCCAGCCTTCGCCCAGCTCGGCAAAGGCCAGCAGCAGTGCAGCATCGATGGAATCGGGCGCGTGTGCGTGCCATTGCGCGGCGAGCGCAGGCGCCTGCACCTGCTTGCCGAGGTAGGCGTAGAAATCCACCTGGCTGCCTTCGTGGAGCTCGGCCATCACCGCCGAGGCCTGCGCGTACGCGCCCTGCCGCACCAGCTCAAGCAGCGCGCGTGCGTCGGTGACACACGTGACATCGATGGTGGAACCATGAGGCTGCAGCCTCACGCTCTGGAGTAAACGGCGCATGGTCGTCCTTGTCTGTGGATCCGCACGACACGCGGATCGCTTCCTGGTGCGCCAGTTTAGCGGCGCACCAGGACACATGGAGGAACGACATCAAGCTTTGCCCCGCTCGCCGGCCATCAGCCGGCGCAACCGCGTGGCTTACGGGCAGGCCACCGCACCTTCGGCATTGGCCGTATTGGCGGTCAGTTTGACCTGGGTGAACGCTGCAGCGAACGGCTTGTCGGCGGTCACCACGAACGGGGCCTCCACCGCGCCCAGTGCCACGCCCTGCTTGGCAAAGCACGCCAGCGGCACGGTCACCGTCTGCTTCTGGCCGGGCGAGAGCTTGGCCAGCAGCGGCGCGATATCCACCCCACCCTCGCAGCCACTGCCGCACTGCATGGTCACCTTCACCGGCGAGGCCGGGCGCTTCACCAGCTGCACATCGAACTGCAGCGCGCCGTTGCTGCGCGCCAGTGCGCCCAGGTTGCGGCGCGAGGTGCTGCGTGCGATCAGCTGCGCGGGGGCCAGCCAGGTCACTTCCTTGGCGTCCTGCTGGGTGTTCACCTGCACGGTACGCACCTGCACCACCGGCTTGGCGGTGGGCCAGCGCAGCGTGGCGTTCAGATCGCTGCCCAGCGGGTGGGTCGCACCTGCGGCGGCCACGTGCAGGGCGAACGGCGGCGTGTCGGCGCGGTTGAAGATCGGCAGCACGGTCACTTCACCGCAGCTGTCCGGGTTGGCTTCGTCCAGCCGCGCGACCTTGCCGCCCTTGGCGTAGCTCAGGCCATAGCCCAGCGCGAACAGCGACGGCTTCTTCGCATCGGGCTGGTCGATCGGTGCCGGGCACGGCACGCCCGGCCACGGGAAGCTGAGGCGGCCACGGAAGTCGTGCACGGGCTTGCCGCCCTTGCCCGCCACCAGCACGTCGGTCACGCCCTTGCCTTCGGTGCCCGGCAGCCAGGCCGCGACGAAGGCGCTGGACAGGTTGAGCAGGTCGTTGGTGTACATCGGGCGGCCGGACATATAGACCGTCACCACCGGTTTGCCGGCCGCTGCGGCGGCCTTCAGCACGGCCAGGTCCTGCGGATAGGCGCGGCTGTGGCTCACCGTGTCCGAGGCCAGAATGTCACCGTTGGTTTCCGCGTAGGGCGTTTCACCAATCACCGCCAGCACCACGTCGAATGCCTTCGGATCGATGCCCTGGCCATCGGCGCTGAAGCTGACCTTGTCCGTACCCAGTTCGGCGCGCAGCGCGCCCAGCACCGAGTCGGCGTTGGGGAAGTCGGCATTCCTGTTCTCGGTGCCCTGCCAGGTCAGCGACCAGCCACCGGACTGGTCACCGATGTTGTCGGCGCCCTTGCCGACCACCAGCACGCGCGCATCGCGGCGCAGCGGCAGCACCTTGCCTTCGTTCTTCAGCAGCACCAGCGATTCGCGCACCGCACGCCGCGCCAGCTCGCGGTGCTGCACGGCGTTGGCATCACCGGCATAGCGACTGTCGGACGGCTTGTGTTCGAACAGTCCGGCACGCAGCTTCACCCGCAGGATGCGCGTCACTGCGTCATCAATGCGCGCCATCGGGATCTCGCCCTTCTGCACCTGCGCGGTGGTGTTGTCGATGAAGGCCTTCCAGTCATCGGGCACCATCACCATGTCGATGCCGGCGTTGATGGCCTGCGCGCAGCTGTCGTTGCGGCAGCCCGGCACCTGGGCGATGCCGTTCCAGTCGGAGACGACGAAGCCGTCGAAGCCCATCTTGTCCTTCAGCGCATCGGTCAGCAGCGCCTTGCTGCCGTGCATCTTGCCGTAGTCGATGCCGGCGGCACGGTCGTTCCAGCTGTTGAAGGAGGCCATCACGGTCTGCGCGCCTTCGGCCAGCGCGCCGTAGTAGCCCTGCGCATGCACGTTGATCATCGTCGCCTTGTCGACCAGCGCCTCGCCCTGGTCGCGGCCGCTGTCGGTGGCGCCGTCGCCCAGGTAGTGCTTGGCGGTGGTGACCACGTTGCCGTCATCCTTGAAGGCGCCCTGCGCGCCCTTCACGTAGGCGTGGGCGAAGCTGCGGATCACTGCCGGGTCGGACGAGTAGCTCTCGTAGGTGCGCCCCCAGCGCGGGTCGTGGGCCACGGCCAGGGTGGGCGCGAAGACCCAGCCGATGCCGGTGGCGCGCACCGACCGCGCGGTCGCCTCGCCGATGCGCTCGATCAGTTCGGGATCACCGGCGGCGCCCAGGCCGATGTTGTGCGGGAACAGGGTCGCGCCCAGCACGTTGTTGTGGCCGTGCACCGCATCGGTGCCCCAGATCACCGGCACCGGCGTCTTCGCATCGGTGGCCAGCGAGGCGGCATGGTAGGCATCGGCCAGCGCCAGCCACGCCTGCACGCTGGCGTGCTTGTCCATGCCCGGCCACGAGCCGCCGCCATTGAGCACCGAGCCGATGTAGTAGCGGCGCACCTGCTCCGGCGTGATCGTCTTGATCTCGGCCTGGGTCATCTGCCCGATCTTCTGCGCCAGCGTCATCTGCGAAAGGATCTGCTGCACGCGGCTTTCGATCTGCGCGTCGGGGGTGATCGCGCTGTGCACGCGCGGCCAGTCCTGCAGACGTTCGCCGCTGGCCGGTGCGGCACCGACGGGCGCGGCAAGGGCGGCCAACAGGCAGCTGGCAAGAAGGGTCTGGGTGGGGCGATTCACTGGGCTCTACCTCCGTGGATGAAATTCCTGGCGCGCGTGTCTGCGACCGCACGCCGGCATGGGCGCTTGCGCACCGCTCCTGACAGCGCTGTCATATAAGGCGACCCCGCTGCTGTCAATCGTTGTTGGCGGGCAACGTGCCGGGCGTCCCGCAACCACGGGGCTTGGCGCATCATCGACGCGCCATCGCAGTGCGCGGGTGCTGCATCGCGACACGGAATCGGGACGTGCCAGCGCCCCTCCTGTCGTGGCACCATCCGCCTGCTTCGGCAACATCGACCGGGCCAGCACGCACTACCATCGCCGCGTGCCCGCCGCCTTCCAGGAGGAACCATCGCACCATGCGCAGTCGAATCGAGGATGTCGCCGCCGTTGCCGGGGTTTCGATCAAGACCGTGTCCCGCGTGCTCAACCACGAGCCGAACGTGCGCGAGCAGACGCGCGAGCGCGTGCTGGCGGCCGTGGCACGGCTGGGCTACAAGCCGAACCTGTCCGCGCGCAGCCTGGCGGGCCAGCGCTCGTACGCGCTGGCGCTGGTCTACAACAATCCCTCGCGCAACTACCTGATGGAAATCCAGAGCGGCATGCTGGAAGCCTGTCATGCGCAGCACTACAACCTGATCCTGGGCCCGGTCGGCACCGGCCGCCGCACCCTGCCCGACCTGGCCGCGCTGTTCGAGAATTCGCGCCCCGACGGCGTGGTGCTGATTCCGCCGCTGACCGATGACGAGGTGGTGCTGTCCTGGCTGGAAGAACAGGACATTCCCTTCGCCTGCATCGCGCCACGCCATCCGGAAGGCCGCATCGGCGTGCGCATGGATGAAACCACCGCGGTGGTCGAGCTGATCGGCCACCTGGTTGCGCAGGGCCATCGCCGCATCGGCCACATCAAGGGGCCACGCGCGCATGGTGCCTGCCAGTGGCGCCACGCCGGCTACCGGCAGGCGCTGCGCGAGGCCGGCATTGCCTACGATCCGCAGCTGGTGGCCAACGGCCAGTTCTCGTTCGAGTCCGGCGTGGACGCGGCCAACGTCCTGCTCGACCTCGACGATCCGCCGACGGCGATCTTCGCGGCCAACGATGACATGGCCGCTGCGGTCTACCGCGTGGCCGGCGAGCGCGGGCTGCGCGTGCCGCGCGATCTGTCGGTGTGCGGCTTCGACGACACGCCGATTGCCGGGCACATCTATCCGGCACTGACCACCGTGCGCCAGCCGACCGCGCACATGGGCCGGCTGGCCACCGAGCAGCTGATCGAGCACATCCGCGCCGAGGCTGCCGGGCGCATGATCACCGTCGAGCACGCGGTGCTGGAACGCGAGTCCACCGCCGCGCCGCGCCGGCGCTGAGCCCTGCCGCAGCAGGCCGACGCGCCCGTTGTGGCGTCGCTGCCCGCGCTGTCCGCTGACAGTCGCCATCATGTCCAGAACCTGTCCTCCCGGTCAGTGATTCAAGCCATCCAGTGGACATGCACGACATCCATCGGCCATTGCCGTTGTCCAGCGCTGTCAGTCCGCTCCGCCCTCCATGCTGAAGCGCCCTCGCGCGGCATCCGCGCAGTTTCGTTCTGCACCGCACAACGTTTTTCCGCCGATCGATTGGCAGCGCTGTCATGCCTGAAAAAGCGCTGCAGATGCCGCAGCCAAAGGCAATTCATCGGCGTGAGCAGGTGCATGGCAACGGTTACATCGCGGCCCACGCAGGCGTTGGCCAGGCGCACTTGATGGCAGTTTGTTGACAACGCTGTCAACCGTCGCTCCAATCCGGCCACGTGCAGTAACCCGCGATCGAGACAACGCCGCAACGACACAACCGAATTCCCTGGGGAGGGAGCTTCCATGAAGACGTACAAGGCAGTACCTCGCAAGACGATGCTCACTTCCGCGCTGCTCGCAGCGCTCGCCACACCGGCATGGGCGCAGGACGCACCTGCCGGCGACACGCCCGACCCGGCCACGCTCGATACCGTGCAGGTCACCGGTATCCGCGGCAGCCTGCAGTCGTCGATGAACCTCAAGCGCGACAGCCAGGGCGTGGTCGATGGCATCGTCGCCGAGGACATCGGCAAGTTCCCGGATACCAATCTGGCCGAATCGCTGCAGCGCATCAGCGGCGTCTCGATCGACCGCACCTCCAGCGGCGAAGGTTCCAAGGTGACCGTGCGCGGCATCGGCCCCGACTACAACCTGGTGCTGTTGAACGGCCGCCAGATGCCCGCGTCCAACCTCGGCAACGGCGGCGCCGGCCTGAACGGTTCGCGCTCGTTCGACTTCGCCAACCTCGCTTCCGAATCGATCTCGGCGGTGGAGGTGTACAAGACCAGCCGCGCCGACAACCCGGCCGGTGGCATCGGCGCCACCATCAACATCAAGACCCTGCGGCCGCTGGAATCGGAGCCGGTGATCAGCCTCGGCCTGAAGGCGGTCAACGATTCCTCCAACGACAACCTGCCGCGCACGCTGCAGGGGTCGAACGTCACCGGCGAACTGTCGGGCATCTTCAGCCAGCGCTATGCCGACGACCGCTTCGGCGTGGCCTTCAGTGCCAGCCACCAGGAGCGCGATTCCGGCTTCAACCAGGCCACCGTGGCCGAGGGCTGGGCGACGTTCTACGGCAACAACACCACCGATGGGCGCACCCTGCCGCAGCCGGGCCAGGGTTATTCGGACCGCATCACGAACCGGCCGGGCCCGAACGATGTGTATGGGCGGCCGCAGAACACCGCCTACAACGTCAACGGCGTGCAGCGCCAGCGCACCAACGCGCAGGCCACGTTCCAGTGGAAGCCGACCGACAATGTCACCACCACGCTGGACTACACCTATGTCGAGAACAAGGTGCAGCAGCAGCGCAGCGAGCTGTCGGTGTGGTTCAACTACGGCCCGGGCGACAGCACCTGGACCAATGGCCCGGTGGCTGCACCGATCATCTACAGCGAAGACATGACCAATTCGGACGTGTCGATGGGCGGCGCGCGGCTGGCCACCAAGACCGGCATGCACTCGCTGGGCTTCAACGTGGACTGGGAAGTGAACGACGCCCTGGACCTGTCGTTCGATGCGCACAACTCCACCGCCGAATCGCAGCCGGACAGCCCTTACGGCTCGGCCGGCGTGCTTGGCGTGGCCGCCTTCGTGCGCGGCAAGACCACCGTCGACTACAGCGGTGACCTGCCGATCATCAACATCGCCCTGCCCCCGGGCGGCGTGCAGGCCTCCGATGCGCTGGTCACCGGCTCGGTGTTCCAGAACAGCTACAACAAGTCCGAGGTGCAGCAGTACCAGGGCCGCGGCACGTTCCGCTTCGCCGATTATTCGGCGCTGGATTTCGGCATCGGCCACACCCAGGTGGAGAACCGCTCGGCCTCGGCCATCATGCAGCGCAATACCTGGGGCGGCCTCGGTTCACCGGCCGACTATGCCGATGACATCTGGTACGCCGACAACATGGCCAAGTACTTCAAGGCCTTCTCCGGGCACAGCGATCCTCGCTTGACCGGCCAGTTCCTGGTGTTCGATTTCGACCGCCTGATCGACCGCGCCGCCCAGGTCGGTACCGCTGCCGATCCGGCCTGCCCGACCTGCTACTACGCACCGAGCGAGTACTCCGAAGACATCCGCACCACCGAGAAGACGCGCAGCGCCTTCCTGCAATACCGCACCACCTTCGACTGGTCGATGCCGCTGCACGTGGCCGCCGGCGTGCGTTACGAGCAGACCGAAGTGGAATCCAACGCCATGGTGCGCGTGCCCACCGGCATCAGCTGGGGCTCGGCCAACGAACTGAACATCGTCTACGCGCCGGAAAGCAGCTTCGTCGGCGGCCGCGGCAAGTACGACTACGTGCTGCCCAACGTCGACCTGAAGCTGGACCTGAGCGAATCGCTGGCACTGCGCGGCAGCTACAGCCGCACGCTGGGCCGCCCGAGCTGGACGCAGATCCAGAGCGGCCAGTCGCTGGCCGACATCGTGCGCACCCAGGGTGGCAGCGGCAGCCGCGGCAACCCCAGCCTGGAGCCGCTGATCTCGGACAACTTCGACCTCTCGCTGGAGTGGTACTACGGCGAAGCCAGCTACGCCTCGGCTGGCTTCTTCCGCAAGAACATCAAGAACTTCATCAGCGACACCGTGGTTCGCGAGAACAGCGGCAACCTGCACACGCCCGTCGGCGGTGCCTACTGGAACGAGGCGCTGGCGTCGTGCGGCGGCACCGACATGCCCTGCATCCGCGACTACATCTTCACCAACCATGCCGGCGACCCGGGCGTGAACTTCACCGGCGTCAACTCGGCCGGCCAGCTGACCGGCACCATCGAAGGCCTGCCGACCGATCCGATCGCCGGCTTCGACATCACCGTGCCGGCCAACCAGCACTCGGACCACCTGGATGGCTGGGAAGTGGCGGTGCAGCACCTGTTCGGCCAATCCGGCTTCGGCGTGGCTGCCAACTACACCAAGGTGAAGTCCGGGCTGACCTTCAACAACCTCAGCCTGGGCGACCAGTACCCGATGATCGGCCTGAGCGACTCGGCCAACCTGGTCGCGTTCTACGACAGGAACGCCTGGCAGGTGCGCGCGGCCTACAACTGGCGCGACAAGTTCCTCAACGGCATCGGCGGCCAGGGCCCGAACCCGAACTATACCGCGGCTTACGGCCAGCTCGATCTGAACATCAGCTACGCGGTGAGCGAGCAGCTGACCCTGAGCCTGGAAGCGATCAACCTGACCGACGAAACCATGCGCACCTACTCGCGCCACACCAACATGCTGCGCTACGCCACCCAGACCGGCCCGCGCTACATGTTCGGCGTGCGTTACAAGTTCTGACCTGCTGCAGTACTGTGGAGCCGAGCGTGGGCTCGGCTCTACAGGATCGGCTTGTGCACTGCTGTAGAGCCGAGCCCATGCTCGGCTCCACTCCGCTCCGGATACCCGCGCATGCTGCCCCAGCCCCGCCCCATCGAAGAGATCCACGGCCTGGACCCGGCGCAACTGCACGCGCAGCTGCCCACCTGGACGACGCCGAAGGTGATCCGTGGGCTGGTGGCGCACTGGCCACTGGTGAGGGCCGCGCGCCGGTCCGCCGCCGAGGCGGTGGCCCACCTGGCCGGCTTCGACCACGGGCAGATGCCGGTGACGGCGACCACCGCCGCACCCGACACGCACGGGCGGCTGTTCTACAACGAGGACATGAGCGGCTTCAATTTCCGCCGCGAACAGATCCCGCTGAAGGTGGTGCTGGCCACCCTTCTGAAGTACGCCAGCGATCCCGCGCCGCCGTCGATCTACGTCGCCTCGACCACGCTGGACAGCTTCCTGCCCGGCTTCAGCCAGGCCAACCCGCTGCACCTGGGCGTCGCCGATCCGCTGGCCAGCATCTGGATCGGCAACCGCTCGCGCATCGCCGCCCACCAGGACGTGCCGGACAACCTGGCGTGCGTGGCGGCCGGCCGCCGCCGCGTCACCCTGTTCGCGCCGGCGCAGGTCGAGAACCTGTATGTCGGGCCGCTGGATTTCACCCCCGCCGGACAGGCCATCAGCCTGGTCGATTTCCATGCACCGGACCTGCAGCGCTTCCCGCGCTTCGCCCAGGCGTGGGAGCAGGCCCTGGTGGCCGAGCTGGAACCGGGCGATGCGGTGTTCATTCCCTCGCTGTGGTGGCACCACATGGAAGGCCTGGAACCGTTCAACGTGCTGGTCAACAGCTGGTGGCGGCCGGTGCCGGCGTGGATGGATTCGCCGATGAATGCGCTGATGCTGGCCATCCTCGCCCTGCGCGACCTGCCGCCGGAACAGCGCGCGCACTGGCGAACGATGCTCGACCACTATGTGTTCGATGCGGGCGAACATACGGCCGCGCATGTGCCGCAGGATGCGCGTGGCGTGCTGGCGCCGCTGGACGCGGCGGGCGCCGAGCGCGTGCGCGATACGTTGCGGCGGCGCCTGCAACGCTGACACCGGGACACCGGGCCTGTCCCTGCGGCGGGCGAATGTGCCCATAATGGCGGCTCCCCCACCGTTCGTGCCCGGCTGCGCTGCCGCAGCAGTGGGCGCAGTCGCTGTATGCCACCCATCTCCAACCGCCTCAACCTGGGCAAGCTGATTCTTGCACTGGCCCTGCTGAGTACGCTCATCGCCCTCGGCAACACGCTGCTGGCCAGCTACCGCGTGCAGCGCGACCAACTGGTGAGCAACACCCTGGAAGCCAACCGCGTCTACACCAGCAAGCTGGCCGAAACGACGCAGACCTTCCTGCTGTCCGCGCAGCAGCAGCTGGCCTACGCTGCCACCCGGCTCGGCGAGAGCGGGCTGGATGCCGGCCACGCGCAGGACGAAGCCAGCCGCCTGCAGCTGCAGTCCAGCAGCTTCAACTCCTCGCTGGTGGTCAATGCCAGCGGCCTGGTCATCGCCACCTCACCGCAGACCCTGCAGCTGCAGGGCGAAGTGCTCAAGAGCTTCGGCAGCAACCAGGCACTGGCGCGCCGCCAGCCGTTGATCAGCGATCCCTACCAGTCGGCCACCGGCAAGCTGCTGATCTCGCTGTCGCACCCGGTCTTCGACCGCCAGGGCACCTACCTCGGCTACGTCAGCGGCACGCTGTACCTGCGCCAGCGCAGCGCGCTGCACACGCTGCTGGGCAAGCACTACTACCGCGACGGGTCCTACCTGTACGTGGTCGACCACAACGGCCGCATCATCTACCACAACAACCCGAAGGAAGTGGGCACCTACGCGCTGGACAACGCGGCGGTGAAGGCGGTGATGGGCGGTCGTTCCGGCAGCCAGCAGCTGGTCAACAACCATGGCGTGGCCCAGCTGTCCGGCTATGCCCCGGTGCCGGTCACCGGCTGGGGCATCATCGCCCAGCGCCCGGCCGAGGCGACCCTGCAGCCGCTGTCGCGCCTGATGTCCTCGGTCATCTGGAACGCGATCCCGCTGGGCGTGCTGTCGCTGCTGATCACCTGGTGGTTCGCGCGGCGCATCTCGATGCCGCTGTGGCAGCTGGCGCGCAACGTGCAGGAAGGCGAAGACACCGGCAATGCGATCAACCACGTCACCGGCATCCGCGCGTGGTACTTCGAAGTGGCGCAGCTGAAGCAGGCGGTGCTGTACAGTTTCAACGCACTGCAGGACCGCATCGGTACCCTCAACCGCGCCAGCCGTACCGATCCGATGACCGGCCTGCTGAACCGCCGCGGGCTGCAGAACGCGCTGGAGATGCTGCAGGCGCAGGGCCAGCCGTTCGCGATCGTGGCGCTGGACATCGACCGCTTCAAGTCGATCAACGACGGCCACGGCCATGACGTCGGCGATGCCGCCATCGTCCATATCGCCGAGCAGATGCGCCGCCATTCGCGCGAAACCGACGTGCTGTGCCGCGCCGGCGGCGAGGAATTCCTGGTGCTGCTGCCAGGCGTCGGCGTAACGGCGGCGCAGCAGACCGCCGAGCGCCTGCGCCAGGCGATTGCCGGGCAGCCGTTCGCGCCGGTCGGCAGCATCACCGTGTCGCTGGGCGTGGCCCACTTCCCCACGTTCCATGCCGATGTGGAACAGGCGCTGCGGCTGGCCGACAAGGCGCTGTACCTGGCCAAGGAACAAGGCCGCAACCGCGTGGTGGTATACCCGCACGCGGAGTGACCCGCACGCGGAAGCGCCGGGCGATACCCGGCGCTGTCGTCACCGCGCCGCTCAGCCCAGCGGGGTCAGCAGGCGCGGGCCGTCGTTGCGGCCGACCATGTAGACGCCGCCTTCGGGCAGCAGGTCGCTACCGGTGGCCTTTTCATCTTCGCCGGTCTTCCACGGTGCCTGCTGGCGCGGGCCCGGGATGTAGGCCGACCAGCGGCCGTAACGCTCCGAGCGGGAGTCGAAGGCGTAGTTGACCGGCACGCGCACGGTCCAGAATTCTTCGTCCTTGTACTCGCCGGTGGTCGGAATGCTGAACGTCCAGCTGCGGGCAGTACTCACGCTGGCCTTGGCCAGCACGTCGCGCAGCATCTGCATCTGGCGCTCCGGCGCCACCACGGTCAGGTTGGTACGCTCGGCAACCACGTCGGCCACCTTGCCATCGCGCCCGACCTTGACCAGCAGCGTTACCTCACCCTGGCCGCGGATGGCCGCCGCCCGTTCCGGGTAGACCGGCGGGCGCATCTTCAGCGCCCTGACGTTGTCGCTGGACAGCGTGTTCTCTTCATCGACCGGGCCGAAGTTCGCATCGGCCACGCGGACCTGCATGGTGGTGCCGGTCAGGCTGTCCGCCAGCAGCCGCAGGCGGACATCGGTCCGCGCGCGCACGGCCTTGCCGTCGACCAGCACCGGTTCGAAGCGCCAGCTGTTGACCGTGCCCTCGACCAGGCGCGCCACGTCGGCGGCCACCTTGTCACGGTGGTCCAGCTGGAAGCCTTCGACCTGGCCTTCGCGGCCGATGTTGATGACGCCGCTGAGCGTCATGCTGGCCTCCATCTGCTTGCGCACCTCGCGCACGCTCTGCGCGTCTGCGTTGCCGATGCAGCCGGCGCCGCCGCCGAGGGCCAGCGTCAGGGCCAGGGCCAGGAAAAGGGAAGAACGCATCACACTCACTCCTTGTGCTTGAAAGACAGGTCGCTCGTTGCCAGCGCGCGGCATGCCACGCTGTCCTGGAACACGAGGGACCGGATGGGACTCAGTCCTTTGCCAGTGCCGTCAGCAGACGCAGGCCACGATTGGCACCATCCACCATGTACACGCCGCCGGCCGGCAGCAGGTCACTACCCTCCTGCGCGACATCCTGCTGGCGCCACGGCGCCGACTGGCGCGGGCCCGGGATGAAGGGCTTCCAGACGCCATAGGGCGTTGGCTGGACGCCCGGTCCGTCACTCATCGTGTAGCTGACCACCGTACGGACCGTCCACTCGGCAGCGTCCTTGTCCTTGCCGGTGGTCGGCGGTGCAAAGGTCCACTTGCGGGCGGCGGCGGTGCTGGCATTGGCAAACAGATCACGCATCTGCCGCATGGAGCGCTCGGGCCCCACGACCCCCAGGTTCACCTGCTCGGTGGCGACGTCGGCTGCATTGCCATTCCGGTCCACCCTGATCAGCAGCACCACCTCGCCCTGCACGCCGTTGCGGAACGCCTGCTGCGGATAGCTCGGCGGCCCCATCTCGCGCCGCGTCACGGTGTCGGTATCCTTGTCGCTGTACACGTTGAAGTTGACGCCCGTCATGCGTACTTCCATCGTGCCGTCAGCGGCAGGCTTGCCGAGCAGGCGCACGCGGATCGGTGCCGTCACCGACACCGCACGTCCGTCCTGCACGGTCGGTTCGAAGCGCCAGCTGCGGATGGTGCCGTCGACGAAACCAGCGATCGTGGGCGTCAAGCGCTCGCGCTGGTCCAGTACGAGATTGCTGACCGAGCCGTCTGTGGCCACCTCGATGGTGCCGGTCAGCACCATGCTGGCCTCGGCGGTGGCGCGCACCGCCTTCGTGGTCTGCGCAGGGGCATCAAAAGCGGTGATGGCGGCAACGCTGCCGACCGCCAGGGCAAGAGCAAGACAAAGGGATGAGCGCATCGGTACCGGATCCTTGGCAATGATGGTCCAGCCTAACCGAGTTTCGCGCCGCAGGGCCAGTGGCCGGGTCGGTCAGGCCAATCGATGATCGGCGGCATACGGTGGCGTGTCAGGGTAATCGCCACTTGCGAAGCGGGCCTGCAGGCCTTGCCACCAGGCAGGATCGAACAGGTGGCGGTAGTGCTCGCGTACCGCTGCCAGCTCCTGCGCCGGCAGCCCCATGAACGGCCCGAAGCGCTCGGGGAACACATCGCGCGGGCCGACATGGAACCACGGCTCGTCGGCAAGCGCTTCTTCCGGCGTGCACGGCTGCGGCCAGGCGCGGAACACGCAGTCACTGACCAGGCACAGCTCGTCGTAGTCATAGAACACCGCGCGACCATGCCGCGACACACCGAAGTTCTTCGGCAGCATGTCACCGGGAAAAATGTTGTTGCGGGCCATGTCGGTGATCGCCTGCGCGTAGTCCAGCGCGGCCGCGCGCACGGCCGGCGCACCCTGCTCGCGCAGGTAGAGGTTCAACGGACGGAAACGGCGTTGCACGTAGCACAGGGCGATCTCGATCTCATCGCCCTGCACGCGCACGCTCTGCGCGCACTGCTGCAACAGCTCGTCCAGCAGCGCCGGGGCGAAGCGCTCGCGCGGGAACCGCAGGTGACGGTACGGCTGTGCATCGAGCAGGCGGCCAACGCGATCCAGGTTGAACACCAGCGCGTATTTCTCTTCCACCTGCTGCCGCGACATTGCCTTGGGCCAGGCGAAGCGGTCGCGGATCAGCTTGAACACCAGCGGGTAGCTGGGCAGGGTGAACACCGCCATGACCATGCCCGGGGTGCCCTCGGCGTGCACCAGGCGCTCGTGCGGGTGTTCGTTGAAGTGGCGGAAGAAGGTGCGGTAGCGCTCGGTCTTGCCCTGCTTGGCACGGCCCAGCACGGTGTAGATCTCGTCGATGGGCTTGCCCGGCAGCAGGCTGCGCAGGAACACCACCGCGTCACCGACCGTGGCCAGGCCAGCCTGGAAGTAGCTGCGCGAGACACCGAACAGATGGGCGACATCACGGCGGCGGGTCAGCACCGCATCGGCACGCAGGCCCTGTTCGTCGTTGACCAGGGCGATGATGCAGGGCGAGAAGCGGTGTTCGCCGAACACGCGGCCGACCAGGTAGGCACGGCGTTCGCGGTAGAACACGGTATCGAGCAGCTCGATGCTGCGCACCGGGGTGTCGCCCCAGTGCGCGAGGTCATCCTGCAGGCGGATGGCGATGGCCGCTGCGCAGCGCAGCTGGTGTGCATAGGGCACGTCGAAGCGGTAGTCGGCCAACACCCGCTGCAGCGCTTCCACCGGACGCGTGGGCGACACCGCATAGGTGTGGCGCGCCACCGGGTGGGTGATCGCATCGGAGGGTTCGATGTCGAACGCGATGAACTCCAGCGCCGGGTCGACGCCCCGGGTCGCGAACAGGCGCCGCGCCAGGGTGTTGTAGAAGGTCTTGTACAGCTCGGCGTCGATCAGCCCCTGCAGCAGCGCGCTGTAGTGCGCGTGCACCTGCAGCCACAGCGCACGCACGCCGATGGCATCGCCGGCCATGCGCCGCAGCGCGTCCATGCGCTCGGCGATGCACAGGTCGTACAGGGCGATGCGCTCGACCGCATCCTGCCGCGCGGCGGTCCAGTCGCGCTGCTCGAAGCGCAGCCGCGCCCGCGCCGTGATCGCGGCAAAACGGGCGTGGTAGTCCTCGAAGCCATCGCGGATGGCCACGGCGATGCGCGGTGCCAGGTCGGCGGCGAGGTCAGGCTGGGACATGCACGGCTCGGCAGGGAGACGGGCATCCACCATACGCCGGCGTGGGGTGGGTTGTGTAGAGTCGAGCTTGCTCGACTGCTTCTGGCAGACGTCGAGCAAGCTCGACTCTACGAAAGGCCGGAGCAGCAGCAGCCGAGCATGGGCTCGGCTCTACACAGGCAGGGGCCTCAGATCGCCAGCTCGGATTCCACGTCCTGCACCTTGCGCCGGGCCAGGGCAAGGTTGCTCTTCGCGCGGTCCAGCACGATGTAGAAGAACAGGCCCCGCTTCTTCGCCACCGGGCGCATGATGTGGTATGCCTTGCCCAGCGAGATGAGGATGTCCTCGATGCTGTCATTGAGGTTGAGCGAGGCGGCGGTCTTCATCTTCGCGCGGATCACTTCGGTGTTGCCTGCAGCGGCCACTTCCATGTCCATGCCCGCGCCGGCTTCGCCCAGCAGCATGCCGCTCTCGTAATCGACCAGCGCCACGGCCTGCGCGCCGTCGATACCCATCAGTGCATTCAGCGATTCGGTCAGTCCAGCCACGTCGTATCCCCTTGTCAGTGTTGGTTCGAGCCCCTCGTTCCCCTGCGGCCGGGCTCACGATCCGCTGAGTTCGGCCAGGATTGCCTGGCCACATTCCCTGCTCTGCCACAGCACCTGGCCGATCACGCTGCGCTGGTCACAGGCCGCCATCAGCAGCAGCGGCGCGCGGCCTTCGGCCTGGATCGCCAGCATCAGCACCTTGCCGCCCAGTGCTTCCAGCATCAGCGTCTGCAGATCGCCCAGCGCCAGCTCGCGACCCACCGCCGCCGCCAGGGCCAGCATCGCGCTGGTCATCGCGGCCAGCCGCTCGCCGCGCCCTTCGGCACCGGCACTGACCAGAGCGAAGCCATCGACACTGGCCAGCACCACCGTGCGCACCCCTTCCACGCGCTGCTGCAGGTCCTGCAGCAGCGGCTGCAGGCGCTCGCGCTGGCCGGCATCGGGCAACGTCGCCACCTGTCCATCAGCCATGCAAAGCCACCAGTGCGTGTGCTTCCATTTCGCTCATCAGCACATCCATCAGCAGCAGCCCCTGCGCGCGGTCCCGCGCATCCACGGGCAGCAGGGGCAGCGGCTGGTCATCCAGGCACGCCCGGCTGGCCCAGTCGTCCAGCTGCGCATCGGGCACCTGGTCCAGATGGGTCACCGCCACCACCAGCGCCAGCGTGCCGGCAAACGGCCGCAGCGCCTGCAGGTAGGCATCCAGTTCGTCAGCGACGCCGGCGCGGCGCGCATCCAGCAGCAGCACCGCGCCACGCGCGCCCTGCAGCAGGATCGGCCACAGGAAGTCGAAGCGCTGCTGGCCGGGCGTGCCGTACAGGCGCAGGCGCTCACCGTTGGGCAGGTCGATGTCGGCGTAATCCAGGGCGACCGTGGTCGAGGCCTTGTCCGCGCCCGCACGGTCGCTGTTGGCGACGTCAGTGTCGATGACCGCACCGGCCGCGATGCTTCGCACCAGGGTCGACTTGCCACTGCCCATGCCGCCAAGCACCACCACCTTGTGCTCACGCATTGCGCTCGCTCCCGCGCAGGCTGCGCCAGAGGCGTGCCAGCAGGCCATGGTCGGCGCTGCTGCCCCTCGGCGCGGCAGCTACCGGCGCGGCAGCCTGCAGCTGCGCATAGCCACACAGGTAGGCGGCATGGATGAAGTCGCGCACGGCGGCTGGCGGCAGCTCCAGCAACGCCGCGCACTCGTCCACCGTGCACGCGCGCTTGAGCAGCAGCGAGCACAGGCGGAATCCATCGTGGTCGTGGCCGAGCACGCGGAAGTCGGGCCAGCGCAGCAGCTTCACCGCCGCACCGCGCAGGCGCTCGTCCAGTGCGTGCCAGTGGCGGCTGCGCTGCGCCCATTGCCACAGCAGCGGCCGCAACGGCTGGCGCGCGCGGTTGCCTGCCAGCACCCGGAACTGCGCCGGCGTCAGCGCGTCCAGATGGAGATGCTCGAAGCCCTGGGCCAGGCGTTCCACCAGCACGGCGGCCGGCTCCTGCAGGAGTACCGCCTGGTCCTGTTCCAGATCCAGCAGCAGCAGCGGCTGCCCGCTCTCGCCCAGCAGTGCATGGCCCTGGCGCACCGGCAGGCGCTCGCGCAGCAGGCGGGTGATGGCATGGGCGCCGTCGGCCAGGCGCACCGGCGCGGGTTCGGCGCTGCCCTGCATGCCACGCAGCGCGCGGCCGATGGCTCCATCATCGAGGACATCCTGGCGGCCATGGCCCTCGCGCAGCTGCCCGCCGATGCCTTCGATCCAGCACTGCAGGCGCGGCCGCTGCTCGCGCATGCGCAGCGCGGCATTGCGCAGCGCCGGCGTATCGCGCACCACCAGCAGGTCGCAGTCGTCCAGGTCCTGGCTGCGGCACACCTGCCCATCGGGCAGGGCCGAGGCCAGGCGCAGCCGCTGCAGCAGGGCCTGTTCGCCCTGGAGATCGGTTCCCACCACCAGCACGCGTGCCATCCGTGTTCCCCGGGCGACCGCCTCCCCGGCGGTCTCGCGTCGCCAAGGCTAGGGCATCGCCACGCGCGGCCGTCGTGATCGACTGCTCAGATCGAGGGCGACTGCAGGCACGCACTGATCCGTTCTGCGACGGCCATCGTGGGCAAGTTTCATGCCGTATTGACGGTTCCGGGAAATGGGGTCGGATCCCCAGCAAAAAAGAAACCCGCGCCGGAGCGCGGGTTTCGATGTCACTTGCTGCGGGCGATGGATCAGCCGCGCAGCTGCTCCAGCGCGGCGTTGAAGGTCGCGCTCGGGCGCATGGCCTTGCTGGCCTTGGCCACGTCCGGGCGGTAGTAGCCGCCGATGTCCACGGCCTTGCCCTGCACCGCGGCCAGCTCGTCGACGATCTTCTGCTCGTTGTCGGTCAGTGCCTTGGCCAGCGGGGCGAAGCGGGCCTTCATTGCAGCGTCTTCGTCCTGCGCGGCCAGGGCCTGGGCCCAGTACAGCGCGATGTAGAAGTGG
>PJTS01000633.1_pt1 | contig 19349 bp, 11 predicted proteins | sample 1512251 | NCBI WGS metagenome assembly PJTS01 (sample SAMN08177686, study PRJNA422409) | Soil metagenome, whole genome shotgun sequencing project. | isolation source: Soil (2) enriched on wood chips: alkali lignin treatment | place: USA: Madison | collected 2015-01-15 | reverse complement strand
CTGGGTACCGCCTCGCTCACTCCGCTGTCGGTGGCCCGCGGCTATGCCGTGTTCGCCAATGGCGGTTCGCGCGTGGACACCTGGCTGATCGATCAGGTGAACGACCGCGACGGCAACCTGGTGTTCAAGGAGAACCCGGCGCTGGCCTGCCGCGAGTGCGCCGGCAGCAGTGACCAGCCGGTGAACCAGGTGGTGGACGGCTTCAACTTCGGTGCCCCGGCGCCGAAGGTGGACCCGGCTGCTGCCGCCAAGCCGGTTGCCGAGACGCCCGCCGCGCCGGCCAACCCGGATGCCCGCACCGCCCCGCGCGCCATCGATGCCCGCACCGCCTATCAACTGGTGTCGATGATGCGCGACGTCGTGCAGCGCGGTACCGGTACTGCCGCCAAGGTACTGGGCCGTGAGGACGTGGGTGGCAAGACCGGTTCCACCAACGACCACCGCGACGCCTGGTTCTCCGGCTTCGGCGGCCCCTACGCCACCACAGTCTGGGTGGGCCGCGACGACTTCCGTTCGCTGGGCTACCGCGAGTACGGCGGCAAGGCCGCCCTGCCGATCTGGATCGACTACATGCGCGTTGCGCTGAAGGACACCCCGATCGCGCAGAACGAACCGCCGGCTGGCATGGTGCAGACCACGTTGAACGGCGCGACCGAGTGGGTGAAGGTGGAAGACATGGACCGCCTGACCGACTACGACCTGGACCTGCAGAGCACCCCGCAGGCCGACGCGGCCGCGTTCGATATCTTCTAAGACCGGTACAGGTGGGTGCCAACCGTTGGTTGGCACTTGGGCATCCGCCGGGCATGGCCCGGCGCTACCGGTAGATGCCAACCTTGGTTGGCGCTCCAGGAACCGCGCCCCCACACCGATGTCACATCACTGCGCTAACCTGTCCGCAGGTCGCAACAGGAGTCATCGCATGCATCGCGCACGCCAGCATGCTGCCAGCCAGACCCGCGAGCGGCGCCATCGCCTCGCCCACGAAGCCGCCCGCCTGATGGCCGAAGGCGGTATCCGCGACTACCACCAGGCTAAATTGAAGGCTGCCAGCCGGCTCGGCATCCACGACGATGCCTCCCTGCCCCGCAATTCCGAGATCGAAGACGCCCTGCGCGAACACCAGCGGCTGTTCGCCGGCCCCCAGCACAGCAGCCAGCTGCAGCGCCGCCGCGAAGCGGCAGTCAACGCGCTGGATTTCCTGCACGGCTTCGCCCCGCGCCTGGTCGGCCCCGTGCTGGACGGTACCGCCGATGCCAACAGCCCCGTGCAGCTGCACCTGCACAGCGACGATGCCGAGGCCGTGCACCGTTTTCTGGACGAACACCGCATCCCCGCCGAATCGCGCACGCGCCGCCTGCGGCTTGACCGCGAGCGCAACCTGGACGTGCCGGTATGGGTGTTCAGTGCTGAAGAACTGACCTTCGACCTGGCGGTACTGCCCTACGATGCGCTGCGCCAGGCGCCCCTTTCGCCGGTGGATGAGAAGCCGATGCGCCGTGCGTCGGCTGCGCAGGTGCGGCAGTTGCTGGCCAATGCGGAGATCACCGCCTACATCGGCGGGTGAATGAATGTCGCCGGGCATGGCCCGGCGCTGCCTCTGGGGGCCCGATCTGCTACCTGCCCGTCAGCAGCACATGGCGCTGATACCAGGCCTGGAACGTCAACACCGTCCACAACAACGGGTGCCAGCGCCGCTCGCCGGCCAGAAACTGCTGCCACATCGCCAGAATCCGTCCTTCATCAAAAAGGCCGTGGGTGCGCAGCGCGGGGGGTGACAGCAGTGCGTCCGCCCATGGACGCAGCGGGCCACGCAACCACGCAGCCAGCGGCGGGCCGAATCCACGCTTGGGACGGTTCACCAGTGCCTCCGGCAGATAGCGCTGCAGCACCTGCCGCGGCAACCATTTGTGCTGGCCAGCGCGGTACTTCATGTGCATGGGCAATTGCCAGGACAGCGCCATCACCTGCGGATCCAGCAGCGGCGCCTGCACCTGCAGGCCTGCGTGCAGGCCCGCACGATGGGTCTTGGTGAGAATGCCTTCGGCCAGCTCCATCGACACCTCCAACTGTTGCAGCTGCAACGCGTCATCGGTGTGCAGCGGCATGCCATACGGGTCGTCATACAGGGTGCGCAGCATCCGCGCGCCCTTCACCAGCTGGCAGGGCTGCCGCCAGCGTACGGTGCGCAGATGGAAGTGATGGCGGATATCGGCGCTGGCCACGTTCGCCATCAGCGCAGGCCAGCCACCGAGCCGTGGCGCTTCCCCGCAGCGCTTCGCGCCGCTGCCGGCAAGGCGACGCAACGGGGACGGCAGCAACCGTGCCAAGCGCGCATTGCGCAGCGCCTTGGCATGGGCCGCATGGCCCAGCCACAACTCATCGCCGCCATCGCCGGCCAACGCCAGGCCCCAGCGGTGGCCCAGCCACTGGCTGGCCAGCAGCGTCGGCAACTGCGACGCATCGGCGAACGGCTCGCACCAAGCCTCGGCCACCTCCGGCAGCAGCTCACGCGCCGAAGCACCACACAGCACCACCTCATGATGATGAACACCCAGCACCTTGCCCACGGCCGCTGCCCATGGGCGCTCGTCATGGCCCTCGTCGCGGAAGCCCACGCACAGCGTGTCGATGGGCGATGCACACTGCGCCTGCAAGGCCGCTGCCACCAACGATGAATCGATGCCGCCGGACAGGAAGCACGCCCGCGCGCCCGCAGCCTGCGCATCGCCGACCGCACGATGCAGCAGTGCGTCCAGCCGCTGCACCGCACGGCGATCATCGGCTACGGCCTGCAGCGGCGCGGCACCAACATCTGCCAGCGAGAGGATGCGCTGGTCAATGCCGGGGTGGTGCATGCGCGGGCCGTTGACCAGCATGCGCGCATCCACCTTCAGCACCGCACCGGCACGCAGCTTGAACAGGCCTTCGAGCATGCAGTGCGGCGCAGGCACGTAACCGCGCTGCAGGTACAGGGCCAGCACATTGCGGTTGATCGTGGGCTCACAGCGCGGGTCCGCGCGCAGCATGCCCAGTGAAGATGCGAAGGCGAAATCGCCCTGCAGCCAGCCATAGTAGAGCGGGTGCTGGCCGGCCACATCGCGCACCAGCCACAGTTCCAGCGATTGCACATCCAGCACCGCCAGTGCATAGGCACCGCGCAGCTGCGGAAGCACGGCAGCGACACCCTGTGCGCTGATCAATGCGGTGAGTTCCTGCCCGCCCGGCGCCATCATCAGCCCGTCAACGGCCACCACGTAACGGCCACAGGCCGATACCTGCACCGGCCTGCCGGGTGGCTGGCCCTGGCGACCACGCGCCAGAGCGATGGTGCTCAACGGATCCTGCCAGGACGAACCCGCGTCGGCGTCCCCGGGCAGCGTGGCCAGCATGCCCAAGGCACGTCGCTTGGGCGACAGCGCCCGCATGTAAGGGGTCCAGACCCCTGCAATACCATTCATTCGCACGTGTCCGTGGCAGTGCATGCGCCAGGGCGGGCGGTGGGAGAGAGACACCGCCCGCCCCGGCCCGGGCGTCAGAAGTTGTAGCCGTAGGAAACAGTGAGCTGCGAGTTGTTCAGGCGCTTGCCGCCTGCAGCTTTGGCCACCTCACTGCCCTTTCGGGAACGCATTACGTCATATTCCGTGCGCAGGAAGCTGTTGTCAGTCAGGTAGAAGTTCGCGCCCACGCCGTACTTCATCACCATGCCGCGTGCCTTGACCTGGCCCGTGCCGCCAGGCGCGTACTTGGTCTGCATCTGGCCCGCGCCCACGCGACCGAACAGCTCCACGCTGTCACCCACCGGAATGATGCCCAGTGCCGATACGGTCAGCGCACGGCTGCTGACATCGGCACGCTGACGGGTGCTCTGCTTCTTGGACGACTTCTTCTTGCCCTTGGCCGTGCCACTGAAATCCGATTCGATGGCCAGGTACTCATTGATGCGATAGCCAGCGCCCAGGGTGTAGGCCATTTTGGAACTTCCGATGTCCTTGGACTTCTTATCCGCGGCCGACTGCTTGCCTTGTGCGGTGACCTTGCCCTTGCCCAGGCCCACCACACCGTAAGCACCGACCCGATCACCGGCATCGGCGAGCGCAACGGCGGGGCTGGCAACCAGGGCCAGGGCGACGATCAGAGGGGACAGCGACTTGCTCATGTGGAACTCCACGTTGTTGGAGCCCCTAGGTTGGCGCTGTTGCCCTCGGCTGACCTCAGTGCAACGGTGGTACGGATGTAACCGCCTGGCGACCGCGTGTAACGGTACGTAACTGCCACTTCAGATGGCTGAATCCTGCCCTGCCCGCGGCCATGCGTGTCGCTTTTGGCAATATCGCTTCGGACCAGAGCCGCCTACCATCCAGGCTGACCTGCAAACATTCCTGAAACGCATGCACCGTCTACTACTGGTTGAAGACGATGATCGGCTGGCCGATCTGACCACCCGCTACCTGCACAGCAACGGCTTCGAGGTACAACGTGCCAACTGTGGCCAGGCCGCACTGGCACACGTGCGTGCGCAGGTGCCGGACATCATCCTGCTCGATCTAGGATTGCCTGACGTGGACGGGCTGGACGTCTGCCGGGCGCTGCGCACCCACTATCGCGGCCTGCTCTGCATCCTCAGCGCCCGCGCCGACGACATCCACCAGGTGGTCGGGCTGGAACTGGGCGCAGACGATTATTTCACCAAGCCGCTGGAACCGGCCGTCCTGCTGGCGCGCCTGCGTGCGCATCTGCGCCGGGCCGTTGCCGCCGGCGTGGACGAGGCAGCGCTCGCCTTTGGCCAGCTGCACATCGACCCCAGCAGCCGCAGCGTGTATCTGTGCGGGCAGCCCGTGGCCCTGACCACCGCCGAGTTCGATCTGCTGGCACTGCTGGCGGGGAACGCCGGGCGCATCATGCATCGCGATGAACTGTTCAAAGGGCTGCGCGGCATCGATTTCGATGGCATGGACCGCTCCATGGACGCGCGCGTCTCGCGACTGCGCCGCAAACTGGGCGATGCCGAAGCCGAGCCCCTGCGCATTCGCACCATCCGAGGGCGCGGCTACCTGTTCAACGCGGCCGCCTGGCAATGAAGCGCGGCTCCCTCAGGGGCCCGCTGCCGCTGTACGCGCGCTACTGCACCGCGTTCATTGTTGCACAGCTGATGCTGCTGACCGCCGGTTCCCTGCTGTGGGAGCGGTTCATGGACGATACGCCGGTGTCGACCCTGCATTACCGGGTGCAGGGCAGTCATGCACTGCTGGCAGAGAGGCTGCTGCAGGCCAGCGAGGAAGATCGCCCCGCCGTGCTGCAGAAGCTGCAGAGCGTGTTTGCCTACCCGCTGCAACTGCAACCGATGGAAACGGTGGCTGCCACCCTCCCCTCCGACGAGGCAGAGCAGCTTCGGCAGGGACAGATCGTGGTGTCCCGCGATGGCGACTACAGCCATCAGCGGCTGTCCGGCTCCGCTTCGGTACTGACGCTGGGCAGCTTCATCGATCTGCCCAGCGACCCTTCCGCACATCCGCTTGAGGACGAGCTGTACTGGATCAGCCTGCTCACCACTCTGGTGGCCGCCATCGCCCTGCCACTGTATTTCCTGATCCACCGCCTCTGGCACGACGTGTGGGTGCTGCATGACACCGTGCAGGACCTGCGCGCCAATGACTTCAGCCACCCGATACCGGCACTGCGCACGCGACTGCTGCGGCCACTGGGGCGGGCGCTCTGCGACCTGTCCCAGCAGCTGCGCGTGCTGCTGGATGGCCAGCGCCTGATGGGCCAAGCCATGGCCCACGAACTGCGCACACCGCTGGCCCGGCTGCGCTTCACCACCGGGTTGATGGAGGAACAGCAGCCGCCGCTGCCAAGTGAGCACGCGGTGCTGCTGCGCGAATTGCAGACCGATCTGCAGCTGCTGCAGGAACTGGCGGCGGCCAGCGTGGAATACATGCGCTTCGGGCGGATGCCGCTGGTCGAGCGCAACCACGTGCGGGTAGCGCCGCTGCTGGAGGCGGCCGCGAGCCATATCAGCCGGCGCGAAGGCCCCAGCCTGTCGATCGAATGCGCCCCCGGCCTGCAGGTGGAAGCCAATGGCGCCGCGCTGGAGCTGGCCGCGCGCAACCTGATGGGCAACGCAGTGCGCTACGGCAAGCGCCGGGTCTGCGTGCGCGCCACGTGCCAGGACCATGGCCTGCGGCTGCAGGTAGACGATGACGGCCCTGGCATATCGCCTGCCCACCGCGCGCATGTCTTTGCGCCCTATGTGCGCCTGCATGACACGCCCGGCGGCTTCGGCTTGGGCCTGGCCATGGTGAAGACCGTGGCCGAGCGCCACAACGGCCACGTACACATCGGCGACAGCGAACTGGGGGGCGCCGCCGTCGTCCTGTGGTTGCCTGCCGCATCGATGGGGTAGACCCGGCAAGACGGCGCCGGAGAGGTCCGGCGCCGCCCCTAACCTATTCTCCGGCAGGCACCTGCTGGTCCCGCAGCAGCAGGCGCGCCAGCAGCGGCCACTGCTCCCGGTAGCTGGACTGGTGCATCATGTCGGCGTGCATGCGCTGCAGGTCCTGCAGCATCCACAGGTGTGAATGCACATCGTTGAAGTCATCCGCCCAGCCGTGGGCCAGACGGCGAAGCTCGCCATCCAGCGCCGGCACAACGTGTTCGGGCACCTCCAGCACTGGCTGCAGCGCCTGATGCACCTGCAGGCTGCGTTCACCCGCTTCATGCAGCGACTGGATGTACTCGCTTACCACCTCACAAGGATAGGGCGCGCACACCCCCGCCATGCCGATGTAGTCGGCAATGTCGGCCAGCATGTCCGACTGCAGCTGCAGGGCCACCGGGGCCCGCAGCGTCTGCCGTACGCGGATCGCCCGCTGTGCACCGGCCACGATGCGCGCATGGGTGGCGAACGGAACAAGGCCGCGGCCATCGGCAAACCGCACCGCACCCATCCGCCGGTGGGTCTCGTAGGACAGCATCTCCATGCGGATCTCCGCCGCCTGCGGATGGATGCGCGGCACCATCGGGTTCAGCGCACGCCACTGCACCCAGCACATGGTGGCCAGGCAAAGCCCGATGAAGGCCACCAGGAGCGTGCCCTTGTTGACGTAACGCCGGTAGTAGCGCGCTTTCGCGCGCCACAGGTAGTAACGCCGGTAGCTGATGAAGTGGCGCAGATAGCGATAGCTGCGCATCTCTTCTTCCAGCAGACTGGAGCGCCGCCCCGGCCCGGGGGTATGCGGGTCAGTCGCCATGGTTCACCAGCCGATGCCCACACCCACGCCCATGCTGCGTTCACCACTGTTGGTGAAGGCACCATTGAGGCTGAAGGTGGCCGAGCCCTTGTCGTTCAACACGCGCTGGTAGCCCACGGCCATGGCCGATTCGCCCTCGCTGTAACCCACGCCCGCACCCAGGCGGTTGTAGGTGTTCAGGCCGGCGGTGTTCATGGCCATCGCACTCTGCGCGCTGGTCATTGCCGCCATGCGGTTGAAGCGCTTGTCCATCTTGTCCAGGCGCGCATCCACCTCGCGGGAGATGCCATCGCTGTACTCGTTGGCACGGGCCAGCATCTTCTCCAGCTCGGCGGTGTCCACCTGCGGGGTGGGCGATTCCGGCTTGGGCGCGTCGGCCTGCGGCTGCGGCGAGGACTTCGGCGCGTTGCCGGCATCGGCAACGACCTTGTTGTCACCGCTGGACGGTGGCGTTGCAGTCGGTTCGTCTGCGACCGGTGTCGCCACTGGGGCGGATGAGGCGGCGCTGTCCACAGCGGCCACGGTGAGGGCACGCGACTGCGGTGCCTGCGGCTGGCCGTCGATGCGCTGTTCCAGCCCGTCCATGCGGCCGTTGAGCTGCTGCTGCATGGAATGCAGCTGGCCACCGTTGACGGCATCGCGGCTGCCCGCGGCGATGGCACCGTTGGCGACGTTGGACAGCACCATGCCGTTGGCACCGGCGAAGGTGAGCTGGTTCAGGCCATCGCTGCGGACGCTGGGGCTGTCCTGGAAGACTGCGCGCAGCTGAGATTCCACGCGCTCGGTGCGGGTGGTGTTGGTGACGACGGCGGAGTCGAGGGTGGACAGGGCGTCGTTGAGGGTGGACTGCTGGCTGCCCTGCACGTTGAAGGTGGGATTGATGATGTTGCCGTTGGCGTCGACATCACCGCCGAGGGTGGCGAGTGCACCGCGGAGCTGGCCGACGGTGGCGGCGTCGGTGGCGTTGCGGCCGTTGGCTACGTTGACAATCCTCCGCCGCACACTCGCATTGCCGACTGATACCGTACCTTCCTCATCAGCGCGAGAGCCGTATCCAAGTGCGACGCTGTTTTTAGCTGTCACCCAAGCTTGGGCACCGATAGCTACGCTGCCATTCCCATCTACACGCGAGCTAGAGCCCAACGCAAACCCACTGGTCGCACTCTCGCTCACCGCTGCGCCGCGCCCCAAAGCGACTGAATTGAGGCCAAGGGCCTTCGCGAAGCTTCCGACAGCTGTTCCGCCTTCGTTAGCGAGCGATGCCTGTGCAGAATCGCCGATTGCAACTGCGAGCAAACCAGCGTTAGCTGGGGAACTTTCCTTGTCGTATCCAACCTTGAAGAATCGACTATGAGCTTCAAGTCCCAAAAGACTTTCATTGAGAACAAAAAGCTGTCGGCCGCTTACCACATCGCGGCTGTTGGCAGAGATCACCCCATCAGCAACACCCGTCAATCGCGCGCCGCCGTAGTCGATCACGTTGCCCTGCTCCGCCGCCATCAGCCCACGCGACAGCAGCCCATCACGCTCACCGCGCAGGTCATTCAGATCATTGCGGTTACGGACGATCTCCTGCTTCGCCTCAAACAGCTGGCTACCGGTCACAGCGTCACGGCTGCCTGCAGCAATCCGGCCGTCGGCCAAGTTGGTCAGCACCGAGCCGTTGGCACCTGCCAGCATCAGCTGATCCAGGCCATCGGCACGCACCGACGGGCCATCCTGGAATGCGGAGCGCAGCTTGCCTTCCAGAGTGTCTACGCGGCTGTCCGCAGTGACCACAGCGCTGTCGAGTGCAGCCAGGGCATCGCCCACGTTGTTATGAGTGCCGCCTTGGACGTTGTAGGTGGGGGCGTTGATGTTGCCGCTGCCATCAATCCCTGCATGACCGCCCAAAGCATCAAGCGACTCTTTCAACTGCACCAAAGTCACCGCCTCGTCGTCCGATGTGCCTCGACCGACATTTACCAGCCGCCGAAGCAACTTGTCGTTGCCGAAGGACACAGTCAGGGCTTCAGATGCTACTGATCCACCGCCGATTGCCACACTTCTTTCAGCCCCCTTGGCAACTGAGCTGGAAGCACCAATGGCAACGCTGTCCACAGCCTCAACTGATGACCGAACACCCATCGCGAAACCGTTCTCCGCTGACGCTTCGACATATGCGGATCGACCAAGCGCAACGGAGTTCTTCGCCCATGCCAGTGCATAGGAACCTACGGCGACCGCACCTTCATCTCGTGGAGAAGCCTCTGCGGAGTCACCCAAAGCAACGCCGAAACGCCCTGAAACGGCAGGCGCCTGAGACCCACCCCGCCCGATGGCCAAGAAACTAGAGCTTCTCTCAACCAAGGCAAGGCGTTCATTAGTCTCGAACAACTGCCCACCATTCACAGCATCCGTACTCGTTGCCGAGCTGATATCACCCGCGGCCACACCACGCACCTTCCCACCGGCGATATCCACGCTCCCATCGGCAGCAAACTTCACCACGCCATCAAGGTCCGGATCGAAGTCCTCAAACTCCGAACGCAGCGCATCCAGGTCGCGTCGATTGTCGGAAATGCGACCAGACTGCGCCGTCAGATCGCGAGTGTGGCCTGCAAGCACGCCCTCATTCGCCTCGACCTTCTCGTTGGTCGCGAACAACTGCTTGCCGGTCACCGCATCGGTGCTGGTGGCGCTGATCGTGCCATCGGCAAGGCCCGAGAGGCTGCGAGCGCCGCCCGACTTGTTGCGCACATCCAGCACGGTCCCCGTGTTTTCACCGCCCAGGCGGACGTTGCCGTCGGCTGCAACCTGGCTGATCAGCCCGCCGAGGGTGTTGGCCTTGCCCAGTGCATTGTCTGCCGTGCTCTTGGCGGTGCTGGCGGTCGTCTGTGCTGCAGTGGCCACCGTGCGTACGGACGCGACTTCGGTGTTGGTGGTGTTGAGCTGCTTGCCGGTCACGGCTTCGGTACTGGTTGCACTGACTGCGCCGTCCTTCAGGCCGCTCAGGGTGCGGTTGGCGTTTGCCTTGTTGCGCACATCCAGCACGGCGCCGGTGTTTTCACCGCCCAGGCGGACATTGCCGTCTGATGCAACCTGGCTGACCAAGCCGCCGAGGGTGTTGGCCTTGCCCAGTGCATTGTCTGCCGTGCTCTTGGCGGCGTTAGCGGCCGTCTGCGCCGCAGTGGCCACCGTGCGCACAGAGGCCACTTCGGTGTTGGTGGTGTTGAGCTGCTTGCCGGTCACAGCTTCGGTGCTGGTTGCGTTGACCGCGCCGTCCTTCAGGCCACTCAGGGTGCGGTTGGCGTTTGCCTTGTTGCGCACATCCAGCACGGCGCCGGTGTTTTCACCGCCCAGGCGAACATTGCCGTCTGCTGCAACCTGGCTGACCAGCCCGCCGAGGGTGTTGGCCTTGCCCAGTGCATTGTCTGCCGTGCCCTTGGCGGTGTTGGCGGCCGTCTGCGCCGCAGTGGCCACCGTGCGCACAGCGGCTACTTCGGTGTTGGTGGTGTTGAGCTGCTTGCCGGTCACAGCGTCGGTGCTGGTTGCGTTGACCGCACCGTCCTTCAGGCCACTCAGGGTGCGGTTGGCGTTTGCCTTATTGCGGACATCCAGCACGGTTCCCGTGTTTTCACCGCCCACGCGGACATTGCCGTCGGCTGCAACCTGGCTGACCAGCCCGCCTAGAGTATTGGCCTTGCCCAGTGCATTGTCCGCCGTGCCCTTGGCGGTGTTGGCGGTCGTCTGTGCTGCCGTCGCCACCGTGCGCACAGCGGCTACTTCGGTGTTGGTGGTGTTGAGCTGCTTGCCGGTCACGGCTTCGGTGCTGGTTGCACTGACCGCGCCGTCCTTCAGGCCACTCAGGGTGCGGTTGGCGTTTGCCTTGTTGCGCACATCCAGCACGGCACCGGTGTTCTCACCGCCCAGGCGTACGTTGCCATCGGCTGCAACCTGGCTGATCAGCCCACCAAGGGTGCTGGCCTTGCCCAGCGCATTGTCCGCCGTAGTCTTGGCAGTGTTCGCGGTCGTCTGCGCTGCCGTGGCCACCGTGCGCACAGACGCGACTTCGGTGTTGGTGGTGTTGAGCTGCTTGCCGGTCACCGCTTCGGTGCTGGTTGCGTTGACAGCACCGTCCTTCACGCCACTCAGGGTGCGATTGGCATTCGACTTGTTGCGGACATCCAGCACGGCACCGGTGTTTTCGCCGCCCAGGCGGACGTTGCCGTCGGCTGCAACCTGGCTGATCAGGCCGCCAAGGGTGTTGGCCTTGCCCAGAGCGCTGTCTGCTGCCAGCTTCGCGGTGGCCACGTTGTTGTTGGTTGCGAATAGCTGCTGTCCAGTGACGGCTTCAGTGCTGCCGGCGCTCAGATCGGCGTTGTGAACGCCGGAGATGACGCGCCTCCAGCCACTCTTGTTGCGAACCGAAAGCTCGCTGCCATTGTTCTCTGCGCCCAGCTGCATGCCACCCGTCGGGCCACCACTGATAAGGCCACCAAGGGAATTGACCTTGCCCAGAGCTTCATCTGCAACGCGCTGGGCGCCAGCAAGGCTATTGTTGGTAGCGAACAGCTGTTGGCCGGTCACCGCGTCGCTGCTGGATGCGCTCAACGTGGCATTCTGTACCCCATTTACATAGCGCTTGCCACCGTCCTTGTTGCTGACGGTCAGTACGTTGCCGGTATTCTCGGCACCCAGGTACATGATCCCACCCGCGCTGGCTTGTTTTACAAGGCCACTGACACGCTGGCTCTCCAGGTGCATCTGTTTTCCGGTCACAGCCTCGCTGCTGCTGGCATTGATGGCGCCATCATCCACGTTGATGATCTTGCGCTTCATCGTCGCGCTGCCAACAGAAACCTGCTTGGCTCCGGTCGTGACGGACTTCTCGCCCAACGCGACCGAGTTCTCGTGCGTTGCCTTGGCGTTTCCGCCCACCGCTACAGCAAACGCACCACTGGCACCGGATGCGCTGCCGATGGCCACAGCGTTACCCGCTTCGGCGACGGCGCCATGACCCAAGGCCATTGCGGCAACGCCGTTGGCCTTGGCAACCTGCCCCATGGCCAAGGACAGATTGCCCGTTGCCGTGGCCTTGTTGGCCTCACTGATGACATTTCCCGTAGCCGTACTGCGCCCTGCGGCGTCCAGCCGCTGATTAGTCGCATACAACTGCTGGCCAGTGACAGCATCAGTACTGGTCGCACTCAGGGTACCGTTACGCACACCATTGAGATAGCGCGTCTCCCCATTCTTGTTGCTGATGGTCAAGATGCCACCGGTGTTCTCGCCACCGATGCGGATGGTGCTGTTGGTATTCGCGGCCTGAATCAGCTTGGTGTTGGCAAGCGCCTGATCTGCCGTCGTCTTTGCCGTATTTGCCACGCGCTGCACAGCCGTTACCGTGTTTTTTACACCCTGCAACTGGCGACCGTTGACCGCGTCATAGCTATCCGAGTTCACGACACCATCGTCCACGTTGACGATACGCCGCTTGATTTCTGCATTACCAACAGAAACCGTCTTTGCTTCGCCTGCCACGGAGTGAGCACCGATGGCGACGGAGCTGTTGGACGATGTGCGCGATCCGTAGCCGATTGCAACGCTGTCATGGGTGGCGCGCGTCTGCCCACCCAGGGCGACCGATCCCGTCCAGCCGTCGGTACCCGCAAGCGCGTTACCGCCAATGGCAATCTTTGAATCGCCTGCATTGCCTTTGACAGTACCCGCGCCGCTGCCCATCGCGATGGAGTTGCCGCTTTGCGCCCTTGCATAGTGGCCGACTGCCACTGCGCCGATACCGTCCGCGACCGAGTTTGTCCCGACCCCTACGGCATAGCCGCCCCCTAGAATTCTGACGTAGTGCCCCACTGCAGTGGAACTGTCGTTAAGAACCGACACCTGATTGCCAAAGGCTACGGACTTGGTGCCTTTCACAAGAGAGCGAGAACCTACCACCATGGAAAGATCACCCTCAAGCGTCGAATCGCGGTAGCTGGAATCGGTCACCTTGGTGAGCTGCGTGTAGATCGTCGCCGCCGGCGCGACGACGGCGAATGAGGCTTGGCCCTGCGGCGCCGAAAACGCCGATTGCAGTGCCCACCGCTGCAGATCCTCAGCCAGTTCCAGAGGTACGCGCTCTTCCTGATCCTCGGCCTGCTCCGCACTCAGGGCGATAGGTGAGCTCATCAACAGAACGGCTGTGGCCAGTCCGAGGCGGACGGTGGAGGCCGCTTTTCCACGCGGTGCCGTCAGTTCACTGGCCACTACCCAGCACTGCCGGGCGGTGGACCATAGGCGGCGATAGATCTTGTTCATCAGGTGTCTCCTTAACAGGGAATACAGAAGAAACCCGCCCGCGCCCAGCGCGAGGCGGGGTGTGGGGATCAGGGGGTGAGGGTCTGCACGTGCTCGCGGTAACCATCGCGGGTCAGCCGGTAGCGCAGCTGCACGGTGTGCCCTGCCTCAACGGCGAATGGCAGTTCCAACGTGCTGCCCGGGTACAGGCTGCGGGAGACGTCGTGCGCGGTGCAGCGGTTGCCGACGCAATCGGAAATGCTGGTAATGCCCAGGCGCAACGTGCCGTCATTGCGCAGGGTGTTGCCCTGTACGCGCGGCAGCACCGTGCCGTCATGCGGCAGTACATTCACCAGCGCGCCCCAGACCAGGTTCACGCCGACCTTTGCTTCGGCCTGTTGCTTTGCTTCGGCGGACGATGCCTCCGGTCCAGCGACGCCTTCGAAGTACACGCGGTAGGCCGTTTCGCGCTCGACCGGCTGCAGCGGAATGACACGAATGAGGCGGTTGCCACCACCCGACAACGCAAACTTGCCGGGCGTTACGGCGATGGCGGCGTCACCGGGTTCAACCTCCACCTCAGATTCCTGAGCGCCGGCGGGATCGACGATGCGGCGCAGCGATGCCTGGATGTACTGCGGCTGGGTGGACTGCGAGTAGACGCGGATCTGGGTACCACGCTTGGCGTCCACCGAGGTGCGCATGGGGTGCACGGTCAGGTTGGCCTGGGCAGGCAATGCCAGCAGCAGGCAGAACGGGAGCAGACAGAGTGAGAGACGTTTCATGGAAGTTCCTGGTGGGGATCAGGGCACGCCGGTGGGCACGCGGAGCTCGACCTTCAGATCGCCGCGGTAGTAGCCGGGTTGTTTCTCGGCGATGGGAACGCGCGGCATGTTCAGGCGCAGCGGTGTATCCACGCAGAACACGGGCTGGCTCATGCCGGGCAGCACCACCAGCTTCAGCTTTGCGGTGTCGATGCCGGTGAGTTGTTCTTCCACGCCATTGCGCATGGGCAATGGCGCGCCGTTGTAGTCGAGGGTGACGTTGTAATCGAGGCGCTCGCTGTCGCCGGTGCCACCACTGTCGCGATGCCATGCGGAGAAGCCAGTGGGGCCAGGTGTTCGGCTGCCGGAATCGCGGACAGTGACGCCCAGGTAGGGGGCCTGCGAGCCGAGGCCGTCGTACAGGCACATGTCCACAGTCGTGCCGCCACCCACGGTCTGGGTGATGGGGTCGTAGCGGAGGTTCATGCCGACGTGTGGGGAAATTTCGTCGAAGTGCGGGAAGTAGATGGCTACTGCATCGCGGTCGGTTACTGTGAATTCGAACGCGATTACTTTGCGCGCCAACTCCAAGTCAGGAGGAGTTCTCACTACGAACTCCGCGGTAGCCCGCCAATGACCAGCGACCGCCTTCTGAAGTTCAGACTGAAGGAGCTTCATCTCGATGCCGGTTCCGACTGACTGGAATGGTCCGCAGATTTCTGCTGTCGAGGACCATATCGGACGCACAGTACTGCTCCAGTAGTCCGAACTGCATCTCTCGACAGAGTCAGCTCGCCTTAGAGAGCCGACAAGATCGAGGTCAACGGTCATCCCCGATCTCTGCTCGGTAAAGCGCAACGGAACACGACTTGTCACTCCAGCGCTTCCTTCATGCGTATCTTCTGTAGGGCATCGTCCGCTTCTAGAGTCCCCACTTGAGATACAGGTGAGGAAGAGACGACCAAAGCCGGAGATTCCTGTCTGTTCATATCCCAGAAGCGTCTTGGGCGCCCAAATCTCCACATCCCCAGGCAACGCTGACCTATCCCAACTCATCACAATGTCTTGGTGCGTACTCACCGGATGCGTCTCCGGCGGCCTTTGCGCAAACGCCCGCGGCACCATCACCATCAGCGCGGTACTCAACATCACCCACATCAATCCGCGAATCGCGCGCTTCATGGCGTACCTCCTGCCGCAGCGGTCTGCTGCGTGCCTGCAATCAACGCCTGTTCCTGCAGCAGCCGCGTCACCCGCGCCTGTTGGCGGATCTCGGCCGGCAGCTGGGCCACGGCCAGCGGTTCGCAGTGCACTGCACCCACCAGCATCACCACGCTGCGGCGCTCGCGTACCTGTAGCGGGCAGTGCAGCAGGCGGTCGTCCTGCAGCAGGTACAGGGTGCGTTCGCGGCGCGGGAAGTCGGCCACGAAACCGCCGTTGTTGCCGGTACCGGGCACGGGCGCGTTGAGGATGCGGGCGCCGCCCAGCGGCACGCCAGCAATGTCGCGGGCGTTGCCGATGAAGGTGTAGGTCACTTCAATCGGCACGGCCATGCGCATCAGGCGGCCGGGCGCGAGGAACAGCGGGCGTGCGCCGCCCACGCCGGTCACGCGGATGGCGGCGTCGCTGTTCAATGCGCTGGCATCCTGCACTTCTGCGCGGTGCGATTGATAGGCCGACAGCGGCATCAGCCGGCGTTCGCCCAGCGCCAGGCGCTGCTTGCGCTGGCCGCCCACCTGCAGCTCGGCGGCCACGCCGGTCAGTTCCAGATCGTCGGTGCCATCGACCTGCACGGCCAGGCCGGCTTCGGCGCCCAGGCCACCGCCCCAGTAGAAACCACGGCGACCCAGTGCCAGCCCGGAGCTGTGGGTGGCGCTGTAGGTCAGCTCGTTGCTGCCGCGCTGCTGGTAGTGCGACACGCTGGCGCCGGTGTGGCCGTACTTGTTCTGGGTCTGGGCACTCAGCGATGCGCTGTAGCGGTCATTGTTGTTGCCGCGCAGGTCTACGGTGGCCTCGCGGTACAAGGCATCCACTTCCTGGCGCAGGGTCTGGCTGGCGCCGTAGTTCACATCCGGGCGCGCGTGCTGCGGCTGGGGCACATCCAGCGCATAGCGCCGCTGCGAGCTGCCGATGTCGCGGCGCTGCAGGCGGGTGAGGCTGAGGTTGATGAAGATGCCGCGGTCGCGGCTGTCACCCGCACTGCGCTGCGTGGCCTGCTGCCAGACGCCCACGCGGGTGGAGACGCTGAATTCCTGCCAGCGCTGCACGCGGCTGTAGCTGGCCTGCCAGGTGCGGGTGAGGTTGGGGTCGCGGCTGTAGCGCGGCTCCCACGGCAGCAGCGGGTCGAGCACGGCCATCGGGTCGTCGGGGTCGGGGGTGAGCACGGTGCCGCGGCTCCAGGTCTGGCGGCGGGTGTAGGCGACGTAGGCGTTGCCACCACCAATGGGCAGTGACATCGAGGCGCTGAGCGAATCGGCGCAGGCCAGGCGGTCGCGGGTATCGAGTTCAAACTGGCAGGCACGCCCACGCAGGCGCTGCTGGTAGACGTTCCAGGATGCTTTGCGGCGGTAGGACAGCTGGTGCTGCTGGCCGCTGCTGCCATCGCTGCCGCGCATGCCGCTGAAGCTGGCGCGCACGTCCTGGGTGGTGAACATGTGGCGCAGGTCCACGCGCAGCTCGCCGTAGCTGAAACCGCCGAGATCGGCGACGCCTGCGGTAAGCGCCATGTCGCGGCCCATCGGCACGCGCAGGCCGGCCATGGCCGCCATCTCGCCATCAAAGCGGTCACTGCGGCGCTCGTTGCGGCGGCCGCCCTGCATGAACCACTGCACGCTGCTGTTGGCCCAGTCGCCGCCCTTGTCGAACGGCGCCTCCTCGCTGCGCACCAGCACGCCGTCTTCGTAGATGCGCAGGGTGACGGTGTAGTTGCCGAACGGGAAGCGGCGCGTGTCCAGATCGTTGATGCCGGCCTGCAGGTAGAAGCTCTGCAGCAGGCGCTCGCCATCGAAGGCATCCACGCGTGCATCGCGGGCCAGCAGCACGGTCAGCGGCGTGGACTGCACGGCTGCTTCGGTATCCACATAGGCCTGGGTGGTGCCGATGCGCAGCCCGGCGAAGCGGTCCATCGGCAGCATGCTGAAACTGAAGGTGCCTCCCTGCGGGCTGGACAGGTTGCGGCGATCCATGCGGCCGGCCTGCAGGTAGTACTGCTGGCCCAGGTCGTGGCGGTAGTAGGCGTTGTCGAACTGGAAATCGTGGCGGCGCCGGCCTCCGCGGTACTGCTGGCTGTTGAGGTTCCAGTCCACGGCGATGTGGCCGCGCTCGAACATTCCCAGCGCGCCTGCGCCCTGGGCGGTGATGGCCTGGTAGCCACGGCCGCCGCTGAGGTTGATGGTCTGCTGGTGCAGGATGGCGTTTTCGGCGTTGCTGCTGATCTGGTGGAAGCGGCTGGCGGCAGGCTCGGCGGTGATCCACTGCTTGGCCACGAACAGGCGCACCGCGCCCTCGCCTTCGTCGTACAGCGCGCGCACGGTGTTGGGGGCCTCTGGCGGATCGAGATAGCCACAGCCGGCTTCGGCGCCGCCAAAGCGGCAGGCCAGGTGGCTGTTGCGCGGTAGCGGCTGCGAGAGCGCGGGCAGCAGCGCGGCCTGCGCCTCGGCTGAAAGGTCGAGCGCCTGCAGCACGCGCGCGGGATCTTCCAGCTGCACGTGTTCCAGGGTGACGCGCACCGGCGACAGCCCGGCGCTGCGGCCGAACAGGCGGATGTCGAGTTGTTCGGTCTGGCCTTCGACCAGATCCTCGAAACCGACGGGAACGCCGCGTGCCGCGACCAGCGGCGTGGCCAGCGACAAGGCGAGCGCGACCGCCAGCCGGGTGACGGCGGGTGCGGGAGCTTTCATGGGTGGGGTGCCTGGTGCGGCCGGCCCGGTGGTTGGGCCGGCGCGGGGTTCGACGCTGGGTGTTACGGGGTGCCGGTGGCCTGAACCATGGCGATGTTGACGATGCCCTTGTAGGTGCCTTCGTCGGCGATCGCGGTGCTGTTGCCCTGTGCAATGCGCAGGTCCATCGGAATGGAGGCACCCGGCAGTGCACCGTCGAAGAGCTTGCTGGCTTCGTAGTTGCGCTTGGTGGTGGTCAGGGGCTCACCATTGAGGCTGACGGCCAGCGGCACCGGGGTGCCACCGCCACCCTCGCGCAGCAGCACCGGATCGGCGCCCAGGCGCACTTCAATATCCTTGCTGATGTCGTTGCTGTAGATGCGTACGCGCTGCGTCCAGGGCACCAGCAGGCCGCTGCCCGGGTTGTGTGCCATCTTCACCGAGTCGTCCAGCGCGGTGCCATCGGCCTTCAGCAGGGCCAGGGTCGGGTCAACGTCGGCCCACACGGCGATATCGACATCGGCGGCGTGTGCGGACAGCGAAGCGGTGGCCAGCGCTGCAGCAAGCGCGACCTTTTTCAGAATGGTATTCATCGGTTGTCTCTCTCGGACAATGAAAGGAAGAAGCTCCCCTGCCGGAGGAAGGAGGGTGGGAGGGGAGCGTCACCACGCCGGAGGTAGGGAGTGGCGACGGGGGAATGGTAAAAATCCCTACCCGCTTCTGACCATTCAACGATTCCTAAATATTTGGTTGTTAAGGAATTTTGGGGATGACGGTCAAGGTTTGAGAGAGATGCAACTTTTCGCCGATTGTTTTGCAACTAACCTCATTGCACGCAGCATCAGTAGTTCCACGCCATGCGTGGATGGCGCAGACGCCGCCGGCATGGCGCGGCGTTGCAAACGCATCAGGCCGCCTTTCGGCGGCCTGATCGTCAGAGCATTCAATCGCGTGCGATCAGAAGAAAATCGCGTACAGGATCAACAGCGGAATCGGCACGCCCAACAGCCAGAGCAGAATCATTTTCATGGCAGGTCTCCTTGCATGGAATTCGGGTTACAGGTCGCGGCGGCGGCCGCCCCAGGTGGCGCTGAGGCTGGCGAAGAAGGCGCCGATCAGCAGAGTGATGAACAGCCACAGTGCGGCATAGGCCGTGGCCTTGCGGGCGTCGTCAG
>PJTS01000630.1_pt1 | contig 19401 bp, 21 predicted proteins | sample 1512251 | NCBI WGS metagenome assembly PJTS01 (sample SAMN08177686, study PRJNA422409) | Soil metagenome, whole genome shotgun sequencing project. | isolation source: Soil (2) enriched on wood chips: alkali lignin treatment | place: USA: Madison | collected 2015-01-15 | reverse complement strand
GCGAAGGCTATGTGCAGCAGCACCGTGACTGGCTGGAGTCCCAGGCGCTGTCGATGCGGCGCAATGGTGTCACGGTCACCACGGAAGTGGTGTGGGTGCAGCATCCGCTGGACGAGATCCTCGCGCACTTGCGCGAGCAGCCTTTCGCCATGCTGATCAAGGAGCTCGAGCATGAACCCTGGTGGATGCGCGCCATGTTCACGTCACTGGATGTTCAGCTATTGCGCGATACACGCATCCCGCTGCACCTGGTGCACAAGGCCAGCCATGCGCTGCCGCGCAGGATTCTTGCAGCTGTGGACCTGTCCAGGCCTGAAGATCAGTATGAGGGCTTCAACGACCAGATCATCAGTGAAGCGCTGAAGTTGGCATTGCAATGCAATGCCCAGATCGAATTGTTATATGCCTATGACCTGGGCTCGATGTATCTGGACGCTGGCGGCAGCCGGGAACATTCGTTCCTGTTCGACTCGAATTCCGCTCGAACCCTTCATGAGGCCCAGAGCGAAGCCTTCCAGTCGCTTGCCGAGCGCAATGGTATCGCCGCCGAACACCGCCACATGCGAATGGGCGATCCGGCCAAGGTCCTGGCGGTGTTCATGGATAACAATGATATCGACGTGCTGGTCATGGGCAGCTATCACCATCATGGCATCGGCTGGTTCATCGGCAGCACTGCGGAACGAGTGATGCATCGGCTCTCCAGCAGCGTACTGGTTATTTCACCGGAGCATTCCCAAGGCTGATGGGCAAGGCCCGCAATGGCCTGCTTTCAAAGCTTTCAAGGACGCAGGCCATGCTCGTACATGCGCTCGTGAAACGACAGGCGCCATCTCGGTGCGGGAGGTTTCATGTCATATGACCTTGCAGTGCAGACCTCGTTTCCAGACCGTCCCGAGGCCGGGCGTTGCCTTGTCGAACCGCTCACCCGGTTCGCCGGCAGGTCAAACTTCGGTTGAAGAAGTCATGGCGCTCATGCGTCAAGCTGACGCGCGCGTGCTTTCCCAGGATACTTCCCAGGAGCGAGGACATGACTGAGGTACGATCGCAGACTATCAAGCTGCCCGGCGTCGAATTGCTGGCCGACTTACGGTTGCCGGGCAATTGCCGCGCTCTGGTCATTTTCGCCCATGGCAGTGGCAGCGGTCGTTTGAGCGCCCGGAACCAGTTCGTGGCTGACATCCTCGCGGCTCGCGGGCTGGGGTCGTTGCTGTTCGACCTGCTGACGCAAAAAGAGCAGCGACTGGATAACGAGACCGGGGAACTGCGTTTCGACATTCCATTGCTGGCCAAGCGATTAGTCGATGTCGTCGATTGGGTACAACGGGATAAGCAACTCCAGCCCCTGCGCGTTGGCCTGTTTGGTGCCAGTACTGGCGCGGCCGCGGCGCTGCTCGCAGCGGCTCAACGCCCGGATGTGGTGGCGGCGGTGGTCAGCAGGGGAGGCCGGACTGACCTGGCCTGGTCAGTGCTGCAGCGAGTAAAAGCGCCAACGTTGCACATCGTGGGTAGTGAAGACGTACAGGTGCTGGAGCTCAATCGTCTGGCGGGTCGCATGTTGCAATGTGAGCATCGACTTGAAGTGGTGCCAGGCGCTACGCATCTTTTCGAAGAACCTGGCACGCTGGGCAAGGCTGCGGCGCTCGCTGCCGACTGGTTTGTAGCGCACCTGCAAGCTTCGGGCAGTCACACGCCAAATGGATAGGTTTCGTCCTCCGGTTCCAGATGTTGTTGTTTCGGCAAGGGCAGCGCGGTGACCGGCCTGGTTTGTTCGACCCAGAGCATGGCATCGAACTGCTCGGCCAGAACTGCCTCGAAATAGTGGCTGAGCCGCTCGCTTTCGGGACGATAGATGACACCAATGGCCCGCTCGAGCAATGGCGTGGACAAGATCCGGCGCAGTTCCTTGCGCTGCGGGTCTCGCCAGTCGGTCAACGAGGCTGGCACTCCGGCAAGCCGGAACTGGCACTCCCAACTGTCCGGGCGGGATGGACGTATGTCCTTGATCTGCAGGTCGCCGTCCCAGTCATCGGCTGCGGCCACCTGGCCTCGGTCGGTCGCCATGCCGATCAGCACGGCATCCCGTCCAAACGCACTGCGACACAGCTGACCGATGTTGAACTGGCCTTTCCAGCCCATTTCTGTGGCGCCTGCATTGCCGATATGAGAATTGTGTGCCCAGACCACCGCCTTGGCTTTCGGACCGCGGCGCTCGAGCAGCGCACGCAAGGTATCGAACATGTGCCGGTCGCGCAGGTTCCAGGATGCGGCCGACCCTCGGTAGATGGCTCGATAGTATTGTTCCGCAGCAATGATTACGCGTGCATTCTGCGTTGCGTTGAAAAAGGCTTCGTCATTGCGGATCAAGCCTGACAATTGTTCGGCCAGCATGACATTCAGTTGCTCGATCACCGGTTGCTCGCAAGGCATGACGCCACCGCGCTCGACAAAATGGCCATACAGCGCAGGGTCGTCCTGCCAGGGCGTCAGGCAGCCGTAGCGCCGACGGGCCTCATGGGCCAGATGCGGATCGACCCGGTCCAGATAGGCCAGCACTTCATGTATGGAGTTGCGCAGGCTGTAGACGTCCAGGCCACGAAACTCTACGCGACGGTCCTCGGCCAGCATGCGATTGTGCGCGTGGAGCCAATGGACAAAGGCCTTGACCTCACTGTTGCGCCACATCCAGGTTGGGAAACGGCTGAAGATATGGCGTTTCCACGCTGAATGTGCAAGCCCTCGCACATATTGATCGACATGCCCGGCATCCGGCCAGTCGGCTTCGACGGCCACGATGTTGAAGCCATGCAGTTCGATGAGTCGTCGGGTAATAGCCGCACGGGCGCGGTAGAACTCGCTGCTGCCATGGCTCGCCTCGCCGAGCATCACCACTCGGGCATCGGCATAACGGTCGAACAGCTTGGCAAAAGCCGGGTCTTCCAGGTCCGGTAGGGGCTCGGCGTATTGGTGCAGCATTGGCGCGATATCACCAGTATCGACCTGGTATTGCTTACCGTAAAGCTGCTCCATCAGCTTGTTCGAAGGTCCGTTCATGGGCATTCTCCCTTGGAGGGATTGCTGCGTCGGCCCGCGGTAGATGCCAGGCGCCGCAGCATGACAGGTCATGGGGCGGTGGCCTTGGGTCAGCTCAGTGCAAGGCGGTGGATGACCTCTTTCGGACCAGGCTACGGCCTTGGCAAACTCAATGATTTGAGCATTGGGTGCCTGTTAGTCGAGGTCTTCGCAGCTTGCAGGCGCAATTGTTCGGGTAGTCCATGACCAGCAGGTCGGCATCCGTCAGTGCAACATGCGTAGCCACGCTCTTCGCCGTCGGTTTCATTATTTGCGCATGAAGGCCGTAAGACTTGATCCTGATCAAGCCTTGGCAGGTGACATTACCCTTCGTCGGTAGCCCGGAAACCACTGAGCGTAGCGGCTAATTTTGAATTAATGCTCGCATGAAAAAACGTTGAGGCGTCATCATGTCAGGCCCTGTAGATATGGGGGCAAGGCCCCATGTGAAGTGCCTTGCGTGTTCGTTGAGCCGCCTTTGCTTGCCCGCTAGCCTCAGTGCTGACGAAGTGGACAAGCTGGAACGTATCGTGCGCCGTAACCGTCCGTTGAAGAAGGGTGCCTATCTGTTCAAGGCCGACGAGCCGATGGACCATGTATTTGCCCTGCGCTCGGGGGCTATCAAGAACTTCCTGCTTGATGCCGAGGGCAACGAGCGGGTCACCGGCTTCGTCCTGCCGGGTGAGATGCTGGGGCTGGACGCTATCGGTGCGAGTCATTATCGAAGCTACGCGCTGGCGCTTGAAGTTTCTCTGGTCTGCTCCATCCGGCTCGATCAGCTGGTTGATCTGTCGGGGCAGATCCCTGGCTTACGCTACCAGCTATTGCATATGCTGAGCCTGGGCATCCAGGGCAAGGATGAACACCTGCGGTGCTGCCATGGGCGGGCCGATCAACGGTTGTCGATATTCCTGTTGGGCATGTCGGCGCGCTACCATGAGCGCGGATTGAGGGCAGATGTTTTCAATCTGCCCATGTCCCGCAGCGATATCGCAAATTACCTGGACCTCACCCAGGAAACCGTCAGCCGGTTGTTCACCCGGTTCATCCAGGCAGGGTTCCTGCAATGCGTAGGGCGCGAGGTACGACTTGTCGACCAACAAGGGCTGCTCAACCTCAGCCGGCCGGAGGAACCCGTTTAAGCGCCGCGAGCACTCTGTCATAGCGTTGCACAAGCCCACTCGATGGCGACTGGGTACTCCAGGTCGGGTAGGGCACATGGTCTGTTCGCAGCCAGATGCGCTGTGGCTGCACGCCTTTTCGCCAGCACAAGCGTGCTGCCTGGCGCGCTACTTGCGGTGGTGCACAGCAGTAGACCGTATCCGGCCTGAAATCTTCCAACTGCTTTGTCAGTTGCGTCCATCCGCTTTCGCTGTCGCGCACTACCGTCTTTTGTGCCGTCAGGCACACGAGGCAATCTGCGGGCAAATGCTCCAGGGGCAAGCCTTCGTGTAGCAGCCGCACCTGAACCCAAGGTAGCCAGCAGCGGATTTCATCGAGCAGGCAAAGAAGCGCCAACACCCCCTCGCCGCGAGTGATGGCCAGCAGCCGCTTGCTTTGCAGGGGTACTGGCCAGGCGTTGCCCAATGGCCCGGAATAGCGAAGCAACTGACCCGCCTTATCCAGTGCCTGGGTAGCATGAGTGGTTACCATGAACCGGCCAGCCATCCCTGGCAGGCTCACATAGCTGCAGGGCCAACGTTGCTCGCGACTGGCCAGAAAGCAGTATTGGCCCGGCATCGCCTCGCTGCGCTGCGGGGTGCAAAGCGCCAGGCGCAGGTACTCCTGGGTGCCCATACCCGACAACGTTTCCAGCAAACGGACACATCCACCGTCGTCCCGCCCCATGTGCGCCTCGATTGTGTCTGGTACGACCCTGCTGCATTCAGGTTAGGCGCCTGCCTTCCCTGGACCTTGATCAGGATCAAAGGGGCAGCGATGGTAGCCGCTAGCAGATTGATAAACGCAGGGTTGCCTCCGCCCCCAAGACTGATCGAGCATGGTGAAGACGTGCCTGACGTTGCGCAATGGCACTGCACGCGGCCGCCAAACGACTGAACCACCGTTATTTGGCTTTCCAGTACTTCTGCATTTCCAGGAACAGGAACGAAGCTGTCCAGGTGATCAGCACCAGGCCGGTCAATGCCTGTAGGCCAGTGAGGTATTTGAGGTGCCCGGTAGGGGCGATGTCGCCGAAGCCGATGGTGGTGTAGGTGGTGAAGGAAAAGTACACGCAATCCAGGAAGCTGCCATCGAAATTGCCACTGAGCGTGCCCCAGCCATCAGCGTGAGCCATCAGGTAATAGGCCAAGGCAAAACACCAGACCTCCAGGGCATGGGCCAGCAGCGCGCCGAACACACCCGCAACTATTCGGAATCGGCTCCACAATTTAAGCCGCGGTAGCCAGTCATTCAGGCGCAGCAAGCATTCGTAGTGAATGATTACCACCAGTATGACTACCAGCATGTTGATCAATGTGACGGTGAGCATGGTCGCTTTCCTGAGCAGGAGCGGAGCGTCATTTGGCTGTGTCGAGTAGCGGGTAGGTGACAGCTTCCTTGACCAGCGGCAGCAGTGCCGGGAATTCTTCGGGGGTGATGGTCTCCTTGGCCAGTAACAGGCGTGCTCCGGCGTCGAGGTCCGCCCGGCGCTGTTCGAGCAACACCCGGGCACGGCTGTAGGCCTCTTCCAGCAAGCCACGAATGCCCAGGTCGATCTCCCGTGCGGTCTGTTCAGAATAGTCCTTGCGCTCCTGGCGCAATACCGACTCGCCCAGATAACTGGCCTGTTGCCGCTCGAGCACGGCCTGGCCCAGCTCCGCGCTCATGCCGAAGCGCGTGATCAACTGCCGGGCTATGTCGGTGGCGCGCCCCAGGTCGTCGGCGGCACCGGTCGAGACCTGGCCGAATGCCAGGCTTTCGGCAGCGCGCCCGGCCATCATCACGACGATACGGTCACGGAGCATCTGCGCGCTGATCAGGAAGCGGTCATCGGTGGGCCGTTGCAGGGTATAACCCAGCGAGCCTGCGGCGCGGGGGATGATCGAGACTTTATGCACCGGGTCCATCGCCGGCAGGCTGCTCGCCGCCAAGGCGTGCCCCATCTCATGGTACGCCACCACTTGACGCTCATCGTCGCGCAGCACGTTGCCCTTGCGTTCCACACCCGCGACCAGGCGCTCGACGGCAGCAGTGAAGTCCTGCAATTCCACCCACTGGCTGGCACGTCGTGTGGCGATGATGGCCGCCTCGTTTACCAGGTTGGCCAGGTCGGCACCGGTCAGGCCTGGCGTGATTTCGGCAATACGCTCGCAGTCCAGGTCGTTCTTGTAGACGATCTTGTGCAAGTGCACCTTTAGAATCGCCAGGCGACCTTTGCGGTCGGGCCTGTCGATGAGAATCTGCCGATCGAACCGTCCTGCGCGCAGCAGCGCCGGGTCCAGCACTTCGGGGCGGTTGGTGGCCGCCAGCAGCACGACGCCTTCGCGCGCGTCAAAGCCATCCAGTTCGGCCAGCAGTTGATTGAGCGTTTGCTCCTTCTCATCATTGCCGCCAAGGCTGCCAAGCCCGCGCATCTTGCCCAAGGCGTCCAGCTCATCAATGAAGATGATGCAAGGCGCCGCCTGGCGTGCCTGGTCGAAAAGATCGCGAACCCGCGCGGCGCCCACGCCCACGAACATCTCGACGAACTCCGACCCGGAAATGGAAAAGAACGGGACCGCCGCTTCGCCGGCGATGGCCTTGGCGACCAAGGTCTTGCCGGTGCCGGGTGGACCGACCAGCAATGTGCCCTTGGGCACGTGAGCGCCCAGGCGGGCATACCACGCCTTGTTCTTCAGGAAGGCGACGATCTCGGTCAGCTCATCCTTGACATCGTCTATACCGGCAACATCGGCAAAGGTCACCTTGATATCGCGCTCGACATAGACGCGGGCGCGTGACTTGCCTACACCCATCAACCCGCCCAGGCCCTGTTTTTCACCAAGCCCATGGAACAGGAAGTACCACAAAACCAGCATCATCAGCAGTGGCATGAACCAGCCCACTGTGGTGGCCAGCGCGCTGTCCTCGGCGACACCGGTAAACTCCGCCCCCGAGCGCCCCAACTGCTCGCTCAGCACCGGGTCGATACGCACCGTGGAAAACATCGAATGTCCATCGATGGGTTCCTGCAGCCTGCCCAGGATGCGGTCGTGCTCGATGCGCAGGTCGTTGACTTTCTGCTGTTCCAGTAGCTGTAAAAACTGACTGTAAGGGATGGCCTGCACCGCCGGGCGGTTGAACAGGCCGAGTTGAACTGCGGCCAGCAACGACAGCCCGATGGCCAGGAAATAGAATTTCCATGGCTGACCCTTGTTCATGGTCATCCCTCCTACGGGCTGAGTGCTAGGCAATCAACAGGAAGTCTTCGACTTTGCTCACACCCGGTACTGACCAGGCCGCGCGCTCGACCACTTCCCGTTCACGAAGCAAATGCACCTTGCCTTCTAGCCTGACCACACCCCCGTTGACGGTGACGCGGATCCCTTCAGCCTGAATCTCTGCGCTGCGCTTGAGGGCTTCCTCGATGTGGTGCTTGATATCGCTGGCATTGGCCCGTGCCTTCAAGGTGATGCGGTTGTGTACGCTAACCACGCCCGACAGGCGCCACACGGCCTGTTCTATCACCTCCTTCTGGTATTGCCAGTCCAGCTCGCCTTCCAGGGTCACCGTGCCTTTGTGCACGGTAACCTTGATGCCCTCGACATTGGCATCCGAGCTCCAGGCAATGATTTTCAGGGCGCGGTTGGCAATCGTGTCGTCGGCCGTACCCTCCAGCTTGTTCAGTCGGACTTCGATTTCTTCGGCCAGCCCACGCACGCCTTTCATGGCTTTGACGGTGCGCTCGGCACTGACCTTCTGAGCATAACTGTTGACATGGCCGGAAAGCGTGACCACGCCGTCCTGCACCGTCACACCGATGCTCGCAGCATTGATGTCCGGCTGAAACTCCAGTTCTTCGAGTACCAGGTCGCGCAGTTCGAGGTCGTTCATGATGAGCTCCAGTGTCATATCCAGAAGTGGGTTGGAATGCCTTGAGCCCTTTTTTCTACGCTCCAGCGCTGTTGAGCGATTGACAAAGGTCAAGGTGGCGCACTGACAGATGCCTCATGAGATTGATAAATGTCAGGCTGCCGCAGGCGGTGCTGCCGATACTCAGGATGTCTTGGGCACGCGAGAGGGCATCTACATGCAACGCTATCTGCTTGTAGGATTGACGAGCCTGCTGCTGGCATCCGCCCTGGGATGTACGCGTTGGCCTGCCGAGGAATACGATGCACGTCTGGAGTCGGCTGAAAATAACGCGGCGACCGCCAGGCTGCGAGCCGACCAGGTGTGCTACCGGATCGATCTGGTCGAGCAAACCGCCAACGAGGCGCTGCGCAGGGCTACTCATGCCGAGGACCAGATCCAGCAGTTGCTCCGCCAGGCCAAGCACAAGTAGCCGCCATGTCACGTCGATGGCTGGACCCGGTCCTGTTGCTGGTTTGTGTTCTGGCCTTGCTGGTCGGTGGGCTGGCCTATGCGGCACAACGGCCTGCCTGGGCCTCTGTAATCTGGGCCGGTGGCAGCGCGATCATGGCAGTGGTGCTGGCGGTGGAAATGACTCAACGCCTGGCCAGACGCGAGGCGGGCATCGATCTGATCGCGCTGATGTCTATCGGCGCGGCCTTGGCTCTGGAGCAGATGCTGGTGGGGGCGGTGGTCGCACTCATGCTTGCCACCGGCCGTGCGTTGGAGGCGCTCAGTTTGCGTCATGCCGAGCGCGAGTTGCGCGCACTGATCGACAGGGCTCCCCAACGGGCCTGGATTCAGGAGCACGACAGGCTGCGAGAGGTGCCCGTGTGCGAAGTCCAGCCTGGCCAAGTCGTGCTGGTGCGACTTGGTGAAGTGGTTCCGGTGGACGGACGCCTGCAGACGGAACAGGCGACCCTCGACGAGGCCGCGTTGACTGGCGAATCGCTACCCGTCACCCGCCATGCCGGCGAGCCTGTGGCCAGCGGTGTGATCAACGCGGGCGCGCCGTTGCTGTTGTTGGCCACGCACACCGCCGCGCAGAGCACCTATGCCGGCATCGTGCGCCTGGCCGAAACAGCACGCCAGTCACGGGCACCCTTCGTGCGCTTGGCCGACCGTTACGCGCTGGCGCTCATTCCGCTGACGCTGTTCATCGCAGCGCTGGCCTGGTGGGCCAGTGGCGACGTGCAACGGGTGCTGGCTGTGCTGGTGGTTGCCACGCCTTGCCCACTGATACTGGCCGTACCGATAGCCATTCTGTCAGGTATTTCCAGAGCCGCGCGGCGCAACATCCTCGTGCGTGATGGCGAGGTGCTGGAAGCGCTGGCCGGGATCCGTCATGTGTTCCTCGACAAGACCGGCACCTTGACCAGCGGCCATGCCCAGTTGCAATCGATCGAGATCAAAGGGGAGGGGACGCCCTTGCAGATCTTGCAACTGGCCGCGTCGTTGGCCCAGGCTTCCACTCATCCGATTGCCCAGGCCATCGTTCACGCTGCCCGTCTGCGCAACCTGGCGCTGACACCTGCGCAACAGGTACAGGAAAGCCCTGGCCTGGGGCTTGCCGGCAATGTGCAGGGCAAAGCCGTCCGCTTGGGGGCCCTGGCTTACGTGCGCAATGGCACAGATGATGGCAGCTGGGCTCAGGCGCGCTTACAGCAACTGGACTACTTGGCCAACAGTGGCAGTTTCGTGGCGGTCGACGGTGCGTTGAAAGCCGTGCTGCGGCTTGCCGACGACCTGCGCCGGGAAACACCCCAGACCCTGCGTCTGCTACGTGCCCGCGGCATTGACAAGATTGTCATGCTGACCGGAGATCGCCCGGAAACGGCCGAGATGATTGCTCTGACAGCGGGCATCGACGAACTTCGTTCAGGGCTTTCTGCGCAGGACAAAGTTCGCCTGGTCCAGCAAGGCTGCCGCAGTGGACCGACGCTGATGGTCGGTGATGGCATCAACGATGCCCCGGCGTTGGCTGCAGCCGATGTCGGAGTTGCCATGGGTGCCACTGGGGTTACTGCCTCGGCGCAGGCGGCCGGTGTGGTCCTGCTGGTCGACAGGCTCGATCGTTTGGTCGAGGTACTGGATATCGCCCGGCATGCCGTGCATATCGCCCGGCAGGGGGTATGGGTGGGCATGAGCCTGTCATTGCTGGCTATGCTGGTCGCCGCAGCCGGTTACCTGCCAGCGCTGATGGGGGCGGTGCTGCAGGAAGGTATCGACCTGTTGATCATCATCAACGCCTTGCGCGCGCTTGGCCCCTTGGCGGGCCGGCGGCACACCGGGCTCCCCGTGGAAGACCTGAATCGGATGCAGGATGAGCATCGGCAGCTCGACGGGCTGCTGACGCAACTTGGCCAGATGGCTTGTGACTTCGCCAGGCGCCCTGCCGGGCAGGCTCGGGCCGACCTGCGCGAACTGGTCGGTGCGCTGCACGACCTGCTGGAGCGCCACGAGCGCGATGACGAACGCCGCTTGTATCCGGCGTTGAGCCGTTTCATTCCCGGTGAAGATCCACTGTCGGCAATGAGCCATACCCATCGGGAAATCTTTCGGCTCATCCATCTGCTGTCGTGCATGAGCCGGGATTTCAGCCAGGCGGCCGACAGCCCGAGCGCCGACGATATCCAGCACCAGCTCATCCGTCTGGATACTCTGGCCAAGCTGCACTTTGACCAGGAAGAAGCCTTGTATCGATATCTGGATCGCCGCTGAGCAGCGCTTCTGCTGCCCTGATGGGTTGACAAAAATCAAGCATCAGGGGGCGGGGGGCGAGATGCTGGCAGCATTCGCGATTAGTCCTGACCTGCATGGGAGGCGACGCCATGGCCCACAGCAAAATCCTGTTCCGCTCGGCCGCGCGGGAAAAAATTCTAAGTGGTGCCACTCAGCTTGCCGATGCCGTACGCGTCACCCTGGGGCCAAAATCCAAATCGGTGCTGATGCAGAGCAGTTGGGGGAGGCCGACCGTCTGCAACGATGGTGTGACCATTGCCAAGCGGGTCGATCTGCAGGACCCGGAAGAGAACCTCGGCGCCCAGATGCTGCGCCAGGCGGCCGAGCGTACCGGGGAGGCGGTGGGCGATGGCACCAGCACTGCGACTATCCTGGCCCACGCGATACTGGCCGATGGCGTACGTAATGTGGTGGCAGGGGCCAGTGCCATTGACCTCAAGCGTGGCCTGGACAAGGGGCTGGCATTGGTCATGAAATCGCTGCTGGCACAATCACGCCAGGTCAGCACGCTCAAGGAAAAGGCCCAGGTGGCGACCCTGTCGGCGCACAACGACCCATTGATCGGTCAGTTGGTCGCCGATGCCCTGGAGAAGGTCGGGGTCGAGGGCGTGGTCAGCGTGGAGGAGTCCAAAACCACCGAAACCGTGGTCGACATCATGGATGGCATGCGCTTTGACCGGGGTTATGTGTCTCCTTACTTCGTCACTGATACCGAAAAGATGCAGGTAGAACTGACCGATGCTTGTGTCTTGCTTTGCGACCACAAGATAGGCGCACTCAATGACCTGCTGCCATTGCTGGAGCAAGTGGCGAAAAGCGGCCAGCCGCTGGTGGTGATCGCCGAGGACATTGACGGCGAGGCGCTGACCACGCTGGTGGTCAACCAGATTCGCGGGGTGCTGCGCGCGGTAGCGGTGAAAGCTCCCGGCTATGGCGATCGGCGCAAGGAAATGCTGCAGGACATCGCCGTGCTCACGGGGGCGACCCTGGTTTCAGCGGAGCTTGGCGTCAATCTCGATCAACTGCAGCTGTCCCAGTTGGGCCAGGTGCACCGTGCGGTGGTGTTGAAAGACAGCACGGCGCTGATCGGTGGCAAGGGAACCCAGCAAGCCGTGGCGGCACGGATCGCACAAATCCGGGTTCAGATCGAGGCGTGCACCAGCGATTATGACCGGGAAAAACTTCATGAGCGCCTGGCAAGGCTTGCCGGCGGCGTGGCAGTGATCCGTGTTGGCGCACCCAGCGAAGCGGAGATGAAGGCGCGCAAGGATGCGTTGGATGACGCCTTGGCCGCCACCCGTGCGGCTATTGCCGAAGGCATAGTGCCAGGCGGTGGCCTGGCCTTGCTCAAGGCCGTGCCCGCGCTGCTCGCCGAAGAAGCAGATAGTGACGGCGATACGCGCACTGGCCTGCAGATACTACGGCGGGCGCTGGAGGCTCCAGCGCGAATGATCGCCGAAAATTCCGCGGTCGACGCGGGCGTGGTGGTGGCACGCATGCTCGCCGAAACGGGCAGCATCGGCTTCGATGCCGCGGCGAACGCCTACGTGGACCTGTATGAAGCCGGGATTATCGACCCCACCAAAGTGGTGCGCATCGCACTCGAGAACGCCGTGTCGGTCGCCAGTATCCTTCTGCTGACCGAGGCAACCATGACCGACATCCCCGAAAAGACACCGCCTTTGATGCAACCCCCGTTGCCTGAGTGATCAGGCGAACTGATCGTTGGAGGCAACCATGAGCCACTATCAACGCCTGCTGCTGATCCTGCACCCGGCATTGCGTCAGTCCAGCGCTTTGGAGCAAGCTGCCGCCCTGGCCAGGTCAAGTTCGGCCAGCCTGCATATCGTCGGCCTGCTGGAGTCGCTGGACAAACTCAGGTTCCTGGAGACAGGTGATCGTCTAGCGGAGCGGCAGGCCTACCTGCAATCCCAGCAGCAACAGCTTGAAAGCCAGGCGCAAGCGCTACGCGCTTCGGGGGTGCAAGTAACGAGCGAAGTTGCCTGGAGTAGCGATCTGCAGGCAGATATTCTTGAGCGTGCGTTGGAAATACAACCGGATCTGTTACTCAAACAGGTCGATCACGAGCCGGTGCTCAAGCGGGCTTTCTTTACCCCATTGGACTGGAAGCTGCTGCGCCATTGCCCGATCCCGGTCTATTTGTTGGGGGCTGCCAGGCCGGCCTTGCCACGGCAGATAGTAGCGGCAGTGGACGTAGCGGATTCGTCACCTGAGGGCGAGGCGCGCAATGAAAGCATTGTCCAGCAGGCCAACGCCTTGGCCTTGCAGACTGGAGCGCAACTGGATCTGTTGCATGCCTGTGACCTGACGATGGCCTACATGGGCGATATGGGTTACTCCACGTGGGCAGTCGGCGATGTTGGCGAACAGTTGCGGCAAACCCTCGAGGCTGACTTCAGGGCGCTGGCCGACCGTTATGGCGCCCCGGCCGAACGCTGCCACTTCGTCCTGGGGCGCCCGGTCACCGTGCTGAGCGAGTACGTGGAGACTCACCCTGTGGACGTCATTGTCATGGGCAGGCCTTTTGCAAAGGTGCTGGACCGGCTATTTGGTAGCACCACAGAGCACGTCTTGTACCAGCTATCCTGCAATATTCTGGCCGTCTAGGGCCCTGGGCCGGGTCACGCAGTCCCCCCGCCCGCAAGCAGCTCGTAATGACAAGGGCATGCAACAGTTCTTCGCCCGCCAGGTGATTCAGGCTGTATCAGCTGTGCGCCCATGCCGCACCACTTCCACACAGAATTGCGCCTCGTAGGGCGGCACATGGCATTCGACGATATCCTGCGGCGCAACCTGCAGGTGAATGCCCACGATATCCGCATGAACCGGCTGGCGGCAGACGTGTCGGTCAACGAGCACTGCGCTGACGACACGCCGCGCACCCAGTTCGGCCAGATAAGCGCAGGTGCGCAGCAAAGAGTACCCTTCGTAGAGCACGTCATCGACAACCAGCAAGGTGGTACTGGCAAGGTCCAGCTTGCCTAGCTGAGGGTTCCCGGTGAGCTGCGTATGGGCGTGCAGGAGGCTGAGGTCGTCTGCATAGCGCTTGACCTTGATCGGGTAGAGCGGCAATGGTGCCGCACCGGTCAGTGCTTGCAGGTGCAGTTGCAGGCGACGCGCCAGCGGTTCACCGCGCCGTTGAATGCCCACCAAGGCCACATGGGACGCAGGCAGGTATGCCAAGGCCTGGCGGGCCATAGAGCGCAGCACCTCGTCCAGGTCCTCCTCGTCATACAGGCGAACCCTTGAGGGAGCGAGGCTGTTCATGATTTTTCCTTTGGCCGGACAATGGTCACTGGGAGCTTACCCAGGCAGCACTGGGTGGACTTGATAAATGTTAATTCGTGGGCGGTAGAGCAAGGGCAACGTATTACCGTCCGTTGAATGTCAGTTCTGATCCAGGCCAAACACCCCAGGCAAAGGCTGGGTATCGTTAAGGCGAAATTCTCTTTAAATTGGTTTGTATGTATCCGGGATAATCTTGAATTCATTCTGTTTGTGTTGAAACTTTATCCTTCTCTTATTCCTGTTGCAGGGAGAAACACGATGGCAATTGATTTGCTGGCCTTCACACCATGGTCCGCTCTGGCCGGTGGTGCGTTGATCGGGCTGGGGGCTGGTTTGTTCGCGGTGATGAATGGTCGTATTGCGGGAATCAGTGGTTTGCTTGGTTCGATGTTGCAGCGAGGCGGGGAAGGGCGCAGAGAAAAGCTGGCCTTTCTTTTGGGATTGCTGGCAGCACCGCTGTTGTGGGGGGTATTTGCCACGGTGCCGTCCCCCCATTTCACTACGGCATCGGGGACGCTCATCATGGCAGGGCTGTTGGTAGGCCTCGGCACACGCTACGGCAGCGGTTGCACCAGCGGCCACGGCGTCTGCGGCCTTTCTCGCCTGTCACCACGTTCGGCCGTGGCAACGCTGTGCTTCATGGCAACCGGTTTTGCCACGGTGTATGTCGTCCGACACCTTGTACAAGGGGGCTGACATGCCTGTCATCAGTGGGTTTCTCGCCGGGGTGCTGTTCGGCATTGGGTTATTGCTGGCGGGGATGGCCGACCCTTCCAAGGTGCTCGGTTTCCTCGACATTGCCGGACAGTGGGATCCTTCGCTGGGGCTGGTGATGATCGGGGCCATCGCTACGGCTTGGTTGCCGATGCGCTGGGCGCGCCGACATTCAACGGCGTTGCTGGGTGGGGTGATGCAGTTGCCCGACCGACGCGATGTGGATCGCCGTCTTATTGGTGGCAGCCTGGTATTCGGCATTGGCTGGGGGCTTGCGGGTATCTGCCCGGGGCCGGCACTGGTTCTGCTGCCTGCCGGTTACTGGCAGGCCTGGCTGTTCGTCGCTGCAATGCTGGGAGGCATGACATTGTTCCAGTGGATTCAGACACGCCGTGGCACCTGAGTACGGGGTTGTCTGAATAAACCGCTGTATGTACGTACCCTGGTAGATTGCGGCATGATGCCTGGCTACTTTTCGTGCAGGGAGACAACGATGATCAAGACCGGCGATACACTGCCCGACGTAACGCTTTACGAGTACAGCAACGGCGAGGGCGCCTGCGCGTCAGGCCCGAATGCGTTTTCCCTGCATGAGCGTTGCAAACGGAAAAAAGTGGTGATTTTTGGCTTGCCTGGTGCCTTCACGCCTACCTGTTCGGAGCGGCACGTCCCTGGTTACGTGGCCGCGGCACAGAACCTGTTCGCTGCCGGTGTTGCCGAAATTCTCTGTGTTTCGGTCAATGATGCGTTCGTCATGAATGCCTGGGGCGTGAGCCTGCAGGCGGGCGAGGATGTCAGGATGATCGCCGATGGCAACGGTGAGTTCAGCGAGGCGCTGGGGCTGATGCAGGACCTCTCGGCGCGTGGCATGGGCCGGCGTTCGCAGCGCTATGCCATGTTGGTCGATGACCTGGTGGTCGAGCACATCGCGGTCGAAGCACCCGGCAAATTCGAGTGCAGCGATGCCGCGAGCATGTTGGCTTTGCTGCGTTAGTTCGTGAACTGAAGGCACGCCCGCTCCCACAGGGCCAGCTCATTGTCGAAGCGGTTGTTCAATGCCACTGAAAACCGTACTCAACTGGCGCCAGCTTCAGAACTTAAGCTACCCGGAGGTGATCCATGGCTTCTGCAACTGACAGGCTCTATTTCGAGGATTTGCAGGTAGGCGATTCCTTCATCAGCGGCTCGTATGAAATGACCCAGGAGCGGATCGTGAACTTCGCATCGGAGTTCGACCCTCAGCCATTCCACACGGACGCCAATGCTGCGAAAGACACCTTTTTTGCCGGGCTGGCTGCTAGTGGCTGGCATACATCCGCTGTCACGATGCGGTTATTGGTAGAGAGTGTTCCAGTGGCTGGAGGGCTCATCGGCGCCGGTAGCGAAATCACCTGGCCTAGAGCCGTGCGACCAGGTGACCGGTTGCGAGTGACAACAACGGTAAGGGAGCTTGTTGCGTCGAAGTCGAAGCCTGATCGGGGAGTCGCTGTCCTTGAGAGCATCACGCTCAATCAGGACGACGCCGTATGCCAAACCACTGTTTCAAGGGTATTGGTGTTTCGTCGAGCAGATTCATAAGGCCCCCAGCCGGGATCGCTTTCAGATCACTCAATGCTCACAAGCATGAGAGTGAACGGTCAGGGCACCCGGTACCTTGGTCCGCTCGAGCCCGCCGTGGTCTAACCACCGAAGTGTCTGCTCATAGGCACGCTCCAGCAACGACTCGGTCTGGTCAAAGTTGAATACCGAGACATCGACCGGGCACAAGGGGGGAACGATATGCAGGCTGGTGATCGTGCGGAAGTGTTCGATGTCACTGACAAGCTGGCGCATGCTCATCAGGTTGATAGTGTGCAGGGCCAGCGCAACAAGGCCTCGGGGTGGTTGAGTCAAGGCGCAGCTGAGCCCGGTGGGGATTACCACAACGTTGCTGGCGCCCAGCGCTACGGCAGTTGAAATAGGCGTATTGCTTGCCACGCCGCCATCCACCAGGAACTGGCCGCCGATCTGCACGCAAGGGAAAACCAGCGGGATCGCAGCGCTGGCCAGTAGCGCCTGCTCGAGTTCGCCATTGGACAGGACTGTCTCGGCACCGCTAAGCAGGTCGGTGGTGACGATGTGCAGAGGCAGTTTCGCATCCTCGATACGATGAATAGGCAGCGCCTTGCCAAGCAATCGGTGCAAGGCCGCCGGCTGTAGCAGGAAGCCGCGCCGTTTGAGCAGGCCTCTACAGGTATCGAGCCAGGACAAGGGGAAAATGTCAGTTCTACTCAGGCCTCGCCAGAATGCGGCGAGCGTCTCCACCCCCTGAGCGTTGGGCCTTGCTGCAAAGTAGGCGCCGTTAATCGCACCTACCGAAGCGCCAACCACCATGTCGAATTGCACATTGGCTTCGACCAGAGCCCGTAGCATACCTACCTGGACCGCGCCCAGACTGCCGCCGCCAGCGAACACGATCGCGGTTTGTGTAGGCATGATTGCAGTCTCTGTGCAGGCATGTGTCGGTTGAGTGTAGCTGGCGTGTCGGCTCCGGAACTGGCGGCTGACAAGGCCCTGTTCGGAGGTACAGTCGATCAGTTGTTCCAGGTACAGCAGGTAGGCCCGGTGCCAGAGGGCAAATGCCTCCTGGTAATGCAGGCACCAGTTGGTGTGGATGTAGGCGTACGGTCAAGGGAGTCCTATGAGTTGCCGCTGGACGGGGGGCTACACCGGGCCGTCGATGCCTGACTGGAAGCCAGTGGGGTGCATGGCACCCCCAAGGACCCGCGCAGGCCAGAAGATTGATGCAGGAAAGTTCTCCGACCTAGACTGCATCGTCCTCAAGCCCAGTGCAGTACCTGTGGAAGCGCACTCAGGCCCCACCAGGTTGCCGATGCCCAACACAACAGCGATATGGCTGACATTCACCGTTGCGAGCATGGCGTCTTTCGCGCTGCCTTGGTCTCGGCTTCCGCGCCGTCTTGCTCGAGCGCCATCAATGCGGGCAGGTCGAGTATCTCTACGAGCCTGCCACGCATGCTGACGATACCTAGCGCGCGCAAGCGGGCAACTGAACGACACACGGTTTCCTGGCGTAGGCCCAGGTACGAAGCCATGTCTTCTCGAGACATGCGCAGCATGAAACCGTGGGCAGAATAGCCCCGGCTGACGAAGCGTCTGGACAACCCGACCAGGAAGCTGGCCAGCCGCTGTTCGGCGGTGAGGTTGCACAGCATCAGCACTCGCTCATGCTCGCGCACGATTTCCTTGCTCATCAGACGGTTCAGGCTTTGCTGCAGGACAGGAAAGTCGCGCGCCAGTGCCTGCAGCCGGCGATAGGGGACAGGGCAGACCTCGCTGTCTTCCAGGGCAATGGCGTCGCATACGTGATGGTCGGTGGCGATGGCGTCGAGCCCAAGCACATCACCCGGCATCCAGAAATTGATCACCACGCCTTGGCCTTCGGCGCTGTTTAGGCTGGTCTTGAAGCTGCCGCAGCGTACGGCATAGAGCGTCGTCAGCGGATCGTTGGCATTGAAGAGTGCGGCGCCTTTGCGAACACGCATGCGCGGGCCGATCAGCGCGCCCAGGCAACTGTTGTCGTGCACTGGCAGGCCGGTGGGCAGGCACAGCCCGCTGACACGGCACTCGGTGCACAGGGTCGTTAGCGGTTTCAGATGAATCGGGGTTGCCGGGCTCGGCGCTGCAGGTTGGTCGAGCAAGGTGACGCTTCGTAGGCCGGTCATTTTCAGGCCTCCTTCGCGCATCGGAGATCTGCCTGGGTTGCCATTCGCGCAGATGAACAGCCGGCAAGCATGTCCAGCGCATGGGGCGCGTTGAGGCGGGCATTCAACCGTTCGACGAACGCTTGCGCTTCGGCGAAGGTATTGAAGCTCACCCGGCAATCATCCATTCGGACCCACCAGCGGTTCTGTTCGGGATTTTCTTCGACGTAGATGTTCATGGAAGCCTCCAAAAAGCATGCATGAGCAAACCAGCTGCAAATCCATGCGAAACGAAGGCATCCCTGCCGACAACAGGGGTGGTTCAGGGTGTAACGGCCATTTTCATTACGCCATCGCGCTGGTTGGCGACCGATTCACAGGCGATTTCGATGTGTTTGATGAGCACCATGGCGTGCCTCTGGGGCATTCGATGATTGTTGTTGGTATAGATCAGATTGCGCTGTAAATGCCTCGAAGCTTTGATCCGCATCAAATACACGCGCGGCCGGTATTGCCGTCTGTCCGCGCAGTGGTTCAGTGATAAACATCAAATCCGCGAGGCGCGGGTGGTGGATGATCCACTGACACTTCCCAACCGCTGAGGTGCGCCATGGACAACCCGCAAAGACTCTTGCTGATCACCTCGCCCCTGATGCGGCGCACCCCGGTTTACGACCGTGCGGCTGCGCTGGCCAAGGCCAAGGGCATGGCGCTGCACATTGTGGCGTTCGATTATCTGGAAGGGCTTGCCACGGCGGGCCTGGTCAATGACCAGGCGCTGGCTGTCATGCGCGAAGGCTATGTGCAG
>PJTS01000626.1_pt1 | contig 19472 bp, 20 predicted proteins | sample 1512251 | NCBI WGS metagenome assembly PJTS01 (sample SAMN08177686, study PRJNA422409) | Soil metagenome, whole genome shotgun sequencing project. | isolation source: Soil (2) enriched on wood chips: alkali lignin treatment | place: USA: Madison | collected 2015-01-15 | reverse complement strand
GCCTGCAGCAGATCCTTGTTGTTGTTCTTAGGCGAATTCACCGCTCGGCTGACGCGGTAGGCCTCCATCGCCGGCGGCTTGCTGGCTAGCAGCATGGCCATGGCATCGTCTGGCCCCGCCGCCAGCCAGTCATCGATCTGGCCGGCCTGCAGCCACACCGGCATGCGGTCGTGGATATCGGCCGAGACGCCGCTGCTGTCCCCTGTGATGATGGTGAAGGTGCCCAGGTTGCCGTCGGGTAGCAGCGGGCTGGTGTCCTCCCAGAGGCCGGCGGCCAGCAGTGGGCCGGCTGCGTGGATGAACCACGGATCCTTCTTCCCGTCCTCGGGGCTGACGGACCATTCGTAGTAGCCGGCCATGGGCACCACGCACCGGCGCTTCTTGAAGGCGGCCCTGAAGGCGGGCTTGGTGGCCACCGTCTCGATTCGGGCGTTGATCGTGGAGTCCTGTAGACCCTTGGCCTTCGCCCAGAAAGGCAGGAGGCCCCAGGCCATCCGGGTGATCTGCCGGCCTTCGCCCCTGTCCAAGATCACTGACGCGCGCTGCGTCGGTGCCAGGTTGAAGCTCGGCTGGATTTCGGCCAGGCCGGGCCCAAGGTCTGCCATGCCCGGCTTGCCGAAGTTCACAATGGGAAGCTGGACGAATCGGCCGCACATGGCGCTACCGTAGCGTGGGACCCGAAAGGCCGCGTGACACCGGGCTAACAGAAAGCCTCGTAGGCTTGCGACCAACAAACTCGGAGCGTCCCAGCATGAGCCTGACCGACGTGCAGATCGCCATCCTGCGGGCTATTGAAGCTACCCGGGTCGTTTCGCCAGTGGAGCGAGGTTGGGCGGTAGGGGAGGGCTACGCGGCTGCTTCAAGAGAAGGCGAAATCGGGCTTACATCTGCCGGGCACGAAATGCTCGCTGCGGCCCAAGGCTAAGTGATAGATCCGGTCGCGCAGGGTGGCGCACGCTGATTGGACCGGCTTCAGCCAGCGCGGCACCACTGAGGATGCGAATCCAACAGCGATGGATCTGCTGATCGCATTGGTAGAGCCCTATGCTCTGGCAGCTTGATCCCCTGGCGGGTGTTCACCGATTTGCTCGGTGAGCAGCGCGAGTGCTTGGTGGAACGCGGCGGCGAATAGATCGCTGTCGCTGTTCCGGTGCTTCGCGATAATACTTGGCAGAAGACGCAACCAGGTTTGGGAGAGCTGCTGGGGAGTCGGGTGGGCCAGGACCAGTACTCGCAGTGCATATTCCATCGACTTGATGTAGGCGCGATGAGCTTCTAGCTCCATCTCACATGCATCCAATCGCTCTGACAACTGCTCTATCGTGGGTGTCATGACAGGCTCGACTTGAGAATGAATAGGGCGGATAGTCTGCGCAGGCCATCCGGGACGCGTCATGAGCATCCTCAACGTTCTACTGCGTCCTGACCAGCTGCTGGTCGCTGTTGACACCCTCGCCGAAGACGCTCTTACCGGGGCGAAATCCTCGGGCGCGAAGCTGCTCGTGATCCCCCAACACAACCTGGTGCTCGCCACCCGGGGCAGCACGCAGTTCTTTCTGCGCATCTATGAGCTTGCGCTGCAGGCCAGCTTCCGAGCGGACTTCACCATGGAGCAGCTGGGCAAAGAGCTGGGCCTGGTGGTGGATCAGTTGTGGCCGGCCTATGAGAAGGCGGCCGTGGACGCCGGCATACCCCGAGAGGCGCTGGGAACCGAGTTGGTGCTTGGGGGCTGGTCGCCCCAAGCGGGGCGCATGGTGGCGACTGCCTACGCGAAAAGCGACAGCGGCGTGGCCGCGGTGGTCCAGCCGCTGGCCGGTGGGCTGGCATCCCCTGGGGAGCCACTGCAGGGCAGACCCGACAGCTTCGCACCGGACGCCGTTCTCACTGCCGCACGCATCCAGGCGACGTGGCTGAACAAGGCCACGGGCAGAGAAGCCGCCGGGGGACGCGTGCTTGCTGCCGTACTGCGCAGCGGGCAGGCGGTGATCCAAGATCTAGGGCCGGTATAGATCGTCAGGCGTCAGCCCAGCTAGAGCCAAGATCCTATCCTTTCTCACCTGCTCGCCCCAGAGGATCCAGGCTTGGTCGACGGTCAGCAGTCCCGTCGCCCTGCAGGCTGGGCACGTGAGCTCTATCCCACCATCTACTTCAGCAAGCCCACACCCTCGCGACATGCGCGATTCGTCCCCGCATGAGCCGCATTTGGCATGCAGAGCTTCGACTTGCTCGATCGTTCCGTTGAGGCGCAGCAGAGGGCGGATCCGAAGGATCCGGAAAGCAGTTGAGGGTGTCATGTGTCGTGCCTGTAAGGGGCTAGACACGGGGGCGAACGATTTCGCGCCTGAGAGGAGCCAGATTCGTCAACCATACAGCATGAACCGTTAAGAACTTCGTGCTGGACAAATTCTCTACGCAGGACGCCGTGCCGTAAAGGAGCTCAACTCGGGGGCATGACCAGCTGTGGTCGGAGTGTGCAGGGACAGCCCCGCCCGTCAGGGCGACGTTGCCGGATGGTGCCGGCCGGCCAGTGACGGCATCCTGACCTCGCCGGATCCGGATCCGGGGCCGCAGGCCTCTCAACCCGGACGCGCCTGAGCTGCGCCCGTCCGGCACCACCACGATGGTTCAGGCGACAATATCGCCGCCGTCGCAGCATCTGCGACCGCCGGGCGTATGCTCCCAGACATGCTCATTCCAAGCGTCTACCAGGGGTTCCACTCCGTCCCGATTCCGTCTGGCTGGGTCCAGACGGGTGATCGCTGGGCGCTTTGGTACAACGGGCGGGAGACGGCCAGCGTGGTGCCAGATGGCCGGCCAGGTCTTCGCCTCTGGATGGAAGGCCAGAAGTTCTGGCAGGTGAAAGATGTGCGCGTGGCCAGCGTCAGGCAGGGCAAGCGCTTCGCTGAGCGCTGGTGTGCTGCCAGGCTCTACCCGGGCGTGCCCTTGCGCGAAGCGGTTGCACGCCTGACCGATAACACGCCCATTGAGCCTGCGCCGCTGCTCCCCGGCCTGCCGCCGACACGCGAGCAGCTGCAACAGGCTCAGCGTCTGGACGAGGCGTCAGCTGTGGCGGCCGCACGGGTCAAAGCGGCGTTGGAGTCGCGACGGCCGCCGGCTGTCACCAAGCTCAGAGCAAGGGATCCGATGAAATATTGGGTCAAGGCCGCAAGAGCTGCGTCATGAAGGTAGATTCGGCAGGGACGTTTAGCTTCGAAATGGTTCGCGACTAACTCTTAGGTGCGAAACGTTAAGGTGATGTGATATAAGCGGTCATCGCATCCATGGAAGAGGAAGATGAATTCGCAAGTTCCGCCACCTCCTGCTCTGCCCGTCCTACCGCCTGTGCTTCCTTTGCCGTCTGCAGGAATGGGGCACGGTGTTATAAGCACAGTTCTGCATCACGTCGATGTGACTGGCGGTGTCTGCCTGCAATCCAATATACCTGTCCAGACTCCGGACCTTAACCGATATCTCCAGGATCTGTTGGCGGAAATTCAGCAGAAACCACAGAGTAGATCCTTCAAGCTGTCTCCTGGATCTCAGGTCTCGCGAGCTTTGGCAGTGTTTAGCTCTTCCAACACACTTACGCTTCCGGGCTCGTCGGTGGCGGGAGATGAGGCGCGTCTTTTGGCTGAGCGTCTACTTCGAATAGAAGTGATTGCGGAGAGCAAGTACGGCCATCTGTCCACGCGTCATAGCGGACACCTAAATAAGGGTAGTTTTCTCCAGTTTCTTTTCCGTGACCATGAGGGGCTGCATTACCTTGGTGTCAAAGTTGAGCATCAGCTGTTTCTCGATGAGCAGGACTTCAAGCGGCGCATCGGGCTGGGTGAGTCCAACAAAATATATAAGGCTTGCAAGGTGACCTTTGATCCGTCGGGTCTGCCTGCTAAAATTTTGGTGTTTGATACCAATTCTCGTATATCTAAGTATTGGTGGAGCGATTTCTGGGAGTTGTCTGAAGCGCGCACTGATGCCCAAAATACACAGGACGCCATTAAGGGCGTAATTGGTGTGCTGGGATCGATCAAGAAGCTGCTTCCTGCCGATCACACAATTTTGAGGAATGCAGCGGTAGCGGCTTTTCGTCAGAATGGCCCGATGCAGTTTGATAATTTCGTAGATCAGGTATTCAAGGACTACCAAGTGGAGGCCGCTCATCAGAAGAAATTTGATGAGGTTGTCGATAAAATAAGAGCGCTACCCTTGAGTAGGGGTTTTGATAGCCATTTTACGCTTGTCCCTTCTGCCGTTCCGTTCAAGAGGGTCAATCTGGCTTTGTCTAACGAAATATTGCTTTCTTACGACGAAGGGATGTCTAATATAGCCGGAAAGATCTGGTCCTCTAAAACGAAGCAGGGTAAAACGGTAGTGGTGGTCGAGGCTGACGATGTGGCCGCTAGCAAGTTCGCATTTAAGCCGATGGGGTAATGTGTGTTCAAGAAGGTTGCCCAGCGCGTTTTCCCAGAGCCAATTTCATCCACCGATCGATTGGATGAGTATGTCCTCGAGTGGGAGGGGCAAGGGCTCGCACAGGATTCGGCTGTTAGTGGTCTGAAAGACCTTATCTCCTGCGCTAGAAACATCCATTCGAGGGATCGTTGTGAGATCCAGGTGGTGCTGGATGGAGCGAGCATCTCGGTGGATCCTACCAGTGCTGAGGCGGAATCGGATATCGATGATCATTTGCGATACTACGAAACGACCAATGATTTAGGGTTCAAGCTGGTCGTTTGGAAGGTGGCCGCAGACGGGCGGCTATCCGTTTTTGATTTGAATGCGTTTGGCAAGTGCTTGAATGAAACCGAACTCGTTGATTCGCTAACAGCTTTGTCCAATCTGGCTTCGAATGGCATGGTTTTCGAGTGCTTCGAAGATGATGTCATTCCATTTGGAAGCCCCACGATCAAGTTCGCTCAAGCGGGGGCAGATTCTGTCGCGCTTGTCAGTAGTGAGGGGCGGGCTGAGATTTTTTCGGTATTCTCCGAAAATTGCAGCGTTGTTGGCATGTTGCCAGTTTTTCTTCCTTCGGATTTCCATCTCAGCGAAAGCTCACCCTATCCGGAAGTTGCAAGCTTCTTTCGTAAGGCAGTGGCGGCCTTGAGTATTATATTTATTGCCAACAGTTCTGTTTTGAGGGGCGATGTTTTGTCCTACAAATTGATCGGCTACAAGTCTATAAGTGGTGACGTGTGTTCTGGTGATTTGCAAAAGTCCCTGCCGTTGGTCTACAGAGTTTTTGGCTGGGCGTACGCGAACGGAGGTAGTTCTGATCGGATAGGCCTGGCTAGAAATGTCATCTCGCTCCATTCCGGAAGCTTTTCTGAAATTGAAGATGCAGGTGCGCTTTGGAATGCCATTCAGTCTAACTATCAAATTTATCTGAAGGGAAATATATCTTCTTACCTTGAAGTGAAAAGCAAGGTTGCTGAGCTGCTCGTCGATGCGTCCGGTAAGGCGCACGATGTCGCGCAGGGATTGATCTCGTCCCTGAAAAGTTGCGTTGGGTTGCTAGTCAGCTTTGTTCTGGGCGTGGTCATAATTAATGGAATAAAGGATTCGAACTCGCAGGCCTTCTTTTCTACGAGCTATTTTGCTGTCGCATTCGTTGTGCTGGTGATTTGCACATTATGGTTGCATTACGAGATTGCCTCAGCGAGGAGAGCTTTGCAGGATGCTTCAGGCGCGACGCGCCAAGTTTTGATGGATGGTTACTCTAAGGTTCTTGATCGCGCTGAAATTGATCAAAGTCTCGTTCCGGTAATGACGCGGAATGAAGATTTTCTGAAGGGTGAGGCGAAAAGGGTTTGGCGGTTCTGGGTGTTGGTTTGCATAGGTGTCGTTATTTTATTCATTGTGGGTTCGCGAATTCCGCGGGGTGAAAGTGGAGGGGCGCCTGCTGCTGCAGTACGCGTGCCACCCGTTGATGTGTGTGAAACCCGGGTTGAAGGGGGCGTGTCTGAGCTTAACGGTTGTTATTGGCCGGATATCGCTAAGGGCTACAAATTGGACGCTAAGTAGCGGTGACGGGTAAGTGGTTCATCGCTGGCGGTCGATAAAATGTGCCCAGGCATCCATGAGCCGCTTTCGTTTCTCCAGCATAGTCCCGCGCAGATAGGCAGCCTTTGTCTTGTCCCGAATTCTGTGTGCGAGTGCCGCCTCGGTTAGATCGTCGGCAAAATCAGTAGTTTCGCTCGCCCAGTCTTTGAATGTCGAGCGAAATCCGTGAACTGTGATGTGACCAAGTCCCATACGCTTGAGCAGCCCCAGCATGGCGTTCTCGCTCAGCGACCCGGGCGTCAGGTCGTTTGGAAATAGTAGGCGGCGGTGCCAGGGCGAGTGCCGGCGTCGACAGGGGGTTATGTGCTCCACCATGCCATCATTCTGTCCCTAGGGGCCGTCTATCTGCGAGGCAAGGCCTAATCCGCCACAGATACGGTCCCCAGGAACAGGCGGGAATGCGCGTTGCCATCGAGCTGGCGGCCACCAGCATCAGCGCATGATTGGAATCGTCACCCGAGCTGGCGAGCAATTTCGGACGCAGGTTCATGGTAGTAGATCATCAGAGACTTCAAATCCCGGTGTCCGATGATCCTGGCCAGCTGCAGGATGTCTAGCTTCTTCGACAGCCGCCAAATCGCCTCGGCCCGGCTGTCGTGGAAATGCACTTCACGATGGCCTGTGGAGTCGCGCACCTTGCGCCAGAGCGCATCACGTACGGCAGATTTGAGCTGGAAGACGGGCCCGAACCCGAGAGGGAGAGTCTTTAGGATCTCGCAAGCCCGCCTACTTAGGGGCACATCTCTCGCGTCACCGTTCTTGGTCTTTGGTAGGTGAACGTACTGCTCGGAAAGATGCACGTTCGGCCAAGTCAGTGACAGGATCTCTCCAGACCGCATTGCGGTCTCAAGCGCTAGAAGGAAGGCCAACCCCGTCCGCTGGGTGGCCGTCTCCGCCGACAGACCCTTATCAAGCCCAAACGCTGCGACCAGGTCAGTCTCCTCGTTGGGCGACACGCGGCGCGCTCGGCCTTTAGGTTGTTGGGGCCAACGCACATCCGACATGGGGTTTTGCTTGATCCACTTCCATTCCCGGCGCGCGGTCTCGAATACGGACCGCATCAGGTTCATTTCGCGCGCGACCGTACCAGGCTTAACCTGCTTCAGCCTTCCATCTCTCCAAGCAATGATGTCTGCACTGTCGATTGCCGCGATGCGCCGATCCAGGAGCGGCAGAGATCTTTCCCAGGCCGCGATGCGGACGGACTCCCATCGTTCGCCGGCTCGCTTGGGCGCCTCTTCCTTTACGTAGCGCCGCATGGCTTCGCGCAGCGACTTGTCGGGAAGCTTCCCTCCCCGCAACTCGGCTTCGCGCTCAAGAGCCCACTTCGCAGCCTCCTGTTTCGTGTGCTTTGTAGCGGAGTCGCGAACGCCCGCCACATAAACCTGGACGCGCCACTTGTTCCCTGATCTTTGGATGCTGGCCATGCCCGCATGATATGGGGAATTTCTGGGGAGCAAGGTCGGGCAACTCCGGGCAAATCGTTGTGAGCCCGATCACTCGGTTGGCGCTAAGTTGCTGATTAGGGGGCGATTCGTGGTGAATCGGGGTGGCGGCGTAGACTCCCCAAAACGTGCGATGGTGCCCGGAGCCGGAATCGAACCGGCATGGGGTTGCCCCCGGCGGATTTTAAGTCCGATGCGTCTACCAGTTTCGCCATCCGGGCCTGCAGCGCGCGCAGATTGTAGCGGAATCGGCCGGTCCGGCACCGGCTAACGCAGGTTTTACGCGCGCCGCTGCGCTGCCCGTTACAGTCCGCCAACGCACACGGGAAGGGCGACATGGCGATGCAGTGCATACGAAGGATCGTCTGCGGGCTGTCGATGCTGCTGGCGGCGGGGCCGCTGGCGGCACAGCAGGCGCCGACACCGCGCGATGGCGTGGTGGACATGGCGACCGTGCAGGTGACCGGCGAACAGCCGGGCCCGGGGTTGTGGAAAGTGACCGCGCCGCAGGGGCATGTGGTATGGATCCTCGGCACCGTTTCGCCGTTGCCCGCCGGCGTGGAGTGGCGTCCCGACGAGGTCGAGCGCACGATCGCCGGGGTTGACCACGTGCTGGGCGAGCCGGGCTTCAAGGTCGATCCGCAGGTGGGTCTGCTGAAGGGCCTGACCCTGCTGCCGCTGGCCCGCAGGACCGCACGCGACCCCCAGGGGCGCACGCTGCAGCAGGTGCTGTCGGCGCCGACCTACGCACGCTGGCTGCAGCTCAAGCAGATGTACCTCGGCACTGATCGCAGCGTCGAGAAGGAGCGTCCACTGGTGGCGTCCGGGCGCCTGTACCAGGCCTTCCTGAAGCGCAACGGGCTGCGCGATGGCAAGCAGGTGGACAAGGCGCTGCAGCGGCTCTACAAGGCGCGTGGCCTGCAGCCGGAGGTGCTGAAGGTCACGCTGAAGATCGATGATGCACGCGCCACGCTGAAGGAACTGCAGGTGACCGAGGTCGACGACCGCGCGTGCTTCGAGCGCACGCTGGATACCGTCGAGTTCCAGGCACCGGTGCTGCGCGAACGGGCCAACGCGTGGGCGCTGGGCGATGTGGCCGCGCTGCGGCGTCTGTCCGGCTCGACCATGGCGCAGACCTGCCGCGAAGTGCTGCAGGACTCGGCCTTCGTGCGCCGTCGCGGCTGGAGCGATCTGCCCGAGCAGGTGCGCCAGCGCTGGTTGCAGGGGGTGGACCGCGCGCTGCAGCAGCACGCGGCCACCTTCGCCACTGTGCCGGTCAGTCTGCTGCTGGGCGAAGGCTATCTGCAGGCATTGCAGCAGCGCGGCTACGTGGTTGAAGCACCGCCGGAGTAGCCCTCGTAGGCAGCGCGTCAGGTTCGTGTCATAGTCCCATTCATCCAGCAGGGGGATGGGCCATGTCGTTGCACGCGTTTGCCTACGTCAGTACGGCCACCGAAGGGCTGGACGTGCCTGCGCTGGACGCGTTGCTGGCCGATGCCACCGCCTTCAATCGCATGGCCGGGGTCACCGGCGTGCTGATGTACGACGGCACCCGGTTCCTGCAGTACGCCGAGGGCCCGCGGGATGGCCTGGCCTCGGTGCACGCCCGTATCGTCAATGCGCGCCGGCACAGCTGCCTGACCGAACTGGCCGCAGGGCCGTTGCAGGCGCGATGGTTTCCCCGCTGGACCATGGCCAACCGGATGATCGAACCGGGGGCACTGGCCAGTATGGTGGCGGCGCCCTGGCAGGGCTTCGACAACGATCCGCACCGCCCGGGCAACGGCTTCGCGCTGCTGCTGCGTTCTTGGATGGGCGGGCATGGTGAGCTGGAACCGGCGGCGGTCAGTCTGGGCTAGAGCGCGCGCGGGCGTGACCTGCGACGGCCGGGGCCGTTACTCTTGTACGCATGATTGACCGCCTGCGGATGCCCGGATGAGCCCTTGCCCCTTTTCGATGCCCCTGGGGCTGCGCGCATGAGCGCGGCGATCAGTGCAGCGCTGACGCCGGCGCCCGCCGTGATCGGTCTGGGCTATGTCGGCCTGCCGCTGGCCGTGGCCTTCGGCCAGCAACTTGCGACGCTGGGCTTTGACATCGACCCGACGCGGATCGCCGAGCTTCGTGGCGGCCAGGACCACACCCTGGAGATGGAGCCGGACGAACTGGCTTCTGCCACGCAGTTGCGCTACAGCAGCGACCCGGCTGACCTTGATGCGTGCAATGTCTACATCGTCACCGTGCCCACCCCGATCGACGCCTACGAGCAGCCGGACCTGGAGCCGCTGCGTTCGGCCAGCCGGTTGATTGCCGGCCACCTGCGGCCGGGGGATGTGGTGGTCTACGAATCCACGGTGTATCCGGGCACTACCGAGGAAGTGTGCGTGCCGTTGCTGGAGCAGGGCTCGGGCCTGCGCTTCAACCAGGATTTCTACTGCGGCTACAGTCCGGAACGGGTCAGCCCGGGTGATCGCGCGCGGCGCCTGTCGGACATCCGCAAGATCACCTCCGGCTCCACGCCCGAGGTCGCTGCGGTGATCGATGGACTGTACCGGCGGATCATCCGTGCCGGCACGTTTCCGGCGCCATCGATGCGCGTGGCCGAAGCGGCCAAGGTGGTGGAGAACATCCAGCGCGACGTCAACATTGCGCTGGTGAATGAGCTGGCGCTGATCTTCGACCGGTTGGGCATCGACACCCAGGACGTGCTGGACGCCGCAGGCAGCAAGTGGAACTTCCTGCCGTTCCGGCCGGGTCTGGTCGGTGGCCATTGCATTGGCGTGGACCCGTACTACCTGCTGCACAAATCCGAGAGCGTGGGCTACCACCCCGATCTGATCCACACCGCGCGCCAGGTCAACAATCGCGTGGGCGAGCATGTGGCGGCGCGGGTGCTGGCGATGCTGGACGAGCGCGGGCGCAGCCCGGCGCAGTCGCGCATCCTGGTGCTGGGCGTGACCTTCAAGGAAGAGTGCCCCGATCTGCGCAACAGCCGTGCGCTGGAGCTGGCCCAACGTCTATGCGAAAGCGGTGCGCAGGTCGATGTGAGCGATCCGTGGGTGGGTCCCGCAGCGCTGGCCGATACCGGTGTGCGGTGGCTGCAGCAGCCGCAGGCGGGCGCATACGATGCCGTGGTGCTGGCGGTGGCGCACGCTGCCTTCACCGCGCTGGATGAAGTGCAGATCCGCGCCCTGCTGGCACCGGGCGGGCTGGTGTACGACGTGAAGTCGGCATGGCCGCGCAGCGTGGTGGATGATCGCCTCTAGCGGGCGTACACCTGCCACGGGGTAGACTCGGGGCAGTTGCAACCGAGGAACGCCATGCACCGCTACATTGTCTTCGTGCTCGCCATCCTGATGCTGCCGGTCAGCCTGTGGCTGGCCGCGCTTTGGCCCGCCTGGTACTGGGGTGTGGGCCTGTCCGCGGCGATGGTGGCGCTGGGCTGCTGGGATCTGCTGCAGAAGCGCAGCACCTTGCGCCGCAATTACCCGGTGATGGCCCATTTCCGTTACGGACTGGAATCGATCGGCCCGGAGATCCGCCAGTACTTCGTGCAGAGCGACCTGGAGGACGTGCCGTTCTCGCGCCAGCAGCGCGCGTTGATCTACCAGCGCGCCAAGAACGAGATGGACACCGTGCCGTTCGGTACCTTGCGCAGCACCTATGCAGTGGATTACGAGTGGATCAACCACTCGCTGGCGCCGACCGCCATCGGCAAGCACGACTTCCGTGTGCTGATCGGGCCGACCTGTGCGAAACCCTATTCGGCCAGCGTGTTCAATATTTCGGCGATGAGCTTCGGTTCGCTGTCCGCCAACGCAATCCGCGCGTTGAACGACGGTGCCCGCCGCGGCGGCTTCTATCACGACACCGGCGAAGGCTCGATTTCGCCCTACCACCGCGAGATGGGCGGCGACCTGGTGTGGGAGATTGGCTCGGGCTACTTCGGTTGCCGCGATGAGAAGGGTGGCTTCAGCGAAGAGCGGTTCGTTGCCAACGCCACCCACGATCAGGTGAAGATGATCGAGATCAAGCTGTCCCAGGGGGCCAAACCCGGTCACGGCGGCGTGCTGCCGGCGCCGAAGGTGACCGCCGAGATTTCCGCCACCCGTGGCGTACCGATGGGCGTGGACTGCGTGTCGCCGTCGCGCCATTCGGCGTTCTCCACGCCGGTGGAGCTGCTGAAGTTCGTTGCGCGCCTGCGCGAACTCTCCGGCGGCAAGCCGGTGGGCTTCAAGCTGGCCATCGGCCATCCGTGGGAGTGGTTCGGCATTGCCAAGGCCATGCACGAGACCGGCCTGCTTCCCGATTTCATCGTGGTGGATGGCGCCGAGGGTGGTACCGGTGCGGCACCGGCCGAGTTCGTCGACCACGTGGGCGTGCCCATGCACGAGGCCCTGCTGCTGGTGCACAACACCCTGGTCGGCCTGGACCTGCGCGAGCGCATCCGTATCGGTGCGGCCGGCAAGATCACCAGTGCGTTCGATATCGCACGCACCATCGCGCTGGGCGCGGACTGGTGCAATGCCGGTCGTGGTTTCATGTTCGCACTGGGCTGCATCCAGTCGTTGAGCTGCCATACCGACAAGTGCCCGACCGGCATCGCCACCCAGGACCCGGCGCGCTGGAAACACCTGGATGCACCGGACAAGGCCACGCGCGTCTACAGCTACCACGAGCACACCCTGCATGCCTTGAAGGAGCTGCTGTGCGCGGCGGGCCTGAATGATCCGGCCGAACTGGGGCCGGAGCACATCCTGCGTCGTGTTTCGCCCGTCGAGATCCGCTCGCTGGCGTCGCTGTACCGCTACCTGGAACCGGGCGAGCTGCTGCACAAGGTGCCCGACCATGCAGTGTTCCATGCGTTCTGGGCCGATGCGCGCAGCGATTCGTTCCAGCCGCCGCCGAAGATCCAGGCGCTGCGCGCCAGCAAGTCGCGCTAATGTCCCTGTAGCGTCGAGCCATGCTCGACTGCTTTTCTGGAACGAAGAACAGTCGAGCATGGCTCGACTCTACAAGGAGACGTCATGCAGTTCAGGATCGGCACCATCGATGATGTCGCCACGCTGTGGGCGCTGCGCACGCGTTGTGTGCGCGAAACCTGCAACAGCCATTATCCGCCCGAGGTGATCACACCGTGGTCGGCCTCGCCGCCACCGTCGCAGTACGCGCGGCTGCTGGCGCAGGGTGGTTGCGTGGTGGCCGAGGATGCGCAGGGCGCACTGCTGGGGTTTGGCGTGTTCGACAGCGACGCCAACGAAGTCGACGCGTTGTTCGTCGATCCCGACCGCGGCGGGCAGGGTATCGGCCAGGCGCTGATGCAGCGGTTGCTGGCGATGGCCGATCCCATCCGTGAGGTGGTGCTGTCGGCATCGTTGAATGCCGTAGCGTTCTACCAGCGGCAGGGCTTCGTGGCCGACCGGGAGGAGCTGTACCCGCACCCCAGCGGCGTAGCCCTGGCCTCGGTGCGCATGCGCCGCCCCCTGTAGAGTCGAGCTTGCTCGACTGCTTTTCCGCTCTTGTAGAGTCGAGCCATGCTCGACTGTTTTTCCATCAGTCGAGCAAGCTCGACTCTACGAAAACGTGGTCAGCGCGTTGCCAGCCATGCCACCACGCCTTCAGCGGCGCGCAGCCCGCTGGCATAGCAGGCGGTCAGCAGGTAGCCGCCGGTCGGCGCTTCCCAGTCCAGCATCTCGCCGGCGCAGAACACACCGGGCAGGGCACTGAGCATCAGCTGATTGTCCATGGCCTGCAGCCGCACACCGCCGGCGGTGCTGATCACCTCGGCCATCGGCCGCGGTCGCAGCAGCCGCAGGGGCAGGCGCTTGAGCGTTGCTGCCACGGCCGGCAGATCGTTGCCTGCGTCCTTGCCCAGGTGCTCGAACACCAGCGCGGCCTTCACCGCATCCAGACCGGCCTGGCGGCGCAGGTGCTCGCCGAAGCTGCGGCCCTTGCGCGGACGTGACAGGTCGGCCAGCAGGCGTGCCTCGTCGCGGCCGGGTACCAGATCCAGCCACAGCACGGCGTGGCCATCGCGGTTGAGGGTCTCGCGCAGATCGGCGGACAGCGCGTAGACCAGGCTGCCTTCGATGCCATAGCTGCTGGCAACGCATTCCCCCTGCAGCGACTGCGGCTGGCCCTGAAGATCGATCCAGTGCGCCACGACCGGCTTCAGCGGAGCGCCGGCATGGCGCTGGGCGAAGTGCGCGCTCCAGTCCACGTCGAACCCGCAGTTGGCCGACTGCAACGGTGCGATCTCCACGCCGCGCGCCTGCAGCGGCGCCACCCACGCGCCATCGCTGCCCAACTGCGGCCAACTGCCGCCGCCCAGGGCCAGTACCGTGGCATCGGCGCGTACCTGCACATCACCGTGCTCGCTGGCAAAACGCAGGGCGCCGTCGTCGGTCCAGCCCGTCCAGCGGTGATTGACGTGCAGGCGCACGCCCTGTTCCTTCAGACGGCGCACCCAACCGCGCAGCAGCGGGGCCGCTTTGCGGTCCACCGGGAACACCCGGCCGGAACTGCCGACGTAGGTGTCCACGCCAAACCCTGCGGCCCAGTCGCGCAGCGCCTGGGCATCGAAGCCGTCCAGCCATTGCCCGACTGCGGCGCTGTGTTCGCGGTAGCGGCTGTCGAACAGTGGCCGCGGGTCGGAATGGGTCAGGTTCAGCCCGCCCTTGCCGGCAATCAGGAACTTCCGGCCGGGCGAGCCCTTGGCCTCGTACAGATCGACCTCCAGACCGGCGGCGCGCAGGCGCTCGGCGGCGAACAGGCCAGCCGGGCCGCCGCCGACCACGGCGACGCGGCGCGGCGGTTGCAGATCAGGGTTGGACATCGAGCAGCTCGACGTCGAATACCAGCGAGGAGCCGGCCGGGATCGGGCCGACGCCGCGGTCGCCATAGCCATACTCCGGCGGGATCATCAGGGTGCGCTTGCCACCCACCTTCATGCCGGCCACGCCTTCGTCCCAGCCACGGATGACCTGGCCGGCGCCCAGCGCGAAGACGAAGGGCTGGCCGCGGCCGACCGAGCTGTCGAAGGTCTTGCCATGCTTGTTTTCGGTGCGCTTGTCGTAGATCCAACCGGTGTAGTGCACGGTCACTTTCTGCCCGGGCACGGCTTCGGCGCCGGTCCCGACCTGGGTGTCGATGCGTTCGAAGGTGGTCAGGGTGCCGCCCGGGGGCGGGCCGGCGGGTTCGGACGAACAACCAGCGGCAACGAGGGACAGCAACAGGGGAAGCAGCAGGCGGCGCATCGGGCGTCTCCGTAGGGTGTTCGCGGGCGGCAAGGGTAGCGCATCGGCGCCGGGTATCATGGTGGCATGGCCAAACTCCTGCTCAACCTGCGCAATGTCGGCGACGACGAATACGCCGATGTGTGCACCCTGCTGGACCAGCACGGCATCGCCTGGTACCGCACCGAACCCAGTCCCTGGGGCATTTCCAATGGCGGCCTGTGGCTGCGCGATGACGCGGACCAGCCGCAGGCCAAGGCCTTGATGGCCGATTACCAGGCCGAGCGCGCGCCGCGCATCCGTGCCGAGCGCGAGCAGGCGCTGCGCGATGGCACGGCCGAAACGTTCGGCAGCCTGCTGCGGCGGCGGCCGCTGTTCGTGGTGCTGGTGCTGCTGGGGATGGCGGGTGCGGCGGCGCTGGTGCTGCTGCCGTTCATGCTGTTGCGGGGGTAGGGGTTGTTGCGGCCGGGTTGCACCCGGCACCCGCCGAAGCAACGTCAACGTCAACGTCAAAAGCGGGTTTTCCGTGAACGGGCAGGGCCGTGGGGGCAGGCGGGGGATGGCAAGAGCTGCTCCTGCGTGCCTCGTAGAGCGCCTTGCTCGTGTGCGCTGTCCTGCGCACACGGCAAGACCGGGGTTGGGCGTCCTGCCCAACCCGCCCGGCGCATGCCCCGGGCCCATGGCGCTCTGCGCCCCCGCCTGCCCCCACCGCCCTGCCTCTGACAGTTCCCCGCGGCTGTTGGTAGGTGTCGACCTTGGTCGACACAGGGAACCGCACGGGCTCGGATCCCTCTGCTGCGCAGAGGGCTCTGACCCCGATGTCTGAAGGCGGTAAAATGGCGGAATGATCGCCAATACCGCCGCCTACCATTTCACCGTCATCGACGCCCCCCAGGCCCTGTGCGACCAGCTGCTGGCGCGTGCCGAGGCCGTGGGCCTGCGCGGCACGATCCTGGTGGCGGGCGAGGGGCTGAACCTGTTCCTGGCCGGAGCGCCGCAGGCGGTGCAGGGGTTCTATGCGGAACTGCACGCCGATGCGCGCTTTGCCGACATGCGGGTCAAGACCAGCTTCAGCGAACACCAGCCCTTCGCGCGGCTGAAGGCCAAGGTGAAGGACGAGATCATCAGCTTCCGCCGCGACGATGGCCAACCGCTGGACTATCCGCGTGCGCCCGCCGTCGATCCGGCCACCGTGCAGCGCTGGCTGCGGCAGGGCCACGACGATGCCGGCAAGCCGGTGGTCATGCTCGATACGCGCAACCTGCAGGAAGTGGCCCATGGCACCTTCAAGGATGCGCTGGTGCTGCCCATCGAGAAGTTCACCGATCTGCCTGCAGCGCTGGCGCCGCACCGGCAGGCGCTGCAGGACAGCACCGTGGTCAGCTTCTGCACCGGCGGCATCCGCTGCGAAAAGGCGGCGCTGTGGATGGTCAACGATGGCATGGACAATGTCCTGCAGCTCGATGGCGGCATTCTTGGCTACTTCGAGCAGGTTGGCGGCGAAGGCTACGAGGGCCGCTGTTTCGTGTTCGATGAGCGCGTGGCGCTGGATGCCGAGCTGAAGCCGCTGGTCGACCAGCCGCTGCCCAAGCCCCGTCCCAGCGCGTTCTGAGCGTCTGGCGGGGGCTGGATCCGTCCTGCGGGAATCAGCATTCCGCCACCGACACTGGCCGTGGCGCCGTATCGACCCCATCCATGGGGAATCCTGTGACGGAAAACCGCCTGATGATCCCGTTGTCGATCCTCGACCTGGCCCCGGTCTGCGAGGGCAGTGATACCACCGCCGCCTTCTCCAACATGCTGGAACTGGCCCAGCACGCCGACGCGCTGGGCTACCGCCGCTACTGGCTGGCCGAACACCACAACATGCCCGGCATCGCCAGTGCCGCCACGGCGGTGCTGATCGGCCATGTGGCCGGGGGCACGCGGCGCATCCGCGTCGGCGCTGGCGGCATCATGCTGCCCAACCACGCGCCGCTGCAGGTGGCCGAGCAGTTCGGCACGCTGGCGTCGCTGTACCCGGACCGCATCGACCTGGGCCTGGGCCGCGCGCCGGGCACCGACCAGCCCACGGCGCGTGCACTGCGCCGCTATTTCGACAGTGCCGACCAGTTCCCGCAGGACGTGCGCGAAGTGCTGCATTACTTCGAACCGGTGCAGGCCGGGCAGGCGGTGCAGGCAGTGCCCGGCGGCGGTCTGAGGGTGCCGACCTGGATCCTCGGTTCCAGCCTGTTCGGTGCGCGCCTGGCCGCCTCCATGGGGCTGCCGTACGCGTTTGCCTCGCACTTCGCGCCCGATGCGATGGATGAAGCACTGGCCGTCTACCGCCGTGAGTTCCGGCCCTCGGCCACGCTGAAGCAGCCGCATGCCATGCTGGCGCTGAACGTCGTGGCCAGCGACAGCGAAGCCGAATCGCGCCGGTTGTTCACCAGCCAGCAGCAGAGCTTCGTCAACCTGCGCCGTGGCCGCCCCGGTCGCATCCCTGCGCCGATCGATGACATCGAGTCGTTCTGGGAGCCGCACGAAAAGCTGGGCGTGGAACGCGCGCTGGCCTGCACCGTGCTGGGCGATGCGCAGCAGGTGGGCGAGGGCATCGCCGCCTTCGTCGACCGCCACGCGCCGGACGAGCTGCTGTTGACCGCCAACCTGTATGACCACCGCGCGCGCCTGCGTTCGTTCGAACTGGCCATGCAGGCCTGGCACGCCCGCCACGCCGGCTGAACGTTTGCGTCACGGCGCATTGCAGGGCGACGCGCTCTGATGGGGGCTCCTGATTCCGGAGCCCCTTCCATGACCGATACCCGTGCCGAGCACATCGCCCAGTTGTCCGAACTGATCAAGGACGTGGAGGTGGCCATGTTCACCACCACCGGCGTGGACGGTCGGCTGTACAGCCGGCCACTGGGCACCCAGCAGGTCGATTTCGACGGCGACCTGTGGTTCGCCACCGCCGCCGACAGTCCCAAGGTGGCCGAGATCGCCTTGAACCCGCGGGTCAACGTGGCCTATGCCTCGACGTCGAAGAACACCTATGTGTCGGTGTCCGGGCGGGCGCGCATCGTGGACGATCGTGAAAAGATCGAGGCGCTGTGGTCGCCGGCGATGAAGCTGTTCTTTCCCGGTGGCAAGGACGACCCGAACCTGCGCCTGATCCAGGTGCGTGCAGAAACCGCCGAGTACTGGGAGGGCCCGGGCACGCTGCTGGGCAAGGCGTTGAGCTTCGTGTTGTCGGCAGTGCAGGATGATCCCTCGCAGTTGGGCGATAACGGGTTCATTGATCTGCGGTGAGGCACCCCGCCGGGCCGTTCCATCCACGCATGGCCCGGCGCCACGGGTCCGGGTAGATCCGCCATGCGTGGATGCGGCGCCTCCGGCGCTCAGAACCAGCGCTGGAACAGGTCGGCGGTGTAACCGACCAGCTGGCCGGAACTGAAACCGAAGAAGGCCACCGCCACCACGCCGCCGATCCAGTTGAACAGCATCAGCGCGCCATCGCGTTCCAGCAACGCCAGCGAGAACAGCAGCAGCTGGAACCCGAACAGGTAGTTGGTGAACGGAATCGGCAGCGACAGCAGCAGGCCCAGCAGCACCAGCAGCAGGCCGGTGAAGGCGTGCGCGGGCGCCGGCGCCAGGCACTGCGGCATGCGCGGCTTCAGCATGCGGTCCAGTCGCCGCAGCGGGCGGTCGATGCGGTCCAGGAAGCGGTGCATGGTGCCCCGGCGGGGCCCGCGGCGGGCGATGAAGCCCGGCAGCCAGGGCTTGCGCATGCAGAACAGCATCTGCAGCCCGATCAGGATGACCAGCGGCCCGCTGACCGCGCCGCCCAGCCCCGGAATGGGGATGAAGGCCGGCAGGATGGCCACGAACAGGAACACGCCGAACGCGCTCTGCTGCAGGTCCTGCAGGATCTGGCCCAGCTTCATGTGCTGGGCCGGATCACCGAATTCGAACATCGCCAGCAGGGTGCGGATGCCCTCGTTGCGATAGCTCGGGCGCTCGTCGCGCGCGCCGTGGCCTGGATCAGGCGGTGAGCTCATCGGCCTGCTCGTCCGACAGGGTGCGCAGCAGCAGCTTGTCCACGCGGGCGCCGTCCAGGTCGACGACTTCAAAGCGCCAGCCAGCCCAATCGAAGTACTCGCCCGCATGCGGGATGCGGCCGAAGTAGTGGATGCACATGCCGGCCAGCGTGTAGTAATCGCCTTCCTCGGCATCGGGCAGCTCGTTGCTGCCGATCAGTTCGCGCAGGTCTTCGATCGGCAACGAGCCATCCACCAGCAGCGAGCCGTCTTCGCGGGTCACCACCAGCGCATCCTCGTCGGCGTTCTCCACCGCCTGCAGGCGGCCCACCACCGCACCCATCAGGTCGCTGATGGTCACCAGGCCCTGGATCTCACCGTACTCATCCACCACCAGCGCCATCGACTGCTGTTCCTCGCGGAAGATTTCCAGCAGTTTCATCGCATGGGTCGATTCGGACACATACAGCGCCTCGCGCAGGGTCTGGAACAACGCGTTGTCGCCGCGTGCCATGCGGGTGGCCAGCGATTTCAGTTCCAGCACGCCGACCACGTCCTGGTCGTTGTCGCGGAACACCGGATAGCGCGAGAACTCGTGCTCGGCCATGATTTCCAGGTTGCGCTCCAGCCCGGCCTGGGTGTCCAGCCAGGCAATGCGGTTGCGCGGGGTCATCAGGCTGTCGGCGGTACGGTCGCCCAGGCGCATGACGCGGTTCATC
>PJTS01000625.1_pt1 | contig 19502 bp, 17 predicted proteins | sample 1512251 | NCBI WGS metagenome assembly PJTS01 (sample SAMN08177686, study PRJNA422409) | Soil metagenome, whole genome shotgun sequencing project. | isolation source: Soil (2) enriched on wood chips: alkali lignin treatment | place: USA: Madison | collected 2015-01-15 | reverse complement strand
CAACCACAGCTACACCAAGGTGAGCAGCCGTGCGGGCACGGGCAGCGGCCTGACCTACAACCGCGAGCACACCTGGCCGAACTCGCTGGGCTTTGCCAGCACCACCGGCGACAAGGGCCTGCCCTACGCGCCGTACACCGACACCCACATGCTGTACCTGACCGATGCACAGTGGAATGCCGACCGCGGCAACAAGCCGTTCGGCAAGTGCGATGCCAACTGCGGCGAGCGCGCCACCGAGGCCAACAACGGCCAGGGCGGCGGCAGCGGCGGCTACCCGGGCAATTCCAACTGGGTGCGCACCCCCGACGGCAACACCGGCACCTTCGAGGTGTGGGGCCAGCGCAAGGGCGACATGGCGCGCGCAGTGATGTACATGGCGATCCGCTATGAGGGCGGCAAGGATGCGGCCACCGGCCAGTCCGAACCGGACCTGGAGCTGACCGACGACCGCAGCAAGATCGTCAAGACCAGCAGCTCGCCAGCCTACATGGGCCTGCTGTCCACCCTGATCGACTGGCACCTGTCCGATCCGCCGAGCGACGCCGAGCGCGCCCGAAATGACGTGATCTACTCGTTCCAGGGCAATCGCAACCCGTTCATCGACCACCCGGAATGGGCCACCCCGGCGCTGTTCACCTCGGCCAAGCCGGCCACCTGCCAGCTGGCGAACTAAGCAAACTTAAAGAAAGTTGCAATTCCCCTGTCCGGCCCTGACCCGGCCGGACAGGGGCCCTATACTCGGCGGTCATGTCGATCGCCGATCCCGTCCTGCTGCTGTTCACCACCTGTCCCGACGTGGACAGTGCCGACCGCATCGCCCACGCACTGGTGGGCGAACAGCTGGCTGCCTGCGTGACCCGCCTGGACGGCGCGCGCTCGACCTACCGCTGGCAAGGCCAGGTCACCACCGATGCCGAACTGCAGCTGCTGGTGAAGACCACGGCCAGCCGGGTCGATGCGGCCATTGCCCGGATCGTCGCCCTGCATCCGTATGAACTCCCCGAATGCATTGCGGTCGAAAGCCGGGCCGGCCTGCCGGCGTATCTGGACTGGATCCGGGCGCAGACCCGGGAGGACACCGTTTGAAGACTCTGTTTGCGCGTGGCGCCGCCCTGTGCGCCCTGTTGTGGCTTTCCCTGCCGGCCTTCGCCCTGGACGAGAAGGACCTGCTGCCGGTGGACCAGGCGTTCGCGCTGACCGCCAGTGCGCCCGAACGTGGCCAGATCCAACTGCAGTTCAAGATCGCCCCCGGCTATTACCTGTATCGCCACCGGACCAGCGTGAAGGCCGACACTGCCTTCAATGCCAGCGCGCTGCAGATGCCGGCCGGTGACAAGCACCACGACGATTTCTTTGGTGAGGTGGAAACCTACCGCCAGCGCCTGGTGGCCACCCTGCCCGGCGCCCCCACCGATGGCGCAGGCACGATCAGCCTGGAAGTGCGCTACCAGGGCTGCGCCGACGCCGGCGTGTGCTACCCACCGCAGAAGCGCGTGGTGCAGGTCACCCTGCCCGGCGGCGACAGTGCGGCCGCGCCCGCCGTGCGCAACGGCAACACCCCGGCGTTCAACAACCCGCTGGCCGGGGCCGGCACGGCACGTGGGCTGACGTTGCCCGGCGCCAGCAATGCCCAGGCCCTGCCGCTGCCGTCGGAACAGGCCTTCGCCTTCGACGCCATCGCCAGCGACGGCAATACCCTGCTGCTGCGCTTCAGCCCGGCGCCGGGCTACTACCTGTACCGCGACCGCACCTCGCTGAAGCTGGAGGGCAGCAGCGGCGTACTGGCCGACACCCCGCGTTGGCCGAAGGCGCAGTCGCACCGCGATGAGCACTTCGGCGATGTCTCGGTGTACTTCAACCAGGTGGAAGTGCCGCTGCCGCTGCGCCGCAGCCGTGCCGACGCGGTGGACGGCACCCTGGTGGTCACCTTCCAGGGCTGCCAGACCGACGGCATCTGCTACCCGCCGATGACCCGCCGGGTGAAGCTGGCCATTCCCGCTGGCAAGGTCAACGCCAGTGCGTCGGCCACCGCCGCGCGCAGCGAAGTGATCCAGCCGCTGCCGGGCTCGGCGGCCGATGCATCGCGGGAAGCCAGTGATGGCGCGCCGCGCCGCCTGCTGCCCACCGTGCCGAACGATCCGCAGGCCGGCGCCGCAGACACCGCAACCGCCTTCGCCGCCGATGCGCGCCCGGACAACGCACTGCGTACCAAGCCGCCGGGCACCGTGCCGAAGACCGACAGTTCGCTGCTGTGGGTGCTGCTGCTGGCCCTGGGCGGCGGCCTGGTATTGAACCTGATGCCATGCGTGCTGCCGATCCTGTCGCTGAAGGTGCTGAGCCTGGCGCAGAGCGGTGAAAGTGCCGAACGCGCCCGCAGCCACGCGCTGTGGTACACGCTGGGCGTGCTGGTTGCCTTCGCGTTCATTGGCGCTTCGATGGTCGGCCTGCGCATGCTGGGCAACGCCGTGGGCATTGGCTTCCAGCTGCAGCACCCGGCGGTGGTGGCGGTGCTGGCCTACGTGATGTTTGCCGTGGGCCTCAGCCTGTCCGGTGTGTTCACCATGGGCGGCGGCGTGGGCAACTTCGGCCAGTCACTGGCCAGCCGCAGCGGGCCTGCCGGTGACTTCTTCACCGGCGTGCTCGCCTGCGTGGTCGGCAGCGCCTGCGTGGGACCGTTCTTCGGCCCGGCGGTGGCCTACGCGTTCGTGGCCCCGCCGGTGTCGGCCATGCTGGTGTTCCTGTTCCTGGGCCTGGGCCTGGCCCTGCCGTTCCTGCTGATCGGCTTCGTGCCGGCGCTGGCGCGGCGACTGCCCAAGCCCGGTCCGTGGATGGAAACGCTGAAGCACGTGCTGGCCTTCCCCATGTACGCCGCCGCGCTGTGGCTGCTGTGGGTGCTGGGCAAGCAGCGCGGCGTGGATGGCATGGCACTGGCACTGGGCGGCCTGCTGGTCCTGACGGGCGGCCTGTGGCTGTTCGAAACCAGCCGCTGGCGCAGCAAGCGCGGCGGCATCCTGCTGGGCGTGCTGCTGGTGCTGACCGCGCTGGTGCCGGTCTGGGGCGTGACCCAACTTGCGCTGCCGGCGCGCGCCGCGCAGGCCAGTACCGACAACGTGGTGGAGTACTCGCCGCAGCTGCTGGACCGCCTGCGCGCCGACAACCGCGTGGTGTTCGTGAACATGACCGCCGACTGGTGCGTGAGCTGCAAGGCCAACGAACGTGCGGTGCTGTCGCGTCCGGAATTCAAGGACCTGCTCCGCCGTACCAATGCGGTGTACATGCGCGGTGACTACACCAACGTCGATCCGCAGATCACTGACTTCCTGGAAGAGCACAAGGCCGTGGGCGTGCCGCTGTACGTGGTGTACGGCCCCGGCGCGCCGCCCAGCGTGCTGCCCACGCTGCTGACCCAGGCGGTGGTGGAAGAAGCCCTGCTGCGCACTGCCCGATGAAGTGGCAGCGGCCCGCACTGCTGTGGACAGCGGTGCTGGCCGCCGGCCTGGGCCTGTGGGCCGGGCACCGGCTGACGCCGGCACCGGTGGCGCCACGCGCGCCTTCCGATGCTGCTTCGGCAAGCGCGCCCACGTTGCGGCCCGGGGATGCACTGCCCGCCCTGGTCCTGCCCGATGCGTCGGGCCAGCCGCTGGAGATCCGCCAGCGCTTCGCCGGGCGCCCCCTGCTGGTGAATGTCTGGGCCAGCTGGTGTGGCCCCTGCGTGCAAGAGATGCCCGAACTGCAGCGCTTCGCCCAGGCACAAGGGGATGCCGGCGTACAGGTGCTGGGGCTGGCGCTGGATACTCCCGAGGGCGTGGCCGAGTTCCTGCAACGGGTTCCGGTGCACTACCCCATCGTGCTGGACACCCCGGGCCCGCGCGATGCCAGCGTGCAGTTGGGCAATGCACAGGGCCTGTTGCCGTACAGCGTGCTGTTCGATGCGCAGGGGCGGATGGTGAAGGCAAAGCTCGGGCCGTTCGAGCACGGTGAGATTGCAGGCTGGGTGGAGTGAGTGTTTTTGCAGGGCTTGCAGCCCTGCACCTGCTCAATGCAACGGCAAAAGCAACTCTGATTTTCTGCTGGTTGGGCGGGCGGTGTGGGTGGGTTCCGACCGTTGGTCGGCACATCTGTCAGATATCGACATTCCGAATTGGGGTCAGAGCCCGTTGCGCAGCAACGGGATCTGACCCCGTGCCGTTCCGACAGAACGCGGAAAACTGTCGAAGGCGGGGTGAATCCGGTCGAGGGGGCGTGAGCCGCATGGATGCGGCGACCGAGCTTACATGGACGTACTTGCAGCGTCCCCCTCGACCGGACCCACCCCGCCAACCCACGGATAGCCCGCTTTGGCTTTTGACTTTGACGTTGCTTTGGCGGGTGCAGGGCGCAGCCCTGCCGGAACCCTCTCCTTGACCCGGGCCGGTCACGACCGGGAGAATTCCGAGATTAATTCTCATTTACTGTTGCGCAGGGATGCCGCGGCAGACCCACGGCCTCTCTCCCGATGTTCAAGAACGTCCTGTTCCAGCTGCACTGGTTCCTCGGCATCACCGCCGGCACCATCCTGGCCATCACGGGCCTGAGCGGCGCTGCGCTTTCGTTCGAGGACGAACTGCTGCGTGCGGCCAACCCGGGACTGGCCGGCATTGCCGAACACCACGCCAACGGCCAGCCGCCATTGAACCTGGACGAGCTGGTGCCGATGCTGCAGGCCGGCAGCGACCGCCCCTTGCAGCGCCTGCGCGTGGATGCCACCGGCCAGCGCCCGTCGGTGGCGCGCTTCGAAGGCGGCAAAGAACACTGGGTCTACTTCGACCCGTACAGCGGCGAGCGCTTCAGCACGCTGCGCGGCCAGGCCTTCTTCGATTTCGTGGAAGACCTGCACCGGCATCTGGCGGCGGGCGAGCGCGGCAAGCTGCTGACCGGCAGCTGCGCGATCATCCTGCTGTTCTTCGTGCTGTCCGGCCTCTACCTGCGCTGGCCCCGGAAATGGTGGCATCCGCGCACCTGGCTGGCGGTGGAATGGAAACGCAGCGGTCGCAGCTTTCTGTGGAGCCTGCATTCGGTGGTCGGCACTTGGGTGCTGCTGGTCTATCTGGTCATCGTGTTGACCGGCCTGTGGTGGTCGTTCGACTGGTACCGCGACGGCGTGACCCGCCTGCTGGGCGATGGCCGCAGCGCTCCACGTGCCCAGGTGCAAGCCGCCCCGCTGGACCTGGCACGGGTGCAGGAGAGCCTGTACGCACTTCCGGGCGTGCGCACCGGTTACATCGACCTGCGGCTGCCCGGCAAACCTGGCCAGCCGATCACCGCGCGGGTGATGGCCGGTGATCCGGCGCTGCGCGGCGGCGGCCATGACCGCGCGCAGGACAGCCTGCAGCTCGACCCGGGCAGCGGCGCCGTGCTGGAATACCGCCCCTACGCGCAGCTGGATGCCGGCGGCCAAGTGATGACCAGCATGTTCGCGCTGCACTCGGGCAGCTTCTTCGGCCTGCCCGGTCGCGTGATCGTCATGCTGTCCAGCCTGTGCATGACCCTGTTCTTCATCACCGGTTGGATGCTGTACCTGGACCGCCGCCGCAGCCAACGCGCCGCGCGCGAGTTGCGCCAGTCGCTGCCGGACGGCAGCGTCTGCGCCGCCCACGAAGGCACGCCGTGGCGGGTGATACATGCCAGCCAGAGCGGCCTGGCCGAGCAATTGGCCTGGCGTGCAGCGGCGCAGCTGCAGGCCGCCGGGCACCCCGTGCAGGTACTGCCGTTGTCGCGGGTCAGCCTGCAACAGCTGCAGGAAACGCCACAGGTGCTGTTCGTGCTCAGCACATTCGGCGATGGCGAGCCACCGGACAGCGCGCGCCGCGCGGCCCGACAGCTGCTCGCGCAGTCGGCTGATCTTTCCGGCCTGCGCTATGGGCTGCTGGCACTGGGTGACCGCCAGTACCCCCATTTCTGCGCCTTCGGTGTGCAGGTGGACGAATGGCTGGCACGCAACGGCGCGCAGCCGCTGTTCGCCCGCATCGAGGTGGACGCCGCCGCCGTGTCCGCCCTGCGTGAGTGGCAGCTGCAACTGAGCGCACTGACCGGCATACAGACCGATGACAGCGTGCTGCCTGCGGCCACGACGATGCACGACTGGCCATTGCGGGGGCGCACGCTGCTCAATCCGGGCAGCATGGGCGGACAGATCTGGAAGATCCGGCTGGCGCCCCCTGCGCGCGTGCAGTGGAAAGGCGGCGACATCCTGCATGTCGCCCCCCGCAACACCGCCGCGCAGGTGCGCGCGGTGCTGCAGGCGCACGGCGCTGACCCGCAGAGCCGTAGCCTGTTGCAGCTGGCCAGCGAGCGGGTGCTGCCCGATGGCGTGCCCGCCGTGCCAGTTCAGGATGCCTGCCAGTGGCTGTCGGCGCTGCCGCTGCTGCCCAGCCGCGAGTACTCGATCGCCTCCTGTGCTGCCGACGGCGTGGTGGAACTGGTGGTACGCCTGACCCACGACAGTACCGGGCGCCCAGGCTTGGGCTCAGGCTGGCTGTGCCTGCATGCACCGCTGGGCGAAAACATCAGTGCGCGCGTGCACCACAACCCCGGTTTCCAGCGCGTGGCCGCCTCGCCAATGGTGCTGATCGGCAACGGCACCGGCATTGCCGGCCTGCGCAGCCTGCTGCGCGAAGCCGCTGCAGACAGCGAGCACGGGCACTGGCTGCTGTTCGGCGAGCGCCAGCGCGCGCACGATCTGCTGTTCGCCCAAGAGATTGATCACTGGCAGAGCGAAGGCCATCTGGCGCGGGTGGACCTGGCGTTCTCGCGCGATGCAGACGGCGGCGGCTACGTGCAGCACCGTCTGCAGGCCGCGACCCCCGAACTGCTGGAATGGCTGGCACGCGGTGCGGTGATCCACGTCTGCGGTTCGCTGCAGGGCATGGCCGAAGGCGTGGACCAGGTGCTGCGCGCCGCGCTGGGCGACGAAGCCGTGGAAACCCTGCTGGAGAACGGGCGCTACCGACGCGACGTGTACTGAAGCAGGCGGCGGGGTGCTTGACCTCAACCCCCGTTGCGGTCGCACAGTAAGGGCCCCTGCCCGCCCGGTGCCGTGATGACTCCGCTCGATATCGACCGCTATCTGCAGCGCCTGCAGCTGGACGCGCCGCCGCCCGCCACGGTGGCCGGCCTGACCCTGCTGCAGCAGCGCCACAACGCCCTGTTGCCGTTCGAGACCCTGACCTGTCTGCTGCGCGATGCAGTGCCGATCGACCTGGACAGCGTGCAGCGCAAGCTGCTGCATGCCCAACGCGGCGGTTACTGCTTCGAACTCAACGGCGCCTTGCTGGCGCTGCTGCAGGCACTGGGTTTCGACGCACACCCGCTGAGCGCACGCGTGCTGCTGTCGGCCGGCGAAGGGGAACTGACCCCGCGTACCCATTTGTTGATCCGGGTACGGCTGGAAGGCGAGGACTGGCTGGTGGATGCGGGGTTCGGCAGCCTGACCCCGACGGTGCCGCTGCGCCTGCACACAACCGCGGCACAGGACACGCCGCACGAGCGCTACCGGCTGCAGCCGCTGGACGATGGCGATTTCCTGCTGGCGACCAGCAGCGGCGATGACTGGCGGTCGCTGTATCGCTTCGACCTGGTCTCACCGGCGCCGGCCGACAACGAAGTGGGCAACTGGTATGTGTGCACGCACCCGAGCTCCAGTTTCCCGGGCGAGCTGCGTGCTTCGCTGGCCGGCCCGGACTGGCGCCGCACCCTCGGCAGCGGCCACTGCACCGAGTACCGCGCCGGCCAAGCGCCAGACAAGCGAGCCCTGCGCGATGTGGCTGATGTCCGGCAGGTACTGCAGGATCGTTTCGGCGTGCGGCTTCCCGACGATGCGCGGCTGGACCCGGCCATTGCAGGGTGGTTGCAGCGGTGGCAGTCCCCGCGCCCATGACCGGGCGTCAGGCCATCGGGGCCTGCACGGCAATACGGTTGCCTTCGCTGTCGACGATCTCCGCCACGTGCCAGCCACCGGCCTCGGCAGGGCCAAACCGCAGCGTGGCGCCCGCCTGCAGCGCACGGGCCAGGCTGGCGTCCAGATCATCGACGCCGATGTAGATGCGCACCCCCTGCTCGGAGGGCCGATAGTCCGCGCCCTGTACCAGAGCCATGCTGGCGCCGACGGCGTCATCGTCGAACGGCAGGTAGGCCATCGTGCAGTCATGCACCTGCACCGGCGCGTGGATCACCACCTGCAACCAGCGCTGATAGAACGCGGTGGCTCGGGCCAGGTCGGCCACCGGAATCTCGACATGCATGACGGGGTTCATCGCAGCACCACTTCGCTTCAGATGATGCGCAGGGTAATCGCCTTCCACTGTCCGCGGGTGTCATCAGACGGGTACGCCCTGCGCACGCTGTCGCTGGCATGCTGAGGTTCCTTAGCATTCCGGAGTGCCCCATGCCACTGTCCGACTACCGCGTTGCACTTGCACCGTTCGGCTACCTGCGGGTTGCCATCAACCTGGGCAACCCGGTGCTGGCGCAGGGCGACGCATCGGCGCCGCGCGGCCCTTCAGTGGAGCTGGCTACGGCGCTGGCGCAGCGGCTGGGGGTCAAGGCCCGTTTCACCTGCCATGACGCCGCCGCAGCGGTGGTTGCCGCCGCCGCTGATGAGTGGGACCTGGCTTTCCTGGCCGTCGATCCCGCACGCGCCGATCGCGTTGCCTTCAGCGCACCGTATGTGGAAATCGAGGGTACCTACGTGGTGCGTGATGACAGCCCGGCGCAGCAGGTGGCCGATCTCGATCGCCCGGGCGTGCGCATCGCGGTGGGGCGAGGTGCGGCCTACGACCTGTTCCTCAGCCGTGCCCTGCAGCACGCACGCATCGAGCGCGCGGATACGTCAGCAGCGGCCATCGCCTTGTTCGACCAGCAGCGCCTGGACGCGGCCGCAGGTGTGCGCCAGCCGTTGCAGGCGTGGGCGGCGCAGCATCCCGGCCACCGCGTGCTGGCTGACCGTTTCACCGCTATCGCCCAGGCGGTGGCCGCACCTGCCGCGCGCCCGGCCGCCGCGCTGCAGGCGTTGTTTGCGGAAGTGGATGCAATCCGTGCGACAACGCTGCTGGCCGAAGCGTTTGAACGTGCCGGGCAGCAGGTCACGCTGCTGCGATAGGGGCCCGGCGCCGTAGCGTCGAGCTTGCTCGACTGCCGTGCTCCGTTGAGTCGAGCCATGCTCGACTGGTTCTGGCAGTCCAGTCGAGCATGGCTCGACTCTACAAAGCGAAAAGCAGTCGAGCATGGCTCGACTCTACAAAGAGCGAAGCTCGCGGGTGATGCAGTCGCGAAGGCGTTGCAGCGCCGGGTTGCGGTTGCCGCTGCGCCAGAACAGTACCTGCTGCACCTGCGGGGCCTCCTTCAGCGCCACGAATGCCACGCCCGGAACCCCAAGCCGCCGCAGCGACGCGGGCACCAGTGCACTACCCAGCCCTTCGGCCACCAGGCTCACGATGCTCTGCTGAAGCTGCACTTCCAGACGGATCCGGGGTTCCAGGCCGGCAGCTTGGAAGCACGCGTCGATCGCTTCGCGCAGCGTCGGCACCACCTCGGCGGGCGCGGTGATCAGGCCTTCATCGGCCAGCGCAGCCACGGCCACCTGACGCCGCCGCGCCAGGCGGTGGCCCAGCGGCACCACCACACATAACGGCTCCTGCAGCAAAGGCTGCATCTCCAGCCCGCGCCGGGAGGCCGGTGCAAAGCCGATGCCGGCATCCAGCTCGCCGCTGAGCACGCCGTCCAGCAATGCCACCGGCAATGCCTCGCGCAGGCGCAGCTGCACCTGCGGGCACGCTGCCATGAACCTCCGCGCCAGCGGAGGCACCGAGCTGTGTGCCGCATGCATCATGAAGCCGACCTTCAGCTCGCCCTGTTCCCCTGCATCGATCTGCCGGGCGGTCTGGCAGGCCTGCTGCAGCGACAACAGCACGGCACGCGCATCGTCCCGGAAACGCTGTCCGGCCGGGGTCAGCCGGACATGGCGCGAATCACGCTCGAACAGCGCGACGCCCAACGCCCGTTCCAGCGCCGCGATCTGGCGGCTGAGCGGTGGCTGGGTGACATGCAGGCGCTCGGCCGCCCGGCCGAAATGCAGGGTGTCGGCCACGGCGAGGAAATAGCGTAACGGGCGGATATCAATCATGCACAAAGGGTATCGCTGAACGCCGAAGAAAGCATTGGAAGGTATTGCCGGCGCTCTCTAGCCTTGTAAGCCCTTCCGTGGATCCTCCGCCGCCATGTGGTCTGTGCTGGCCATCGTCCTTCCCATCTTTGCCCTGGTACTGACCGGCGGACTGGCGCGCCGCAGCGGTGCGCTGGGCCCGCATTCCACCAGCGAACTGAACCGGTTCGTGGTCTACCTTGCGCTGCCTGCGCTGCTGTTCGACGTGGTGGCCCACGCGCAGTGGCGCGACCTCTGGCACCCCGGCTTCGTCCTCAGCTTCGGTATCGGCACGGCACTGGTGTTCACGGCCACGGTGCTGCTGCGCTGGCGCGCCGGCCACGCCATGGCCGATGCCAGCATTGACGGGCTGAATGCCGCTTACGCGAACACAGGGTTCATCGGTTTTCCGCTGGCAGCGGCGGTGCTGGGCCCGGCTGCCTTGGCACCGACACTGGTCGCCACCCTGCTGACCGTCTGCGTGTTGTTCGCGGTGGCCATCGTCCTGATCGAAGCGGGCCTGCAACGCGAACAGCGCCTGCACCACCTGCTGTGGAAGGTCAGTCGATCGCTGGCACGCAATCCGCTGCTGCTGGCACCGGCGCTGGGCATCGTGCCGATGGCTACCGGTCTGGCCCTGCCGACCCCCGTGGACGCGTTTCTGAAGCTGCTGGGCAGCGCCGCCGCGCCGTGTGCGCTGATCGCCCTGGGCCTGTTCCTGGGCGAGCGCCGCAGCGTGGCCGCGGGCGCCGCACGCAGCGCACTGGGGCTGGGCGCTGCAAAGCTGCTGCTGCAACCGTTGCTGGTCTGGTTGCTGGCCACGCAGGTGTTTGCGCTGCCCACAGCGCTGGTGCATGCAGCGGTGTTGCTGGCCGCGCTGCCCACCGGCACCGGGCCGTTCATGCTGGCCGAGTTCCATCGCCGCGAGGCGTCCACCACTGCGGCGACGGTGCTGGGAACGACCGTGATGTCGCTGCTGACGGTGACCGGCTATCTGGCCCTGATCCGGTAAGAGTCGAGCTTGCTCGACTGCCGGGATTCGTAGAGTCGAGCTTGGTCGACTGGGTTGCCAGATGCAGTCGAGCAAGCTCGACTCTACCAAAGCGAGGATCAGCGGTTCAGGGCTTCCTGTACGGCCAGGGCCACGTCGGTGTTGTCGATGTAGCTGCCGTCGTTCCAGCCCACATGCTGGCGGTAGCCGGCATCCACGCCGCGCATGCGCCGGGCCAGGCCTTCGGCGCCGTTGCCCTTGGCCCACAGCGGCACCAGCCCGTTGGAATGGTTGCCAGTGGGGCGGAAACTCATGCCCGGCAGCTGCCCGCGACCGTTGTTGCGCACCGGCTGGAACGCCACCGTCTGTGCATCCGGGCCCATCGGCATGCTGTTGTCATGATCGGTGGTAACGATCAGCAGGTTGCGTTCCCAGCCGCCATTGCGTTCAATCCATTCGACCACCGCGGCGACCGCATCGTTGAACTCCACCGTTTCCTCGATCAGACGGCCGAACTGCGGCTGGTCGGTGCAGGCGCCGTAATGCCATTCGGTGCCGCAGGCGCTGGTGTGCGCAGCCCAATCGGTTCCTCCCCCTTCCACCATCAGGAACAGGCCCTGCGACGAGCGCTGCTGCAGGAACTGCAGCGCACCACGGGTCATGGTGGCCAGGTCGGGCACGCTGTCGATCTTCTTCGCCCCGGAAGGTGTAGCGGCATCGCGCCCGACCACGGCCAGTTGCCGCGCCTGCTGCAGCGTGTTGGCGACCTGCGGCACGCCGATCAGCGGGCGATCACTGGGCAGACGGCCCGCGGCCAGGGCGATGAATTCATCCTTGCTGCGGATCAGTCGCCACGCACCCGACGGATTTCCGGCAATCGCCATGCCCGCTTCCAGCTGCTGCCAATCCTGCTGCGAGACCCACTCCCATGGGTTCTGGCAGCCTTCGGCGGCGACCGTGTCCATGCTGTCTACGCAGGGCGTTCCGTCCACGCTGTAACCGGGCCCGCCGGTGCCAATCACCAGGTCCATGTGGCCCTGCGCCAGCATCTGGTGGGCGATGGCGTGGTAGCTGTTGCGCGATGCGTTCTGCGCCGCGAACGCTGCGGGCGTGGCGTGCGCGAACGGCACCGAGGTGACCACGCCGGTGGCCATGCCCAGGCGCTTGGCGCGCAGCGTGTTGAAGTCCACCGCCACGCCGTCGTTGCTGAAGTTGATCGCGTTGTTGTACGTCTTCACCCCGGAAGACAGCGCGGTGCCGGCCGCTGCGCTGTCGGTGGCCACGGCGGCCAGGTACTGGTATCCCTCGAACGGCAGGTCGGCGGCTGGCACGGCGGTGTCACTCCACGCACGCGACGTGTCGTAGCCGATGGTCTGCGTGGCTTCACCGGTGGGCTGGCTGCTGGCATTCAACGGAAAGGTGGTCACGCCCAGGCGCTGGGGGAACTGCGCGTAGGGCGCGCCCTCGCGGCTGCCGTACTGCCAGTAGGCGGCGGCATCCCAGGTGCCCCAGCCGGCACCGTCGTTGATCATCACGATCACGTTGTGCGGCCGAGTGGCTTCGGCCAGCGGCGCGTCACCGCGCGCGACGGGCTGGCATGCGGCCAGTGCGGCCACCATGGCCAGCAGCGACGGGCGCAGCCAGCGCCGCGAATGAACTCGGGTCATGCGTTTCCTGCAGTGCGAGCGGCGGCGATGCCGCCAACAACAGCCCGTTATACCCGTGCAATGTTGCAGATTGGGTAGCATCGAGCTTGCTTGACTGCAGGCGAGGTAGAGGCGAGGTTGCTCGATTGCGTGTGAACAAGAGCAGTCGAGCAAGCTCGACTCTACGAAGAGCGAACAGAAGTCGAGCAAGCTCGACTCTACGAAGAGCGAACAGAAGTCGAGCAAGCTCGACTCTACGAAGAGCGAACAGAAGTCGAGCAAGCTCGACTCTACCAAGAGCGAGGCCCAGGCGCGGCGTTACGACACGCCAGTGACGATACCCACGATCAACCTTTGCAGCTCCGCTTCCGCGTCCACTCGCGGGAGCGCAGCGGCGGCCACGGCTTCTGACAGGGCCTCGGCGGCTCCCAGGATCGCCCAACGCCCGGCTGAAGGCACGTTGCCATCGGCAACAAACGGGCCCAGCCAGTGCGCACACTGATCTACGAAGTCCTGTTGATAGCGATGCCGCACGTCACGTAGTTCAGGCGAGCCGGCCAGCGCTGCAAGAATCGCCTGGATATCGCTGCCCTGCGAGAGCACGCAATCGATGTAGCCCGATGCAATGGCCTGGGCCCGCTCCTCCAGGCGCACGGGCGCGGCGCCGATACGCGACTCGAACACCGCTGTCTGGCGCTGATCGTAGTCGGCATACAGTGCAGCCAACAGGCCATTGCGGGTGACGAAGTGATCGTACGCCACCGGCTTGGTCACGCCCGCCGCCTCGGCCAGCCGACCCAGGCTGAGTGCATCGGTGCCCTCGCTGCCGACCAATGCCCAGGCCACATCCAGCAACTGGCGGCCGCGCTGTTCACGCGACATCCGGCGGCGGGTGGGGGTGGCGGTGGTGGACATGCAGCGGCTCTACATCACGGCGTGGGTGTGCCTATGGTACGGCCGATGGCCGCAGCGGTCTGCAGATGTGCCTGCGCCTGGCCACTGTCGGCATCGAGCAGCAGGTTGGAAGAACGCACGGTGGCACCGCAGTAGTCGAAGATGCCCATATCGATCTGTGTCTTCATGGCCGCCCCATAGCCGCGGCGTTCGATCATCTCCGCGCCGGCGCCACCCAGGCCGACCAGATGCACCTGCAGGCGCTGCAGCTTCTTTTCCACCTTGCCATCGGCACCGTCGGCATACGCCCAGCCCTGGGTGAACACACGATCAATCCAGCCCTTCAGCAGGGCCGGGAACGACCACCAGTACAGCGGGTAGACCAGCACCAGCGTATCGGCGGCATCCAGTCGTGCGTGCTCGGCAGCGACGTCAGGGGGCACTGCCCCACTCTGCCGGAACAGGGCCATGTCATGGGCGTTGAAACGGGGGTCAAACCCCTCAGTGGCAAGATCAGCCACGGTCACGCTGTTGCGGGCGTCAGCGCTCGCAATCGCCTTGCTGATGCGTGCGGCCACCGCGTGGGTAAGCGAACGGGGCTCGGGATGAGCAACGACGATAAGGCTGTGCATGAAAGACACTCGAACATGGAATAAGTTACCAATAGTAACTAACGCCGATGTTTGCACCAGTGCTCATGGCAGGACGCTGATTTCAGCTGGATTGACACCCCACAGGGCCGACCGTGACCCTGTGTATCGCCTCGCGTCAAATGCGAATGATTCGTGATACGATTGTTAAGGAATACTGAAACCCCCACACACGGACGTCCCAGCCATCGCCAGTGGACCCCCTCACAGGAGTACCTGCGCGATGTCGCACGCCTCACCGAACCGCCGCCGTTCCGTTGCCACCCTGACCGCCGCGATCGGTCTGGCGCTGGCTGCCCATGCCCACGCTGACGCCAGCGCCGATGCCTCCTCGACGCGCCAGCTGGACACCGTGGTGGTCACCGCCACCGGTGCCCAGCAGTGGATCAAGGATGCCCCGGCCAGCATCAGCGTGATCACCCGCGAGGAGATCGAGCGCAAGCCCGTCAGCAGCATCGGCCAGCTGCTGAGCACCGTGCCCGGCGTGACCGGTGGTTACGCGCTGTCCGGTGCGCAGTCGAAGATCCGCCTGCGCGGCCTGCCCGAGCAGTACACGCTGATCCTGATCGACGGCCGCCGCCAGGGCAGCTCGGCCGGCGTGAACTACCGCGATGACCTGGGCCCGCAGGATCTGAACTGGCTGTCGCCGGACATGATCGAGCGCATCGAAGTGGTGCGCGGCCCGATGTCCTCGCTGTACGGTTCGGACGCCATGGGCGGTGTGATCAACATCATCACCCGCAGGATCGCCGACCACTGGGGTGGCTCGACCACCTTCAACTACAGCAAGCCCGATTCGGATACGCGCGGCAACACCACCCAGATGGGCGCACTGTTCAGTGGCCCGCTCACCCAGAATCTGGGCGTGCGCGTGGGCGCCAACGTGACCGACCGCGAATCGGACCGAGGCGCGCGGCAGACCCCGGGCAACAAGGCGGAAAATGCCAACGTGCAGTTCCACTGGCGGGTGAACGACAACCACAGCGTGGGCGTGGAAGCCTCGCGCGGCACCCAGCGCAACAGCGGCGCCGGCGCGGTCAGCAGCTGGGGTCTGTCCAAGCTGGTGCAGACCGGCTACGTGCTCAGCCATGACGGCAAGTACGGCGACGCCAGCACGTCCAAGACCACACTGGTGCAGAACGATTACGAAGACAAAGGCAGCACGGTGGGCAACCACTCGAAGGAAACGGTCTTCGATACCGCCTTCACCACCGGCTTCCACTGGGGCTTCGAGCACAGCCTGAACGTGGGCGGGCAGTGGAAGCGCGAGGAACTGGAAAACAGCGACACGATCGGCACTGTGCCGGTCACCTGGACCGGCAGCGGCCGCATCAGCCCGACCAGCGAGGCCGATTCCTGGGCGCTGTTCGCCGAAGACCACATCAGCCTGCACGAGCGCTTCGTGCTGACCCTGGGCCTGCGCTGGGACAACACTGACAACTACGACGACAACCTGAGCCCGCGCATCTACGGCGTCTGGCACCCGGCCGACGCATGGACCGTGCGTGGCGGCATTTCCAAGGGCTTCCGCGCGCCCAACCTGAAGCAGGGCACCGCCGGCGCGGCCACCCAGTCCGGTGGCAACGGCTGCCGCGCCTTGACCGTCGAAGGCTGGAGCAGCACCTCGGTGAATGCCGATGGCACCCGCGGCTGCTACATGGCCGGCAACCCGAACCTGGAACCGGAAACCAGCACCAACTACGAGCTGGGCCTGGGCTACGACCAGGGCGGCTGGTCGGCGTCGGCCACCTACTTCCTGACCAACTTCGATGACAAGATCGAGCAGGTGCCGCTGAGTCAGATTCCCGGCCAGACCACCAGCTTCGTCAACGGCTACTGGTGGACGGTGGCGCAGAACATCCAGAAGGCACGCACCCGCGGCGTGGAAGCCAGCGTGACCGTGCCGCTGCACGAGCGACTGAGCTGGACCACCAATGCCACGCGCATGCTGGAATCGAAGAACCGCACCACCGGCGCCACCTTGCTGGTGGTACCGGAACTGACCGCCAACACCTCGCTGGAATGGCAGGTGACCGACGCCTGGTCGCTGAACGCCAGTGCGCAGCACATCGGCAAGCAGCTGGTGTCGGCCACCAGCGCCACCTTCGCCAAGGCATACACCACCTGGGATCTGGTAACCGGCTTCGATGTGAACGAGAACCTGACCCTGCGTGCGGGCGTGTTGAACGTGGGCGATGTGTCCACCATCGACGAAGGCAACAACTACGACGGCGGCGCGCGTACCTTCTTCGTCGGCGCTACCGCGCGGTTCTGATCAGGCCGTGGGGTCAGATCCCTTCGCGCAGCGAAGGGCTCTGACCCCAGCTTGCGCCCCATCCACGCATGGCGTGGATCTACCCGTCCAGCTCGTGCAGGCACACGATCATGGTCTCCTGCAGGTGCTGGTGGTGCCAGGTGCTGGCACCCCGCGCATGGCCCTCCAGCCGCAGCGCGGTCTGTGCGGCGTCGTGCCAGCACACACGGTTCTCCAGTTCCAATGGTCCCTCGTCGCGTTGCAGCTCGCACACGAGAGCCGGTCCATCAACGCAGGCCAGCAGCGCCTGCGCGGGCCATTGCCGCACCGCCTCCATTTCGCGCACCAACGCAGCATAGGCCGCAACGTTGTCCACGGTCTCACCGGAACAGGTCGTTCAGGGCGGCGCCTGCCGCTGCCTGCTGCAGCCCATCGAAGCGGCCCTCGCGCACAATCGGATCGGTGGCCTGCATCAATCCTCCCCAGGCCGCACGGGCCAGCGCACCGCCCAAGCTGACCCGGCGCACGCCCAGCGCCGCGATATCCCGCAGGGTCAGCGGCGTCGGCCCACCCACCAGCAGATTCACCGGTGTGCCAGCGGCCGCGGCCACCACCGCCTGGATCTGTTCGACCGTGGTGATTCCCGGTGCATAGAGCACGTCGGCACCGGCCGCCGCGTAGGCACGCAGGCGCCGCAGCGTGTCTTCCATATCCGGCACGCCCACGAAGAAGTTCTCTGCGCGCCCAACCAGCAGCACGTCGGCCGCGGCACGATCAATGGCCGCACGTGCCGCGCGCAGGCGCTGCACGGCCTCTTCCAGCGGGCGCAGGGGTGCGTCGGCCAGACCGCTGGCATCTTCGATCGACAGCGCGGCAATGCCGGTGTCCAGCGCCGCGGTCACCGCCTGCCCCACATCATCGGGTGTTTTACCGAAACCATCACCAAAGTCGGCGTTCAATGGCAGATCGGTGGCTGCGGCCATCAACCGCAGATGGTCCAGCGTGGCCTGCAGCGAAACCGCACCGTCGGGCCGGCCTTCGCTCCACGCGCAGCCGGTGCTGGTGGTGGCCAGCGCCTGGAACCCCTGCCGCCGCAGATAGCGCGCACTGCCCACGTCCCAGGGGTTGGGCAGCACGAAGCAACCTTGCGCATGCAACTGGCGGAAGGCGGCGCGTCGGCGGGCGGTATCGGCGTCAACAGCCGTCATGGCAAAGGTCCGGTGCGTGGCCCGGCCACCCTAGCCCGGTCGCGGCCGCGACTCAACGTGCCGACAGCAACGCGGCATCACCTGATGCCGCCTGCTTATTGGACGCTGGGGCCACCATCGCCGAGCGTTGCGGCTCTGCCATCTGGACGCTGGCCATGCCGCCACACCCCCCTGCCCCACCCTTCGACGCGGCCGAAGACGCGCATTGGGCCGACCTGCTTTCACCCGTGCGCCGGCGCCTGATCGCTTCGGCCGGGGTGGCCGTGGGCGGACTGGCCGCTGCCAGCACGGCCAGCGCTGCCAGTACGCCCAACACCACCGAACCCGGCCGACCGGGCTTCCTCCCGATCGTGCCGCCGCCCGCACAGGGCCACAGCCCGTGGGGCCAGGACACGGTGAGCGAAGCCACACCGCGCCCGGCCAGCGTGCGCCCAGGGGAAACGCCACTGCCCGACAGACCACGCGCCTACACCGATATCAAGAGCTACCACGCGCATATCTATTTCGACGAAGACAGCTACCAGAAGGCCGCGCTGCTGCGCCGCTGGGCGGCCGAGCGCTTTCCGGTGGAGCTGGGCAACTGGAACCTGCAGCCGCGTGGGCCACACGTCACGCCCTCCTTCTACTTCGGGTTCACCAACGATCTGCTGCCGGTACTGGTGCCGTGGCTGCAGCTCAACAGCCTGGGCCTGACCATCCTCATCCATCCCAATACCGGCGATGGACGGGCCGACCATCTGCACTACGCGCTGTGGGTGAACCGGGCGCAGCCAGTGAATGCCTACCACTGGCCCGCGCCGCCGCCGGGGGAAACCGAAGCGCTGGAAGAAGTCTTCCCCAACGTAGTGCCCACGGTGCAACTGGAGACCTGAGCCCTGTACATTCATCCACATGCGCCGGGATGCAGCCCGCCGGAGCCATTGTCGGCGTACATGCTGCCATCACCGCCGATGCCGGCGTTCAGCCAGCCTTGATCCGCCCCGCCGCGTACGGCCACAAGGGCCTTGGCTAATTTCAAACGAGCGATTGAAACGCCGCAAACTTCGCCGAACTGGACACCATCCTCAGCTTCCGCCAGACTGCCGCCCTTTCCCGTTGATCGGATTCCATGGCGAAGCTGCTGGTCCTGCACGGCCCCAACCTCAACCTGCTCGGCACGCGCGAGCCGGAGGTCTACGGGCACACCACGCTGGCCGACATCGACCAGGCCCTGGCCGCCCAGGCGGGCGCCGCCGGCCACGCCGTGGACAGCCTGCAATCCAACGCCGAGCACGTGCTGGTGGACCGCGTACAGGCCGCGCGCGCCGACGGAACCGCTTTCATCCTGATCAACCCGGCCGCCTTCACCCACACCTCGGTCGCCTTGCGCGACGCGCTGGCCGCGGTGGCGGTACCGTTCATCGAAATCCTCCTGTCCAACCCGCATACCCGCGAACCGTGCCGCCAGCACAGCTATTTCAGCGACAAGGCGGTGGGCGTGGTGTGCGGCTTCGGCGCCGACAGCTACCGCTACGCGATGGACGCGGCCCTGCTGCGGCTGTCGGCCACCTGATTGTCGAACCGGGCGCCCACGGCGCCCTCCTCACCTAGCTAGAAACCAAAGAGGCCATCACGGATCTGCGCAAAATCAAGAAGCAGATCGAACTGCTGGAAGAGTCGAACCTGGCTGAAATCGAAAT
>PJTS01000617.1_pt1 | contig 19750 bp, 20 predicted proteins | sample 1512251 | NCBI WGS metagenome assembly PJTS01 (sample SAMN08177686, study PRJNA422409) | Soil metagenome, whole genome shotgun sequencing project. | isolation source: Soil (2) enriched on wood chips: alkali lignin treatment | place: USA: Madison | collected 2015-01-15 | reverse complement strand
TGGGGATCGCTCGGCTCGTCTGTCGGCGCTATCCGCAGATCCATGCTTGTCGGTCCCTCCACCCTGGCTCCTACATACCTCGTAGGAGCCGGGGCGAACATACAAGCCATGCTCGACTGCTTTTGCCAGACATGCAGTCGAGCATGGCTCGACTCTACAAAAGCGGGATCAGATCGCCCAGATACCGGCAATCACCGCCACCACCAGGCCCCACTTGATCACCTGGTAGGCCACCACGCTGCGTTCGCGCAGTGCCTTGGCCTTCAGCCGCACCTTGTACAGGCCCCCGAAGGCCTTGTTCACGCCACCGGTCGGGTCACCGGGCAGATTCGGCGATGCACCGCCGGCCAGCAACGTGGCCGCCACCGCGCGGTTGAACAGGCCCGGCAGGCCGAAGCGCAGCGGGCGGGCGATATCGCAGAACAGAATCACCCGGTCCTGCTCGGTCTCGTTGTGGGCATGGTGGATGTAGGTCTCGTCGAACATCATCCACTCGCCATCGCGCCAGCTCTTCTTCACCCCGTCCACCACGATGTAGCAGCCATCGTCGTTGGGTGTGCTCAGGCCAAGGTGCAGGCGCAGCGAACCGGCGAACGGGTCGCGGTGCGGGCGCAGTTCGCTGCCCGGCGGCAGCTGCGCGAACATCGCCGCGCGCACATCGGGAATCGATTCGATCAGCGCCACGGTCTTTGGGCACATGGCCTTGGCCGACGGGTGCGACGGGCCGTACCACTTCAGGTAGAAGCGCTTCCAGCCACGGCGGAAGAACGAATTGAATCCAGCATCGTTGTAGCTGCTGGAGGCGGCGATCTTCTGCGCATCGCGCAGCGCCAGCGCCTCATCGCGGATCACCTGCCAGTTCTGGCGCAGCGGTTCCAGCTGCGGCAGCTCCTTGCCCGGGTCCAGGAACGGCGTGGTCGGCACCTTCGAGAACAGGTACATGATCACGTTGATCGGGGCCATGAAGCTGGAATGGTCCAGCAACTGGCGCGACCAGCGCGCGCGGACCTTGCCGCGGAAATGGATGTACAGCACGCAGGCCACGAACAGCGCTGCCAGGACAATCTTGATGATCAAAACACTTTCCTCCAGCCGCGGCCGGACAGGGAAACGGGGCGATGCGGGCGCGCGGCCAGCACCAGGTGGGAACGCGGCAGGGGACGGGGACGTGCCGGGTGGGGGCGGCCGCCGATGTCGCGGATTAACAGCTTATGGTCGGCAGCCGGTGGGCCGTGGTCAAGACGCGCGTGAGTCAGGTTCAGCAGCTGGTGGTAGGCGCTGCCCAAGGCCCACGACCTCCTGCCCGCCACGCACCGGGCCGCACTGATGCCACACAACGCATTGATAGGTAAAGACATATTGGATAACTGAGACAGAATTGTCCGACCCTGCGCGACGAACTGTTCCAGCCACGACCCCGACATTTCTACGACAAACCGTGGAATAGCGAACTCGGCGGTACTAAAATTGTACTTAACGAAAGTTTAGCTAATCCCCCAAGTCGTACCGGTTCGCTTGACGCTCAGCGCCGCCCACCGGGTCGTCCGAGACCCCGCACATGAATCTCTCTGCCTCCCCCTCCCCGTCCTGCGGCGATGACGCCGTGGCCCCGCTGCTGCTCAAGCGCGGCGATCGTTTCCTGGCCCCGGACGTCTACCGCACCTGGATGGACGGCCGTCCGGCCGTGGTGAAGGACTATTCCCGTTACCGTGGCACGCCGGTTTCGCTGATCGCGCGCCTGATGGTGCGCCGCGAAGCGCGCATGCTGCAGCGCCTGGGTGGCTGGAAGCACGCCCCGGCCCTGCTGGGCACCTTGGGCGGCCTGGCGCTGGGCATGGAATTCATTCCCGGCCAGACCCTGAGCACCGCCCAGGCGGTGGGCAACGACGTGTTCGAACAACTGCAGCACGCCCTCAGCCGCCTGCACGCCGCCGGCATCACCCACAACGACCTGCACGGCACCAATGTGGTGGTGAGCGCCGGCGTGCCGGTGCTGCTGGACTTCACCTCGGCCTGGCGCGTACCGCGCTGGCTGCGCCGCAACCCGCTCAGCCGCCAGCTGAGCCGCAGCGACATGAAGAACCTGCTGAAGATGCGCCAGCGCGTGACCGGCCAGGCCCCGAGCGCCGCGCAGGCCGCCCTGGTGGCGGACCCGGGCTGGGTGTCCGCCGTGCGCCAGAGCTGGAAGCGGTTCTACAAGTGGGCGAAGCAGCGTTAAGCGCTTTTGGCGGCCGGGTGGGTGGATGGCCTGGCGGCATTGAATGTTTGACGGGATGGAATGCTTGGCGGGGATGGAATGCCTGGCGGGGTAGAGTCGACTGTTAGTCGACTGCTCTTCCCGTCCGTGACCGAAATGCCCGCGCTGCGCGCGTTAGTCGACTAACAGTCGACTCTACCCCGTCGCATTCCGGCATCCCGTAGCATTCCGACATCCTGTCGCGTTCGAGCATCCCATCGCGTTCGGGCATCCCATCGCGTTCCGATGTCCCATCGCGCTCCACCATCCCATCGCGCTAGCGCTGCAGGCGCCGCGCACCCGCCGGGCGCTCCGTCTGCCGGAGTGGCAGTCGTCACCCCTCATTCCGCCGGGTTGATCGCACCGGAAGGGCACTTCGTCGCACACGGGTGTTCGCGCCAGCCGATCCCGGCTAGGGTCATCGCCTTCCACGCACAGGAGTGCACCGAATCATGCGCCGCTGGCTCCTACTCGCCCTGGCTACCCTGCCCTTCACCGCCGGCGCCATCGTCATCCGCAGCGATGTGGATGACAGCGCCTACCGCGTACCGGCCTCTGAATTCCCGGCCTTGGCCGACCTACCCGGCGAGGGCCACGGCGTCCTGATCGCACCGCGATGGGTGGTGACCGCCGCACACGCCGCGCCCATGGAAGGCATGGACGCCGAGGTGCAGATCAACGGTCACCCGTACCGTGTCGAGCGCGTGTTCGTGCATCCCGGTTACCGGCGCATGCCCGATGCGCTTGGCCAGGCGGCGCTGGCGTCAGGCAACCCAGGCCCCATCCATGCTTTCCTCGCCGCCTCCGATGACATCGCCCTGATCCAGCTGGCCGCACCGGTCAGCGACGTTGCGCCGGTTCGCCTCTATCGCGGGCACGACGAAGCGGGAAAGATCGCTACCCTGGTCGGCAAGGGCGCCACGGGCACCGGCATGACCGGGCTGGCGCCGGGTGGATCGCACCGCGGCGTCCTGCGCCGCGCGGAAAACGCGGTGACCGGCGGCAACGATCGCTATCTCTGGTATCGATTCGACGGCCCCAGCGGCGGCCTGCCGCTGGAAGGCGTGCTCGGCAGCGGTGACAGCGGCGGGCCATTGATGATCCGCGACGCTCAGGGCTGGCAGCTGATCGGCCTGGGTTCGTGGATCACCGCAGTGCCCCAGCATGCGCTTGAAGCCGGCTACTACGGGCAGGTGGTGCACAACGTGCGCATTTCGCGCTATGCCGACTGGATCGACCGCGTGATGCGCACCGCGCCGTAGAGTCAAAGAGCAGTCGAGCAAGCTCGACTCTACGGCAGAGGGGTCATGCTTCCGGGCGCCGATACGTAGAGTCGAGCTTGCTCGACTGCAGCAGATGGCCGCCCACACCCCACTTACAGCGCGTCGGCGTCCAGTTCACCGGTGCGAATACGCACCACGCTGCCCAGGTCGTACACAAACACCTTGCCGTCGCCGATCTTGCCGGTGCCTGCGGCCTTCACGATCGATTCCACCACGGCCTCCACCTGGTCGTCGGTCACCGCCACTTCCAGCTTCACCTTCGGCAGGAAATCGACCACGTACTCGGCGCCGCGGTACAGCTCGGTATGACCCTTCTGCCGCCCAAAGCCCTTTACCTCGGTGACCGTAATACCGGTCACCCCACGCTCGGCCAGCGCTTCGCGCACGTCGTCGAGCTTGAACGGCTTGATTACCGCCATGACCATCTTCATCGCCAATCTCCTGTATTCCGGCGTGGAGGATAGCGCCTGAACGCGCCCGGTGCGAAACCGCCCACGCCTGTGCGGGCGACCGGCCCGGCAGTATCCTTGTGGCCTGCACGGCCCGCCCGCCCCCCCGGAGTACCCCATGATCGACCTGAACCAACTGGATGACCTTGCCCGCCGCCTGAGCGACCTGGTGCCGCCGGGCCTGCGCGAATCGCGCGAGGAACTGCAGGCCACCTTCAAAAGCGCGCTGCAGGCCGGCCTGGCCAAGCTGGACCTGGTCACCCGCGAAGAGTTTGAAGTGCAGCGTGCGGTGCTGTTGAAGACCCGCGAGAAGCTGGATGCGCTGGAAGCCACGGTGCGCGAACTGGAAGGGCGCGGCAGCGCGGAGTGAGAAATGGGGGCGCACTGCGCCTCGCGTTTTCAGCCCATTTCGCGGATGGACCTTGCCATTCCCCCACGGAATTCACTCCTCGAACTTCGCAGCACCCAAGGCATGGCGATATTCCCCGCTGCGGATCAGTTCATGGACGGTGTCCCGAATGGTTTCCATCCGAAGATCCTCCACGATGATCATGTCTTTTGACCAGAAAAATCTGCCGGCCAGGCATTCGCCGCTCGCTCTGTACCCGGCCATGATGGATTCAATGTTCCTCACCGTGAAGAAGGTCGATGTCCTTGCCTCGCCCTGAGGAAATCTCACGATCACATCGACGTTGTCATCGAGAACATCTGCAACCTCACCGAGAAGAACCACCTCGACGTCTTCCGTTCCATTTCCCATGGGTACCCTCACGCCGTCTCAGAATCTGCCCCGGTTCCGCCTGGAGCGCGGCGCCGGGCTCTGAATCCATGTGTAGCGGACCGGCAGCCTTGTCCGCAAGCCGTGCTGTCCGGTAGCGCATCCCAGAATCCCCCTAGCCCCGCCACCCGCAATCCCCGATGGTTTCCCACCCAGCGCTTCCCCACCATCAAGCGCTCGCCCGCAGGAAACCACACATGAGCCTGGCACTGGTCCACAGCCGCGCCCGCGCCGGGGTCGATGCGCCGCTGGTGCGGGTGGAAGTGCATCTGTCCGGCGGCTTGCCGGTCACCCAGATTGTCGGCCTGGCCGAAGCCAGCGTGCGCGAATCGCGCGAGCGCGTGCGTGCGGCCCTGCTCTGCGCGCGCTTCGATTTTCCGCAGCGGCGCATCACCCTGAACCTGGCCCCGGCCGATCTGCCCAAGGAAGGCGGCCGCTACGATCTGGCCATCGCACTGGGCATCCTGGCCGCCAGCGGCCAGGTCGATCCGCAAGCGCTGCTGCAGTACGAATTCCTGGGCGAGCTGGGCCTGACCGGTGAGCTGCGTCCGGTCAGTGGCGCGCTGCCTGCCGCGATTGCCGCCGCCGAAGCAGGCCGCATCCTGGTGGTGCCACCCGGCAACGCCGCCGAGGCGGCGCTGGCCGAGCACGCCGATGTGCGCGTGGCCCGCACCCTGTTGGAATGCTGCGCGGGCCTGAGCAACCCGCGCCTGCTGCCACCGGTGCAGCGCGTGGACATTACGCCGCTGCCGCTGCCCGATCTGGCGGACGTGCGTGGGCAGGCGCATGCACGGCGCGCGTTGGAAGTGGCGGCCGCCGGTGGCCACCATCTGCTGCTGATCGGCAGCCCCGGCTGCGGCAAGACCCTGCTGGCCTCGCGCCTGCCCAGCCTCCTGCCCGATACCGACGAGGCCGAGGCGCTGCAGTTGGCTGCCATTGCATCGGTCAGTGGCGAAGGCCTGGACCCCCGGCGCTGGCGGCAGCGGCCGTTTCGTTCCCCGCACCACAGCGCCAGCGCCGCCGCACTGGTCGGTGGCGGCAATCCCCCCTGCCCCGGCGAGATTTCCCTGGCCCATCACGGCGTGCTGTTCCTGGACGAACTGCCCGAGTGGAACCGCAGCGCACTGGAAACCCTGCGCGAGCCGCTGGAGTCGGGCCATATCCGCATCGCGCGTGCGGCGCGCAGTGTGCAGTACCCCGCCCGCTTCCAACTGGTGGCCGCAATGAACCCCTGTCCCTGCGGCTGGGCCGGCGACCGCAGCAATCGCTGTTTGTGCAGTGACGAGCGCATCACCCGCTATCGCGCGCGCGTGTCGGGCCCACTGCTGGATCGCATCGACCTGCATATCAGCGTATCCCGACTGGATGCGGTGGAGCTGCGCGAGAGCACGCCGCTGGGCGAGCCCAGCGCCACGGTACGCGCTCGGGTGGAAGCAGCACACGCCAAGCAGCGGGAACGCGGCGGGCTGAATGCACACCTGCCGCCCGCCACGCTGCGCACCTGCACGCGGTTGAGCGAAGCCGACCAGGATCTGCTGGAACAAGCCATCGAACGGCTGCAGCTATCGGCGCGGGCGATGCACCGCATTCTGCGCGTCGCCAGGACGATTGCGGATTTGGAGGGGCGCGTGGAGATTGGAACGGCCCATCTTGCGGAAGCGATTGGGTATCGGCAGTTGGATCGAGGCTGCACGTCGACTTCCCCGGGATTACGGAACGAATCTGAATCTCCCAGATAGTGACTTCTATCGCCTTGGCGGCACTCGACCTTCATCAATCTTGACTGCATGATCATGATGGCATCGATACGTGCGGAGTCATGCTGCGCTGAAAGGCGCACGCCATTGGAGTTTCGGCGACTGACTGGCCGTCGATTGAATGGAAGATCCCAGACTACAAGGATGAATAATGAGATTCGGTTCGTGCCTACTGCTATGCGTTTCACTTTCATTGGCAACTGCGGCAGCATCCAGTCAGGAGCGCAGATCTGAATATCTTGAATCGGAGGCTACGTTCGATTCAGCACTAGTGAAAACCTATGCACGCGAAGCAGGGATCGGGCTTGAAGAGGCTCGCCTGGCATTGGCGAGGGAGGAACTGGCCGCGCCTCGGATCAGTGAGTTGAGGGCCGAGTTTGCAGATCGACTCGCCGGGCTTTTCTGGGCGCGTTCGCCCACCCAGCGTATTGTTGTTCGACTCACTGGCAATCGCCAGGTCGCGGACCGGAACATTCAAACGGATGCTGGCGTTGTGCCGGTCACGTTTGTCACAGGCGCAGCATTTACCGCAGCCGCGCTGGAGGCCAGCCTGCAAGCCGCCGGCCCCAAACTTCGGAAGGCCATTCCTGAGCTCAGCGGTGCATGGGTTGATGAAACCACTGGCACGATCGTGCTGGATGTTGCCGCTCCTGAAGCGTCAACGCGATCTTTCGATGCGGAGCGTGGAGCCATCGAAAAGGCAATGGGATTCCCGGTAGAGTTCCGGTTCTCGCCCCGTCCCACCGACCTAGGCACTCCGCCAGCGAATGCAAGACCTGCCCTTCCGGCTGAGCAGGCAAAGCAGGCGCTGCCAAACGTTGGTGGTGGGAGGCAGCTATCTGGCGGAGCCGGACAGTTCTGCACGGCAGGCTTTGCAGTGAAGGATGGTATCTCGGGCGTCAAGGGCGTTCTGACTGCGGGCCATTGCTTCAACGATGCCACCTACACGAACTACCCGGTACCGCCCGCTATTCTGCCCACCGTGATCCTGCCCACGACAATGGTCATGGAAGCCTGGGGGGGCACCGTGGACTTTCAGTGGCACTCCTTCCCGCCCGGACAACCCGTCACTTCCGCTTACTGCACTTCGTTCAACAGCTGCTCCAATGTGGTCATTTACGGTGGTTCCCCTTCAGTGGGCGGCACCGTGTGTCACATGGGGCGTACTACTGGAAGAAGCTGCGGCAAAGTGACCACCCTTTCCTATGTATTTCAGGGGCCGTGTTCGAACTCCGATCAAGCGACATGCCCATCGGGCACGTGGATCCGTATCGAGGGACCTGATCTGGCATGCGACTACGGCGATAGTGGGGGTCCGGTGTTCAATGGATACAACGCCTACGGCTTGGCCAAAGCAGCGCTGAGTGACGGCCCGCTTGCGGGTTCCTGCGCAATGATGGTGGTCATGCCGATAGGAAGAATTGCGCCTTACGGGCTGCGCTTGCTTTAGTAGCGCGGGATCGCGCAGGTCTACTGCCGCGAGCGCTTTGCCCATGGACCGGAAGGGCCCGTCATCGCAAGACGGGTCATCCCTGAAGTGCACCGCAGCATCGGAACTGGGCGCCACATCAGCGACGATCTGGCGCCCATAACCAGTGTGACCGGCACCGGCTCAGGCCAACCGCGCGCACCTCATGGCGTTCCACAGGAGTATGTGCGCTGAATCAAAGGCGCCCGCCACCCCACTCAGCCCGCCTGGCCCAAGCGCACCTTCAACTGCTGGATTTCCTGCGCGCTCACGCCAATCGACTTCAGGTAGCCCTCGGCGCCACCGTACTGGCTGTGCAGCGCGGCCAGGAACTGTTCCATGTTCTGCGGCGCCGTGCCGGACATGCCGGCCATCTTGCGCGCGATCTCCGGGTGCTTCTCCAGCATCGCCTTGATCTGCGCGTTCATCGCGCTGTCCTTCGGCTGCCCTTCCAGGTAGTGCGCGGAAATGGCGTAGTTGTGCACGATCTGCGCCTTCGGCACCCCGGCCAGGTCCAGCAGCAGGCCGGCGATGATGCCGGTCCGGTCCTTGCCTGCCGTGCAGTGGAACAGCACGGTGCCGTCCTGCTGGGCGGCAATGCGCTGGAACACCTGCTTGAACTGCGGCTGGCTGTGGCCCAGCCACTGCACATACGCTTCGCCCAGCGAATCGGGGAAGGTGGTCATCATCTTCTGCAGATCCATCTTCTCGGTGCCCATCAGCGATATGCGTTGGTAGGCGAAGCGCGCGTCATCGGCCAGCAGGTCCGGCGACTGGCTCTGCTCGTCGGCGGTACGCAGGTCGATGTCCAGCGTCACCCCGGCCGCGGCCAGTGCGTCGCGGTCGGCGGCGGTCAGGCGGCCCAGGTCGGCGGTGCGCACGAAGGCCGTGGCCGGAATCGGGCCGTTGCGGCCCTGCAGGCCGGCAAAGCTGCGTACGTTCCATGCACCCTGCAGCGGAATGACGCGCTGGGCGTCGTCGGCGGTGGGCGCCACATTGGCGGTGGCTGCCGCGGCGCGGGCGGTCGCGGGGCGCGAAGCATCGGCGGCGAAGGCGGGCGCGGCCAGCGGCAGGGCCAGCATCAGGGCCAGGGTCAGTTCGGTGCTGCGGTTCATGTCGGTCTCCAGTGAATTCAGAAGTTGACGGCCACGTCCAGGCCGAAGGTGCGCGGATCGTTGAAGATGCCGGTCTGGCCCAGCGCGGGGCTGTTGAGCTTGTAGAACAGGTGCTCTTCATCCAGCAGGTTGCGCGCCCACAGCGAGAACGACATGGTCGTACCGGTGTCATTCAGCGGCACATCCACCAATGCCACGCGCACGTTCACCACGAACGAGCTGTCGGTCAGCATCTGGTCGTACTCGCTGGTGTAGAAACCGTCGGACCAGTCGCCGTCCAGATGGAACTTCAGTGCAGCGAAGTTGGCGAACGGCACCAGATAATCCAGCGACAAGCTGCCGGCATTTTCCGGCGCCAGCAGCGGCTGCACGGTAACTGCCACGCCGGCGCCGAACGGGTCGACCGCCGTCTGCGCGTCGATCTTCGTGTAGGCGTAGTTCAAGCCGACCGTCAGGTTCTCGATCGGCATTACGCTGAATTCCAGCTCGGCGCCGCGTGACTTGCCATCGCTCAGCGCGTTGGTGGTCACCATGGTGGTGCGGGTTTCGCCGCTGTTGGGGTCGAACGGCAGCGAGAAATCCATCTGCTTGTGGGCGATCTTCGAAACGAACAGCGCCAGGTTCAGGCGTGCGCGGTTATCCCAGAACTGCGATTTGAAACCCAGTTCGTAGGCAGTCACTTCTTCCGGCGCGAAGGCGGTGTAGGTGGTGGACCGCGAGTTCGCGCCGCCTGCCTTGAAGCCGGTGCTGTACTTGGCATAGACCATGGCCTGCTCGCCGATGTCATAGGCGATGTTGACCATCGGTTCGAAGCGGCTCCAGGAATCGTCGAATGCCAGCTGGGTGGCGGCGCCATTGACGATGTACAGGCTGCCCTTCTTGTCATCGCGCGTGTAGCGGCCACCGGCGGTCAGGTGCAGGCGCTCCAGCGCGGCCGGCGTCCAGGTGGCCTGGCCGAACACGCCCAGGCTGTCGGTCCACGCTTTGCTGGCGCGGTCGATGCGCACCTTGGAAGCCCTTGCAACGATACCGCCGGGCCACCCGGTGCAAACCGCAGCGCAGAGGCAACGCGCTCGGATACGGCAGCGCGCGTAGCGCCGTCGGTGGTCACCAGGATCATGGCCCGCCGCTGCTCGGCAAGCTGCGGGTTGATGGCCAGCCGGAATGCATCCACCGTCGGAACGGGAATTCCCGCGTCGAACAGGCCATTCCAGTACTGGGCCACGTTGCTGGTCGGTTTGGACATCGTACGTCTCACATCCTTGTGCAAGGGTTGTTCGGTATTTGAATCAACCCGCCACACCCAGCGCGCCACCACCCGCACCGCGCCGCACCGCCACCACGTACCGAAAGAACTTGCCCAGGAAAATGCCGGCAAAGCCACCCGAGGTCAGCAGGTACGCCGCAGTGAACCCGGCATGGCCTGCCAGCGCCGGCGACACCGCGAAGGCCACTTCAAACCCGTACTTCACCAGGAAGGTGACCAGCAGCAGCGGCAGCAGGCTGTAGTCCGGGCTGCGGCGCAGCTTGCCGGTAGCCGGGTTCAGCGCCAGCGTCGCGCGGCGCAGCAGCAGCCAGCCAAGGGCCGCGCCGGCAGCGATGCCGACCAGCCATTCACCCCAGGCCTGCAGCGAGCCACCGTAGCGATGGCTGATGGACCATGCGCCCCAGACAAGGAACAAGGCCGGCACGATCGCCAGCCGCACCAGCGAACTCTCACCCGGCTTCATGGCGGCGACGCCGCGGTACACCAGGAAGGCCAGCAGGGCCCAGACCCAGAGCGGGGTGTGCGAGAGGATCTGCATGATCATTGCGGGGAATTCCTTGTCGGCAGGTTGAGGGCGTGCTGCGGTTGTCTGACGCCTCGATTATGGTCCTGCACGAAACCGCCACAAGTGACAGGTGTCAGCCGCTTATCCTGACCGGGCGTTGCGCCGGTACTGCTGCACCCAGTCCAACGACGGTGCGATGCCGCCGAAGGGGAACAGATGCGGGCTGACCGGGCCAAGCTCGGCGCCCAGTCCGGCCAGCAGCTTGTCCACGAACCGGTCCGGCGCTGCCGAACCCAGCAGGCGGCCCAGGGAAACACCGTAGCGGGCCAGCATGGCAGTGCTCGCGCCGACCCCGCACATGGCCGCATAGCGCACCAGCCGCGTCACGCTGGCCGGCCCGGGAATGCCGACCAGCACTGGGTGCGCAATGCCGCGTGCGCGCAGTGCATTCAACCAGGCCAGCACTATTTCGGCATCGAAGGCGAACTGGGTGATGATCCACGGCGCCATGCCGCGCGCTTCAATGCGCTGGCACTTGTGCTCCAGCACCTGCCAGCGCTGCGCGGCGGTCATGACCGGGTGGGTTTCCGGGTGCCCGCCCACTGCCACCACCTTGATGCCAGCGCGTTCCAGCAGACCGGTTTCGATGATCGCCGTGCTGTCGACGAACGGCCCGGCCGGCTCCGCCAGATCACCGGCAATCAGCAGGCAGCGCTCCACGCCTGCCTCGCCCACGGCCCGCTGGATGAAATATTCAAGCGCGGCCTGGCTGCCGATACGCCGTGCAGACAGGTGCGGCATCGGCTGGAAGCCCAGCTCGCGGATGGCCCGTGCCGCGGCCAGCCGCGCCTGGTCGTCTTCGCTGGCCAGGTAGGGAATGGAGATGGTGGTGCCCGGCGCGATGCGTGCGGCCTCGGCGCGCAGGGCCTGCACGGCCTTCGCGCTCACTTCCCACGAACACGCATCCAGGAAGGCCCGCGCCCTCGCCCCGCTTTCCATGGACATCAGCCAACCCCGTGCGCGCGTGCGACCGCCGAACTGCCACGTGCCAGGTCCACGAAGGCCCGCAGATAATCGATGGCGGTATCCGATTCGCGCGCGCCCAGATAGATCTGCTTGGGAATGCCCTTCGCGCCCAGGCGCACCGGCACCACGTCCATGCGTGCGGCGTACTCTTCCACCAGCCAGCGCGGCATGGCCGCCACGCCACGGCCGCTGGCCACCATCTGCATCATGATGTCGGTGGTTTCAATCGCCTTGTGGCGGCGCGGGGTCACCCCGGCCGGCAGCAGGAACTGGTTGTAGATATCCAACCGTTCGAACGGCACCGGGTAGCTGATCAGCACTTCCTGGGTCAGCTGGCGCGGCTTTACATGGTCCACCTTGGCCAGCGGATGGTTGCTGGCCACCACCAGCACCTGCTCGTAATCGAACACCGGCACGAAGGTCAGGCCCGGCTTCAGCAGTGGGTCGGGGGTGACCAGCAGATCGATCTCGTAGCCGAACAGGGCGCCGATGCCGCCGAACTGGAACTTCTGCTTCACGTCCACATCTACATCAGGCCACGCGGCCAGGTAGGGCGACACGATCTTCAGCAGCCACTGGTAGCAGGGGTGGCATTCCATGCCGATGCGCAGCGAACCGCGTTCGCCCTGGGCGAACTGGCCCAGCCGCTCTTCGGCCAGGTCCAGCTGCGGCAGCACGCGGTTGGCCACGGCGAGCAGGTACTGGCCGGCCTGCGTCAAGCGCAGGTTGCGGCCTTCGCGCAGCCAGACATCGGTGCCCAGCTGCTGTTCCAGCTTCTTCATGCTGTGGCTCAGGGCCGACTGGGTCAGGTTCAGCACGCCGGCGGCGGCGGTGAGCGAGCCCTGCAGTTCAACCTGCTGGACGATGCTGAGGTGGATGCGTTCCAGCATGTCTATGAGCCTCGCTCATGGATGTGTGAAGTAAAACCATTTTACGTCATGGAATGCCCTGACTAGCATCGGGTCATGCTTTCTCCCCACCGCCCCCTCCGAATCGTCGCCGTGTCCGGCGGCCTGCAGCGCCCCTCGCGGGCGGCCACCCTGTGCGAACACCTGCTGGACCTGCTGGGCGACCACCTGCCCAGCCAGCCGCAGCTGATCGAGCTTGGCGAACTGGCCCCGCAACTGGCCGGGGCGCTGTGGCGTTCGCAGTTGCCCGACAGCGCCGAACAGGCGCTGGCTGCGGTTGAACAGGCCGACGTGCTGGTGGTCGCCACGCCGGTCTACCGCGGCTCGTACACCGGTCTGTTCAAGCACTTCTTCGATTTCATCCAGCAGGACGCGCTGGTCGACACCCCCATCCTGCTGGCCGCCACCGGCGGCAGCGAGCGCCACGCGCTGATGATCGACCACCAGTTGCGGCCGCTTTTCAGCTTCTTCCAAGCCCGCACCCTGCCGCTGGGGGTGTACGCCACCGACAAGGACTTCGCCGACGGCCGCGTACACGACCCGGCCCTGCTGCAGCGCGCAGAACTGGCCGTGCAGCGCGCCCTGCCGCTGCTGGCGCTGTCCCACCGCCCCGCGCCGCTGCCCGCCGCCACCCTTGAGACTCTCTGAACCGGAATGCCGCCCATGAGTACAGACACCTTTACCTTCAGCATCACGCGCATCCCGTTCAACGAGGATTACCAGCCGGCCGACGGCACCCGCATCACCACCAACTTCGCCAACCTGGCACGCGGCGCGGCACGGCAGCAGAACCTGCGCAACACGCTGAGCATGATCAACAACCGCTGCAACGACCTGGCGCACTGGGACAACCCGAACGCCGATCGCTACGTGGTGGAGCTGGACATCATTTCGGTGGAGATGCATATCGACGGCAGCGATGGCAGCGACCCGTTCCCGCTGATCGAAGTGCTGCGCCCCACCCTGGTGGATACGCACACCGGCGCGCGCACCGAGGGCATCGTCGGCAACAATTTCTCCTCGTACGTGCGTGACTACGATTTCAGCGTGGTGCTGCCGGCCAGCAACGAGGGCAAGGACAGCTTCGCCATTCCCGAAGGCTTCGGCGATCTGCACGGCAAGCTGTTCAAGCACTTCCTGCAGTCCGATGCCTACCGCACGCAGTTCAGCAAGGCACCGGTGATCTGCATCAGCGTATCCAGCAGCAAGACCTACCACCGCACCGAGAACCACCACCCCATCCTGGGCGTGGAATACCGCCAGGGTGAGTTCTCGCCCACCGACCAGTACTTCGACAAGATGGGCCTGCAGGTGCGCTACTTCATGCCGCCGGGCAGCGTTGCGCCGCTGGCGTTCTATTTCCAGGGTGACCTGCTGGGCGATTACTCCAACCTGGAACTGATCGGCACCATCAGCGTGATGGAGGCCTTCCAGAAGATCTACCGCCCGGAGATCTACAACGCCAATTCGGTGGCCGGCAAGGTCTACCAGCCCAGCCTGAAGCACCAGGACTATTCGTCCACCCGCATCGTCTACGACCGCGAAGAGCGCAGCCAACTGGCGGTAAAGCAGGGCCGCTTTACCGAAGAGCACTTCATCAAGCCCTACCGCAGGGTGCTTGAGCAGTGGGCTGCGCGCTGACCGCTGTTCACTCGACTCCCCTCCCCAGGACAAAAGACCCCGATACCGATGAAGAAACTACTGCCGACCTCTACCGCCGGGAGCCTGCCCAAGCCATCGTGGCTTGCCGAGCCTGAAAAGCTCTGGTCACCCTGGAAACTGCAGGATGACGCGCTGACCGAGGGCAAACAGGACGCGCTGCGCCTGTCCCTGCAGGAACAGCAGCACGCCGGCATCGATATCGTGAGCGACGGCGAACAGACGCGGCAGCATTTCGTCACCACCTTCATCGAACACCTGGACGGCGTGGATTTCGACAAACGCGAAACCGTGCGCATCCGCAACCGTTACGACGCCAGCGTGCCCACCGTGGTGGGCGCGGTCAGCCGGCCGAAGGCGGTGTTCGTGGAAGACGCGAAGTTCCTGCGCCGGCAGACCGCACAGCCGATCAAGTGGGCCCTGCCTGGCCCGATGACCATGATCGACACGCTGTACGACGCGCACTACAAGAGCCGCGAAAAGCTTGCCTGGGAATTCGCGAAGATCCTCAACGAGGAAGCGAAGGAACTGGAAGCGGCCGGCGTGGACATCATCCAGTTCGACGAACCGGCATTCAACGTATTCTTCGACGAGGTGAACGACTGGGGCGTGGCCACCCTGGAGCGTGCCATCGAGGGCCTGAAATGCCAGACCGCCGTGCACATCTGCTACGGCTACGGCATCAAGGCCAATACCGATTGGAAGCAGACGCTGGGTTCGGAATGGCGGCAGTACGAGGAATCATTCCCCAAACTGCAGAAGTCCAGCATCGATCTGATCTCGCTGGAATGCCACAACTCGCATGTGCCGATCGACCTGATTGAACTGGTGCGCGGCAAGAAGGTGATGGTGGGCGCGATCGACGTGGCGTCCAGCACGGTGGAAACGCCGGAAGAAGTGGCCAACACCCTGCGCAAGGCGCTGCAGTTCGTGGATGCCGACAAGCTGTACCCCTGCACCAACTGCGGCATGGCGCCGCTGCCGCGTGAGGTGGCGCGCGGCAAGCTGCGGGCGCTGAGTGCGGGTGCGCAGATCGTGCGCGAGGAGCTTGCGGGGATTCGTTAAGGGGTTCCCGCATCCTTTGATCGCCAGCGGCGGTGCAGCTTGTTTACTGCACCGTCGTTTGCGCGTGATGCCTAGAAGCGTGATGGAAGGTCTGGCGATGGCAGCGCTGGCGTTGAACAGCTTCATCCAGGACCGGGTGCGGCCGCAATGGGGGCGGGCCTGCTCGCTGCGGTGGCCGCGTGCGGCGTGGTGGCGGCCACGGTGTGGTGGCAGTGGCCCGACCCACCCGAGGACCAGGTGCACGGCTACACCACCTTGCAGGACTTCGATTACTCGCTGCTGGAAGGCGATGCACGCGGCCTGGCCAGGGCAAAGGGCCGGCAGGGGTTCGACTTCCATAGCGAGGATAGTGGCGCTGCGGCTTTCCAGGTGCGCTGCAAGGGCGTGGTGGTGATGGATGTGCAGAACGCCCCGCCGCTGGTGCTGATCCGCATGCCAGCCGATGCGCTGTGGCGGGCGCCGGATATCGCGCAGCTGCATCGGCGTTTCCAGCGATGGCTGGGGATTGCGCCGGGCGAGGTGGCGGGGGCTGGCGAGCCGTCGTGGGTGCAGGCGCGGATTCTGCGTATGCAGCGAGGGGTGCAGGATGATGCGCGGTGTCTGTTTGGGGTGGATGTGGCTGCGCGTGCTTGAGCCGGTGCGATGGGGTCAGAGCCCTTTTCTGCGAAAAGGGATCTGACCCCGGCGGGCGCCCCGGGTCGCGAGGGCGGCCAGGCGGCGGCTGACCAGGCCGTACAGATCCTGCAGTTCGGCGGCGCGTTCGGCGGTCATGTTGCTGCCGAACAGCACGCGGCCCAGGGCGCTGGCATGGCTGTCGTGCGGGTGGCGCTGGCGGGCGCGGTAGACCTGCTGGAACACCAGCCAGGCCAGGCGCAGGCCGCCGCCGGGCAAAGGCCGCACCAGGCGTTCGTAGGCCTGCCAGAACTGGTATTCGGCGTTCAGATCGACCTGTGGTGCCGCATAGGGCACCGGCCGCGGGCGTCCGTGGGCGCGCGGGCGGGTGGGCAGGAACACGGGGTCGGGCTGGGCCATGGCGACAGCATGCGCCGCCAACATTGTGGGAACCTTGCGTGGTTGCCGCCCGATCGCGTGAGGGGTCGGATTCCTTTGCGCAGCAAAGGGCTCTGACCCCGGTCGTCCCCGGTCGCGAAGAGCATCCACGCATGGCGTGGATCTACTGCCCCGCGATTCGACGCGCGTGGGGTCAGAGCCCTCCGCATTCGCGGAGGGATCCGACCCCGTCCGTTCAGAACGCGATGGACGTGCTGAACATCACCTGCCGGGGGGCGCTGCGCTGCAGGGTCTGGTAATCGCCCGAGAACGACGAGCCGGCGATGGTGGCGGTGCCGATATTGTTGCGGTTGAACAGGTTGCTGATATCCAAACGCAGTTCCAGACCGGGCAGCACGCTGCCCTGCCCCAGCGTGTAGGCGGCATAGGTGTTCACCTGCCAGAACGTTGGCACGCGGATATCGTTTTCGTACGTGAATGGCTGGCGCAGGTACGAGGTGCTGGTGGCACCCACGCGCCAGTTACCAAAGTGCGCGGACAGATCGCTTACCAGCGATACCTGCGGGTAACCAGGCTGCGCGTTGCCCTTGATGGGGTACACGGTATCGCCCACTACGAAATCGCTGTCGTAGTACGAACGGGCCACGGCCACGCCCTGGTAGAACTGCAGGTGATCGCCCAGATCGGCGGTGATGCCCAGGTCCGCGCCGATCACGTGCATCTTCGGCATCAGCCGCACGGTGTTGATCTGCGCGAACTGGGTGCCGACGGCCGCAGACAGCAGCCGGTTGCGGATATCGCTGTAGAACACATCGCCGGTGAGCGTGAGCCGGTCGAAGCGATGGGTGGCGCCTACGGTCAGGTTCCAGTTCTTTTCCGGGCGCAGGCTGCCGACAATGCGGTCGAATTCCTCCTGGTCGGTTACGGTCCATGCCGAGGCGGTGTAGCCGATGTTGCCGCGCTGGGCCACGCGGTAGCCGTTCATGCCGCTGGCCAGATCAATGAACGCGTCGGTGGATGCGCTGGGGCTCCAGAACAGCGAGACATGCGGCAGGAAATTGCTCTTGGCGCGAAGTGCGCCGTACACCGGGCGGTCCGGCGCATCGCCCAGGCCACCGCCTTCGGTGCGGAATTCCACGGCCTTGAAGCCCACGCCCAGGGTCAGGGTGTCGCGCAGCGCGATGTCATCGTGCAGGTAGAGCTGCCGCGAGCGCGTGACCCAACGCGAGGCGTTGTCGGTCTGGAACGCAGGGCCGTAGACATCGAACGGCCCAGTCGCCTTCAGCGGTGCGCCCTGCCCCAGCAGCGGCTGCTGGTACCAATCGGTGCGGGCCGCGGCCTTGCTCTTTTCCTGCCAGATGCCAGCGGTGAACGTGTGTGCGCCGGCTTCACGCTGCAGATTGGCCATGCCGCCCAGACGGTTTACCCGCGGGGTCTGCACCTGTTCGGAGAACGGCGCGCCATTGGGCGAAGGCACGGTGGGGTCGGTCAGGGTGGCCTGGGTGTGGCTGTTGGCGTTGTACAGCTGCACGTTGCCACTAAGCGTGGGCGTGATCTGGAAACGGTGGTTGATGGACGCAATGCGGTCGCGGGTGATCTGGCCGGTGTCATAGGGAATCAGTTCGGACAGTTCGCCGCAGGTATAGGCGCCGCAGGATGCTTCCGCGTTTTCCGGCGAGGCCACGTGGTACGCCCAGGCGTAATCGGGGTAGAAGCTGTCGGCCTTCCAGCCCAGCTTGCGGATCATGTCGAAGGAAATGTTGTTGTAGCCCCAGACCTTGGCCTTGCTGTCAGACACGAACAGGGTGACGTCACCCCAAGCCACGTCCTGCTGTGCTTTCAGATTGCCGCGCAGGAAATCCTGCGTGCCGGCGCCCTGGTACTTGTCGGCCGACACGCGCTGCAGGTCCACCAGCAGCCTGGGACCGTGTTCGCCCAGTTGCCCGCTCTGCGCGGAAACCGTGGTAACGAACGTGCGGTTGCTGCCCACGCCCTGCTTAAGCCGCAGGCTGGGGGTGTCCTGCAGATCGCGCAGGCGGTATTCCAGGCTGCCGCCGTTGGCGCTGCTGGAAAACACGTGTACCGGTGCGGCACCGGGGCTGACGGTGATGGCGCCAATGCCATCGGGCACGCCCACGTTCACCACACTGGTGCCGGTGAGCGAGAGGAAGCCGCTGTCATTCAGGGGTACGCCTTCGAAGGTGATGCCCATTTCATTCATGCGGAAGCCACGCACGAACAGGCTGGTAGCAGAAATATCCAGGCCCAGGCCGTCGGTGGCGGTGTAACTGGCTCCGGGCACCTGCTTGAGCATGGCCAGGCCGTTGTTGCCGGTCACCATGGCATCGAGGTCGCTGGCAGTGATGAGGTAGCGGTTGGGGCCGACCACCTGGGTCGGTGCAGTGGCGGCACCGCGGGGCGTGGCGATCACCTGCAGGGCATTGAGGGTGACCGGGGCGTCGTGGGCGGCGTCGTGGGCTTCGATGGCGTGCGCCGACGAAACAATGGACAGAGCAATGGCCAGCGCAAGGCGCTGCGTAGGTGGCGTGTTCATGGGCAAATCCAGCTGCGTTGGGAGAATGGCGCAGGCGCACGCCCAGCACGGTGCGGCGCGACGGGCGGCGACCTGGCGGGCGGTGCGATTGCGTTGGGGGTTCAGGCGCTGTGCGCGCCGGTCAGCTGCAGAGAAGGACGATCATCTGCGGCGGGGTTCGAGGGCGTGATTTCGACGTGCGAAATTCTTGCATCGGTCGCCCATGATCGCCATCGCGCCGTGGTACAGCGCCGATGGCAATGGGTATGGCAGCGCTATACGTGGGGATAGCGCCGCATGAGGGGTCGGATCCCTTTGCGAAGCAAAGGGCTCTGACCCCGTTTGCGAAGGATATCCACGCATGGCGTGGATCTACGGCCGGCCCCGCGATCTGGTAGATGCCAACCTTGGTTGGCATGCTTTTTTGCGTCTGGGGTCAGAGCCCTTCCTGCGGAAGGGATCTGACCCCGGTTGCCAAGAGCATCCACGCATGGCGTGGATCTACGGCCGGCCCCGCGATCTGGTAGATGCCAACCTTGGTTGGCATGCTTTTTTGCGTCTAGGGTCAGAGCCCTTCCTGCGGAAGGGATCTGACCCCGGTTGCCAGGAGCATCCACGCATGGCGTGGATCTACTGCCGGCCCCGCGATCTGGTAGATGCCAACCTTGGTTGGCATGCTTTTTTGCGTCT
>PJTS01000615.1_pt1 | contig 19901 bp, 21 predicted proteins | sample 1512251 | NCBI WGS metagenome assembly PJTS01 (sample SAMN08177686, study PRJNA422409) | Soil metagenome, whole genome shotgun sequencing project. | isolation source: Soil (2) enriched on wood chips: alkali lignin treatment | place: USA: Madison | collected 2015-01-15 | reverse complement strand
GATCGGGCTGCTTTATCCGTGTTACCTGCGCCCAGAGTGCCAATACATCCGCTGTGGGCTTAATCTGGTCTGTAGCCCCTAAATAGTACTGCATTGCTGCAGCGTAATTTCCCTTTAAGGTATTTACAAGGTGAATGGTATATTCATCTGTTTGTTGATATAACAATCTGTTACAGGCAACGATCAGATCTTCCATTTCAATAGCTACCTTTTTTTGTTCATACTCGAGCAGGCGTTTTACCAAAACTTTAGGATGCAGATAAAAGGGTAGGTGACTCGGCGTAGACAGAAATGGCAAGGAGTTGTTGGCAACGAGTTTTTGCTGCATCCAATCCAGCTTAAGCTTTGCAAAGGGAATGCTGTCACTTTTACGGCTAGTTTTTTCGATGTTATTTCCGTCAGTCCAATATTGCATGAATTTGGCAAAAGAGCCCATGTGGTCAATGTCCCAAGATCGGCTAAACAGCTGCTTGCAATAAGGTTTCAATTGCTTCTTATAGTCTTCCGGGATAGCGTTCTGTACCTGATTCAGCCCTTCCAGGAAGAGATCGAAATCTAAAACAGACTTAGTCCTGATGAAATGACCGATCTGAAATAGCAAAGCATCCCAGGTCGAGGGAATAGTGACCTGTTCCAATTGTTCTGCTGCGTCTTCAAAAGCGGGGTCTGCTACAGTGGGAACAGCATGGGCTAAGCCAAGAATTTCGAGGGTCTTGAGTTTTAAATTACTGCGGTGCGGTTCAACGAGATCTTTCAATATTTCTGGGTCGGTCTGTCCCACTAAAAGCCGGGCACCTTTTTCCTGTACTTTTGGATCAGCTTGAAGGAACAGCATGGATAGTTCAGCGAAAATGTCCAGGTGCCTATATTCGTCCTTTTTCAAAATGTGATCGAGGATATCCAGGCTCAGCAGAATTGACTTTTCTATTTTCTCCTTTGGGAAAATAGTGCTCACGTTATCAATAAATCCAATTTCATCAAAACCCTCCATTTTATAGATCGCATTGATCTGTTTGACCGAAAAATTAATAAGGCTAGTGCCCCCTGTATTCAGTAGCGAGAACAAGAGCTGTTGCTGCAGTAGGTATTCGTGTGGCGTTGTATTAAATAGAGCTAACAAGCGGATGTGCCAATCTAAATGCGGCTTCTTCCAGTTGTTGAGTAGAGATTCCAATAAGCAGGGAATGATGGAGCGATCAAATACATAACCTTTTTCCTGCATGATCCGTATAACTTCTGTCCAATATTCAGTCACCTTTTTACAGACAAATCCCTCACGGGCTTTCCATTTGGAGATGTCAAGCACAGGAATTTCATATCTGTGGAATTGAAGAAATACCCTGTCGATAGCATCCGGATTTTTTAATAAAAAGTCGGCCTCTTCTTCCGTATTTCTGTCAAACATCGTTAGCGTAAACAAACGCGTGACAAAATAGATTTCATCAAAAGTGATCCAGCCTTGTCCGTAAAATGCCCATAGTACTTTGAAATCCATACCGCCAAAACGTTCCTTTTGGGAAGCCTTAACGACCTTATCCAGATAATCGGGTGGGAAAAGCTGATAAAATGCCATTAAGGGTTCTAGGCCAATGGCCGGATTGTTCAGGTAGGAAGTTAAAGGGCGCCAAAGCCATTCTCCTTTTAAGTATTCAATCTTTGCGATATCCTCGAATTGGCGGGTACAGGCAATAAGTGCAAAATTTAACGTCGCATCCACCTGTCTACGGTTTTCATAAAAATCAAGTCGTGCCAGTCCATCTAAGCTGTGGCCATCCTTTTCTAAAATATCGCGGTTAATATCCAACGAATGCAGATATTTTATAGCTGCAGCACGTTCATCGGGAGTCAGCACTTTACATTGGTTTAGCACTTCCAACCAATTTTTGTCTTTGATATACTGTTTGAGGTGGTTCATACGATTGGGATTAAGTTAGTAAGTTTTTTTTGACTGTAGATCTCATTAAATCAATTTTTGACATTAGCACATTAAGATTATATCAAATTAACCGTAATTGCCACCAATTCTGCTAAAGATTAACTTAGGCTGCCACCTTATTTCGTCCCCTAAAACCATTCTTATTGCCGTTGTATTTTGTGCTTCAAATCCGATATCAGACAGAAACTGAAGACCTACGGTATTATCCGCTGGTAAAACAGCTGAATCTGATATTGAATACTTAAGGCTCATTAACCCCAAACCTGCCTGTTCAGTCTTAGCGTAGATCGGTCCCTGTCCGATCGTGGGGAGATAATAACCTTCAACTATTCCGTCTTGCTCAAAAATTACGCCCTGTTTAAGATGGTTTTCGATCAGGCGCCTTCTATTCTCTCCAGTTATGTCCTGATCTAGTTTAAACATTTGCTCATAAAAGGCTAGCTCAGCTGTTCGCAGTTGTTCGGCTAAAGCGTTCGGCAGCCAGTTTTGTTCTCTTTTTAGGAAATGATAAGAACTTACTACTCTAAAACCAGCTTTTTTATAAACCGGAGCACCCAGATCTGTTGCGATCAGATTTATGGACAATGCCCCGTTTTTATTTGCCAAGTCTACTAGATATTTCACAATGTGATAGCCAATTCCTTTACCACGGTAGGATTCGTCAACAATTATATGCGCCAACCAAGCTGATTTTTCGTGTAAAATCAAAGTTCCAACACCGACAATTTTGTTTTGATCGACAACTTTTATAGGTTTACAAAAAGATTGTAGGCAATATTCCATTAACGATACGGTAATATCTCCCCATCCTTCAGGCTGAAGGTCTCTGGTAAAAGGTATATCTTGTAGGAGTAAAGGTTGTATATTCATTCAAGTTTTTAAGACAGCAATTTATGCCAACTAATATAGAAAAAGATCGTAAGAGAATTTCTTTAAGTATTACAAAACCTTTTCTCACGTACAATAGTTTTCAAACAACATCAGATAGGAGTCATCAATCTCGCCAACAATCTTGAAACCCACGCTTAAATATAGATTCTTTGCCTGATTGGTTTTTAAGACACTTAATGTGATCGATTTCTCTGATTCAATAGCTTCCTTTATCAAATCATTCAATATTCTCCTACCGATTCCTTTGCCTTGGCAGGAGGGGGCTACCTGAATTTGTATCAATTCTATGTTATTTGCCTGTCTGTGAACTTTTAATAGACCTATAGCACGTTTATTTATCTCAATTATTGTTGCGTGTTTAAATTGATATTCAATCCTTTGTAAATGAGCCTCATCAGAGACCGGTAAGGAACTAGCAATTAAATGCGGATTCATCGTCTGTATCCTGAGGCTCAACAGAAAATTAAGGTCACTTTTTAATGCCGGTCTGTATTTTATGTTCAATATCATGTGTTCTTAAATTTAAAAATATAAGCCGGAAATTATCGTGCTAGTTGGAGATCAAATCATATATTGAGCTATTTTGATTAGTTTAAGAGATAAATTCTACACGTGATTTATATGAACATCTCTTTATTCCTCCAATATCTTTTGTCAATTCTCCTGACATTATCAACATTTCTAAATTTCTTTAAATAGGAAGCCAATAGGAGTAACTCATCATCATTAGCATTTCCCGTGAACTCAGCTATTTGGATTGCATTACCATAGTTCAATATTGATTTTTCGGCGGTGTCATCTATTATAAGTGTTCTTTCCAATAAGAAGCCTTTGCGTTTTACTTTGGATAACCTTTTTACGTAGTAGTATTCATCAGTCACACTCATCCGTTTTTTTGTCGTGCGAGAACGTCCCCAGACAAATTCAAAATCGACAGCGGCTGGTTTTATTTTATCAACGAGTTCATGCACGTAAGTATCATCCGCAGAACTCCAAATAGCTAGCTTAAAATCTCCAGCCATCTCTGATAAAAAATAGGCTAAATTTGGACGGACATATACATAATATGGCCCTACAACAAAGTCTTCATGCTGTACCAACTTATCTTTTGTTGCGTACAACAATGTTTCGTCCAAATCCAATACTAAAAGAGTTTCCTTCATATTATGCTACATTTTCATTTGCTGGATTCAGACTTTAATATCCAAATTCCTCGAAGTTCGCCCGGCCCATTGCTATCCAACTTTCCCAATATGGTCGACCAGTAGATCCCGCTCCGTCTGGGTCGATAGTATAAAAGTCAGCGATTACTTCAAAATGTTTTCTTGTATTAGTTTCGTTTAGAAAATGGGTTAAGCATGCCAACATCTTGTCGAATGATGAAAAGATAATTTCGCTCAATCCGTCGAGTTCGCCATCATATTCATGGTCGTAGACTCTGATCGGATAATCATTTGTTCCGACGGAGCCTCTCGTATCAAATACCAGTGGTCCCGTATCATTACCTTCACTCGCAAACGGGATCAGGCCGAGTGGGATGAGTTGTTCAGGTATGTACCAGTCAAGGTTAGCTATTATTTCCCCTAACGGTTGAGAAGGCAAGGAGTGAGGTAATCTGACGATTGAACAATCACATTCGGCAAAGAAATAGCGTTTATGCCATTCAATAAAGCTTTGGGGTAAAGTAACACCAAATTGTGTCGCTACTCTTTCGTAATCCCCAGGGGTCATTGTGCCTGGGATAAGTTTCCATTTATACCAGCCATCTTCGTTTACCTCGGATGCCGTCATTTCTTTTGGGATATCTTCTGTGTAAACGGAACTTACATCTCTGGTCAAATATGCATTAAAAAAATGGTCGATATTGTCGGTCATTTACAGTCAGTTTTATCACTCTAAAAGTATCATTTTGCATCTAATATATATTTACTGAAGAAAACCACTTCCTTTAAAGATGCTCTTTACTTCATTGTTATCCTTTTTCATGATGACTAAATATGGGATCTTACAACCGCGAGCTCACAGTTTAATTTCTCCTGCAATTCAACTACAAATTCAGGTTTTAATTCAGGCCAGTTCCAAAACGTAAATCCAAGATTGCTGAATCCCCACTGTGGTTCAAAAACATATTGCTGGATTTCACTTTCGTTGCCACACATCGGACACAACAAGTTATCGGTAAAACCCTGGCACCAGGGATCCAGATCCCATTCATTGTCTACAATATTTTCCGTACAACTGGGGCATATGATACGATCGATGCCATTTTGGCCGGTATCAAATACAGTGCGTTCACGAGTTATTTCCAGACCATTTATATCAAGTTGGTATGGAAGGAACTGAGGCTCCGACACAATGTACTGAGCACCGTCAGAAATTGCATATCCAAGGCCGCCCAGTGTGCAATCCGATAATTCAGCTTTGATGATATCTTTCGAAACTAACCACTTTAAAATATCATTTACAACAACTTCATCAAAAGCGTACCTAGACACTTTAGGTACAAGCGAAATAGTATAGTCACTCATACTTTAAAAATAAAGAATAATTAGAACAATGTTCTAACGGTTTCATACAAATTTTGCTCTAAATAGCTGGGACAGTTCGGAAACAAAGCATTCGGGACCGACGAATTGATCGCTTAATTGAACTAATTGAGATTTGCAAAAGAGAAATATGCAAAGATTAGGAATTAGAGTGTTTATATTTCTTCCATTTGCCTGGTATAATATCTTTTGGCATTTTCCATAAAATCTATTTTCTAATTTGGTGAATTGCGTATATTTGAGAGTTATCTGCAATTATTTTAAAAAGCCGTGAATTTAACGCTATGCCTTCAATCCGAATTGGACAAAATAAATTCAAGCGTAAAGCTTATTAATTCGTATAATAATGTAAAAATAAATACTGAATTTTATGCGTTTGCAGAAAATAAAGATAGATTTGCGCATGTTTCAACTTCTTTGACTTCAAATGAATATTTTCTCCAAATTGAAGATAAAGAATTAGTAACTGCAACTCTAACAACATATAAATTAAACGAAGTTGCCGAAATTATTGATTTTTGGCTAAAAGAAAGTAGTTCCATCTTATCAATTCAAAATAAAGTAGAAATTGATTCATTTTATTATGATTTATTAGTACTAACTGAAAAACAGATCCTAGAAAAGAGATGGTTTAACCTAATAAAGAGAATTGAAAACAAGGAAATCGAATTTAGTGTTGAGTTAATCAAAGAAATTAAAACGCATTTCTGGAAACTATATCCTTTCTTTAGTCACGATTTTTTATGGTTCAGTAATATTATTGGTATCAAAAATGATAATTTCAATACACCAATAATTTCCTCCTTCAATGGTAATTTTGAAATAAGAAATGAAGTACATGGTAAGAATATCTTATTTTCTAGTTCAGTAATGAATGAAATTATTCTGAAATTAAATGAGCTTGTAAAGTTTAATAATGAAATTTCTAAAAATCCGCTAAAATAACTGCAGATAACATGGACAGTTTTAAATGCTAAAATTGTCCTAGGAGGGGATTATTAATGATAGCGAATAGCCAACGGGTAATACATATTTCGAATAGTTTATAGCAGGTTCTCGCAATAAATACCTAAATAATAAATTGGTTCCTCTCATTTGAGGATGCTAAACAAAAAATGGAGGATTTGCGGATAGACTATAATACCTCTAGGTCCATAGCTACTTTGTAGATTTAAGATCTGACATACCGATTAATAATGATAAAAATCGACAACAAATTGAAACAGAAAAGCTACTAAAGTTTTTGTTTTTAATGTATTTTTCTATAACTGTAAACGATATTTAAAAAAGCATTAGATAACCAATGAAGATTTAGAAACCGGTAGTTCCATTTTGTTGCTTCCGTACATCATTTTGCGAAAGGTTGATGCTCCAATAAGGACCAGTTTTGGCAATAAACACAGGTAAAAATCATTGATAAACAATTAAGATCAAGATAAACCAAAAAAGAACAAGATGGGGTATGCTGAAACAATAAAGTTTTTATCTACTACGTAGAGGCCCAATTAATCAAAAATAAGTTAAGTTATGAAAAAGATGCTCTTTCTTTTAGTCTTGTTAATAACCACGTCGGTTATTTTTCATGCGAACGCACAAACAAAAAATAACAACGATTACGATTTTTTTGATACTGTTGTAAATAACCACAATCAAATCTTTCAGGCTTCAGGTATCCCTTCAGCCATTGAAATGGTGTTAAAGTATTGCAAAGCGGTAGATTTTAATTTCTATGACTTACAAATTAAGTGGCAAAATAAAACGGACGGTTCTTTCCGTGACTTTGACAAAAAGGAATTTTACGGAATTACTTTTTATCAAAAATTTAATTTGCCACGAGATGAAAGTTTTCCAATGGACAGTCTTTTTCAAACGATAGAAAATGAACTGAAATCTGGTAAAAAGGTAATTATAGCACTTCAGGTGGAAACAGGCTGGTCCATATTTCTCGTATATAAAAAGACTCCGGATGGTGAATTTGTTTCTTATAGCAAACAAGGTAGCCATACAACGATACTTAGAAATACAAAAGAAATTGTAAAAAAGTCTAACGGTACAGAAATCATGACGTACAGCATTCCGCCTCATATGTAGAGAGATGTCAGCATGTCTTGTGTGATAATCAAAAATAATTTAAATTATGAAAAAAGTTCTCTTTAGTTTAGTTGTGGTAATATTCACATCTTTTGTTTCTCACGCGGAGGCTCAAACACAAAAAAAGGATGAGTTTGAGTTTTTTGATACTGTCATAAATAACCACAACCAACTTTTTCAAATGTCCTGCATCCCATCTGCTGTCGAAATGGTACTAAAGTATTATAAAGTGGTGGATTTTAATTTTTACGACTTACAAAATGAATGGCAGAACAAAACTGATGGTTCTTTCCGTGATTTTGACAATAAAGAATTATACGGTATTACTTTTTCTCAAAAATTTGTTTTGCCTCGTGATGCAACCTTTCCGATGGACAGCCTTTTTCAAACGATAGAAAATGAATTGAGGTCTGGGAGAAAAGTGATTATCTCACTTCCGGCAGACGGTGGTTGGCATATGTTTGTTGTCTGCAAACAAACTCCCGATGGAGACTTTGTATCATATAGCAAACTTGGAAGTCATACATTAATACTTAGAAATACAAAGGAGATTGTGAAAAAGTCTAATGGTACGGAAATCATGACTTATCGCACTCCTCCCGGTATGTAGCCTTTTAATACACTAACAGTAATTTTATTTGATGCCTTTTAACGTCAATAATATTCGTAATAATTGCTTTGAAAATTCTGCAATCTTCTCAATAGGAAATTATCTGTTATTAACAGATTTATCTCATCTACTATTTTGTAAAGCCGTTTGATTTGGCTTGACTTCCGCTGAGGTTCAATTCCCTCATTATTTGCTACTTCATCAGCTACGAGCTGTCTAAGCCCCTGAATATACAGCTGCTTTTGTTTGTTGATATCGTATGTTTTTCGAAGCTCGCTTTTATCTTTGGGCATCAGGTAGATCGCATATTCCACTTCCGCAAGCAATCTTTTCTGTTGATGTCCAAAATATGTACCTCCTTGTTCAATAAAAGCAAATAATTCATTCACTTTAGAAAATAAGCGAAATAATATTTTGCGCTGTGCTGCATATCTCTGTTGGCCATTTACATTCATTAAGAAATAGGAGTAGAGCATACAATAATTGTCCTTTCCAGCCTCACTATTGAACTCGATATCGTGTTGCAGTTGATAGCTTAATGTGGGATTAAGTGTCTCTTCAAATACAAATTCAGGATGAATTCTTAGAATATTGTCAAAATAGTCCTGACTGTAAACTAGCGAGTCTTTTGTCTGAAAATGCAATACGATTAATGAATCTGCTGCTGCTAGTTTTGTGATAGCTTTCGCCCATGACGAGTTTTTATATCCCAACAAAAGCAATATAACAATACCGATTTGGAATATTTTTACAATTAATTTCATGATATGGCTTTACTAGCTATTGAATTTACAAAAGAGGATTTAAATAGACAAAATATATAACCCAGTAACGATAATTTTAATACCTATTTTGGACCTTGATAGGAGATGAATTTGAAACTCCAGATGAAGCCGTTAGAAGAAATTGACATTTTTATTTTTGATACATTAACAGGTACACTTTAGGCTGTACGCACAGTCGAGAAGAAGAGTAGGGAAGGCCGTAGTTAAAAGAACTGATTGTTGTGTCGATAAAGCCCCACTATATATCATATTGATCGTTATATCAGTAACTGATGCATTTTTGCTATATAAGTATTTTTGTCAACAGCAAAAAACATTGATTTAGTAGCTTAGATCAGACTATAATTTTGTCCTGAGTTTTAAAAATATAAAATAGCCTCGTGTCAAAAATTCTATAAATTTGTCTTTTTAAATTTAGTTCTAGATATAATTTTACTCTAAATAATTACTCGCAATACAGCAAAAGGAATTTTTGTAATTATGAAACTTAATTTAGCACAGCGCAATATGAAAAAGATATTTCAAATGATTAACGGGATCGCATTGGTAGTAACTATCATCATTAATTACCTCTCCAATACAGGGATATTTAATGGACAAACAATGGCAACGATATCCGCCAAATACCAAAATCTATTTACACCAGCAGGTTATGCATTTTCGATCTGGGCGCTTATTTATTTAGGTCTTCTTGGGTTTGTTGTTTATTATGGGCCATTTACCAAGCAAACAATTGAAAAAGATAAGATAATTTCAAAGGTAAGTTGGTGGTTCCTCATTTCCTGTCTAGCAAATAGCCTATGGGTGATCTCCTGGCTTTATGACTATACGTTTACCACTATTTTATTGATGATTTTGCTATTTGTAGCACTGTTAAAGATAATTCATAATACATTAAATGCCCTAAACCACTTTACCATAGTAGACCGTATCTTTCTACAAGTACCTTTCCATATTTACGCTGGATGGATTTCTGTTGCGTTAATTGCCAATGTTGCTGCCTATTTAACCAAGATTCGTTGGGATGGTTTTGGATTATCGGATACGGTTTGGACGATTTCTATGTTTACAGTAGCGTTATTAATCCATTTGTTTATGATTTGGAGACGCAATATGCCAACATTCGGCCTGGTAGCAGTTTGGGCTTTAATGGCTATTGCAGTCGCAAATACAAAAAACAATAACCTTGTTTTCTTATCCGCTATTATCGCGGCTGTTATTATCTTTCTAAACGTGGTTACATATTATATCCGATTTAGAAAGGAGAAAGTTGCTTACTCTTGATCTTTTTACTGAAATTTACCGACGTTTTCTAAAATTTTGCTTGTTCATATTGTGACAACAGTTATAAAACATTACAATGGAAGCTACACTATGACGATCTTTTGTATTGACTGGAAATTACTTTACCACAAAATCATATAATTTAGTACATTTAATTATCTTTTACTCATACATATAGTTATGCACCTTCCATTAGAAAAGCATTATGTTAATCGTGTGGGTTGGCTTCGTGCTGCGGTATTAGGCGCCAATGATGGACTGTTATCGACTACAAGTATTGTTATTGGAGTTGCGGCCGCTAATCCTGATCGGAATACCATTGTATTGGCTGCGTTGGCAGGTTTGATTGCAGGAGCCATGTCTATGGCTGCGGGGGAATACGTTTCGGTAAGCTCGCAGGAAGATACTGAAAAAGCAGATCTATTGCGTGAGCAAAAAGAGCTCGAAGAAATGCCAGAGCTAGAGTTGCAGGAGTTGGCGAAGGTCTATGAGAAGAGAGGAGTAAGTCCGGAGACAGCACAGCAAGTTGCGCGAGAACTCACCGCGCAGATGCATTAGGGGCTCATGCTCATGATGAATTGGGGATAAATGAAATAACGCAAGCCAAGCCTCTGTTGGCGGCAATAGCATCATTTGGCTCTTTTGCTCTCGGAGCCGTGCTTCCATTTATGGTATCATTATTTGCACCAATTGAGCTGATGGTCTATTTACAATATGGTTTTACGATTATTTTTTTAATGATTCTTGGGGCAATTTCTGCAAAAACAGGGGGCTCAAATATAGGCGTTGCTGTGGGCAGGATCTGTTTTTGGGGTACCATAGCAATGGGTGTGACTGCATTAATAGGTCATCTTTTTGGAGTAAATATCGCTTAGTTCATTAACTCTAAATTCTTTCAGTACTTGTTGCAGTTTCGATTACAACATTTTTGTGTTCAGTCTTTCATATGCCGGTATAAAGTACCGAGACTTTATAGTGTGTTTTTACACAAAAAAAGCTTTACTTGCTTTTTCGGATTTTTATAGAACCCGTGTGAAAAATTTGCGTGTATTTTTGAACTACTTTGATCTTTAGGTTGTTTGTCTAATCAAAAGATTGAAAATTATAATTATGAAAGACAAAAAAATATTGGTTTCGGGTGCTAGCCTCGCCGGTCCTACATTGGCTTACTGGCTGGATAGGTACGGCTTCGAGGTTACCGTGATAGAGCGTGCAGCAGCTTTGAGACTGGGCGGACAGAATATAGACGTGAAAGGACCAGCAAAAGAAATTGCGCTTAAGATGGGTATTTTAGAAGAGATCCGCGCACATAATACCACCGAGATTGGGCTACGTTTCGTTAATTCCGACAATCATACAATAGCAGAATTTCCATCTGATAGTTCAATGAGCATGACTCAGGAACTTGAGATCCTACGTGGCGATCTGGTTAAGATACTGTACGATCTCACCGCGAAGCGTGTAGAATATATTTTTGGTGATCACATCATTGATTTGATAGAAAGTGAAAATGAGGTCAAGGTGGATTTTGCAAGTGGAAAGAAGGATATCTTTGACATTGTGGTTATAGCTGAAGGTATCGGTTCTGCAACGCGTGATCTTGCCTTTGGCGGTCGTCCTCGTTTTAACTATTTAGGTTTATATACCGCTTATCTTACTATCCTTCGAAATAATACCGACAGTCGGTGGGCACGTTGGTATAATGCGCCAAAGGGCATTGTATTTATGTTGAGGCCTGATAATTATGGAAAGACAAGGGCTTCGGTAACTTTTCTGGCAAAAGAGAACGCGTATAAAGACCTAAGTGAAGCAGATCAGAAAAGAGCGCTTATTGATCGTATACAAGGTGCCGGCTGGGAATCTGAACGATTAGTTAATGAGATAAAAGAGAGTGAAGATCTTTATTTTGAGAGGGTCAGTCAAGTCAAGACTGATAAATGGACTAAGGGAAGGGTTGTCATTACAGGCGATGCCGCTTGGTGTGCTACACCAATTGCAGGAAAAGGTACAGACCTTGCCGTGGCAGGAGCCTATATCCTTGCTGGAGAGCTTTATAGAGCAGGTAATTATGAAGAGGCTTTCCGTAACTACGAAAAAATAATGAAACCCTACGTTCAAGAGTGTCAAAAGCTGCCTCCGGGTATTCCTCGTATAGTATATCCGGAGTCGAGAGTCGGAGTTGCACTCCTAAATCAATTGATAGCCATTGTTGGAAGCAAACCTGTAAAATGGTTGATGCGCGTTTTTTCAGGAGATAAAAAAGACAATAAGAAGAATAGAGCGAAAGAAATTATACTACCAGATTACGAATAGGTAAGACTTAGCCGGAACCAGTTCAGTGTATCCATCTACAATTGACTGAATAAACAGATATAACCGTCATTCATCGGGAAATCGTTTCTTCTAACAAACCAGGTCAGACAGGTTAAATACTTTTTGGCGGAATTGGCATAATATGTTTAAAATGTCAAAATATACTTTTTAGTATATTTTGTTTGTTTTTAAAATATACTTTTTAGTATATTTGTAGCGTAAATAATAAAACAGATGTTGACAAAAGCAGAAAAAACAAAACAATTTATTCTTGAAACCGCCAGCCCGCTTTACAATGAGAAAGGGATCTCGGGTGTGAGCATTGACGATGTTTTGGAAGCGACCAAGTTAACCAAAGGCTGTCTTTATGGGCATTTCAATGGAAAAGAGGATCTTTCGGAACAGGTTGTAGACTATTCCCTAAAAAAAATAACCGAAAGAGTGGCATCCGTTGTATCCAAAGGTAAAACAGCGAGAGACAAGATCTTTTTATATCTTGATTTTTATAAGAACCCAATCGATACATATATCGCAGGAGGCTGTCCCATCTTTAACACCGCTGTTGAGGCTGATGATAATTTTCCTTCGATAAAAAAGAAGGTTGCAGCAGTTCTGAATGCTGGTCAGATCGCTCTTTCAAATGTACTGGAAGAAGGAAAAATTAACGGTGAATTTTCAGAAAACCTAAATGCAGAAGTTTTTGCCTTTAAAATGTTTTCAGCGATAGAAGGTGGAATTGTTCTGAGCAGGACGATGGGATCGAGAAAATTGATGCTAGAACTTATCAAGGACCTTAAAAAAGAATTAGAGCAGTATCTGCTGTAATTTTTTTTGAAACAAAATAGACTAAAAAGTATATTTTAAATATTAAACCAAAGAATTGAAATATGAGCAACAAGTTGTTTGAAAGCTACGAGCTTAATGGTAAACGGTTAAATAACAGGGTAGTAATGGCTCCGATGACCAGAGCCCGATCTGCCAACGAGGGTAATGTTGCAACCGAACTGACTGCGATATATTACGCGCAGCGTGCGACAGCCGGACTGATCGTTACCGAAGGCACTTTTATCAGTGAGGAGGGTATCGGATTTATCAATGTTCCCGGAATCTATACCGATAACCAGGTTGAAGGCTGGAAATTGGTCACTGATTCTGTTCACGATAAAGGAGGGAAGATCTTTGCCCAGCTCTGGCATACTGGAGCTTATTCGCATCCCGATTTGCATGAAGGCAGGTTACCTCTGGCTCCATCCGATTTTAATCCTGGGCAGAAAGCATTTACTTTAGAAGGCTTTAAACCTACCGTTGCTCCTCAGCCGATGACAATTGCAGATATCAAAAGGACAGTTAACGATTTTAAACAAGGAGCTATCAATGCTTTCCGTGCTGGTTTTGACGGGATAGAGCTTCATGGTGCAAACGGCTATCTTTTGCAGCAGTTTTTCAGCAAAAATGCCAATAACAGAACAGATGAATACGGAGGTTCTCCTGAAAATCGCGCAAGAATTCTTTTTGAAATATTAGATGCGATCAGAGAAGTGGCTGACATCAAAAATGTTGGCGTGCGTCTCAATCCATCGTTGAATGGAATAATGGGAATTGCCGTGGATGATGAGACCATTGCGACGTATAATTACATTGTCAGCCGGTTAAATGATTATGATCTGGCCTACATTCATTTAATAGAGCCTTTCACCGATGTAACGGGTAATAAAAATGCGATTCAGCACGTGGCAAAGCATTTTCGTGAAATTTATAAAGGAACTATTATCATTAACCGTGCTTTCAATAAACAGACAGCAGAACAGGTCCTTGAGGAGGGAGATGCCGACTTAGTGTCCTTTGGTGTTCCATTTATTGCTAACCCAGATCTTGTAGAACGCTATAAAAGAGATTCTATACTAAATACTCCGGATCAGGATACCTTCTACACACCCGGTGAAAAGGGATATACAGATTATCCATTTTTAAATAAATAAGAACACAGTTATATACATATAATAATATCAAACGAAATTTGTCAAAATGAAAACAACAGGAAATACTATATTCATTAGCGGCGGAAGCGCAGGAATAGGATTGGCAATTGCCAAAAAATTAAATGAAGCAGGAAATAAAATTATTATAAACGGACGTAATGAGGACCGTCTTCAGAGAGCGTTGACCGAGTTGAAAGATGCCGTTGCCATTCAGGGCGATCTATCAGTAGAAACAGATAGAATACGGATTGCAGAAGATTTGAAGACAAATCATCATGATGTAAATATCATCATTAATAATGCGGGAGCAGCTTTTGGATATTTACTCAGTGAAACGACCAATGCACACGAAAAAGCAATGATCGAGATGAATACGAACTATTTTGCGATCATTCACTTTACAGAATTAATGATTCCACATTTGTTGGAAAAAGAAGAATCAGCGGTGGTCAACGTTTCGTCTATTGCTGTATATGGAAGTCATAAATTTCTTCCAACCTATGGTGCAACGAAAGCGGCACTACATAGCTATACTACAGCTCTGAGAAAAACTTATGAAGAGCAGCAAAAACTTCAGGTCTATGAGGTCTATCCTCCATTGGTAAACACCGATTTTTCTGCTGAAATAGGTGGGGCGGCAGGAATTGCACCCAGTGAAGTGGCGGAAGAACTGTTTATTGGACTGGAAAACAATTTGTTTGATATTCCTGTTGGTGATACAAAGGTTTACGCAAATGCAATTGGGGAAGCTATGGCAAAATTAGCTCAGGCATAAATACAAGCTGAATCAGTCTTTTGAGAAATTAAAAGATTGGTTCTGTTCTTATTAAATTTTTCATTATGAATTTGAAAAATAAGGCAATCCATAGTTCGGTGAAAGTTTTTGAATTGCTTCCACCTTTGGTCGATACCGATATGGTCGCCGATCGGCAGGATAAAAAGATAAGTACGCAACAACTGGTCAAGGGGCTGATTTTAGGTATGAAGAAAGACGTTGAAACGATAAAAGTGGGGGATACAAAGGTTATTTCCCTTCTTAATAGGATTGCGCCTAAGACAGCCTATAATATAATCAATGCTAAAAAAGAGTATATAAAATTGAAATAATCATGAAAGCATTTCTAATTAATAAATATACAAAGGGAGGTCTGCAGCTGACAGATGTTTCTTTACCAAAAATTAAAAACAATGAAGTTTTGGTGGAGATTTATGCAACAGGCTTAAATCTGTTAGATTCGAAAATAAAAACAGGGGAATTCAAACTTATTCTTCCCTACAAAATGCCGCTTATTTTAGGTCACGATCTTGCTGGAATTGTAAAGGAAGTGGGAAATAATGTGAAAAAATACAATGTTGGAGATGAAGTTTATGCTAGGCCGACCGACTTTCATATAGGTACATTTGCAGAATATATAACGGTGAGGGAAGAAGATTTAGCCTTTAAACCAAAGAATCTTTCGATGGAAGAAGCTGCATCGGTTCCTTTGGTCGCACTCACAGCGTGGCAGGCTCTGGTGGAAATTGGTCGGTTAAAAAAAGGACAAAAGGTATTTATTCAGGCAGGTTCGGGAGGAGTAGGTACCATTGCGATCCAGTTGGCGAAACATCTTGGCGCAACTGTTGCGACAACTGCAAGTGCCAAAAGTTTTGATTTCCTGAAAGAAATAGGCGCTGATGTTTTAATTGATTATAAAACACAGGATTTTGAAGCAATACTGAAAGATTATGACCTCGTTTTAAATAGCCAGGATAATAAAACACTTGAAAAATCATTAAATATTTTAAAAGCAGGAGGCAGGGTCATTTCAATTTCCGGACCACCAACACCTGAGTTTGCTGAAGCTATCCATGCGAATTGGCTGGTGAAGATGGTAACAAGATTTCTGAGTTTCGGGATTAAGAAAAAGGCGAAAAAATTGGGCGTTGATTACACGTTCCTTTTTATGAAGGCAGATGGAAATCAGCTCAATGAAATTACAAAATTGATAGAGTCTGGAATCATTAAGCCTATTATAGACAAAGTATTTCCGTTTGAAGAAACCAACAAAGCTTTGGAATATGTCGAAAATGGAAGAGCGAAAGGAAAAGTTGTGGTCAAAATAAAATGAAAGTAAAGATCATTCTAAACAAGCTTTAGTTTTGCTTCAAGTTATTATAAACAACATGTAAGTACCCCATTTTTCCAAATTTCTGAATCTATCATGGCAAACCTGATTGCCGGTCATTGAGTTTAAAATGTTACGAAATGGCCCAATGGAATTTAAATGATAAACGGATTGCATTTACCTACAAGCATGTTCTTAAAGGCTAAAGATCAGCAATATATCTGATACTCACTGATAGATTTTATTCTGTATGTGGCTTATTTTGTACCGTATAAAGAGATTTATTGTTTTTAAGACAATGTCACAACAGACTTCAGCCGGTTTCATCTTTTCTCTACAAATCGTTGCTCTGCATAATAGGTTTAGTTATTAATCTTGTCCCATTAAGAAGTATTATACCATAATTCTATCCCGATAATTGAAAAATGATAGCGGATAATAAATACAGCTTTACGAATTATAAAATAGCCTTTCATACCAAAAGATCGGTCGTATATTTACATAAGTGAGGTTGGGTCAAGTAAATGAAGTTCGGTAGCGAGCTCGCGCTATTTTAAAAATAGTGAATTAAGCTTTGGTGTACTATTTGGCGAGGCTATATATATATGGGGATAGGTCATAAAAAATACGATATGAGAAAAAAAATAACAGCATTTATGTCAATGTTCTTACTTTGCGTTTTTGCTTTTGGACAAGACACACAGAAAACTAAACCCCAGATAAAAACAGAGGAAATAACCTACCATGGAATAGCGGGGCGGCCTATTAACAGAATCGACATGCAAGGACTGGATCAATATAAAGAGTACAATTTAGATGGTACCGTTTCAAATATCTATATCGTAGAGTTTGACAAAAGCAAGAATAAAAATAATTACAATTTAAATGAAAGATATATCTATGAAAAAGGAAAACTCTGCAAAATAGAACTAATTGGCACAGTTACAGGGGATAAATATGGGGAGATTTTGTTCTCTTATAATGAACAAAAACAATTGACAAAGAAGATTGAAAACCGGTACGAAGGCAATAGGTTAAATCTGAATCAATTTAGCGCATACACGGATTATTTTTATAATGAAAATGACGAAACAGTAAAACGTTATGAATACGACGAAACAAAAAAAGAGTTTTTGTTGGTTTCTATTGTCACTAAAATATATGATCGGAATAAAAATATGATTCAAGAAAAAACTGACAATTTTGATGGCAATATATCAGGGGGTGTTGATATCAGATATGACAATTCAAATAAACCAATCGAGCTAAATTCTTCTTATTTTAAAGAAACAAAAAATTATAAATACAATTCACATGGCGATATAGAAGAAGAAAAAAGCAGGTCTGAAGAAAGCCCTACCATACAATCGTCAACCTATTCATATATTTATGATAATTATGAAAATTGGGTTGAACAAAAGCAGATTATTAAAAGAAATCCTAAAGACGAATTTGAAGGTGGAATTTTAATAAAAAGGAAGATCGAATATTATGAATAAAACGACCACTAAAAAGTGGTATTTGTTTTTTTTAATGGTTCGATGATTACTTTGTTTTTACAATAATTGATCAACATTGAGGTGGAAGGATACGAAATTCTATCGATTTGAGACAAGTTTTTTTTATTAATCAGCAAATTGACGGAGGTAAAGTTTCAAAATGTCAAACGCGGTTTATAATGAGAGGAGGTTATAGAATTGTGTACCGGTCGGGACTGTCCCACTAAGTGTATAAATAAAAACTACGGAGTTCAGTTATGTTACTTATAATTGGACTTTTTTTCAAATAAATATAATTCAATTAAAAGCCCGTGGGGAGAGTAATCGCTCAGTCGCCAGGTTGTGGGGTATCAACCGGAAGACACCCAACTGTCAGATCAAGTAGTGGCTATTACAGTATAGCGGATCGAAAAATCCCTTTCATAGATTATGTAGTTTCTAGATGATTCATAGTGATTTAGTTCTATTTGAAATATAATGATATAGGTGTCTGATGGAACGTTTTAGCTGTCAATGATAGCGATTTTAAGTCATCAATAATGATTTCATCTTTTTGAAAATCTGTGATTATTTTTTCTTTAATGTTTGTGTAATCAAATGAATCTATAATTTCCCCAGTTAGGATATTTACAAAACAGTCTTTAAATAGGCAAAATATATAACTCGTTGGCGATAATTACATACTCATTTTGTATCTTGATGCAGCATGAATAACCTTGCTATAGGAAAAGTGATAAATAATTATATTGTTGCCGCGTATCCAATAAAGGTTGAGTTTACTATATCTGTCACCTAAACATAACAGAATTAGAAAGATGAAAATTAACTATTCGTTTGGAGTATTTTTATATGCCTATTTGCACCAAATTGACCTTTCTTTAGATAGAAGTAGGTGGGAACCTCTTGATAATCTGAGGGATTTTTATCGAAGCCAAATTTCTCCTCAAAAAGTTGCAAATTATCTCGTTGATAATTTGGGACTAGATGTTAAAAAATTGAATAATTTGATTTTTATCGGTGAAGAGTCTTTGTGGGATAAAATTAAAGATTCATTATTATCTTCCTTCAAGAGAGATGTTATTTTGGAAGACGATAAAGTATACTTTTTATGTCAGAAATTATTGCTTTTGGATAATTTCTTAGCAGATGGAGAACAAGTGCATAAATTAGAAATTGAGAAATTAAGGATAGAGTTTTCTAAACTAAATTATGGTACAGTCAAATTTAAACTTGCAAAAAAAGATCGTTTAAAGGCGAACAACATTGAACATTTTCTACAAAATGAAATATTGAGCACAATTAAAATTTGTGAGTTTAATAAAGGTTATTTTTAGATCAAAAGCTTATGCAGTTAAAAAAAGCACATGTGATATTTATGAAATACCATTTATTGGAATGTCAAATGAAGAAGCTATTTTTAAAAATAGAACCTTTTCAGAATTTATTGAGGGGCTTACCTAATATTTAGAAACAACTTAAAGTTTAGTATCCAACAATTTATTTCCGCAAAATAAGAGCTTATGAAAGCATTCAACAAACATCACAATATGCGCACGCTAGCTATTGCACTATTTTCGGTGGTATTTATTTTTTCGTGTATCTCTTGTACTTCCATATCCTCTAAGTATTTAGCACAAACTGCTGCGGCGCATAGCGTTTCGATGGTACGATTGAAGGAGACATACATCTTTGATAATTATCCCCAGAGGATAATAGGCCATAATCATAGCAGTCAGGAGAAGAGTGCAGCCTATAATGAATATTGCCTATGGAACTATATCGAACCAAATTACTATAAAACTGATAGTCTGCACTATCTTTACAAAACTTCATTGGAGCTCACCAAAAAAAATAAAATCCAT
>PJTS01000614.1_pt1 | contig 19996 bp, 13 predicted proteins | sample 1512251 | NCBI WGS metagenome assembly PJTS01 (sample SAMN08177686, study PRJNA422409) | Soil metagenome, whole genome shotgun sequencing project. | isolation source: Soil (2) enriched on wood chips: alkali lignin treatment | place: USA: Madison | collected 2015-01-15 | reverse complement strand
TCAATGACAAAATCAACCGACTTGAAAAGCTGGGGATTCTTTAGTACCCGCCTGCTCAATTCCGTTGGGAACTGATAAAGCAATAAAAATACAGCCAGCGCCGTAAGCAAAAAATAACTGAGCAGGGTAAATATGGCACCTGTCGAAAACCTCCTAAAAAGCATCCGTCTTAGCCAAGCCCTGTTGAGATAGCTAATAATCAACATGACTAGCCCCAAGGGAAACATGACTGGCAGGTGTCCCCATCCATATTTGTAGACATTCACAGTGCTGATCCAGATAAAGTAAATTGTCCAGCAAATAGCATGAATACGATAAGGTAACGGTTTAAGAATATTGCCCTTGGTCATCATTGGTTTAGGTTACAAGTAAAACAAATCTTAATTTAAACAGATTAAAATTGTTTAAAAAGACAATTTATAAATTAAAAGAGATTTTCACAAAACTGTAACAAGACTGGGACATTAAGGAATGACCCCAATTTTCTTAAATTTCCGGAAGGCTATTTCAAATTCCTTTGCTCCGATACCCACCGAAATACCAGTGGCTATATCAAAGAGCATCCCTGTACCGCCAACTAGAAATGGTAGCCAGATAGCCTCCCCGAGTTTCTTATCGGCTGGATCAGCCTGTCCTTCAAAAATTGTTGGTAAGCACTCCCACTGAAGCAGTTCCTCCGCGTCTAAGGTCTGCAGTAAGTCAAAGATCTGTTGCATGGCTACAGAATAATTTGCCTTACTTTTCACACAAAAATCTTCGGTAATTCGCAGTTTGATTTGTCCGGCGATCGTAGTCACTATAAGTGGTCTAATGGCCGTACCTGTCCAATGGGCCAAAGCAGCAGCTCCTTCGCGTAGCAGCAAATCAGTCGTATGCAGTTTTATCCTGGCCCATCCCCTACCTGGCTCACCAAAATGCAGCTGCCCGTCAATGAAAATGATTACATCATAGCCCTTAAAAAGAGCCTCCCGGAGTTTTAACAATGGATTGCCGCGATCAGCTTTAATAAACATAAGTTCAGCTTCAACAGCTTCACGACCAAAGGACAGTTTGAATTGCTGCAGATAGATCTGTCCCTGTTCTTCAAACACATCTTCACGTAGCAATATGGCCAGCTTTCGGCCCAGTATCATCAATGCTCTGGCAATCATTGCATAAGGACCAATATGCATGCAGGCCCAGATACGGGGCTGCCGATCGAGCAGCGGCCATGAACTGATCAGCTGATCCAATAAATTGTCATCTGCTCGATACTGCTGCTGTGCCAGCCAACTTTGCCGCATCCGCAGTAGTCTGATCAGATCATCATTGCTATGGATCAGCGCCCAGCGGTACAAAACAGAAATACTTTTGAGGCTTCGATACCATCTATCGGTACCGAGGTATAATTCATCGTTTGTCCAATCTGGGGCTGGCTCCAGATGTTGAAATATTGAGTTCATGGTTGTTCAAATAAATTGGTTATCAAAAAAAGGGTGTCCGGATCACCCAGTGGTTTATTGCCGAAGCATTATAGGTAGTATAAACTACATTTTTCTTCCGCAGATTCTATCATGAGCTTTACTGTTTCCGAATTGGAAAATGTATATAGCGCCTGATCAGCCAAAAGCTGCATTTTCATAAAAAGATCTTCCATATCTATTACACCTTTTTTATTCATACTCAGCACCAAACTTGCCCTGTTTGGTCACTTTGCTTTCGGGCCAGGAAAGCGAGGTGATCACTTGGCTAATTTGGCAGAAATGCAAGAGTTAAGGATCATTTTTGGATGCATAGGCGCTGCGAACCTGTGAACGCTAAATTTGGCTAACCGTTAAATTTCATCGTATCTCAGAGTCGTTTCAACAGCTGCCAAATCCTATACACAGTTTTTTTGGTGGTATTTCCTGTTTTTATTAGAATCTATGATTTACACCATTACCCACAGTAAACCAAACAGTTAAGAAAACACATATTAAAACCTATCATCTTATGGAAAGAAGTTATGACTTTACCCTTCCCGAGGAATATCAGCGCGCAGAGCTGCCAAAATATGAGTTGAGCTACCCCATTCGCAATGCTCAGGAGCGGCATTGGATATCGCCCGACAATTGCATTAGCGAGCAGACCTTTGACGGTCGCTATGGCTATCTCTATTACTATGAATTCTGGATGGAAAAAGAAGAAATTATCCCAGTGTACACTACATTGGGCGACCTACATCTTACCTATTCGCTACAAAGCAGCTCGCCGATTAGACAGTGCCACGAGATACATAATTTTGTGATGGATTTTATAGAAGGGCGGGGTGCTTACCTTTATCTGGCCAAAGGCGAATACAGGCTTACCATACCACAAGGTCATCATATCTTAGTCGGCTTTATACTGGATGCCGGACTGTTCAGACCACCTGCCAACCGGCATTTTAATTTTTTGCAGCAACTGGTCACCGCCAAGAAAGAGCAGTCCCTCCGATCGGATAAAAGTGTTACATTTCGTGTAGGCGAAGTGACCAAGCGCCAATTGCAATTACTTTTTAGCAAAATCAATCCCAATATTCTTGATAATGAGTATATGCTCCTAAAGCACCTGATCTTTTTGATTCAGCTGAGCCGGTTTAAATTACTGACAGATAACCAAGGAAGACTGATTGACCAGGCGCGCAGTTTATTACAGATTATGATTTTGCATCAAGGGGCTAAAGTCAGGTTATCGGATGTTGCCGCAGTGCTTTTAAAGTCCAGAGATCGTATCAACGAAGAACATAAAAAACAGTATGCTTACACATTTCATGACTACCGCAATCAGTTGCTCCTGGGTTTTATTGCTTCCATTATTGTGGGCAATGAAAAATTAGCTACCACTGCTGAGGAATGTGGCTTCAGCAGTATCAATGAGCTTCATAAATTTATCAAAAACCAGACAGGACTTACTCCGCTGACCTTTAAGCAACAGCAGGAAAATGTGGGAAATGACCCATCGTCTAAAAACGATCTTCAAGAACCACCCTCCTAGCCAAGCCTATTTTCTACCAATCGAAAGCTTGTTTTCTACTTAACGCCCGGCCATGTAATGCTGTAATTTAGCATTGTAAAACTTAGTAAGAGATTAAGATTAAGCAAAAGATGAAACAACGCGGAAAATACAGGCAAAATGATGGGATTGGGGCAGAAGCTAGAGCGCCAAAGAATACCCGAAGAAATAGATGGGAAACATTTATGGAAGTCTACATCCTATTTGCATTAGTGATGTTGATCTTACTGTTTTTCGTGACTGGTCTAGGTAAAATGTTTAGTCATTCGGTTTTTGTAAGTCAGCTAAATAGACAACCTCTTCCTGACTGGTCGACAGCTATTTTAGGCTATCTATTGCCCATGCTAGAACTGGGAACAGTAGCATTGTTATGTATTCCCAAATTAAGATTTTGGGGATTGGGACTTGCTATTTTGCTGATGACAGCATATACAGTTTATGCATATTTAGCTTTCATCGAAATCTATGGTTATGTTCCCTGTGCCTGCGGTAAAGTATTTGAAAAGATGAGCTGGAAGCAGCATTTCTTTTTCAATCTGGGCATTACATTACTAGGCTCTCCAGCATTCTTGATGGAGTATAAATTAAAAAGGAGATTAAAAAAACTATGCATAGTGAACTCTGACGGGAGTTCGACCAAGAGGACACTGGTCAATAACTGATCCAGATCTTCGCTCGGGATTGCGACAATTCAGATATATAATAAGCATAACCTAGGGCAAGTCACCGGGACAAGATTTGGAACAATTAGAAACCAATGATCTGTATTTATAAACATTAAAATATTATCAACATGAAAAGAGTAAAATTATTTGTTCCAATTTTGGGAGCAATCTTAGGAATGGGTGTCTATGTTGGGCACGCCAATGAAATGAGTAAAAAAGCAGCTAGTACTGCTGAACAATCATGGGAAGTTATTGATCCTACAGGAAATTTGACTGATCCCAACAACTATCAATCGTATTCGGGCGATATCGCAGATTTATGTCCGGAGGATGATGTTTTTTGTGGCATCAAAGCTGCAAATAATGCTGGTAAACCACAGATGACTCCACAATTGGAAGCTGAAATCAATAATGGTGTGCCGACATCACATGTATTTTATCGAGGTGAATAGGTCGATTAAGAAAAGAGAGGGCATTTTGCCCTCTCCTCTTACTGTGGATTTTGCAGCAGATCGCCTTCGACAATAATCGTTGGCGGAATCCACATGGCAAAACGTTTATCATTCGGCTCCAGCACATACTCTTTTCCATCGACAACCCGTTTTATGCTTATGCCAGCATCATAAAGCTTATTCAATCGCTTCATATCAGCCCATCTGATCCCAAATCGAAAAGCCAGTTCTTTTTGACGTTCACCCAATATAAAATTGGTCAGTCCAGATTTATCTTTGGGTATAATAGGTAGCTTACCTGATTCAAAGCGTACTTTCAATAATTCCGTCATGGTATTGTTTGCATCAAGCAACTTATTTGATCTCGCTTCACATTCCGCTTTTATCAGATAAATTTCATCTGTGGCCAGGCCCGCAAACTCAGCCGTTCCTGTTGATCCGCCATAGCTTCCCTTGAAATTATAGTATCCATTTGTATTCTTTTTATAGAATAGTGCTTTCCTTAAATCATCCGCATGGTAGCTGTTAAACAATAGCGTGTCAACATACGATTTTGTTCTACCAAATATTTTGTCTGAAGCGGCCAGGCTACAGTGGAAGATCACTTCGCTATTCATGAGTTCAAAAGGTGTCGCAGCGTTCGGCGGGATGAGATTATAGTTGATCAGATCAGGTTGGATCTGCAGGCAAAGGGTCGCGTACTTTAAAGCTTCATCCAAATTCCCCATATAGAGCAGTGTCCTTGCCAAAAGGGCATAGGCAGCAGCCTTGGAAGGTCTTGTTTTTTTGATTGGCAGATCGGGAAGCAACGAAATTGCTTCTTTCAGATCGCTGATGATCTGTACAAATGTTTGTTCTAAGGTGGCCCGCTGGAAACTGACATTGATATCGGATGTATTACGGAGTGGTATCCCTAGTTCAAAATTTGCTGTACCACCGTCATAAGCAGGTGAAAACTGCTGTACAAGCCAAAAGAAATTCCAGCTGCGATGAAACAATGCCGTTCCTTTTGTCAAGTTTTTATCTGCAACCGTTAATCCATCAAGCGCGGCCCTGTCGATATTGTCCAGGACAATATTGGCATACATAATCTTTTTATAACTTTCAGACCAGTCAGAAAGTTTCGTCTCTTTATTGTTCAATAAGTATATGTCGCTAAGCTCGCTCGCCAGGCTTTTCACATCATTATCATTCATAAAATAATAGTCAGCGGCCACATCGATCCCAACGGGAAAACTACGAATGGTATACAGTTCATAGTCCATTAGAGCCTGCAAGTCTTTGACCGTTTTGGGAATTGCCAAAGAGCTCTTGGATTTCTCCTGCAAAAATTTATTACATCCAGCCGTAGCTACCAACATGCAGCCTAAGATGAGCCGAGTTAAATATCTGTTCATAATTTTAAAATTGAGCGTTAACACCTAAGGAAAATTGTGCTGGAATGCGTATCGTGATGCCATTGGGATCCAGGTCAGTCTTTGTTGCTTTCCAGATAATACCAAGATTACGGGCATAGGCCTGCAGTGAAATACGTTTGAAATAAGTCGACTTGGCAGGAATCAAATAGCTCAAACTTACATCCTGAAGCGCGACGTTATCCCCCTTTTCAACCAGGATATCCGAATTGGTGAAAAACTGATCCCTATTCGAGTTCAACGGATAGATAAATGCAGGCACATTGGTCGCGGCTTCGTCCCCCGGTTTTTGCCAGCGTTCGTAATAATCACTATGCAGCGGCGTATTAGATGACAGAGACGAATAGTTAACCGACTCCCTTCTGAAAAAATAGTTGAAGCGATATGCAATGTTTAAACCTAGCTCCCAGGCCCCATAAGTAAAAATGTTCCTTAGGTTGCCAAACTGCTCCGGCACTGCCGGACCATGAAATACAAGGTCCTCGAGCGTTACCTTTGATTTTAGGTTCGCATAGTTCATACAAGGCTCACCGCCCACGCTAAATTGTGGGCTGCCAGTATCCGAAGTGAGCCCCATAAAGCGGTAACTGACGAGATTATAAGCTGAGTACCCTTCTATTGGCGACAGGTTTTGTCCCGAAGCCACCAAATTGGCGATCACATTCGATTTATAGCTATACTTGGTGATCTTTGTTTTATTAGATGAAAGCAAAAGGCTTGTTCGCCACTTCAGAGCCGCATCAATATTTAGTGAATTGAGCTGGAGTTCCCAGCCCTGTGTTCGCAGACTCGCCGCGTTTCTATTGAGCAGATCGACACCTAGGGTCGGGTCCACATTGACAATAGCAATTAAATCTGTTGCATTTTTTCTGAAATAAGAAAACGATCCCGTTATACGATTCTTGAAAGCCGCAAAATCCAATGCGCTATTTAGTTGGCTCACGTTCTCCCAACGCAGATCAGGATTGGGAGGATTATTTACATAAGCATTGGTAAACCCACCTAATGAGCTCGCGCTGGAACTGTATGTTATAGTCGTCTGGGCAGGAATGGTATTATTGACATTTCCGCTTTTTCCATAGGTAGCCCGCAGAGAAAGGCGCGGCATCCATGTCCAGCTATAAAAACTTTCCCGGTCAATATTCCAAAGACCACCGACAGACCAGAGCGGTTTCCATCTATTATTGGTATTCACACCAAATAAATTGGACGCATCCCGGCGGGCACTTGCAGAAATTGTATATTTCTTTAATAGATTATACGAGCCGTTAAAATAGACAGATACAAAACGGTCGACATTACGTTCATTATTGAAATTATACCAAATCCGCCCCCTTCCCAGCCCAGCATAATAATCATAAATGGTTCCATAATCAACAGGCTGGGATATTTCAAGATCCAGGTCATAACCATATTGCCGATAGGTATTCCCAAGTCCTCTATTATCCCTAATCTCCGTACCGACCAGCATGTTGATATCTCCGAGGCGAGCCTGCTTATCGTAAGAAAGCTGTGCCCTTACATTGTAGCCATATTGCCGGCTCGAAGTTCGATCCATGATATCTCCCAGTGGAATGGGACGTTCGGGTAAATTGCCCTTCAATTGCGTGTATTTATTGACCAGGTCCCGCACATAAAATGAATTCCGATCCATGCGGTTCTGGTCGAGTCCATTTGACGTAAAATATTGATACCGCAACTCCGAGCGAAGTCCTTTTCCCCATTCGTATTGTGCCGCAAAGTCAAATTTGAGCACATTTGAATTATTGACTTTATCCAAAAGCCTCTGATCCACCAATGGATAATAAGACCAGTCCAAGAGTTTACCTGCACCCAATGTATCCAGAAACCGACTTCTATAGTTCTGTTCCACACGGTTTGGATTCCCCTCCGTGTCTACAAGACGCGTATAAGGATATGCTGCACCAGCACTTCCGATCCGAACGGAAGTAATTCCATTGTCTGAGGTTTTATTCGCATTGAATTGTAAGCCACCGGTCAGCAACAGTCGTGGTACCGGCCGCCACGTCTGTTGCGTGCGCAGCGTAAAACGGCTATTGCCATTTCCTACGATATTGCTTCGTAACTGATCAAAACCCACCGACCATATGGATGCCAGCTTCTCGTTTCCGCTACTCAGCTGCATATTATATTGTTGGTTGATTCCTTTTTGACGAAGGTATTTTGAGACGTCTCCGCGCAGGTCACCCTGAGCTATTGAATTAAGCTTCGCATTAAGAGACATATCATCTATGAGGTTATTGCGGTGATCATTTAGCAGCTCCACGACGGGACTGATTACCGGATAATTGTTCCGGTTATTGAGCAGATTGTTGTAATAGCCCTGATCGAATAAAAAACGCTCCGTATTGATATAGGTCATATTGTCAACCTGTGAACGATAGTAAGGATCTTCTTTACTGACTACGGATAAATTGCTGGTCACAGAAAGGCGTATCGGTAAATTAAATTTTCCTTTTTTTAGCGTAATGACTACTACCCCATTCCCCGCTTTGGCTCCCCAGATAGAGGTAGCTGCAGCATCTTTGAGTACCGTAATATTTTCGACGTCATTTGGATTGATATCATTGATATCGCCTTCGTAAGGGAAATTGTCCACCACGATCAGCGGTCCCTTGATCGCAGCTGTAATGGTACTCAGCCCTCTGACCATAAAATCATTCTGCGCATTGCCACGCTTTTCAAATAATATCGCATTACTTAAGCCATCAAGCCTACCTAGGATATTCGTGCCTATCTGTCTATCGAGTTCCTCCTGTCCGATCACATCAAAAGCACCGGTTGCCCGCTCTTTTGGTACGGTCTGATAACCCGTTGAGACCTGTACCTCTTCCAGCTCATTCACTTTAGGACTTAGGTACACTAACCATTTGTATTGCTTTAAAAGTTCCAAAGACAGCGTATCAGGTAAATAACCCAGCCTGTGAAAAGTAAGACAGGTGACCTCTCCTTTTAAGGTCAGCTCCCCTTGTGCATCTGTAGCACCCAGCAGCTTGCCGCCACAGTCTTTTATTGACACAGCAGCTAGTGGTAATCTTGTATCAGCATCTTGAATCCGGATGACCTCTCCTTGCGCCAATGTTTTTAAGCAGGTAAAGACACAGCTGATTATTATGAGCAGAAAACTTTTCATCGTGCCCCCTCCTTTCCCTGAACTGTGACATAACCCTGCTCTGTCAGTTGCAGTACAGTGCCATCGCCCCGATATCCATCTTCTCTAAGTACCAGCATGACCAGATTTCGGTTTTCAAGCGACAAAGTCATTCCCCGGCCAGCAAATGCTTGTTTTAATTGCTCCAGGTCATTGATATTATCCGGCAATGTGATACTGACCTGATCGCTGAGCCCCGTCTCATCAATCATAAACGGCAATGTGGCAATCTTCCTTCGGTTGAAAAGGTTGAGGATATGCTTGACCGCAATACCTATAATGGCGTTTTTTACCTGCTTGTAATCATTCTCCGCTTTTTGCAAAAATTTTCCGTTTGCGGTGCCGTCACTCTCCAGCAGGCCATTTAAGATCACTTTCGGAGATTGAGTGGATTCCTTGTTTATGATCAGCTTCCTAGGGTCTGCAACACGTATCACCAGGCAGTTTACATTCCGCTTCTGATATGATGCTGTCATGCCCAGATAGAAATTAAGGTCGCGCTCCATTTTCCTATAGATCGCTTTATCCTCAAAAGCGATCGGGCTCACAGACTCGTAGGTATACTCCCAAAAATGCTGAATAGTGCTCAGCTTATTGACTATACTATCTGGATCATTCACTTCCAATATACATCTGGAAGGGATCCTGGCTATACCCGGCCTATAATTCGAGCTATGCTGAAGGGCGACTGCATATTGCTTAAAAACATTGAGATTAGGTACGACTAATTGTTTATAACCCTGCAGGGAATCCACATTAAACACAGAAGCCTGAGAAATTCCCCTACCGTAAGGCAAAAGTGTACTGTAATAATAATCGTGGATTTTATTATCATAATATGGGCCAAGCAGCGGTCTCTTAAATTCAATGACCTGGGCTGCTACCGGTACAGCATTAGTATCTCGGATCATTTGCCGCAGCGCAGGAGCATTCAGCTCACTGGGCTCCGACAAAGAGCGTACTACCCCCCTGTTATCAATACATACTGTGAATGGGATACCACTCTTCTCAAAATATTTGGTCAACAGCTTATCACCTACGACAGAGGAAAATGTATTTTTCAGCCCCTGCGACCGGATAAATTCACTTTTATTGATGAATTTATCGATCGCCGCACGGTCCTGATAAGTAACTGAAAGTACTTTTATCTGATCACCAAGATCGCTCTGCAACTTATAAAGGCCTGGAAACGCAGCTATACAGCTCGAGCACCAAGTGGCCCAGAAATCAAGGATGATTAACTTTTTACTACTATAATCACGCAGGGTCATCTGCTTTGCTCCTGCCGGGTGTCCTACGACATAAAGTCTCAAATCCCAAAGGGCCTGAGGGATGGTATCTCCTATTTTGAGATACTTGATTGATAGCCCATCGGCCCCGCTGTCCTTGCGGAGCGTCTGAGCTGATAAACTAAACATAGAAAACAAATAAGTAAGGACAAGCAAGGCTTGCGTATTCTTTATTGCCTTAAAAAAACAATTAATAATATTCACCAATATATTGGGTTGGAAAAGGACATACCTCTCCCCTTTGCATAAATTTTGCATTCAAAAAAGCGTTAAACAAAGACTACTTTTAATCTCTGCGGTATAACTAAAAAAATAAAATGCTTCCGAAGGCTGTCTCTAACTGGTTACAAGGCATCTACTAGGGGACATTATGACGCTTCTTATCGGAAAAAGAAAAAACTCTACATGCTTTTATTGCCTTACAACAAAAGGTTTATCTGCACTTATTTGAAAAGCCTGCTTTTATTTGCTAATTTTAGGTTTCGAATCAGTATTAACAAATTAAAAACAACAAGACATTAAGTGTTCAAGCAGTCCATGGCGAGAAAACTATTAAGGATTAATGAACAAACTTATAACATAGTGTAACTTACTACCTTTCTGCTAAAGATTAGGCATTATCCTTTTTCTGTTTTTTTGATTTTAACACGAGTTATTCTGGTGGCGATATAACGTTTTGGTATTGAAATAGAAGAATTCTCTCCAGCACTAGATCATTGATCTTGCAGAGGAATTCATTGACGGTGGTAATTTTTGTTCTCATAATCTTTTTTGGTTTATGAAAACGAAAATCACTCGATTAAAGCAAGCGCTCTTTTGCTATTTAAACAATAGAGCGAATACCAATGCTTTGACTGTGGCACCGCAAAGAGCCCCCAAGACAGAGTCTTGGTTCCACAAAGACTAACATGGTATCCGCTCTATTGGAATATGTACAAAGATACATTAAATCCAATAGAAAGCGAATCCACGATCATCTCATGCGGAATTTTTGCGGTTTTCAGTCATGAGTGATTTCGTTTTTTGAGTGATTATTGACACTCAACATTTCGCAATCATAATATTTATAATACAAATATAACAAATAAAAGTAAATAAAAGGACTACTTTTTTTAAATAAATTATGGGACGAAAAAAGCTTGATGAGGTAATTAAAATTAATAGAATATCTGACGAACTTAAAAGATTAAAAATTTCCAATTTTCTAATTTCTATTTGGACAGGTGTTCATATTAAAACTGTCAGCTATTGGCGAAGTAATAATATCCAACCCAGTGAAGAAAATCTAAATCAACTGGGCGAATTATTTGAAAGAGAAAATGCCCTATTAAAAGTGGCAGGCCAAACCAGAAGAAATACTGGCCTTGCCAAGGCATTGGATCAAGAACTAAAACGCCTAATGAAAATCGAGAAAATCCCATTTGAAGTTGAGGTTGATAAAGAGGTCAAAAAAGGTGAAGCCAAATCTGAAAGCGATGCAGGAGCAGATGACACGCAAAGTAAAAAGTCAACAAAAACTATCAATCCGCTTCTGGTAAAAAAAATTAAAGCCTTTGCCGAGGAGTATAAAAAGAACAATCCTCCTGCGCCATTGACTTATCTTGATAAACCACTATCGAAAATAACTAAAGAAGAATTAAAAGGTTTGGAATTATTTATATGCAATTCGGAGAAAAATCCTGGTTCAGATAAATTGCATTATCAAGTCGTCAGTAGTGTAAAGGACGAGATCCATGTCATCGCCAACTTCACTAAAATCGCAGACGGCGAAAACTATGTTGATTTAATTCAGCGGGGGTATATTGAGTTGAGTGAGGAATAAAAGAACGTTACTCGGGTGAAAAATTGAATTAACAACAGTCAAGTATGGAAAGTCTTCCAATATTACAAATTTTTAATATGTTTCGGAACAATTTATTTTTACCTTTTTTTATTAGAATACGCCAATAACTTAAATAAGCTATCTATGAACCCAGATGAATTTCTAAAACTCCACGAAGACGTACCTGAAACAGTTGAATACTCAACAATGATGAATTACGCTAATGAACCGTTTATAATTTTCGAAGGAGACTTTTTGTTAAAAAACGGAATTGAGGAGATAACATTCAGTGGTATTATTAATTTTAATTGGGTAGCTAGCACTGGTGCTCAATTCCAGGGTGAGATTAAAGAAGATTCGCTAGGTTTTAGATATTCAGCAAGGGATAGTTATTCAATAATTATAAATGGATTAGAAATCGGCGAAGGCTTTGTTACAAATACAAATATTGGAAATAATTTATCAATCAAAGGAATACTATCTGGAGAAACTGTTTTTGGGGACAGATCAGTCTCGGTCGAAAAGATTGTTTTTTCAATTCCAAACTTGAGGGATTTTCACGGAATGCCAATCAAGAAAATAATAAATGAAGATGTATTATTAAGAAGAGGAAGATTAACCTTGGAAAATGAAACTTATGTCATAAATATTGACCAATGTGAAGATTACCAAAAAAGAACAGATTCATTAAAAGAAAGAGGAGGATATATTATTTTGTTCTATGGGGAATTGGTAAGTAAAAGTGGCCTAGTAACGTATGAGGATACGAGAGATATATTTGATTGTCTAGATACGTTTATTACTTTTTTAAATGGAAAACGGACAGCTGCGATGTTCCAACAAGGAAAGTTTAAAAATGAGATAACATGGTATGATTACACTGATTATTTTGTAGATTCTCATAGGAATGTTCAATCTTGGCCACAAAGCCATTCTATTGCTGGGCTTAATGATCTATGGCAAAGTTTTAGCAATATTTGGAAGAATGCTGATGATAGAAATTTCTTAAGAACAGCGATCCATTGGTACGTAGAGGCAAATGGGCACAGAGGATTTTCAGAAGGTTCTATAATAATGGCTCAGACAGCATTGGAGTTACTATATAATTGGTTTGTAGTCGAAAGAAAAAAATTGATATTAGGAAGGGACTCCGAGAACATAAGCGCAGCAAATAAAATACGTCTACTGCTCTCGCAATTGGACATTTCTCTTGAAGTTCCTGACTCATTTACAAAACTTCAGGAATTTGTTAATAGCAGTAATAATATTCTAGATGCTCCAGATGCTGTTGTGCAAATAAGAAACGCTATTGTACACTCACAAGTTGAAAAAAGGAAAAAATTAAGTGCAATCCATTACATAGCAAAGTATGAAGCCTTACAACTCTGCATCTGGTATATTGAAATGGCATTACTTCGTATTTTGGATTTTAATGAAAAATATTTTAACAGATGTTCCGGTGAAATATATAAATCTAGAGCTGACGTATATGTTCCTTGGGCCAATAGAAAAATAATAGACAATTATAAATAATAATTTCTTGTTACTTCGATCTTCTCACTACAGACAAGAAGATTGTTCAACAAATTTAGTGTGAAAAATATTCTCCTATATTTGAGGCAAGATCTGTAAAAATTTTGATAATGTTAATAACCTTTAAAGTGTCTAATCCTACAACCAGGGCACTTACACCAATAATCCCTATTGTTAATCTATTTTTTAACGACAATTTCTTATTATTTTCTTGATCTTCTTCTAGAGAAGATAAAACAGCAGTAAATATAAAAACCCAGCTAACAATTAGTAATAAAATTGATATGAAGGTCCCCCAAAAATTAACATCTAAAAACCAAGGTAAAATAAGGACTATAAAAAATAATAGAGCAAAACACAATACTATCGTATTTCGAATAGCACTTGGAATTTTAAATGTCCTTTTATTAGTTATGTAATTGTATCGCAAATTAATGTTTTCGATATTGCAATAAGGAACGATAAAAATGTCCCCTTTGATATCGACAAATATATTTTCATTATTATCATTCAATACTCTTTTTTTCGCAGCACCTAGTACAATTTTATCAAGCTGTCCAGACTCATTTAAGAAATAATCTTTTAATATTCCCGAATAAAACCGAGGTATCTCATTCTTTGATTCTTTAACAATTATATCAAGTTCTGTAGAAAGATATTTTTTTCGTTCGGAATTTTCTGCTCTGGTGATCGACATCTCATTTCTAAAAATATAATTCCACTCGTTAGCAAATTTTAAGGAAGAAAATATTACATCTAGTTTAAAAAATCGAATTAATTTATGAAATACATGCCCGCAAGTACAAGCTAGAATTATAGAGAAAATGAAAAACAGAAAAAAATATTTTAATTGTTTATAGCTTATTCTTGGAAATTCCTGTTTATGGATAGATGAATATAAGTTATTAGCTCGCAAATATAGTTCATCGAAAGACAAACCGAAAGCAACTTTTACAAGAAAAATTGCAGCTAGTTGGATTAGCAGACCCCAAAATATACTAGTAATAGCCTTATCAGCAAATGCGCCGTTGTGGAATTCATGAGAAAATTTCGCTTGGAAATAGAATTTTTTAAAAAAAATACCAGGCACTATTAAAATAACTATATAAAAGATAGTTATTAACGTAAAACCAAAGTTCATTAATTCTAACGGGTTAGCTCGAGAGTTTTACTATTTTTTAGAACAATTTTTACTTTGGGATTGCTCTCACCATCTTTTTCCATTTCACGCAATTTGCGTAAACCTTGTAGATAAATTTCCTTATTTTCTTTATCTGACAATAGTTTCTCTGCATCGTCACTAATTACCTTCATGTCAGACTCCCACACTACTTTCATAGTGTTTATTAAATCTTTAATTATCGATAATAATTTCATAACTAATTCCTTGACAAAATTGTTTTAATGGCGTTTTATAAAAGCATTTATCAATGTATTTACTACTGACTCAATACTTTGTTAAATGCTTATATAACAATTATAATACTTGATTCTCAAATAAACAAACTTGAAGAAGTTAATTCCGATAAGTTGGGCATTAAAGGAAAAGCGATGATGAATATAGCAGTGAATTACCGTTAATTGACACCTATTAAGCTATTAGCGAGGTTTTCTCAATAGAAATAATGAAATCACATCACTCACTAATCCAAGATTGATCCTAAGCCAAATTTTACGGAAATAATTGTATAAAATATTTTTTATATTTTGACATTATATTGTTACAACTAGTAACATATTCACCAAGCGCTCACTATGTATCCGTCCGACCAATTGCATATTTTCAACATTGCTTCGACGCTTAGGATTGTATCATGAACAAGGAGGAATAAAAATGCGGTGATCTCTTCGTGATAGAAGAATCCGAGCTTAAGTTATCTCTCTAAGAAAAAGTTCATAGAATTTATTATCAAAAGAATAAAACAATTGCACGACAAACTGATCACAATAACGCAATAGCCCGTATAAAATGTAAAATTTAAATCTTAAGTTTCTCAAACAAAATTTTATTTCGCTTTCTTGCATCATCTAAAACTTTTTCGAATGGCAGAACTTCAAAATAAGCGGAATAAAACCTACTTTTCACTTTAAACCATCCCCTACCATCTGGCGTTTTATCAAACTCTCGGCGCTCTAAGATCTTTAACAAAGACGGACGAATATCGCAAATGATATATACATAGAACGGAGTGCGTTTATCCACTTCCACAACCTTACCATGACGTCCACGCACTTTTCCATCGAGTAACAGTTCAATATATTTTTCGGATTGTTCTATAGGATTCTTATTATCATCATAGTCTTTGTAATCGTCTCGCTCAGGCTTTTTAAATTCTACTATCGTAAAAGCATTATGGGGAGCAGCCTTTGAATCGGAAAAAGCAAGTGCTTCATTATAAATAAGTAGATCGCTTCTATCTGCATCGGCAGAAGTAACCTCTTTTATACTATTAAATGTTTTATCAGAAGATAAGAAAGAATGAAACGATAATCGCTCATCTATAAGCCATAGATTTTGTTTTTCATACGGAACCTCATCAGAAGTAGTCCTAATCGGGAAAAACACAGAATGAATTAAATCTTCATTTTCAAACTTCCCGTTCCCATTAGTTTCAATTAATTGTTCTAGCAATTCTATAATTGTCTTTCTGTGAACAACATATCTTGCAAGATCAGATTTACCAATTTCATTAAACTCACTAAGGAATTTTTCATACTTCTCGTTATAAGCAGCTTGGGTTGTAATATCTTTTTTATCAGATAGAAGCTTTGCTTTTTCCAATTTCACATCTAACCGCCAATCTGATTCAATTTTATAAAGCTCAATGTCGAGTTCTTGCGCTGACAGATTTGGTGGTAATTTCTTAACTTCTTCAGGTCTAAAACTCATCAAGCTTCGATATTGTGGCAATTCATCATTGATAATCGGTCTGTATGATTCTATTTTTAAATCTCTTGCATTATTTAAATAATCCTCTAGGAGATTCTCAATGCATTTAACGGAAGATCTCCTAATTTTCGATAAATTAATATCAATAGAATCTTCATCCTCTTCACCTTCAGGAAAATTAAAACCAATCCTCTCTGTGTCAACATTCTCATCAAGTATAGCACTGACTACGTGTGCTTGGTAAAAGAATTTGAATCCATCTTCTTCAATTGGTTTCTTACCTAAATCCACCAATCTAGTATATAAACCTTCAATCAAGACACTCCTATTATGAGCACAGAAATGCATCTTGTGGCTTTGAAATTCTGAGGATTTTGTAAGATATACAGTAAAATTTTGATCTTCAATCAGGAAGCTTGCAGATTTAACGTCCGATTTGAATTCAGTATTGAATAGGTTTCTTAAATCAACTTGATCGTTATTTTGATTTCTAATTACAATATTTGGAATTGTATTAGTAATAAAATATAATTGAAAGTGAGTTATAATCTCTCGAGCTATTGCTACGGCTCCATTTGGGAGGGCTTTTTTATATTCTTCCTTTAAATTATTTAATGTAATCGATGTCCCATGTCTTACACCGTTGACAGCAGGTCTGGAAAAATCATGAAAGCCCTCTTTTGTAGCTTTAAAATTAAACTGGATAGAGTTACTAACTTCGTCATGTATATAAAAACTTGATACATTCAGTTCTTTAAAAGCTTTTAAACATACAAACCTACCAACCCCTTTCCCTCCAATATCTATTTTATGGTCAGTATCCGCCTCAACAAATGCTTTAAGATTATCATCGTTTAAACCAATTCCGTTGTCAGTTACTATAAAGCTATGTATCGGAAATGAATCTACATTTTGCATGTTTTCCAAGATCTCTCCAGCACCATTTCGAATACACTCTATAACAATTTTCCCTTCGTTTTCCTTTACTAACTGTTGTTTTGTCGCTTCTTCAATCGAGTGGATAGAATTACTTATTAGCTCAAACAAAGGCATTAAGGGTTTGGTACGAGGAAGTCTTGTATTTCTAACTTTATTGGCAATATTTGATGTTGGAGTAAATCTAAGTTGTTCCATTCTAAATTCAATACTATGTTTCTATTTGGCCATTAATTTTTATTCCCATGGGAACAATAAATATTTTTTTGAGTCTATAGTTGATGGCCTCTATTAATTAAATCAGATCCCATTTATTTGCAATATCAATAGTAATCAAATCGATACCTGCATTTAGAGATGCATCTGTATTTAATGTATAAATTCTTCTTGCGAAAACATCAATCAGAAAACAGCTCTTTGGATTCAATTTCAACCCTTTCTTATCAAAATACTGATTCAAAACGGACAACATTGTTTGCGCCTCAGTTTTAGAAAGTAACGCTGTCGTAAAATTGAACTTAACAAAACCTACTTGTGAAGCTCCGCCGTTTTCATATACCAGCATATCGGCCATAGCTCCTATCCTTACACCATTTTTATTTATATTATCCTTTCTCTTTGACAAATTATTACCAACAATGTAGTTTCCCAAAATAGGTATTAATTGATCAGAAATAGAACAGACTTCATCCAAGCCATTTGCTGAACACACTCTATTTTTAAAACCATCTCTATTTTTTGGATATGACTTTGCTTCATTTCGATAAGTATTCGCCTGTCTTTTAAACTCTTCAAAATACAAGTCAAAATCGTCAAAATTAGCAGAAAATATTTCACAAATTAGTTTTCTCGCCATTTCATAGAATCGAGGAACATACTCCGTCGGATATTTACTTCCTTTCAATATTCTATGTTTTCCTCGTTCTGTTGCAACCATGTATTGTGAGAACCGTTTTAGTGATAATTGGGGTTCTTTAACAATCTTCTGAACTTTTACCTCAACCTTTTCCTCTACCATAATCATTATTTTTTTTTTAAACCAAAAACTCACATTATCAAAGTTTTGCCAAAAGACAAATTACTAATAAAATTACAAAAAAATTCCCTTAAAACATACAGACAACAAGATATTACTAATATAAATAGCTTCCATTTATTTTACTTCATAAAATTGTTTTAGAATAGGACCAAACGAATCCCTTAAAATGGTTTTCATTCTCGAATATCCCCATTTACTGTATCCGATATTGTCCATTTAGATAGATTTATTAACCATTTTCTAATCAGAAATTTTCACCAATAAACAGGACCTTTCTTCAATTTATTATATCAATTGTTGCCCACTACCCCGATCAGATGCCAGTTTTAAATTAAACTGTGCTTTTATTTCATTGATCAACGTTAAGGCAGTCGGTAAGTCCATCGCATTTTGAGAAGTAACATTAGCCACAGCTCCAGACTGTTTCATTACACCTACAGCATCGACCTTCGCTTCATTTTTTGATGTTATGACCGTTAACCATTCACCCGCAATATTATTGGAGATTTTCTGAATATAAATATTCTCATTACCTGATGACCTAAACGGCATGTAATAACGTGTCGCATAAAGATTAGCAACCTCGACTTTCAATGTGCCGGCAACTGCTGCATCAATTGGAAGACCGATAATACTTGCGGCTATGCTATCATTTGTTATATTATATAAACCAGAAATACTGAAAGTATCTTGATTTGCATCGCCAATATTTTCCCCAGCGATTAAATTACGCCTAAAACTTACCGATTGGGACAACTTAAAATTAGGGGTATTGAACAGAGCTGTCAAAGTCGCTTGAGACTCCAATCGGATACGATTGCCATTCCCCCAGAAATTATTGGTATCGAAGGTCCCTGATTCCAATAAATATCCACCAACTTTCAGTGAGTTATAAAACGTATTTCCATCGATTTCATTACCATAACTTTTGGATCCGGTATTCGCACTTGAGTCTAATACAATACAGGCAACTGGCGCCACAGTCGCTACTCCCCACCGATTAAAGTTATTGCCCTGAATTTTGGAATTCGTGACTCCCTCGGACAAGATGGAAGATCCTGAACTGGTCGTGAAATTATTGTTGCTGATAATTGTTTTGTCTATCCTATCGGCATGAATAGCGCCTTTGGAATTGTAAGGCGGATTGGTTCCGGTATCCGAATATCGCTGTGCATGATCAAGATTGTTCGACGTAATATTGCTATTGATAATATTACCAGCTTTAATAAAATAACCTAAAAGTGTATAGTCAAGATTACCGGTCACAAGACTATTGACGAGATTACCCATAAAGAATGTGTTAAAACTGTCGCTAAAATTACCAACGATATCAAATCCATAGCCATCTGTGGTCTTATTATTGATCAATGCAAAATTTTCCCGATTGGCATTGCCACTATCAAATGAATGGAAAAAATTGTTCCATATCCGATACCCTCTAGCACTGCCGCCATATTTCCCCAACGTATTGAACAGTTTAAATAGCATAGCATTATGACCACCGCTAAAAGTATTGTGCTTAATGGTTACCTGACGTCCCCAAAATTCCAGATGGGTCTCGGCATTGCCAAAGTCACAGCCTTCGATCACCGCATCAATGTTATTTTCCAGATCATCTTTCCATGGATCGCCTGAGTTTGGATATTCATCGACTCTTTTGAACAGTATGGCTACAGAATTTGCAATACTAACGGATCTACCTCTGATGGCTACATCTTTAAATGTAGTTCCCTGAGAGTAGTTTCTTATGGTATATAGGTCCGTAGAGCTT
>PJTS01000612.1_pt1 | contig 20010 bp, 17 predicted proteins | sample 1512251 | NCBI WGS metagenome assembly PJTS01 (sample SAMN08177686, study PRJNA422409) | Soil metagenome, whole genome shotgun sequencing project. | isolation source: Soil (2) enriched on wood chips: alkali lignin treatment | place: USA: Madison | collected 2015-01-15 | reverse complement strand
GGATTTACCTTTACGCCACGGTATTGGGACTACTTTGGTTCAACGTATATTTCGGCACCTACAGCGATGCGTGTCGCCAGCAGTAATGATGGGGTCAACTGGACCGTACAAGGCTCTTATACCGGCAGCATGCCCGCAGGTACAGCGGCTAATCCCGAACTTCGGAATATCAGTTTCTATGCGCCGGTGCAGGCCCGTTATTTCCGCTTGACACTGACAGCTTATGGACAATATGCTGGCGGCTTTGGGGAATTAAATGCCTTTGAATAGAAACCTGAAAAAGACTGCGTTTATTTAATATATGTTTATTTGGTGGTGGTTTAGTTGGGAGTGATTGGCGGGCGCGCCAGCACTCCTTTTTTATGAAAACAACTTTACTGACGTCGTTGGGCTATCTTGGAGATACTGGCTCCAGCAACGGCGATACTAATAAAGTTGGTGACCGACCGGGCCTCATTCATAAAACGGTCCACGCTATAGAGCAGGGCAATATCTGTTAAGGGAATCTTCCCGAATTTATTGAGTGTGAATATAAGTGCCAGAAATCCGGAACCAGGCACGCCCGAAGCGGTCTTGGACGTAAAAGTAATAATAACAAACAACAACAGATAATCGCCAAAATCCATTGGAATCTGGTAAAACTGCACTAGAAAACAACAGGCCACAGCGAGGTAGATGCATGCACCAGCAAGATTAAAATTATAGCCCAAGGGAATCACAAACCGTAAGATTTTACGGCTATAGCCTTCGGATTCCAATTTCTCAAAAATAAGCGGAAATGCGGCTTTTGACGAAGAAGTCGTGATCACAAGCAGGATTTCCTCTTTGATGTTAATTAAAAAACGAAGCAGATCAAATTTCAATACATAGGAGATCACCCCAAGTACAACCACGATAAATACAATATCTGCCAGGTATACGGTGGCCACAACCTTGCTCAGCGGCAATAAGGTATCTAAACCATACACCGCTATCCCATAAGCGATATTACAGAGGATGATCAAGGGCAGAATAAAATAGAGGTATTTAATAAAGGTATAAAACAGCTGCTGTCCCTGGTCGAGTACGTTCAGAAAGCGGGTTCTTCTTTTTGAAAAATTCATCAGTATTCCCACGATAATGGAAAAACTAAGAAAGATACCGTGCCTGTTGACGTATAAAAAGGTATGTAATTGCTGATCATCCAATTCAAATTGATCGGGCAGGGAGGTGCTGACTGCTGCAAGACGAATCCCAGTGTCAGCACCAGGCTGAATAATAAAGCCAAAGAAAAAACCCAATACAATGGCGATCGTACTGATTGTTATAAAATAAAGCAGCACCTGCCATACAATCCGACGCGCATTGCTGAGGTCTGCAAGCTGACAGATACCATGGGTCACCGCCATAAAAATAACGGGAAGGATAAGCATCTCCAGGATCATGAAAAAGTAACGGCTTACACCACCAAGTGCGCGGCTTAGCTCTGGTGCAAAATACCCCATGGCAACCCCGGCAATCAGTGCTAAAAACACGTATAATGTTAGATTTTTGAGGTAGGGGCCAGTAAAAGTTTGCTTTGCATAAAAGAGGTTCATCTGAAAATCGCGCTATCTTAATCTTTATTTTACTAGTGAAATATAATGAAATTATCTCAGATTGTAGGGTTAAATAGTGCCCAGCATGACGGCAGCCAATAACATAACAAGCGAGGATCCTATGGCCCATTTTAAAGTGTACCGGAGATGGTCTGCATAATCTACTCCCGCGAGTGACACCAATAAATAGGTGGAAGGAACCAGCGGGCTCAGCAGGTGAGAGGCCTGACCGACAAGACTTGCACGCCCCAGTATATCCGCCGGGATTCCCAGTTTATGACCTGTTGCGGCGACAATAGGCAGAATACCAAAATAATAGGCATCATTCGTCAGAAAAAAGGTGAGCGGCACGCTGAAAATCGCGGTTATAATACTCAGGTGCATGCCCCAGCCTTTTGGAACAATGCCAATCATACTATTGCCCATGGCCTGCATAATCCCTGTGCCATTGAGGATCCCTGTGAAAATACCGGCTCCAAAGATCATGCCTGCAACCGATAATGCATTGCCGGCATGTTTTGCCATTATTTTTTGCTGATCTTTTAATTTAGGATAGTTGATGACTGAAGCGATACAGAATGCCACCATAAAGGCAATGCCCAAAGGGGCGATATCCAGAATCATAACCACGAGCAGGATAAGGGTAAGCAGGAGGTTGATCCAAATTAATTTGGGCCGAAGTAGCGTCGGATCTAGATCGCCGGCGATGCCTGTGCTTGCGTATTTCTTGAATTTACCTTGTTTGGCAATGCGCCCCTTTTCCTTTACGCCTAAAATATAGGCCACAACTAACACCCAGCAAATGCCTATCGCCATAATAGGAATCATAGGAACAAAGATTTCGGTATGCCCAAGTTTGAGCGAACTCATGACCCGAGCGGTAGGGCCGCCCCAGGGAAGGATATTCATAATACCACCAGAAAGCATCACTATGCAGGTAAGCACCAATGGGTTGATGCCCTGTTTTTTGTATAAGGGCAACATGGCCGCAACCACAATAATATAGGTGGAGGAGCCGTCGCCATCGAGCGAAACCAGGGTAGTTAATATCGCTGTACCAAGGGTGGTTTTGACGGGATTATCCCCAACCGCCTTTAATATGATATTAACCAGCGGTTCGAAAAGCCCGGTGTCTATCATTAAGCTAAAATATAGAATGGCAAATAGTAGCATGACACCGGTCAAGGCGATCTCCTTTACACCATTTTTCATCATTTCACCAAGATCGGGCCCAAACCCCGCAAGTAGTGCTACCGAGACCGGAATTATGACTAAGGCGGTAATCGGTGTCATTTTCTTGAGCATAATCAAGAGCATAAAAATGACGATCATCAAAAAACCGAGGAATGTAAGCATAGCTAAGAATGTTTATGTTATTATTTATTTTTTCTCCAATCGAAATTGTTTCTGTAGCCGACATAGGCATAGTTGCTGGGTCTGCCTGTCTCTACCTGATTGATCCAGGCGATTTCGACAGCGGCATTTTTACCCAGTTTCCGGCCGAAGCCCGCCGTCAGGCGATTGCTGTCAAAGGGTTCATCTTTTTTGGCATTCATCCGGATCTCATTCTTGAGAATGCCGTAGTATTGTTCGGGTTGGTCAGCTTTGTTAAAGGGGATCCGCAATGAAATCAGGTAGCGCAGGCGGAGCACAAACTCATTGGGATTGTTGATAAAACGTTCTTCAACCCGAAAACGGTGTGAGACTGATGTGCGCCCGATATTTCCGCCTAAACTGACTTGCTGAAAGGGTCTTTTTTCGTAGCGTGTTCTTTTTCCACCGTCTGCTTTATAGGAATTCAAGGTGAGAAACATCGCACCCAATGCAGGTCTAACATCATCAGCAACCTCGTAATCCACGTAAGCCGAGACCAAAAACAAACGCGTGTCATAAGCCAAATCAAAAGAACGATATTGCGACAGGGCCGTAAGGGTACTCTTGTCGGTCAGTTTGGCGGATAACAGGTATTGAAACCACATATTATAGGTATCACTGCGCTGCGCATATGCCAGCGGACTAAAGGCCAGCAAAATGATGGACATAAAAAATATCTTGATGCTCATGTAAGTTTATATTGGTATCCCTTTCACCCAAATATATTTATAAGCGGATTTGATAATTTTATTTTTCAATCAACGACAGTTTTTATCAGTAAACTGCAGTTTGACCTCCCAAAAAGATCTTATATTTGATTGAGTTGAAATCCAGGATAAACAATGCTGTTGGTTGTAAATATTGTCTTTTTATTATTGGTTTTTAGGATCTTGCTGAATTCCAGGATTCTCGAAAAACTGATGCAGTCGCATTGGGGACTTTTGGTGAAGCTGCAACATATCTTTTTCCTATCGGTGTTTTTGTTGCTGACGATCTTTACTGAAAATTACTTTCTGGATATGCCGGAATTGATCTGGGGGGTGCTGGTCGTCTTTCTTTTCAATGTAGGGATCTATTATCTGGTCTATTTTTATCTTGTTCCGCAGTTTTATCTCGCCAATAAATACCCCAAATTTATTCTCTATTCGCTGATCTGTTTTTTTGTATCAAGTCTCTTTCGGATTTTGCTGGAACCGGCGGTCTTCGACGTTCGTTTTGATCAAAACCTTTCCAATACAACCTTTCTGTTCAATGTATATATTGTACAGGGTATTGTAATCCTGGTTGCATCTTTTTTGGGGATCACAAAAGATAAATTTCTGATCGAAAAGGATTACGAAGATCTGGGGGAAGAAAAAGAAAAGCTGCACCTGGATCTGCTTAAATCGAAATTAAATCCGCACTTCCTATTCAATATCCTGAACAATATTTATTCAGGTAGCATTCGTTCAGCTGAAAATACCTCAGCGTCTATTTTACAGCTCAGTAAGCTGCTACAATATGTGATCTACGATACCAATAAAACCAAAATAAGTATCGCCCGGGAATTTGCATCGATTGTCTCCCTGATCGACCTGTATCAGCTCCGCTACAATAATCAGCTTAACATCCGCTTTGACCTGCGGCAGGAGGAAGCATTGGAACTTATTGAAATTCCGCCCGCGATTTTCCTGACGATATTTGAAAATGCGCTCAAGCACAGTGCGCTTGGTATAGAGGCTGACAGCTTCATCACAATCAGGTATACCTTAGGAGAGCGTGAGTTTTTGTTTGAGGTCGAGAACTCCGTGGCTGAACACAAGAATTTGTCGGATAACCTAACGGATAGTGGGCTGGGGAATACAGCAATTCTTTCGCTGCTGGAAAAATACTATCCGGAGAAATTTACTTTTAGGACTGGTCTACGTGAAGACAATAGCTACCAGACTAGCTTACAAATTGAATATTTATGGCAAAATTGAGCATAGTAGGGGTTGATGACGAATACCCGGCATTGGAGCTTATTGAGCACTACTGCAGTCAAATAGCGGATGTGGAGCTCGTAGCGCTATTTCAGCACCCAAAGGACGCGTTAGACTATCTCACAAAGAACCCCGTAGATCTCGTTATCCTGGATATCAATATGCCTTTTATCAATGGCATTGATCTCTTATTGAGCTTACCGTATAAGCCCCTGTGTATTTTTCTGACGATGGAAACCCAATATGCTGTAAAGGCCTTTGAATTGGATGTGATCCATTACCTGGTCAAACCGGTGGATTTTTCGGGCTTTAACAAAGCGATTTCAAAAGCAAAGGATTTCCTGCAGTTCCGCGATTCGATGGAAAAAAAGAAAAAGGAAGAATACATCATGTTTAAATCGGATTATATCATGAACAAGATCTTGCTGGCGGATGTCCGATGGGTGCAGGGATGTAGCGAGTATATAGTGCTTGTTACGCCTTTTAAAAAATATATGATCCTTGATCGCATGTCAAACTTTGAAGAAAAATACCGCGACCTCGGTTTTATCCGTATTCATAAATCCTATATTGTACTGGGAGCCCATATCACCTCCTATGATATGGCTTATGTACATTTGAAAGACGGGGAGAAGCTGCCACTGGGCCGGACCTATAAAAATCAGCTGAAGAGTCTATTCTAATAGGCTATTTCTTTTTAATATAGATGTATTTTATGCCATACCAAGCCACTTCATCATGCTCATTTTTCATCTCTTCAGGCCCTTTAAAAAGATATTGATTGTCATTAAAATAATAGGAATAAGATATTTCACCCGAATTGTGACCATTTTCGGCATATAAGTACCTATAAATCCCTCCATTTGTCCTATTATCCAATATTTAGGTAAATCAATAGCATATCGCCCGCTTAGGTATTTATTTCATCAACATATTTTATTATATTTGTACTACAATAATATTAGTAACTACTATTATTTACTAATAAATACTATTATGATATCACTTATATCTATCTCTAAAGCGCAGCAGAAATTAGCCAAAAACGTTCGGGACAGGCGTCTTTCCATGGAATTGACACAGGCTGGTTTATCTAAACGATCGGGGGTTCCCTTGGCTACTTTACGAAAATTTGAACAAACAGGGGTTATTTCACTGGAGTCCTTTTTGAAACTTTTAATGGTTGTCGGTGGGATAGAAGATATCCTTAATGAGCTAAAACCAGTAAAGCCGAACTTTACATCGATTGATGATGTTTTGAAAGATACAACGCAAATATCACGGAAAAGAGGAAGTAAGCAATGAATTATCCAACTGTAGAAGTTAAGGTCGGATTGGATTTCGGAGCTGAAATCCAGCGCGTAGGACGTTTAGCCATTCGAGACGGGGTTATCTATTATGAATACGATATGGAGTTCTTACAGAAAGGTTTGGAGATCTCACCGTTCCGCTTGCCTTTGCAAACGGGCGTTGTCGCGCTTCCGCGCCAACCTTTTGAAGGCTTGGCCGGAGTCTTTAGCGATAGCCTACCGGATGGATGGGGACGATTGCTTTTCGACCGTTCAGCAAGATCAAAAGGCATATTGCCAGCTCATCTTTCACCACTGGATCGCTTGGCTCATGTCGGACGGTTTGGTATGGGAGCTTTGATTTATGAGCCTGATCATAGTCCTGACGACGCTAATGATTTCATTGATCTTGACGCTTTAGCAGAACAAACTCAGGAAGTATTAAGAGGAACTTCTGAAGATGTAATTGAGGAGTTACTGGCCTTGAACGGCTCATCCGCAGGGGCTCGCCCGAAAGCATTGATTGGTCTTGGTGGGAAGAGACAGCATATCGTCTATGGCGCCAAGCAGCTCGATATGGAGTTTGAACATTGGCTCGTTAAATTCCCGAACAGCCAAGATGGCCATGATGCTGGCGCCATTGAATATGTTTATGCATTGATGGCGAAAGAAGCAGGTGTTTTAATGCCTGAGGTACATTTGTTACCTTCGCAAAAAGGAGCTGGATATTTTGCCGTTAAACGTTTTGATAGGGATGGTAATCGGCGCCTACATATGCATACCGCAAGTGGATTATTGCATAGTGATTTCAGAACACCAGCATTAGATTATGAAGATTTGCTCAATTTAACGGGCGCACTCACAAAAGATGTCCGAGAAATAGAAAAAATGTTTCGCCTCGCCGTCTTTAACGTATTGGCACACAATAGAGATGATCACGCTAAGAACTTCAGCTTTTTAATGGACGAATATGGCGAATGGAAACTTGCGCCCGCCTATGACCTTACATTTTCCAGTGGGCCGAATGGCGAGCAGAGTACAATGGTAATGGGCGAAGGCACCAAGCCCACAATCAGCCATTTGCGAAAACTCGGGCTGGGAGCAAAACTATCCAAACAATTGATAGAAGATAGCATCGAACAAACAAAAAATGCCTTGGATAAATGGAAAGAGCTGTCCAACTCCTTTCATATACAAACTTCAACAATTGAGTTGATTTCAAAGCGATTAAATAAAGATTAAAAGCAAGAAATGAAGAATAACCTTCTCGCAATTGCGGCCCTATTGATTTGCACATCACTATTCGCACAGAATACACCGAATATTATTTATATACTGGCTGATGACCTGGGTTATGGCGATCTAAGTTCCTTAAACAAAAATTCTAAAATCAAAACAATCCATTTGGATCAGCTGGCCGCTGCAGGGATGGTATTTACCGATGCACATACCTCATCTTCCGTCTGCACACCTTCGCGTTACAGTATACTCACAGGACGATACAACTGGCGGACCTCCCTGCAAGATGGCGTATTATGGAGTTATGATCCACCACTTATTGCGAAAGAACGCGTTACCGTAGCTTCACTGTTAAAGAAAAATGGTTATCATACTGCTGCCATAGGTAAATGGCACCTGGGACTTGGCTGGCAGAAAGATTCTACAGGTAATGTTGATCTGATGAAAACTATCCTAGACGGACCGACCTCCCACGGATTTGATTATTTTTATGGGATCACAGCCTCCTTGGATATTCCACCCTACGTATACATCGAGAACAACAAGGTTACTGCTACTGCAATAGATAGCATTGCAGCAAGCCCTGGCCCGGCGTTCTGGCGTGAAGGGCCTATTGGCAATGATTTCAAGCATGCTGAGGTATTGCCGCATCTGACGCAGAAGGCTGTGGACTATATCGGTGAACAACAAAAGGGTAAGAAGCCATTTTTTCTCTATTTTGCACTTCCTTCGCCTCATACCCCCATTCTCCCTACAGCTGACTATATCGGAAAAACTGGCACTACTCCTTATGGTGATTTTGTGTTGATGACCGACGCTGTGGTCGGCCAGCTCGTACAGGCTGTTGAAAAGGCTGGACTGACACAAAACACGCTGATTATTTTCACTAGCGACAATGGTGCTGCGCCAGCCGCCAACTTAGAACAGCTTAAAGAAAAAGGACATTTGGCAAACTATATTTTTCGGGGAAATAAAGCCGATATATATGAAGGCGGTCACCGCGTTCCCTTTATTGCCAAATGGCCTGCAATAATCCGTGCCGGTACAGTAAGTGAGGTCACCATATCCCTGACTGATTTTATGGCAACCGCTGCGGCATTGACCGACCAAAAATTGACAGCCAACGAAGGCGAAGATAGTTTTAGTCTATTGCCACTATTTAAGGGTACAAAAGGTTATCAGCGTAAATACACGATACTCCATTCTATTTCTGGAAACTTTTCAATCCGCCACGCAAATTGGAAACTGGCGTTTTCCTATGGATCCGGTGGCTGGAGCGTACCCGATGAAAGCAAAGCCAAACAGCTCAATATGCCCGCTGTTCAGCTGTACAACCTATCAGCAGATATTTCAGAAAACAATAATTTGAAAGCAAAGTACCCATCAATGGTGGAGAAAATGATCAAAGAACTCAATAGAATCATCGATCAGGGCCGGAGTACCCCTGGACCAAAAGTGAATAACGATGTGACAGTGGATTACGAAAAGTACCTGTAGCTTTTTATATGTATTAAAAGTTGAAATGGAAAAAGGTAAACAAGTTCGATAAAGGGATAAAGTCTCGGGAGACTTAACGATTATCCTGCACTTTAAATCCAACGCGAATGGCCTTAAGACCAATCAGTCCCTGCAAATCCTCAACTTCAAATTTTTCGATATCGTCATTCAATAAACCTTTGTGTTGAAGCAAGTTGATGTACCCCAAGTACTCCGTCTCTTCATGAACATGTGAATAGACAATGACCAATTTTCCTTTCTGGGTAATACGCTCTGTCGAGCCTTTGATCTTCGCTTTGTCAATACGTTTTTTTGCGATTTCATAACGTACATTATAGGATCCGTCGACATCAAACTGTTTTTCATCCATTTTGAAACGGATGGAAATCGGTGTTGCAAAGACCAGTATCAGCGAAGCCACCTCCAGCTGGTGCGGTAGTGTTGGCTGCAGCACTCTAAACTGACTTTCCATTTCGCACATGACCTGCAATTGCCACAAGCGCAAATTTTTGAGATAATAGAGTTCAAAGTTTCTATCCGGCGCAATGGAAGCACCAATATAGAGGTTATGCTCGATGCCATCTGTTTTATAGCGCTCATAATAATGCGGGAAATAATCCTGTGCCTCGACTTGCTTTTCGTCGAGGATCGTGACCAGCTTTTTATTGATCAGGGTGATCGAGTTGTCGTAATCCTGACGTGCCTCATAAAACCCGCCCAAGGCTGGGTTTATTCGATCGAAATAGGCATCAATAGCCGCAACGATGGGACTAGTTTTATTGCTTTTCCGAAAGTTGTCCAGAATGGGATGTACATCCAGATTAAAATGATCCAGGATAACCTGTTCGGTATCGGTGGAAAGTGAATGGTCAAGTGTTTCCAGATTCCGCTCCAAGTCAAAGACCTTCTGCTCAAACAGGGGCAAGCTATGCTGCTCGTTTATCGCAGTGAAAAGCGCGATCAAATCTGTCGCCTGATTGATCAGATCCTGCTTAATCGCTTGATTTCTGGATTCCGAAGAGCCCTGTACATCAATCTGGCCATAGAGCGGATACACATGTTCAAAGACGATCTCCTGTAAGGTATAATCCTTTCCAAAAGCTCTATCATTGAGGTAATGGATTGCCTCTTCCTGAAAGCGCCATTTGACACTGGGATGAATCGAGGTATATTCTTTTTGGATGATCGCTTCAATCTGGTTCTCTGTTTCAGAAAATGCCTTGGATACTTTGTCTTTTATAAAAGGTAAAACAACGTCGAGTTTATTGGCATTGACCGAATTCAGTGCGCGCACCTTGGAGGAGGACATCTCCAATATACCGAGTACTTTGTCGTCCTGTATCAAGGGGACAAAGATAAAGCTCTTCACATGCTGCTGTTTGAGTTTGTTGATAAAAAATGCTTTTTTTGGGTCTACTGTAGGTAATTTATCGATGTCCGGGACAACCAGCAGCTCTTCTTTTTTAAGCATATTTTCCAACGTTTCATTACAGAGCATCTCCTGACATTCAGCAATAGTAGAATCGTAAAGCAGATGGCTGTACAACTGTTTTTCAACGATTCTCAAATTAAACTCTTCCCTAACTTTTTCAAAGGAGGTCAATCCGATCCGCAGATCGTCTATTTTGTAAATGGATCTGAAAATATCCTGAATTTCTTCCATCTGAGCCGCCTTGTCTTCACGTAGTAAATTACTTTTGAAGCTTGACACGGCATTCTCCGTCGTCGCATCAAAAAGGGTCATAATGGCGAAGCCTTTCAGAATCCAGCTTTGCTCAGGGAATTTGGATTTCCATAGGGCGATATCTGAAAAATTGTCAATCAGCTCAATAATGTCCGCTTCGGAAAGCTCCAATGCACGATCTGTCGGAATAATATCCATAAAATCTGCATTGAACAGTACCCGGTAATGATGCATGATATTATTTTTATCCGGAATATCCAAGAATATCGGTGTATCCATGGCATCCACTTTTATACCATAGTACTGACTGATGATCATACAGCAATTCAGAATATAATAGGTATCCGGAGCGATATCACGGTAGCTAAAATCGTAATGATCGCTGGCATCACGGAGGATATTGTCTAAGCGTTCGCTATGATTGAAGGTATACAGATAGAAGGGAATCGTAACGGCCTTTATTTCGTTTTTAGTCAACGATCTGGGGAACAGATCTGCTAAAAGGACTTTGATAATAGGCTCATATTGGTGTAAATCCTCGGTTTTTTCAATTCCGTTGACCAGTGCCGGATATTTTTTGATCTCTTCCAGCAAAGATTTCGCATAAGTAGCCTGGAATTCAACTTCGGACGATGCCGTTTCCTCAAAAGATTTGATAATCTTATGAAAAGCGATCAGGGTCTTAAAAGGACTGGAATCAAAGGTGAAGTTAAACTGCATAGCGCTTGTTTCTGATAAATTAGCTAATTATTGGACTCACACAAAAGTATGAAATAATCAGTTATTGATTAGACAAATCTCACCAAACGATTCACTTTTATTCTTGTTTAATACTAATGCCTAAATGAAGGCAATGTTCTTCCCAAGGCACTTTAATAAGGCGGCTACGTGCGTTTTGCGGAATGATAGTTTTCGATGTCGATAGATAATATTGTTTTTTTTGTGCGCTTATCACGCTCTCCTTTAAATCAGGGATTTTTTTTAGATTTCGCTGCAACGCGGCATAAAATGCTTTGATAGATTTATCAGGTTGCTTCATAATTTGGCGGAGATGAATTGTTTCTAGCGTTTTATCAGTTTCATAGCCACCACTTCCAATGATCGAATGATCAGCTACAGGCGAATCGAAGAATAGACCGAACTCCGTTGAACCTAAATTTTCTGAAAAAGGGTAAGAGGAAAAGAAAAAACTATGATAATCCGGAGACGAAAAGCAGTCCAAAAAATGGCTTGCATTTTCTTCGGAGTATTTCATATAATTCCGCTTTCCTAATGTGGCATTTATCATTTCAACATAAGCACTGACGCCATGCTTTTTCATCGTTTCGCTGCAATGCTGAAAAAATACGTCAACAGGTATTGCTATCCAAAAATATACGCCCATTTCTTATTCTTGTATTTGTTTCATTTTCTTTGTTATCTGCCCTTCAGGTGAATACTTGCGTAGCATAGAACTACATCAGCATTGCTTTCAGATTATCTGGACATCGTATGAATGACGCCGATATGCGACCGGAAAGCCGCCCAGAATGTTTTAAATTCGTTATATTGTAATTTATACTCCTTACAGGTTTGTTTCACAATACGATTGAGCGCTGGGTAATGTACATGGCTAATCTTTGGAAACAAGTGATGTTCGACCTGAAAATTAAGGCCTCCAAGCAACCAGGTCAATACTTTGCTCTTGGTAGCGAAGTTAGCTGTTGACTGAATCTGATGGATCATCCATTCTTCATCCACGCGTGAGGCTTCGATGGTCTTGAATTCTGTTCCCGAAACCACATGGGCCAATTGGAATACAGTTGCCAGGCTCATTCCACAGACTACACCGGCAATCAATAGACCAAGAAGCGTAGGCAGCCAGCCGACAAATATAATGGGAACAACCACAAATAACGTAAAATGGATGAGCTTACTAACCCAAAAAATAATACGCTCCCTGACCGGAAAATGAAAACGCTCCGTATCATTGCCCATACGGCCGCGGAAGTATTTTTCGTAATCCTGATAAAAAATCCAGGCGAGATAGGAGATACCGTATAACAGCGGAAAGTAAAAGCGCTGGTAGCGGTGATGTTTTTTTAATTTTTGATCATGATGTATGCGCATGAATTTAACCTCGATATCATGATCTTCACCGTCGATATTGGTATAGGTATGATGGGCGATATTGTGTTTGAGTTTCCAGAAATAGATGTTGCCACCCAAGAGATTGAGTGAATAGGACAGGACGGTATTCAATCGCTTGTTGTCCGAAAACGAATTGTGGCCCGCATCGTGCATAATATTGAAACCAATCGCAGCGAGGTTGGCCCCGAAAATGGCGCATAATAGGATCGCAATGCTCCAATGAAGCGGCACGAATACCAAAAGAATATAGAGTAGGATAAAGCTCGTCAATAGGATGGAAGCTTTTAAATAAATCCTTCGGTTACCCGTTTTTTGCTTTGCTGAATGAATAAAATAGTGATTGATTTTTTGCTTTAAAGCTTTAGAAAACAATGTATTTACATTGTCGAATTTAACGGACTGGGACATGTGATTTTTTGCGCGGGAGATATGCTTGTGCTTAATTTCCAATCTTTAGTGATTGAATAAGTGAAGTTACAAAATATAATTGATCATCTATGTATAAATAAAGTTAAATTTCATCGCAACTGAAAAAATCGAAATACTGGTTTTATTTGTGTACATTTATAGAACCTCCCTACGTGCAGCCCCTTGTTAAGAACACAAGATGATCGTATGCAAGGACTTCACATAAATAATCCACAATGATTTTAACGACGAAAAGAGGAATTGCATTCCTATCAACTTTTCCCCCTCGCGCCTGCGGTATTGCCACCTACACGACAGATTTAATGAAAGCCATTTCAAGTAAATTTATGGATTCATACGTCCTTATTCCGATACCAATCGTAGAGACTCAGGATCCGACTAATTATGATCTGGCTCCATTAGGTATACTGGAGATCGGAGATCCGCTTTCATTTGATACGGTATTTGAAAATATTCAACAGCACAAAAATATTGATCTGGTCTGTATTGAACATGAGTTCGGTTTATTCGCTGGTCAGGAGGCCAAGTTCAGCTCCTTTCTTTCAGAACTTTACGGAGCACAGACCACAATTGTAATTACTTTTCACACGGTACTACCATCACCAGACAGTGCACTACTTGACCAGATAGCTACCATTGCGGAATATTGTTCGCAGATCGTCGTCATGACTCAAAATTCTGCCGATATCCTTATTAGCGCTTATAAAATCGCTCCGAATAAAATCACTGTGATCGCACATGGGACGCATTTGGCGCCCGCAACAAATAAACGGGCAACACTAGAGCGATATAATCTACTGGGCAAGAAAGTGCTCAGCACCTTTGGTCTGCTGGGGCCGAGCAAGAGTATCGAAACAACATTATATGCACTTCCCGCTATTATTAAACAAAACCCAACTGCACTATTTCTTATTCTGGGACAGACACACCCCACTTTGTTGCAACGGGAAGGGGAGACCTACAGAAATCAACTCGAGGAGATAATAAATCAACAGGGAATAGCAGATCATGTCAGGTTTGTGAACGAATTTCTTTCGATCGAGTCGCTATTAGCCTATCTGTCCATCACTGATGTCTATCTCTTCACATCAAAAGATCCCCTCCAAGCCGTGAGCGGCACATTTTCTTATGCCTTGAGTTCGGGCTGTCCCATTGTTTCGACACCAATTCCTCATGTCAGGGAGGTCCTGAAAGCAGATATGGGTACGATGATCGATTTCGAAGCATCGGATCAACTCGCTGAGGCCGTCAATCAAATTTTGGACGATAAACCGAGACTAGAGAAAATCCGCCATGTGAATCTTCAAAAAATGGTGAAAACCTCCTGGCAAAATGTGGCTATAGCCCATGTCAATCTATTTGAACTCCTTACTGACAAAAAGAGGGATATGTTGTATTCTATTCCTCCGCTCAACCTGGACCATATGTTCCGAATGTCAACAGAAAGAGCATTTGTTCAATTTGCAGATATCAGTATGCCCGACCTGAGCAGTGGCTATGCATTGGATGACAATGCCCGGGCGCTTATCGCGATGTTACATCACTATAAATTATACGAATCTCAGGAAGACCTTGGCTTGATAGAAAAATATTTGGGTTTCATTGACTACTGTATGCAAGACGATGGGACCTTTTTAAATTATGTAGACATTGACGGTAATTTTACCCTACAGAATAAACAGGAGAATCTTGAGGATGCCAATGGACGTGCTGTGTGGGCATTGGGTGAGGTCATTGGTTTAGCCAGTATTTTACCCGAGCGAATAGTCAAACCTGCTATTAAACTTTTGGAGCGAGCTTCCAAACATGCGCTAGTTTATTATTCAACACGATCAATGGCCTTTACGATAAAGGGCTTAAGTTGTATGAAAGGCAAGAATTATAAAGCGATCATAGCAGTTTTAGCCGAGCGCTTGATCGCCATGTTTGCGTATGAAAGTACTGCCGATTGGCAATGGTACGAATCCTACTTGACTTATGGCAATAGCGTGATTCCGGAAGCATTGTTGGCTGCCTATGAGTCTACCGGTGATAAGAGATATCGGGACATCGCTTATCAATCCTTTGATTTTTTGTTGAGCAGAATTATTGTTGATAACGAAATCCATGTTATTTCCAATAAAGGCTGGGCACAACGTGATCAACCTACAACTTCACCCAAAGGCGGAGAACAGCCCATTGATGTTGCCTATACCATTATTGCGCTGGACAGATTTTACAGACATACAAAAGATGAAAACTATAAAAACACGATCCGGACTGCATTTGAATGGTTCTTGGGACGTAATCACATCCAGCAGATTATTTATAATCCGGTGACGGGTGGTTGTTTTGATGGTTTAGAAGAGCGTACGGTAAATATTAACCAGGGTGCAGAATCGACCATAAGTTATTTATTGGCGAGGCTGAAGATGGAGGCTTATTTATCCGAAACTGTAAGTTGATGCTTTGATTTTAAACAGTATCATGATAAGTTTCATTACCAGCGTGTTATTGGAAGGGACCGGAAGGATAGGCCAATCAACTAAGCAAGTTGATTGACTTTTCCAAACCGACCAAACGTTTTGCCCATATCCTAAAGGTGAGCACAAGTTGAATGATAAACAGCAAACCTATAATAACCAGCGAAATAGACTTATTTGTATTAGAGCTTAGTCCATAGGTAAAAAAAAGTAGAAGCCCGAGCAGAAACAGCTGCTTTGAAATAATGGAGATTGCGGCATAACGCTTGACCTTTGCCAGGTAATTTTTCAACGATTCCTGGATATTGCTACCCTGGACTAGATATTTTGCAAAACGATAGCCCATGAGATTATGGATGATGGGCAACAAGATTGAGAAAACAAGCAATATATTGATCCAGACAGGTTTTCTGTCGCCGTCAAGCATCGTATAGTAGCATGTCAGGAAAATACACCAACCTATGATTTCTATGGTTAATTGCTTCCTAATGTTTTTTAAAACAGGATGTCTATTCTCTGATAACATCTTTTGGATTTCCGTTGGAGAAATTTCGGGTGTTTTTACCGTATTCCAGGTAGATTTTAGTTCATTAAATTCCATGGTTAACAGGCTAGAAGGTTCTGAATTTTGATTTTTATTCTATTGAGTTTGACACCGACATAATTTTCACTTATGCCAATAATATCTGCGATCTGTTGATAACTCAAATCCTCAAGGTACAAGGTAATGATCGCCTTGTCTCCATCATCAAGTTGTTTTAAAGCGCTGAATAATCGCTCCTGGCGTAAAGCAAGTTCTTCATCCGGCTGTTCTTCGGCCATTTCGGGCAAAGTAGGACGATATTCGACATCTTGTTTCTTTTTACGGAATGTAGCTATGGCAGTATTCAGGGCAATACGATAAATCCAGGTGCTTATTTTCGAGTTGTTCTTAAAGCTATTATGGGATTTCCAGAGTTGAAATGTTATTTCCTGAAAAAGATCTTCCCGATCTTCCTGAACATCGCGATATAGGCGACATATTTTATGGATAATCCCTTGATGCTCATTAATAAGTATTAGGAACTGTCTCTCATCCATCATCGCTATTTTCTATTAAATGTAAGGATTTGGTCGTTACCTATTGCTCGATTCATATTTTCTAATTTTCCCTATAAGTAGCGGAACTGTTCAAAAACTTACAGCGGGCAGCTTTTTTTTGTAAGTTTTTTAGGACTCCGCCAACTAATCAGCTAAAAAACATGAAAAAGCTTGCCATTATAATTTTGCTTTTATTAGCAGCATGCGATCGTACCTCATCACCAGAAGGAAGGTCAAAAATAAGAGATGAAAACATCCAGCAACAAATTGACGCTCTGAGGGATCAGAACAATGCCTTAACTGATAGTATCAGTAGCATGAATAAGCAATTGAAGGGCCTTAGACCTGAAAAAACATTTAAATAGAACATGTATTTACCAAAACGTCTGAAATTAAAATTGGATCTCATTTAAATGGTCGCTCTGTAAAATCAGAGCGACCATTTAAATGAGATCCTATACAATATATATTGTATTAATAAGCACCGATATAACGATGTCCTGTACCATTCAATAGCTTAGCACCTTTCGTTAATTTACCCGTTTTCCAGTTGTAAACAAATACATTTCCGGCTTCGCTGATAGGTGTCAATGGAACATACACATTGTCGCCCACCTGAGCTATACTTTGTTGCTGATCAAAGTTTAATTTAGACTCGTATTCTGTGGCAATTTTTGTTGCCGTCTTCGCATTGAGGTCTATTAGCGCCAAATAACCACCTTTTTTATCAATGTCATATAGGACAAATGCTTTACCTTGACCTAGGTATTTCCATGCTTTGATTCCAGCAAGACCACTAACACCTAGTGCTTTCGATAAATCGAATACATAACTGTTGTCATAGTCATTGGTATTTTTATCAATGCGCAAGATATGTGGGTAGCTCGTTGTGTTCGCACCAGTGGATTGATAAACATGGCCATCTTCAGCAATATACTGGGTCATGGTACGGTAACCATTATTACCATATTTGCTTTGTGTAGACCAGATCAATTTCGGATTTTTAAATGAAGGATAGTCTACAACCAAAGTGACAGTACCAGCAATATTGGCCGCATCACTTGGCCAGGAAACTACGCCCGTCTCCTGATTTTGGCTAGGAGTGCCCTTTGGATTCACTTTCGAAATATTACAGCCGATATAGACTTTATTCTTTGCCTGGTTGATGATCGGCACATCGATACGGCCGATCGAATAACCTTGAGCCAACTGCTCATCAGTAAATGGAATAGTAAATGAAGCCGTGTTTAAAATACTTGGATTATCCAAATTGATAGACGCCACAGTGGCAGTAGATTTGATATTGCCAAAAGTTACCGCTGGAAATGTACCTGTAAAAGATGTCAGTGTTGTTGCACTTACACCAATACCGATCCCTTCAGCTGATTTAACCCAACGAGGTGAGGTGCCCAGAATAACAGCTGCATTCACTTCGTTGCCACTTTTTACATATTTTTCTGCCCCATTTACGGTGTATTTCTGGAAAATACCACCGTCAGTTCCTGTATATTGGATATCGTATAAAAATTTTCCATCTGCAGATGCCTGTATACGTGAGGTTCTAGGTGAATCAAATTTCAAGCCTTTGCCATTAAAAACATCGAGCTCAAAAGCAGGGTCAATCGCTTGCTCAGGTGAAATGGCGTAGGCCATTGTACCACCATTACCGTCACCATCGTTTGTCAATTTTAGTGCAGCGGTCAATGTAATCCATCTGTTGTCAGTAGGTTTTTCCTCTGGAGGGACTACTGCGCCCGGATTCCCACTATCTTTACTACAGCTACCTAAGGATACTGACGCAGCCAATGCGCCAAATAGAACGGTTTTTAATAGATTTTTTTTCATCTGTATAAATTTGTTTTTTTAATTGTGATGAAGCTATCAGATTTATTCATTAGCATGATCGAATAAATCATGATGGTTTCATATTACTATTGTTTACTATAAGAATTTGCTAATTGTGTAATTAAGTTTGATGTAGAATGCTCTTCCGGGTTTCTGAACCCCAAAGTTGTCATAGAGCGCCGTATTAAAAATGTTTTTTGTATCAAAACTTGCCACCAGTTTTCCGGAGGGAAAGCGATAGCTTAGTCCTAGATCATGTGCAAACTGGCTAGGGGTGAGGCTCCCCTCAGAAGGATGCCATGCAATATCGTAATGCCCAACATAGCCCATATTGTAATAAAGGTTCATGATGGCACGTTTTTGAAAGACGTTATCCAAGCGATACTGCGCATTTGCATTGACTGTAAAATAAGGTTCGTTTGGAATCTGTAGATTATAGCGGTCATCTGCACGTCCGGCGGCATCGAATTGCCGTTTGTATAGGGCATTGAATTTAGAAAAATTGACCATGACATTAAGCTTGTTGTCAAAGACATAGATCAACTCAGCTTCCACACCCCTGGACTGCGTACGACCCAGATTAACGAAAGCGGATGCCTGAATATCCAGATCGGAATCCGTCACAATACTATCGACTGTCTGTCGGGTGATTTTGTCGTAGCCGTTTCGCCAGAAGGCACTTCCATAGAACGAGAACCGATGCTGGTCAAATGTTATATTTGCCAATCGGAAACCTAAGTTATAATTTATATTTTTCTCGGGTGTAAGATTGAGATTGGGCAATATATTGGTTTCGAGATTCCCAAACATCTGTTCTTCGGAGGGCATGATTTTACCATTCTCCATCGAAGTAATCAAAAACAGATTCGGCAAGATATTGTATGAAATCGTTGCACCATATCCAAAGTTGTCGCTAAAGGTCTTTTTTGTCTCTGGATTGAGGGTGTATGATCCATCAGCGTTATACGTCGGATTTGGATTGGTCTGCTGGGTACTATTGGCCGTATACTTGACCAGAATATTGGTTTTCAGCTTATTATTAAAAGTCTGTGCTTCGTAATTTGCCGATAGAATATTCTTGGTAACGCCTGTTAATATCAGTAGATCTTTATTGATAGGCCTTAGGAGATTGGTATCGTCGCGGTCGGTTTTTTCCAGCTTGTGGTTGAGTGATACCCGATGGCCCGGTAAGATCATATAACCTAAATTTGAACGGACATTTGTTATTGTGCGATCGACCTGTGTAATCGTCGGCAATCCCTGTTGTGCTCCGTTGGGTGATTTCATCGTCATCGGGGGAAGTCCATTTTCGATCATGTAATCCGTGTGCAACACCACCGGATTTCCGTCCCAATTATACAATGTTGTTACCGTATCCTGCACATAGGTGCTGCGTTTGCTGCGTACAGCATTGACATTCAGTGTCAATCCATCCACAAAAAG
>PJTS01000611.1_pt1 | contig 20060 bp, 14 predicted proteins | sample 1512251 | NCBI WGS metagenome assembly PJTS01 (sample SAMN08177686, study PRJNA422409) | Soil metagenome, whole genome shotgun sequencing project. | isolation source: Soil (2) enriched on wood chips: alkali lignin treatment | place: USA: Madison | collected 2015-01-15 | reverse complement strand
TTTTCGTGCGTCCCCATCGTCTAGAGGCCTAGGACATCACCCTTTCACGGTGGCGACCGGGGTTCGAATCCCCGTGGGGACGCCAGTTTCAAAACGGACCCTGCTCCCATGCAGGACAATCCGGAGTTTCATGGGGCCATAGCTCAGCTGGGAGAGCGCCTGCATGGCATGCAGGAGGTCAGCGGTTCGATCCCGCTTGGCTCCACCACTTCGACATTAGGCCGTCGAGGTTCTACAACTTGAAGTTTTCGTGCGTCCCCATCGTCTAGAGGCCTAGGACATCACCCTTTCACGGTGGCGACCGGGGTTCGAATCCCCGTGGGGACGCCAATTCTTTGAAAAACCCGGCTTCGGCCGGTTTTTTTTTGCCTGCGATCCTGGGCGGGCGCATCCACGCATGGCGTGGATCTACTGGGGTGGCCCGGCATGCGTGGATGAATGCCTCGCCACCCTGAACTCAAAACCGCCGGTACATGCCGATCGATGCCGGCGCGGTGGGCGCGAACCCGAACTGCGCGTACAACCGATGCGCCTCACCATCTGCCAACAGGCTCACGTATGCCGACGGCGGCAGGTTGGCCCGCATCCACGCATCCAGCCGCGCCATCACCTGCCTGCCCAGCCCCTGGCCCTGCAGGCGTGGCAGCACCGCGATGTCGCATACCTGCAGATGGCAGCCACCGTCGCCAATAATCCGGCCCATCGCCACCAGTTCACTGCCCTGGTAGGCGCACACCCCGAACACCGTGTTGGGCAGCGCACGTTGCGCCGCTTCGGCGGTCTTGGCACTCAACCCTGCCAGCGCCCGCAGCTGGCAGTAGTCCTCCACCGTAGGCACCGCTTCGCGGACCAGGCAGTTGCTTGCAGCATTCATACACGTTCTCCCGGATTGTCCGGCTATCCTGCCGCACTCCCGTCGCAGCTGCTGCGACTTCCACGGCCACGCCCGCATGTGCTATTCCGCCCTGATCCGCGCCGACTACGCCAAGCTTGTCCGTGAATACGGCGCCGTGCTGTCGCTGGAGGAGTTCGCCGAACTGTACGCGCACGATCCCGGCAAGAAGCGCCCCAGGACCCCCAAGGCCATGGACGATGGCTTTGCCGGCGCCCGCACTGAGCAGGGCCGCGATATCGTGGCGAAGATCCAGCAGTGGCACGCCGAGGAGCAGCAGGCGCTGCAGGCGGAACTGGCCAAACAGCGCGAGCGCCGCGACATCGCCGCCGCCACGCTGGCTACCCGGCCCACGCAGAAGGCCCGCCACGACTTGCGCGTGGCCGGCAACCGCATCGAACGTGCGCAGGCGCGCCTGGACGATCTGCACCGCGTGCAGCTGCTGCCGCGCGACAACCGCATCTTCCCCGGCACCTATGCGCCGGTCATGGTCAGCGAACATGGCCAGCGGGTGATCAAGCCAATGCGCTACCAATGCCGCCTGCCCGACAAGCCCGCGCGCAACGATGTGCTCTATCCGGGCACCTACAACGCGCGCCGCGACAGTCTGGAAGGCTACTGGCGTGGTGCGTTCGGCCTTCGCCACGGCGTGGTGATGGTGCGCGCGTTCTACGAGCACGTGCCGCGCCATGCCATGGCCGGGCGACAGTTGGGTACCGATGAAAAGGAACAGGACGTAGTGCTGGAGTTCCGCCCCGACCCGCCGCGCGACCTGCTGCTGGCCTGCCTGTGGGCCGAATGGGAGGGGCCGGAAGGTCGGCTGCTATCGTTTGCCACCATCACCGATGCACCGCCCAGCGACGTCGCCGCGGCCGGCCACGACCGCGGGGTGGTGCCGATCCGGCCCGAACACCTGGACCGCTGGCTCAATCCGGATCCGGATCAACTGGGGCTGCAGTACGCGATCCTGGACGACCGCGAGGACATCCACTACGTGTACGAAGAGGCCGCCTGACTGGATCGCCCCACTGCACGCTGCAAGGCGGCACACAGATCGACCGACAGATAGGGTTTGGGCAGCACCACACCGGCGCCCATCGATGCCGGCAGTTGCGCGGCGCTCATGCCGGTGGCCAGCACGAACGGCACACCGTCCTCGACCAGCGCCGCCGCCACCGGCTCACTGGTTTCGTTGCGGGCCAGGCGGTAATCCAGCAGCACCACGTCCGGCTTCTGCGCCGCCAACAGACGCAGCGCCTCCGCCACCGAAGCGGCCACACCGACCACGTCGGCGCCGAACTGCTCCAGTTGCATCTGCAGCAGCGAAGCGCTCATTTCGTCGTTCTCGACCACCAGCACCCGCAGGTCCTGCAACGCTGACATGGGCTCTTGCTCCGGCACGTGTTAAGCCGCTGCAGTATAGCCATCACAGTGCCGTTACCGACAAGTTACGGGGGGATCGTCTCAGTTTCCGGCGCCCTCTATGAACAGCCGTCGGGCTCGGTTACACTAGACCGCTGCTGCCGGTGTGGCGGAATGGTATACGCAGCTGACTCAAAATCAGCCGGGGGTGACCCCATGAAGGTTCGAGTCCTTTCACCGGCACCAACGCATCAAAGGCCAGGTCATCGACCTGGCCTTTGGCGTTTCTGGTCCCGCCACGCGCTCACACCACCCGCAGCACCGGCGCATGCCCGGCCGATCCGTGCCCTGCCCCGGCCTCGAGCCGGAACCCGGCCACGGTGTGCAGCAGCTGAGCCGACTGCTCTTCCATGCTGCGCGCCGCAGCGGACGCCTCTTCCACCAGCGCGGCGTTCTGCTGGGTGCCCTGGTCGATCAGGTCCACCGCCTGGTTCATCTGCTGGATGTCATCGCTCTGCTGCTGCGCCGCACTGCTGATGTCGGCCATCAGATCGCTCACCCGGCGCACGTCGCGCACGATCTCGTCCATGGTGCGCCCCGCGCTTTCCACCTGCGCGGTACCGGCGCCGACATTGGCCACCGATTCGTCGATCAGCCGCTTGATCTCCTTGGCCGCGCTGGCCGAGCGCTGTGACAGTTCACGGATCTCGGTCGCCACCACGGCAAAGCCACGCCCATGTTCGCCGGCACGCGCCGCTTCGACCGCGGCATTGAGCGCCAGGATGTTGGTCTGGAAGGCGATGCCGTCGATCACCCCGATGATGTCGACGATGCGCCGCGACGACGCGTTGATGACCGCCATGGTGGACACCACCTCGTGCACCACGCTGCCACCGCGCGCAGCCACTTCGGCGGCACCGCCCGCCAGTGCGCTGGCCTGGCGGGCATTGCCGGCGGTGCGCTGCACGGTTTCGGCCAGCCCCTTCATCGACACGGCCGTTTCTTCCAGCGACGCGGCCTGCTGTTCGGTGCGCTGCGACAGGTCGCTGTTGCCCAGCGCGATCTCGCTGGCCCCCACCGCGATGGTGTCGGCAGCGAACTTGATCTGGCCGATGATGCCGGCCATGGTCTCCACCAGCGCGTTCACGCCTTCGCACAGCTCGGCCACCGCGCCGCGCTTGCCATCCAGCGGAATGCGCCCGGTCAGATCACCCAGCTTGGCGGCCGCCACCACTTCGCGGGTCTGCGCCACCGCCTGCTGCATGGCCTGGCTCTCGTGCATCTGCGCGGTGATGTCGGTGGCGTATTTCACGACCTTCAGCGGCCGCCCGTTCACATCCAGGATCGGGTTGTAGCTGGCCTGGATCCAGATCTCGCGGCCGTTCTTGCCCAGCCGCCGGTACTGGCCGGCGTCGTACTCGCCGCGCCCCAGCTTCTCCCAGAACTGGCGGTAAGCCGGGCTGGCGCGGTACTCGGGTTCAACAAAGATCGAGTGATGCTGCCCCTTCACCTCGTCCAGGGTGTAACCGGTGGCGGCCAGGAAGTTCGCGTTGGCCGCCAGGATGCGCCCATCCATGCTGAACTCGATCACCGCCTGTGATTTGTCGATCGCCGCCAGCTGCCCGGCCAGCTCGGCGGCCTGCTGCTTCTGCGCGGTGATGTCGGTGGCGAACTTCACCACCTTCACCGGCCGTCCGTGGCGGTCCAGCACCGGGTTGTACGAGGCCTGGATCCAGATCTCGCGGCCGCCCTTGCCGAAGCGGCGGTACTGGCCGGCATCGAATTCGCCCTGCCCCAAGCGAGCCCAGAACGCCCGATAGTCAGTGCTGCGGGCTTGGTCGGGATCGACGAACAAGGAGTGGTGCTTGCCGCGGATCTCATCCAGGGTGTAGCCCACCGCCTGCAGGAAGTTGTCGTTGGCCTGCAGGATGGTGCCGTCCAGCGCGAACTCAATGACCGCCTGCACCCGGTGCAGCGCCACCACCTGTGCAGCCATGTCGGCGCGTTCGCGCTCGGCCGCCGTCTCGGACACGGTCCGGCCGCCCTGCCCGGCCAGGCGCCCCTGCAGGGCGCGCCAGAAAGACCAACGGGACGGTGTGTCTGCCGGCGCCTGCGCGCCCGCGGTGAAGCCTGGCATGAGCATGGTCTGTTCCTTGGTTTCCGTGAGCGGTGCGATCCACGGGCGGAATGCCCGCGGGAACATCGATTGCCTGGAACCTGCAGACACCTGGGGGGCGGCGTCACTCGAGCGATGGCGCGGAGCGGCAGCGTTGCCTCCGGCAAGGGAGGCAGTCTGGATATCGGCCGCCATTGCGGGGCCTTGAGGACTATTTCTGCGGCGTCGGTTCAGCCCCGGCGCCAGATCGCCCAGCGCAGCACGGCCACGGCCAGCACCGACGGCAGGTAGCCCACCGCCCCTAACCAGGCCAGCAGGGCAGCGGTCACCCACGGCCCGCCCCCGCCCAGGATCCAGCTGGTGTGCTGCAGGACATACAATGCGCCAGGCAGCACCAGCAACGGCGCCAACCTGAGCAGCTGCCAGTGCCACCCCGCCGGGCCAATGAAGCCGACAAGGGTGCCCAGCAAAGCGCCGACCATGGCGATGGGGATGACTGCTTCCATTCACATGCTTCCTTCTTGTGCGGCCGACAGTGTCGCCCGCGTGCCTTGAACCTGCGATGCACGCCAGGGCCAGAAGGTTTACATGACCTACGGGAGATATGCCGGCCTGCAGGCACTGGCAGGCTGTGCACTCTCAGGGAAGCCCCTTCATTCAAGGAAATCACATGTTGCGACGCCTGCATTGCCTTGCTCTGTTGTCCCTTTGCAGTGCCACCGCACTGGCCACGGCCGACGAGGGCCGCTACCGCCCCTCGTTCCACCCCAGCGAACTGAAGGGTCCGCCCGCCGGGCGCGTGAACGAAGTCCTGGTGCTGGGCAGCCCGCACCTGTCGGGCCTGCCGGAAGCGTTCGAGGCCGCGCAGCTGGAACCACTGCTGGTGCGCCTGCAAGCGTGGAAGCCGACCGCGATCGCGGTGGAAAACGTGTCCGGCCTGCAGTGCGACTTCATGCGCCGCAACCCCGCCCGCTATGCCGACAGCGTCAAGAGCTACTGCGTCGACACCACCGCGGCCGAAGCCGCCACGGGCATGGATGTTCCCACCGCCAATGCGGAGATGGAGCGCCTGCTGGCCGCATGGCCGGAGGTACCGACCGCCGCGCAGCGCCGCCACCTGGCGGCCGTGTTCCTGGCCGCGGGCGAGCGCGGCTCGGCCATCGTGCAATGGCTGCGCCTGCCCAAGTCGGAGCGCCGCGCCGGCGACAGTCTGACCGCGGAACTGGCCGCCTATCTGGATGCCCGCGCAGTACGCAAGGACGAGGTGAGCCTGCTCGCCGCCGAACTGGCCGCACGCCTGGGACTGGAACGGCTGTGGTCGGTGGATGACCACACCGCCGATGCCCCCACCCCGAAGCCGTTGCAGAAGGACTACGCCAAGGCGATCCGCACGGCGTGGAACACCTCCGCAGGGGCAACACGACGGGCGACCTATGATCGGCTGTACGCCGACGTTGCCAAGCCCGACGGGCTGATGGCGATCTACCGCAACGACAATGATCCGGCCACCGCCAGGCTGGTCTATGACAGCGACTTCGGCGCAACGCTGGTCGAACCCTCGCCGCAGGGCTTTGGCCGCAACTACCTGGGCTACTGGGAAACCCGCAACCTGCGCATGGTCGGCAACATCCGCGACGTGCTGGGCCAGTACCCGGGCACGCGCATGCTGGCCATCGTCGGCGCGTCACACAAGTGGTACTACGAGGCGTACCTGGACCAGATGCACGATGTGCAGCTGGTCGATACCGCGCCGCTGCTGCGCTGAGCGCGCGCCCGTAGCGTCGAGCGTGCTCACCTTCCTGCCCCGGAGAGTCGACGTTGCTCGACTGTTTTTCCCGAGGCAGTCGAGCACGCACGGCCCTACGAACGCCTGCGTCGGGCCAGCGTGGCGCTGGCGATCACGATGCACGCCAACGTGACCAGCAGCGCACTCACCACACCCCATTGCAGCACGGGTACCAGCGCCTGGGCCTGCGGGTCGATGCGCAGCTGTTCCAGCCGCAACCCACCGGCCAGCGCCAGCACCCAGCCGATGAAAGCAGGCGCATAGGCGCCAATGATGTTGCCGATCCAAACGTTCATGCCGTACTCCCGTGGGAACTGCGATGGCGGCATTGTTCCGCCCCGCCCTCTCACGGATTGAGACCACGTCAGTCGCTCGGCCCGGACGCCGACCAGCCCCCACCCAGTGCCGCCATCAGCGCGGCGCTGGCCTGCAGCTGCCGGCTCTGGATGTCCTGCAGGCCCAACTGCGCCTGGCGGGCGTCGGTCTGTGCGGTCACCACGTCCAGATAGCTGACAGCGCCACCGGCGTAGCGGTCGCGGGCGATCTGCTCGGTGCGGCGTGCGGCCTGCACGGCTTCTTCTTCGTGGCCACGCTGGTCCGCCAGACGGTTCAACTGCACCAGCTGATCTTCCACCTGCCGGATCGCCGCCAACACGGTCGCCCGGTACTGTGCCGACGCTGCATCGAACTCGGCATACGCCTCGGCCCTGGCCGCCTTGCGCCGTCCGCCATCGAACACTGGCAACGCCGCCAGCGGACCCAGCGCCCAGTAGCGGTTGCCCGCGTCCAGCAGCGCGCTGCTGCCCGAGGTCTGACCACCGAACAGGCCGGTCAGGCTCAGCTGCGGGAACCACGCCGCGCGCGCCACACCGATGCCCGCGTTCGCCGCGAACACCCGACGCTCGGCAGCGGCGATGTCCGGCCGCTGCTGCAGGAGGGCGCTCGGCAGATCCGCCGGTACCGGCGGCAGCCTGGGTGCCTGCGCTTCAGGTTGCACATCAAAGCCACTGGCTGGCGCGCCCACCAGTTCGGCCAGTGCGTGTCGCAACAATGCCTGGCGCGCATCCAGCGCATCCAGGTCCGCCTGCGCACTGGCCAACTGGTGCCGCGCCCGCGCCACATCCAGTTCCGAAGCGATCTCGCCTGCGAAGCGATCCTGGGTCAGGCGCAGGGCCTCCTGGTAGTCGTCGATGCTGTCGCGCAGAATCGCCTGCTGCGCCTCGGCGTTGCGCAGTTGCAGATAGGTTGCCGTCAATTGCTGGGACAGGCTCAGCCGTGCAGCAGCGAGGTCATCGGCACTGGCCTCGGCGCGCGCATGCCCGGCAGCGGCCGCGTTGCGCAGCCGGCCCCACAGATCCAGATCGAAGGACAGTGAGAACGTCGCCGCGTTGCTGTCATAGACCGCCGGCTGGGTCGCGCTGCGCAGCGGCTTGTCATCTGACTGCCGTTGGCGCATCGGGCCGGTGCTGAAGCCCACCTGGGGGGCACGTGCCGAAGCCGTCTCGCCCGCGGCAGCACGCGCCGCATCGTAGTGCGCCACGGCCAGCGCCAGGTTGGGATTGGCGGCGCGCAACCGCACCTGCAGCTGGTCCAGCACCGGGTCGTTGAACAGCCGCCACCAGTCCTGGGTCAGTACTGCCTGCGGCGCTGCCGCGGTCGGCTGCTCGTACGCCACCGGCACGTCGACCACAGGCACTTGATAGGTGGGCGCCAGCGAACAACCGGCCAGCGCCAGCATCAGGGCGGTAACGGCGCCCGCTTCAACCGCGTGCATGCGCCGGCTCCTTTGCCGTGGCCACGACACGCACATGGTCGCCTTCGCGCAGGGCGTCGGGTGGGTTCGGAATCACCCGGTCGCCCGCGTCCAGGCCATGGTCGATGCGCAGCGTGCTGCCCAGATCACTGGCGATATGGATGTCGCGCAGATGCACCACGTCCTTGCCATCCACCACGGCCACCTGGGTGCCCTTGGCGCGGAAGATCAGCACTTCGGCCGGTACGCTTACGCCCTCGCCGCCCGCCTGCAAGGGCAGGGTCACTTCGGCATAACTGCCCGGCAGCAATGCCCCGTCGGCGTTGTCCACCACGAACTGGGCCAGCAGCGTGCCGGAGCTGCGGTCGATCGCGCTGGAATCGCCCTGCAGCGTGGCGGTGAAATGACGACCCGGGTGGCCGGGCACCTGCAGCGTGGCCTGCAAACCAGGCTGGATGCTGCCCGCGCTGTTCTGCGGCACCGGCACCATCAGCCGCAGGCGGCGGGTATCGGCAATATTGAACAGCTCGCGCCCGCTGTCATCGGCGCGGATCAACTGCCCGACATCGGTCAGGCGCGCGGTGACCGTGCCGTCGAAGGGCGCGCGCAGCGTGCGATAGCGCCCCAGTTCCTGCAGCCGCGCATAATCGGCCTGCGCCGCCTCCACGCTGGCCTGCGCGGCCACCGCGTTGGCCTGCTTCTCATCGGCTTCCTGGCGCGATACCGAGTGGCTGCCCAGCATGCCCTGCCAGCGCTCTGCACTGACCTTGGCCAGCGCCGCGTCAGCCTGCGCCTGCAGCAGGTGCGCATGCGCCTGCGCGATCTGCTGGTCCAGTTCCGGGCTGTCGATCACCGCCAGCACCTGGCCGGCCTTCACCGACTGGCCGATATCGGCGCTCCAGGATTTCAGGTAGCCACCCACGCGGGCATGGATCGGCGCTTCGGTCCATGCTCCCAGGTGGGCCGGCAGGGTCAAGCTACCGGCCTCGCCCTGTGCGCCGGCGGTGACCACCTGCACGGCCGGTATGGCCTGCTGCTCGGTCCATTCGCCCACTGCATGCGCCTGCTGCGCACGCAGCGCCAGGCCGGCGGCCACCACGGCCACGGCAATGGCAGACCCCAGGATCAGACGGCGGCGCATCGGCGCCTGCGGCAAGGAAGCATCAGACATGCAGGGGCTCTCCGGCGGGGGCAGTTGCGGATTTGCGGGAATGGGCCAGGGCGAACACCACCGGCACGAACAACAGGGTGGCGCAGGTCGCCAGCAGCAGGCCGCCGATCACGGCGCGGCCCAGCGGCGCGTTCTGTTCGGTGGACAGTGCGGTCGGCAGCATGCCCAGGATCATCGCCAGCGCGGTCATGCACACCGGGCGGAAGCGGGTGAAGCCCGCTTCCAGCGCGGCCTTCACCGCGTCGCCATGTTCGGCCAGGCGCTCGCGGCAGAAGCTGACCACCAGGATGGAATTGGCCGTGGCCACGCCCATGCACAGGATCGCGCCGGTCAGCGCGGGCACCGACAACGTGGTGTGGGTCAGGAACAACATCCACACCACTCCGGCCAGGCCGGCAGGCAACGCGGTGATGATCACGAACGGGTCGATCCAGGACTGGAAGTTGATGACGATCAGCAGGTAGATCAGCACGATCGCCGCCAACAGGCCGTAGCCCAGGCCGGTGAAGGCCACGTGCAGCGCATCGATCTGGCCATGCAGGCCCACCTGGGTACCCCGCGGGCGCTGGCTGGCCATGCCATCGATCACGTGCTGCACGTCGGCCGCCACGGCGCCCAGATCGCGGCCCTGCACGTTGGCGTACAGATCCAGCGTGGGCTGCACGTTGTAGTGGCTCACCACCGCCGAACTGGAACCGCGCTGGATATCGGCCAGGCCGCCCAGCACCTGCGGCGGACCCCCACTGCCGGTCACCGGCAGCGCCTGCAGGGCCGCCAGGCTGTCCATGCGGTACTGCGGCGTGGCGGCCACAACGCTGTAGGAAATGCCGTTCTTCGGGCTCAGCCAGAACGTGGGCGCCACCTGCCCGCTACCGGCCAGCGAGGCCACCATGCTGTTGGTCACATCGCGCTCGGTAATGCCCAGTCCATTGGCACGCAGGCGGTCCACGTCCACCTTCAGGGTCGGGTAGCCATCGGGCTGCTGCAGGCGCAGGTCGACCAGGCCGGGGACATGGCGCAGACGCCGCTGCAATTCCTGTGCATACACGCGATTGCCGGCTGCATCAGGCCCGGCGATGCGTACATCCAGCGGCGCAGGCGAACCGAAGTTCAGGATCTGGCTGCTGGTGTCGGCCGGCAGGAAGGCGAAGCTGGTGCCCGGGAACGCCGACGGCAGCACTTCGCGCAGGCGCTTTTCATACTCAGCGGCGTCGCCGTGGCCGGACTTCAGCGAGACCTGGATGTCACCGTCCTGCGGCCCGATGGTGCCGCTGGCGCTGTAGGCCATGTTGATGCCGGTCATCGGCAGGCCCAGGTTGTCGACGATGGCCTCGATCTCGTGCGGCGGTACCACCTGACGGATGCGCGCCTCGATGCGGTCGAACGCTGCGGCCGTTTCCTCGATGCGCGTGCCCAGCGGCAGCCGTACATGCAACGACAGGGCACTGGCTTCGGTGGCGGGGAAGAAGTCCTGGCCCAGGGTCGGCAGCAGCGCGAAGGACACCAGCACACAGGCCATGAAGCCGACCAGGAAGCGCCGCCGGTTGCCCAGCGCCAGACCCAGCAGCGCGTGATAGCGGTCGCGCCCTGCAGAGAATCCGGCCTCGAAGCGCTGCTGCCAGCGCACCAGCATCGCGGCCAGGCGCGCGCGGCGATGCTGCGGGTGGTCGCCCTCATGGTGGTTAAGGAAGGCATCCTCGGGGTGGTGACCCACGCCCCCTTCCACCCGGTGCGGCTTCAGCAGGTACAGCGCCATGGTCGGCACCAGGGTGCGCGACAGCACGAACGAACTGGCCATGGCGAAGATCACCGCCAGTGCCATCGGCCGGAACAGGTAGCCGGCAATGCCGTCGAGCAGGAACATCGGCACGAACACGATGCAGATGCACAGCAGCGACACGAATGCGGGGCCGACGATCTGCGCGGCGCCGTCCAGGATCGCCTCGCGCACGCCTTTGCCCTGCTCCAGGTGCCAGTTGACGTTCTCGATGGTGACCGTCGCATCGTCCACCAGGATGCCCACCGCCAGCGCCAGGCCGCCCAGGGTCATCACGTTCAGCGTCTGCCCCGACACCGACAGCAGCGCGATGGCCGACAGCACCGCCAGCGGAATGGACGCGGCGATGATCACTGTCGAGCGCCAGCTGCCCAGGAATACCAGGATCATCACGCTGGTCAGCAGCGCGGCAATGATGCCCTCACGGGCCACGCTGCCGATCGATTCGCGCACGAAGGTGGATGCATCGCCCAGCAGCGAGATCTTCAGGGACGGCGGCAGGGTCTCGCTGATCTGCGGCAGCATGTCGCGGATGCGGCTGACCAGGGTGAGCGTGGATGCATCGCCGTTCTTCAGGGCGGCCATCAACACCGAATGGCCGCCGTTGACCCGCACGATGTTGGTCTGCGGCGGTGAGCCGTCGCGCACGTGCGCCACCTGGCCGATGGTCACCACCGCACCGTTCACCGTGCGGATCGGCAGATCATTCAGCGCCTGGATGTCACTGGGGCTGTTGTTGAGCAGCACGGTGAATTCGTTGCTGCCCAGCTTGGCCGTGCCCACCGGGGTGATCTGGTTCTGCGCTGCCAGCGCGTTGCCCACGTCCTGCGCCGACAGGCCCTTGGCGGCCAGCGCCTGCGGGTCCAGGTCCAGGGTGATCTGCCGCTGCTTGCCACCGAAGGGAGCCGGAATGGCCAGGCCGGCGATGGAGGTGAGCGGCGGACGCACGCTGTTCTGTGCCAGGTCGCGGATCTGCGATTCACCCAGGGTCGGGCTGGAAAATGCCATCTGCAGCACCGGCACGGTGGAGGCGCTGTAGTTGAGGATCAGCGGCGGGGTCATGCCGGCCGGCATCTGCTTGACGATGGTCTGCGAGATGGCGGTGATCTGCGCATTGGCCGTGCGGATATCCACGCCGGGCTGGAAGAACACCTTGACCACGCCCATGCCGGCCAGCGACTGCGATTCGATGTGCTCGATGTCGTTGACGGTGGTGCTGAGCGCGCGCTCGTAGGGCGAGATCACGCGGCCGGACATCGCATCGGGGGAGAGGCCGGTGTACTGCCAGACCACCGCGATGACCGGGATGCCGATATCGGGGAACACATCGGTGGGGGTTCGCAGCGCGCTGAGCGGGCCGACGATGCAGATGAAAATGGCCATCACCACGAAGGTGTAAGGCTTGTTGAGCGCGGTCCTGACCAAGCCGAGCATGCAGCTCTCCAGCAGTGCCACTGCCCACCGCGGGCAGCGCAGGCCGTGAAGTATCCGTGCTGGCGCCTAAAACAAGGCTGTGCCGCGCATGAAACATATTTCATGAAAGAGGTGTTCGGCAGGGCTGCGCCCTGCCCCCCCTGTAGAGTCGAGCCATGCTCGACTGAAGCAACGTCAAGAGCGGCATTCCGCGGGATGGCGGGGCGGTGTGGGTGGGCAGGACACGCCGCAAGTACGTCCCTGTAGGCTCGTAGGCGGTCCTGCCCACCCACACCACCCCGCCCCTGACAGCTTCCCGCGGCTGTTGGTAGGCGTCGACCTTGCTCGACACAATCTGTCAGATATCGATTTGTTTCTGGGGTCAGAGCCCGTTGCACAGCAACGGGATCCGACCCCACGCCGTTCCAGCAGATCGCGGAAATCTGTTAGAGGTGGGGCGGTGTCCCACGGAATGCTGCTTCTGACGTTGACGTTGCCGTTGCATTGAGCGGGTGCAGGGCTGCAAGCCCTGCAAAACACCCCCTACAGCACCTGCGGCCGGCACAGCAGGGTGAAGCGGGCACCGCCCAGCGGTGACTGCCCTACGCCCAGCCGGAAACCATGCAGGCCGGCGATGGCCGCCACGATCGACAGCCCCAGACCGAAGCCACCGCCCTGGCTGGCCTCGCTGCGATGGAAGCGCTGGAACACCAGCTCGCGCTCGGCCTCGGCAATGCCCGGACCGGAATCCTCCACCACGATGCAGGTGGCCCCCGCCTCGTCGCGCGCCAGCAACTGCACCCGCCCGCCCTCCGGCGCAAACCGGATCGCGTTGTCCAGCAGATTGCCGATGGCTTCGAACAGCAGCCCGCGATCACCCACCACGCTGGGAAGGTCTGCTGCCAGTTCAAGCTGCAGCCACTGCCCCTTCTCCTCGGCCAACGGCGCGTAGAACGCGTGGATTTCCTGCAGCAGGGCCTCCGGCGCCAGCTCCACGAAGCCGGACCGGCGCTGGTGGTCTTCAAGTTCGGAAATGCGCAGCAGCGCGCGGAAGCGCGCCATCAGCGTACCGGTTTCATCCAGCACCTGGTCCAGTGCCACGGCCTGCGCATCGCCCTCGCCCAGCTGCTGGCGCAGCCGATACAACTGCGCGCGCATGCGGGTCAGTGGCGTGCGCAGGTCGTGCGCAATGTTGTCGCAGACCCCTTTCACCTCGGTCATCAACTGCTCGATCCGGTCCAGCATGGCGTTGACGATCGCTGCCAGCATGTCCAGTTCGTCACGGCGATCGGCTACCGGCAGGCGTTGCCCCAGGTCGCCGGCAACGATGCGCGCGGTGGCCTGTTCGATCGCCTGGATGCGCCGCAGCGGGCGCCGCCGCAGCAGATGCCAGCCCAGCAGGCCGGGCAGCAGGGTCAACGACACCCCCCACAGCAGCGCGTCCAGGATCAGGTGGTTCACTTCATTCAGTGGACCGCTGTAGCGCACCAGCACCAGCACACGTGCATCGCGGGTCGGCATGGCCAGGCCGAAGCCGCGCTTGCCCGCCGCGGTCGGGTCGGACAGGGGCAAGCCACTGACCCGGTGCACCTGGCCATCCAGCGGCAACTGCGCGGGCAGTGCCTTCAGCGGGCCGGCCAACGGCGTGCCCGTTGCACTGAACACCCCATAGGCATCGATGCCGTGCACGTCGTAGCGGCGGTTTTCGCGCAGCGCCTCGCACAGCGCCTCGCCGGTGAAATGTTCGAACAGATGCGCACGCTGCAGCAGTGCCGACTGCGCCAGATCATCCAGGTAGTGCGACACCCGCCAGTACAGGACACCGAGCAGCACGCTGCACCACGCCACGAACAACAGGCTGTACAGCCCCAGCAAGCGACTGCTGGACGAGCGCCAGCCGTCAGACAGCTTCACTGAGGACATACCCCGAACCCCGCACGGTGCGGATCATGGAGGGGCCACCGGGCAAATCGAGCTTGCGCCGCAGCCGGCCGATATGCACGTCGATCAGGTTGGTGCCGGGGTCGAAGTGGTAGCCCCACACTTCCTCGAACAGCATCATCCGGGTCAGCACCTGGCCCGCATTGCGCATCAGGTATTCCAGCAGCTTGAACTCGGTCGGCAGCAGGCTGAGGGTGCGTCCACCGCGTTGTGCGGTACGCGCCAGCAGATCCAGCTGCAGATCGCCCACGCGCAGCGCGGTATCGTTGCCGGCCGGTTGCTGGCGGCGGCGCAGCAGCACTTCCACGCGTGCGGCCATTTCATCGGAAGCAAACGGCTTGGTCAGGTAGTCGTCACCACCGGCGCGCAGGCCACGCACGCGTTCATCCACGTCCGACAGCGCACTGAGCATCAGTACCGGCGTATTGATACCGATGCGGCGCAGGGTGGTCACGATCGCCAGCCCATCCAATCCGGGCAGCATGCGGTCCAGGGTAATGGCGTCGTACTCGCCGCTGGCCGCGCGCACCAGGCCTTCGCGACCATCGGCCACCCAGTCCACCTGCAGGCCATGGCTCCCCAGCTCCGCCACGATTTCCTGGGCAGTGATGGCATCGTCCTCGATGGTCAGTACGCGCGACATGGGGCCCTGGGGTGCTCAGACCCGCCCATGCTCGCCAAATCGGCCGGGGCGGGCAAATGAAACATCCTTCATGCGTGCCCTTGGTACGGGCCGGTTCAGCCGCCGTCGCCGTCTTCGGGTGGCAGATCTGCGGTCAGGCCCTGCACCTGCACGTTGTTGCGGCCCAGCGCCTTGGCCCGATAGCACTGCGCATCGGCGGCAGCCACCGCCTGGTCCACACCCATGCCTGGCGCCAGCGGCGCAATGCCGATGCTGGCGCCGATGCGCAGCACCGCCTTGTCCCAGGGAATGGCCAGCGCGGCCAGGGTGTTCAGCAGTTCACCGGCAATGCGCGCGGCGCGGCGCGGGCCACACCCGGACAGGATCACCGCGAATTCGTCGCCCCCCAGCCGGGCCACCACGTCTGAATCGCGCACGCCGTGGCGCAGCACGCTGGCCACCGCCCACAACACCGCGTCGCCCGCCAGATGGCCCCAGGTATCATTCACCGGCTTGAAGCGGTCCAGGTCGATGTACATCAGCGACGCGGCCTGGCCGGTGCGCTCGACATGGGTGATCGCCTGCTGCAGGTGCACTTCGAAGCCGCGACGGTTGCTCAGTTCGGTCAGCGGGTCCATTTCGGCCAGGTGGCGGGCTTCGCGCTGGCGGGCGCGCTGCTGGGTGTCATCGCGCAGCACCCACACCGCACCGCGCACCTGCCCCGCGTCATCGCGCAACCAGGCGCGGGTCAGGTCCACCGGCACGGTGGCCGTGCCCAGGCGCAGCAGCAGGTCGGCATGCAGGTCCACCGCATTGCTGTCCGGGTCCAGCAGCACCGCCACGTCCAGCACCGAGTTCGGCGCGTATTCGGTGGTCAACGCCAGCACGTCCTTCACGTTGTGCCCGGCCAGGGTCAGCGCGCCATCACCGGACAGCATGCGCACCGCGGCGGCATTGGCGTATTCGATGCGGCCCTGCAGGGTCACGCTCAGCACCAGGTCGGCCACCGCATCCAGGGTGATGCGGCTGCGCTGCTCGCTTTCGAACAGGCGCTGTTCGCTGCTGCGCTGGGCGGTGATGTCCTGGATCTGCGACACAAAATGCAGCGGTTCGCCGCGCTCATTGCGCACCAGCGACACCGACAGGCGCGCCCAGATGGTGTTGCCGTCGCGGTCCAGGTAGCGTTTTTCCAGATGGTAGTGACTGCGCCGTCCACTCAGCAGGTCCTGTACCAGCTGCAGGTCGGTCTGCAGGTCGGACGGGTGCGTCAAGCGCTGGAAATCGACCTGCAGCAGTTCTTCGCGCGGGTAGCCCAGGATGCGGCACAGCGCGTCGTTCACATCCAGCCAGCGTCCTTCCAGCGACACCAGGGCCATGCCCAGCGCCGCAGAGGTGAACGCGCCGGCAAACTTGTCCGCCGCCAGGCGCGCTTCGGCACGCGCCTGCAGGATCTCGGTGATGTCGATGGCCATGCCGACGTAGCCGATGCGCTCGCCGTCGGCACCATCCATGCGGCTGATGGACAGGCGCACCTGGCGGCGTTGGCCGTCCTTGCGCACGAAGGTCCACTGTCGCGAGAACGTCTGCCCCTGCGCCTGCGCGGTCAGCGCCTGGAACGCCGACGGCAGGTGACCGTCAGCATCGGCCAGCGGCGCCAGATAGGCATGCATTTCCTCCGGATCATGGAACGTACCCGGGTTGAGCGTGCCGACCACGTCGCTGGCGGCGTAACCCAGCAGGCGCTCGGCACCGGTGTTGAACAGGGTGATCAGGCCGTCGGTATCGGTGGCGATCACCGCCACTTCGTCGGACGCATCGACCACGGCCTGCAGCCGGTGGCGCATGTCCGCGGCCTCCTGGCGAGCCATCTGCAGTTCGGTCACGTCGGCATGCGCACCGGCCATCCACAACGGGCGCCCCTGCCCGTCCCACTCGTACACGCGGCCACGGTCATGGATCCAGATCCACTGGCCGTTCTTGTGGCGCATGCGCAGCAGGCACCGGTAATGCTCGGTATGGCCCTGGAAGTGCGCTTCCAGCGCGGCGTCGGAATGCGCCAGGTCGTCCGGATGGACCAGCGCAATGAACGTTTCCTGGCAGATGGGCTCCAGCTCGTCCAGGCGATAGCCGACGATCTCGGCCCAGCGCGCGTTCACCCGCATCTGCCCGGTCTGCACGTTCCATTCCCAGGTGCCGGCGGCGGTGCCCTCGATGATCATCGCCAGCCGGCGGCGCTCTTCCGACAGTTCCTGCAGGCGCCGCTCCAGCAGTGCGTTGGCGTCATGGCCATGGCCGGTCATCGAGGCCCCCGTGCGGAACAGCGAGCGCAGGCAAGCCGCAGCCCGGCGCTGCAGCCTGCGGTCGCGTTGGCGCGTCGTGCTGGCGTCATGGCCCTCCCGGGCACCCTGCTGGGCGGCCCGCGGCCCCCCATGGGCGCCAGTGTGCGCACGCCGGGGAGGGCCGACAAGTCCCCCCGCCACGGTGCTCGTGGCCAGGGGCGGGATGGCTCAGCTGCGCTTGGCCCGGGCAAAGGCCTCGGCCAGTGCATTGTTGGCCGGCGGCGCCGAGGTAGCGGGGCGTGCCGCGCCCTGCCCCTGGCCGCGGTTCGGACCACGGCCAGCACCGCCATCGCGGCGCGCCGTCCCGCTCTGGCCACGCTCATCGCGCGCACCAGGGCGGCTGGTGGCCTGGCCCGGGGTGTCGTCCAGGCGCCGGGTCAGCGCGATGCGCTTGCGGGCCACGTCCACCTCCAGCACCTTCACCTTCACGATGTCGCCGGCTTTGACCACCTCGCGCGGGTCCTTCACGAAGGTGTCCGACAGCGCCGAGATATGTACCAGGCCGTCCTGGTGCACGCCGATATCGACGAACGCGCCGAAGGCGGCCACGTTGCTTACCACGCCTTCCAGCACCATGCCCTCGCGCAGGTCCTTGATGTCTTCCACGCCCTCGGCAAAACGCGCGGCCTTGAATTCGGGGCGCGGGTCGCGGCCCGGCTTTTCCAGTTCCTTCAGGATGTCGCGCACGGTCGGAACGCCGAAGGTCGCATCGGTGAACTGCTCGGGCTTGAGCCCACGCAGGAAGCTGCCATCACCGATCAGCGCCTTGATCGGACGCGCGGTGCTGGCCACGATGCGCTCGACGACCGGATAGGCTTCCGGGTGCACGGCCGAGGCGTCCAGCGGCTGATCGCCATCGGCAATGCGCAGGAAGCCGGCGCACTGCTCGAAGGTCTTCTCACCCAGCCGCGCGACCTTCAGCAGGTCCTTGCGGCGCTTGAACGGCCCGTTGTCGTCGCGGTGGCGCACGATGTTCTCGGCCACCGTGGACGACAACCCGGACACGCGCGACAGCAGCGCGGCCGAAGCGGTGTTCACGTACACGCCCACCGCGTTCACGCAGTCCTCCACGCGGGCATCCAGCGCGCGTGCCAGGCGGTACTGGTCCACGTCGTGCTGGTACTGGCCCACCCCGATCGCCTTGGGATCGATCTTCACCAGTTCGGCCAGCGGGTCCTGCAGTCGGCGGGCAATGGACACCGCGCCGCGCAGCGACACGTCCAGCCCCGGGAATTCCTTTGCCGCAAATTCCGAGGCGGAATACACCGAAGCACCGGCTTCGCTGACCACCACCTTCTGCAGCTTCGGATTGCCGATGGCCTTGATCGCCTCTCCGGCCAGTTTGTCGGTCTCGCGGCTGGCGGTGCCGTTGCCGATCGCGATCAGCTCCACGTTGTGCCTGGCGCACAGCTGCTTGATCGTCTGCAGCGACTGATCCCACTGCCGGCGCGGCTCGTGCGGGTAGATGGTTTCCGTGGCCAGCAGCTTGCCGGTGGCATCGACCACGGCGATCTTGCAGCCGGTGCGGATGCCCGGGTCCAGGCCCAGCACGGTCTTCGGGCCGGCCGGGGCAGCTAGCAGCAGGTCCTTCAGGTTGTCACCGAACACCGTGATGGCTTCGGCCTCGGCCTTCTCGCGGGCCTGGTTGAATAGGTCCAGCAGCAGGTGGGTGTGCAGCTTCGCGCGCCACGTCAGGCGACAGGCATCCAGCAGCCAGCGGTCGGCGGCGCGGCCCTGGTCGGCGATACCTGCCTTGCGTGCCACGCGCCCTTCGGCGTACTGGTGGCCGGCCTCGGCATCGCTGCCCGGGTCCAGTTCCAGCAACAGGATCTCCTCGCGGCGCGCACGGAACAGCGCCAGCAGGCGATGCGAAGGAATCTTCGCCAGTGCTTCGGCATGTTCGAAATAATCGCGGTACTTGGCGCCCTCGGTTTCCTTGCCCTCGGCCACGCGCGCACGGATCACGCCGGTGTCGCCCAGCCAGGTGCGCAGCTCGCCCACCAGCGCGGCGTCCTCACCCCAGCGCTCCATCAGGATCGCGCGGGCACCTTCCAGCGCGGCCTTGGCGTCCGCCACGCCCTTGTCGCTGTCGACGAAGGTTGCAGCGAAGGCCTGCGGGTCCTGCGTGGGGTCGCCCAGCAGGCCATCGGCCAGGGGCTCCAGCCCCGCCTCACGGGCAATCTGCGCGCGGGTGCGGCGCTTGGGCTTGTACGGCAGGTACAGATCTTCCAGACGGCTCTTGGTATCGGCGGCCAGGATGTCGTTGCGCAGTTCGTCGCTCAACTTGCCCTGCTCGCCGATGCTGGCCAGGACCGCGGCGCGGCGGTCTTCCAGCTCGCGCAGATAGGTCAGGCGCACTTCCAGGTTGCGCAGCTGGGTGTCGTCCAGGCCGCCGGTCACTTCCTTGCGGTAGCGGGCGATGAACGGAACGCTGGCGCCTTCATCAAGCAGGCCGACCGCGGCACGGACCTGGGCGGACTGGGCACCGATCTCGGTGGCGATGGTCTGGGCGATCTGCTGGGCGAGCGCGCTCTGGGCGTTCTTGGCGTCGTGCATTGCTTCCGGTCTGGGCCGCGTTACGGGAAAGACCCATTCTGGCCATGCCCGGCGCGGGCATACAAGCGTTGACAGCAGCAGGGTTCAGGCGGCAGCACCGGGTGGGGGACGCCGGCATCCTGGCAGAAGGGGCCCTGATGGCCCGGCTGGGATGCCGGCGCGGGTGCACGCACGTGGGCGCACCCTGCCGCATGTTGCGAGGGTCAGCGGTAATGGCGGGCGGCGCGCTGCATGACGATCTCGTCACGCATGCTTTCCAGTGCCATCAAGCGGACCTTGCCGACGCCCTGCAGTTCCATGAACCGCTCCGTGTAGAACTCCGGCCCCAGCGC
>PJTS01000609.1_pt1 | contig 20180 bp, 15 predicted proteins | sample 1512251 | NCBI WGS metagenome assembly PJTS01 (sample SAMN08177686, study PRJNA422409) | Soil metagenome, whole genome shotgun sequencing project. | isolation source: Soil (2) enriched on wood chips: alkali lignin treatment | place: USA: Madison | collected 2015-01-15 | reverse complement strand
TAGAGTCGACTGCTAGTCGACTGCTGTTGGCGACACCGTTTGGAAGCCCGCGCTGCGCGCGATAGTCGACTAACAGTCGACTCTACCCCGCCGACCGCCGACCGCCGACCGCCGACCGCCGACATCACTCATCCCCCCGTCGTCCGTCGCCATCCCATGGACATGGCATCGGGCGGCGTGGCGCCCAGCGTTGCGTAAGGTCATTACCAGCGGTCATGTGGCTGGCCGGATATGACGGCTGGGTGACGCGATATCCGCTGTTGCGGCGCTGGCCGGGGTCTTTGAATGGAGGTGTGTCTCCGGCCCACCCCCACGAGCCCCCATGCCTGCCGCCCATTCGCCTGTTCTGAACACCCTCGCTGTCCTGATTGCAGCCACGCTGGCCGCAGCCTCCACCCATGCCGCCGAAGCGGATGGCCCCGCAGACGCAGCGACGGCCACGTCCGCCAACCTCGCCGCGTCCACGCTGGATGCCGTCGTGGTGACCGGTTCGCGGAGCAGTACGCGCACCGTCAAGAACAGCTCCACGCCCATCGACGTGATCTCGGCGGAAGACCTGGCCGCCACCGGCCAGGCCAACCTGCTCGAAGCACTGCAGCGCAGCCTGCCGTCGCTGAGCCAGATCGGTGGCTACCAGAGCGACCAGGAAAGCCTGATCCGCGGCTACCAGCTGCGCAACCTGTCGCCGGGCTACACGCTGGTGCTGGTGAACGGCAAGCGCCGCAACGCCAGTGCCTATGTCAGCGGTGCCAACGGTGGCGGCTATCCCGGCCATGCCTGGGCCGACCTCGCGCTGATTCCGGTGGCGGCCATCGACCATGTGGAAGTGCTGCGTGATGGTGCCTCGGCCATCTACGGTTCTGATGCCATCACCGGCGTGGTCAATGTCATCCTGAAATCGCAGGCGCACGGTGGCGATGTTTCGGTGGAAAGCGGACAGAGCATCGATGGCGACGGCACGCGCACCAGCGTGCGCGCGAACGTCGGCCTGCCGTGGGGTGAGGATGGTTTCGTGAACCTGTCCGGTGAAACCACGCGCCAGCACCACGCCATCCGCACGCGGCGCTACATCGACGGTTACCTGAGCTACCCGGCGGTGGATGCGAATGGCAACCTGGTGGCGCTGCGGCCGAACAACCAGCTTCCGGCCGGGGCCACGCCGAACCCGGCCGAGGCCACGCGTGATGCCGAAGCCAACACCATCCTCAGTTCGCCTTCGTACTCGCTGAAGGCCTTTGCGCTGAACGCCGGCCATGGCCTGGGTGAGAACGCGCAGTTCTACGCCACCGCCACGGCCAGCGACCGCAGTGCACAGGCGATCCAGAACTTCCGTCTGCCGGCCACCATCTTCACCACCTACAAGGCGCCGAGCGTGCTGAGCGTCTGGCCCGATGGCTTCCTGCCCGTGCTGGAAACCAAGGAAAAGCAGTACACCGGGAGTGCCGGGGTGAAGGGCCAGCTGGCGGGCTGGGATTACGACGCCAGCCTGACCGGCAACCGCAGTACGGTACGCACATATACGCGCAACTCGGCCAACTTCTCGCTGCCGTATCCGGGGTCGCCCACTGATTTTTATGCCGGCAAGCTGGACTACCAGCAGGGCATCGCCAACCTCGACCTGCGCCGCGGCTTCGAGGTGGCGGCATTCGCTTCGCCACTGGAGGTGAGTGCCGGTGCCGAGTACCAGCACGAGCAGTACGAGCGCGGGGCAGGGCAGTGGGAGTCCTACACCGGCTTCGGCGCGGCGGCCTTTGTCGGCTACTCGACCGCCGATGCGGTGAAGGCCACCCGCAACAGCAAAGCGGTCTACGTAGGGGCGGCCAGCAACATCACCTCGCGCTGGTACCTGGATGCGGCCGCGCGCTGGGAAGATCATTCGGATTTCGGCAGCGTGTCGACCGGGCGGCTGACCACGCGCTTTGATTTCACCGATGCGCTGGGCGTGCGCGCAACGGTCAGCAACGGCTTCCATGCGCCCAGCTTGGGCGCGCAGTTCTACCAGGCCACCGGCAGTTGCCCGTGCGGTACCACGCTGGTGGCGCAGGTTTCATCACCGGCGGCCATCGCCCTCGGCGCAACGCCGTTGAAGCCGGAGAAGGCGACCAACTACAGCCTCGGTGTGACCTGGGACCCGAGCCCCGCGTTCCACCTGGCGGTGGATGCCTACCAGATCGACATCCGTGGACAGCTGGGCCAGTCCAGCCAGATCGGCTACAACGCGCAGGATCCGGCACGCATCACCGACAACAGCGGCACGGTGCTGACCGCTGCGCAGAAGAACACCATCGACACTTTGCTGGGCACGGCCGGCATCAGCATCCTGCCCGGTGATGCCTTCTATGCCAGCTACTTCACCAACGTGGGCAACACCCGTACGCGCGGCGTGGAACTGACCCTGGAAGCGAACCAGGACACGGCGTGGGGCAAGCTGCGCTGGACGTACGCGGCCAACGTCGGCCGCACCACCATCCAGAAGGTCAGCGCCATTCCCGGCGCGCTGCAGGGGCTGCCGAACATCAACCTGCTGACGAAATCCAGCGAGTACGCGCTGCGCTTCCGCACGCCCAGCTACACGCAGGTGGCGGGGCTGGGCTGGCAGAACGGGCGCTGGCGCTCGAACCTGGACTTCACCTACTTCGGCCCGATCAAGCGCCTGAACAACGGCGTGGAATACAGGCAGCCACCGGTGCTGGTGACCAATCTGTCCGGCGGGGTCGAACTGGGCAGCGGCTGGAGTGCGGCGCTGGGCATCAACAACGTGTTCGACAAGCGCACCCGCAAGGTGCCCGAGTACGCGCGCAGCGCTACCGACGTAGCCAGCATCGAGACCACCTGGGATACCGGCGATGTGCTGAGCACGGTGGGTGCGTTCTGGTACGGGCGGGTCAATTACCGGTTCTGATTGAAGGGAGCATTGCATGTCATCTGCATTGAACGTGGTTGCATTGATTGGTTCGCCGACGAGCTCGGCGACGTCGCGGACGCTGCTGCTGGTGCGGCACCTGCTGGAGGCACTGCAGCAGCGGCTGCATGCCAGCGTGACGCTGGTCGAGCTGGCGCCGATCGCGCGCTCGCTGGGGCAGTCGCTGTCGCGTGCGGAAGCGTCGCCGGAGGTGGAGCAGGCGCTGGCCACGGTGGAATCGGCCGATCTGCTGGTGGTGGCTGCGCCGGTGTATCGCGGTTCCTATCCGGGGCTGTTCAAGCACCTGGTGGATTTCATCGAGCTGGACGCGCTGGTGGATACGCCGGTGTTGTTGGCCGCCACCGGCGGCAGCGAGCGCCATGCCCTGGTGATCGACCACCAGCTGCGTCCGTTGTTCAGCTTCCTGCAGGCGCACACGCTGCCGATCGGGGTGTATGCCACCCCGGCCGACTTCGCGGCGGCGCAGGTCAGCAGCACGGCGCTGCAGGCGCGCATCGAACTGGCCGCCGAGCGTGCAGCCGGTCATCTGGCGGTGCAGGCGGTCGTTGCGCCGGCGCCGTTGCGGCGGATCGCGTGAGCGCCGAACGCGCGGCATAACCGGCAGCATTCTGCTTATGGCCAAGGCGCATCTGCGTGGCCGGATGTGACCGCCGATTGTCGCGCGATGGCGCAGAGGCAGCGCCGGTCTTCTCTAGCATCGAATACGAAGCGGCAATGCATTGCCGGACCTGATGAGGACGATACCGTGGCTGTAGACGCAACGCCCAAACCCATCCTGTTCCTGCTCGACCGCGAGTTCGAGGACGGCCAGTTGCCGGGACAGCGGTTCTTCTGCCGGCACAGCCTGCTGCTGGAAGGTGCGCTGTCGAGCATCGGTGGCCTGGACGCCCAGCTGGACGTGCGCCGCATCGGCTTTGCCCGGCCGCGACGCGAGGTGATCGCGGAGATCGGCGAACAGGACCAGTCGTTGCCCAAACTGGTGCTGCCGCAGGGCGTTCACAGCGAGCACGCCACTGGCGCGCACCACGAGCGGCAGTACGTCTCCGGTGCCGAACCGATCCTGGCAGCGCTGAACGGCCTGCTCGGCATTCCCGTGGCCCATCCCTGAGCGAGGACGCGCACATGAGCTACCTGACCAGCGTATTGGACAAGAGCCCCGTGGCCGACGGTGGCACGCCCGAGCAGGCGCTGCGCAACAGCCTGCAGCTGGCGCAGCGCGCCGAGCAGCTGGGTTACCACCGCTACTGGTTTGCCGAACACCACGCCGCACCCACCCTGGCCAGCCCAGCGCCGGAAGTGCTGGCGGCCTGGGTGCTGGCGCAGACCCGGCGCATCCGTATCGGCAGCGGCGGGGTGATGCTGCGCCACTACGCGCCGTACAAGGTGGCCGAGAACTTCAACCTGCTGGCGGCACTGGCACCGGGCCGCGTGGACCTGGGCGTGGGCAAGGCGCCGGGCGGTCTGCCCGCGTCCACGGCCGCGCTGGCGGCGGGGCGGCCGGCCTTCGCGGATTTCGCCCAGCAGCTGCGCGACCTGGAAGGGTATCTGTCGGGAACGCGCGATGACGCACAGGCGCGGCCGCTGCCTCAGGCCGCAGCGGAGCGGTTCCTGCTGGGCGCCAGCCCGCAGAGCGCGCGACAGGCGGCCGAGCTCGGTTGGCGTTTCGTCTATGCCGCCCACTTCGATGGCGACCCCTCCCATATCGAGGCCGCCTTCAATGCCTACCGCGCGCTGTCGACGCAGGCGCCACTGCTGGCCACCGTGGCCTTCGCCGCACCGACCAGCGAAGCCGCTGCACGCCATATCGGTGCGCTGCGCCTCTACAAGCTGCACCTCGGCCCGGGGCAGACCGTCAACCTGCCCAGCCCCGAGGCCGCGGCCGAGTACGCGCGGCAGGTCGGGGTGAGCGACTTCCGCATCGAGGAAACCCGGCCCAGCGTGCTGTCCGGCGATGCCGCGCACGTCCGCGGCGAACTGGACGCACTGCACCGGCGCTTCGGCGTGGGTGAATTCATCCTCGATGCCCCCGTGGCCGACCTGGATGCCCGCCTGACATCCCTTGAACTGCTGTCGCCCGCGCCACGCGCGGCGGTGGCCTGACCTGCAGGAGCGACCCCCATGAGCACCACCCCGCGCCACATTCCGTTCGGCATCATGCTGCAGGGCCCCGGCAGCCACATGCATGCCTGGAAACACCCTTCCAACCCGGCCGACGCCAGCGTCAACCTGCAGTTCTACATCGACATCGCGCGCACCGCCGAGGACAACGGCATCGCTTTCGGTTTCGTGGCCGATGGCCTGTACATCAACGAAAAGTCGATCCCGCATTTCCTCAACCGCTTCGAACCGATCTCGCTGCTGTCGGCGCTGGCCACGGCAACGAAGAAGATCGGCCTGGCCGGTACCCTGTCCACCTCCTACAGCGATCCATTCACCGTGGCCCGCCAGTTCGCCTCGCTGGATCTGCTCAGCGGCGGCCGCGCGGGTTGGAACGTGGTGACCTCGCCGCTGGAAGGCTCGGGCCGCAACTACGGCCGCCCGCACCCGGAACACGCGCTGCGCTACCAGATTGCCGATGAGTACCTGGAGGTGGTGCAGGGCCTGTGGGATTCCTGGGACGACGATGCGTTCGTGCGCGAGCGCGACAGCGGTACGTTCTTCGCCCCGGAAAAATTCCGGCGCCTGGACCACAAGGGAAAGTTCTTCCAGGTGGAAGGCCCGTTGAACATCCAGCGGTCGCCACAGGGACAGCCGGTGATCTTCCAGGCCGGCTCGTCCGACGATGGCATCGCCTTGGCCGGCAAGTACGCCGATGCGGTGTTCACCCATTCGCCCTCCCTGGACGAGACGCGGGCGTTCACCCAGAAGGTCAAGAATTCCGCCATCGCCCACGGGCGCAGCGGCAACGACGTGAAGATCTTCCCTGGCATCGGCCCGATCGTCGGCCACACGGCGGCCGAGGCCGAGGCCAAATACCAGGCCATCGCCGCGCTGGCGAGCCTGGAGGACGCACTGGCCTACTTGGGCCGCTTCTTCGACCACCATGATTTCAGCCGGTACGATCCGGATGCGCCGTTCCCCGAACTGGGCGACATTGGCAGCAACTCCTTCCGCTCCACCACCGACCGCATCAAGCAGGACGCGCGCGAGCAGGGCCTGACCCTGCGCCAGGTGGCGCTGCAGGCAGTCAGCCCGCGGCCGAACTTCATCGGCACCCCGCAGCACGTGGCCGACGAACTGATCCGCTGGTTCGATGCGGGTGCCAGCGATGGGTTCATCCTGGGTTTCGCGGCGCAACGCGAAGGGCTGGATGACTTCGTGCGGCTGGTGCTGCCGATCCTGCAGGCGCGCGGCTACCACCAGCGCGAACTGGAAGGGGAGACCCTGCGTGACCATCTCGGCCTGCCGCGCAAGGCCAGCCGCCATGCGACCGACGCCGAGCCGGCGCGGAAGGTGGGGTAAGACGATGAGCGGAGACACATCGGTAGCGCCGGTCCATTCCCGGCCGAACTCGCCGGCAACAGCCGTATTGCCCGAGATCGCCGCGCGCGCCGAAGCGGCCATCGCCCTGCGGCACGACCTGCATCGCCACCCCGAACTGGCGTTCGAAGAGCACCGCACCAGCGCCCGCGTGGCCGAGCTGCTGCAGCAGTGGGGCTATGCGGTGACCATCGGCATCGGTGGCACCGGCGTGGTGGGTACGCTGCAGCGCGGGCAGGGCAGCCGCCGGCTGGGCCTGCGTGCGGACATCGATGCGCTGCCGATCCGGGAAGACTCCGGCCTGGCCTACGCCAGCCAGAACGAAGGCCTCATGCACGCCTGCGGGCATGATGGCCACACCGCCATCCTGCTGTCGGCCGCGCATTACCTGGCCTACCACGGGCGCATCGATGGCACGTTGCAGCTGGTGTTCCAGCCGGCCGAAGAGACCGGGTCGGGTGCTTCGAAGATGATCGAAGACGGTCTGTTCGAGCGCTTCCCGGTGGATGCCATCTATGGCCTGCACAACTGGCCGGGCGTGCCGGTGGGGCACTTCGGTTTCGTCGATGGTCCCGCCATGGCGTCGGTGGACTGGGCGCGGTTGAAGGTGATCGGCAAGGGCGGCCACGGCGCCGAGCCGCAGGGCAGCGTCGACCCGATCCTGGTGGCGGCGCATATCATCACCGCGCTGCAGAGCGTGGTGTCACGCAACGTGGACCCGCGACAGATGGGCGTGGTCACCGTGGGCTCGATCCATGGCGGGAAGGCGGCCAACGTGATTCCCGATGTGGTGGAACTGACGCTGACCGTACGCGCCTACCTGCCGGAGGTGCGCGATACCCTGCGCCGCCGGGTGACCGACATCGCCGAGCAGACCGCCGCGGCGTTTGGTGGACGTGCCGAGATCGAGTTCCCGCGCGGCTTCCCCAGCGTCATCAACCACCCGCAGCAGACCGCCTACATCCGCGAGGTGGCGCTGCAGGCGTTCGGCGCTGGGCAGGTCGTTCCGGAATTTGCACCGCGCACCGCCAGCGAGGATTTCGCTTTCCTGCTGCAGGCGCGTCCGGGCAGTTTCGTGTTCGTTGGCAACGGTGACAGTGCGCCGCTGCACAGCCCTCGCTATGTGTTCAACGACGCTGCGATCGCGCCCGCCGCCAGCCTGTGGGCACGCCTGGCCGAGCACTACCTGGTGGAGGACGCGGCATGAGCGTGCTGTACGACAACGAGCGTTTCCTCTACACCTCGGTGGATGACCCGCTGGCGCGGCCCCTGTTCGATGGCCTGGAACAGGAATACGACAGCCGCTATGCCGACGTGCGACGTCGCATCGGCGGCAGCGCCCGCGAAGAACTGCAGCGTTATCCGGCACAGGCCTTCGCCGCACCGGTGGGCGCCTTCCTGCTGCTGCTGCGCGATGGCGTGGCGATCTCCGGCGGCGCCTTCATGCCGCACCGCGATGCACACACCGCCGAATTCAAGCGCATCTGGACGCTGCCCGGCCTGCGCCGCCAGGGCATCGCCCGCCGCGTGCTGCAGGAACTGGAAGACCAGGCCGCACGCCAGGGCTATCGCCGCGTGTTCCTCACCACCGGCTTCCGCCAGCCCGAGGCGGTGGCCTTGTACCTGGGCCATGGCTATACCGCGCTGTTCGATCTGCAGGCGGACCCGGAAACCATCGCCCATCTGCCGTTCGAGAAACACCTGCACGCGGCGGCGCCATTGCCGCACGCCGACGCGGCCGTGCGGCACGGAGTCCATGCATGAGCACGCCCTCGACCGCACTGGACGGCATCGCTGCCCGTCCGGCCACCGCACCCTCAACGGCGTTGAAGATCGTTCCGGCGCGCCATCCGCTGCAGACCGTCGGCACCGTGCTGGCGCTGGCATTGATCCTGATCGCGCTGCAGTCGGTGCTGGGCAACCCGCGCTGGGGCTGGGGTACGTTCGCCGAATGGTTCTTCGCGCGCCCGGTGCTGGAAGGGCTTGGCCGCACCTTGCTGCTGACTGCGCTGGGCACGGGCCTGGGCTTCGCGCTGGGCACGCTGCTGGCGCTGGCGCGGGTGTCAGGTTCGCCGCTGCTGTCGGCGGTGTCGTGGGGCTATGTGTGGCTGTTCCGCTCGATCCCTCTGCTGGTGCTGTTGCTGCTGCTGAACAACCTCGGCTACCTGTACAGCACCATTGAACTGGGCGTGCCATTCACCGGCATCAGCCTGTTCTCGTACCCGACCACCCAGCTGATCGGGGTGTTCACTGCCGCGGTACTGGGCCTGACCTTGAACCAGGCGGCGTTCTCGGCCGAAGTGATCCGTGGCGGCATCCTCTCGGTCGACCATGGCCAGTACGAAGCTGCGGCCGCGCTGGGCCTGCCGCGCGGCCGCCAGGTCCGCCGCATCATCCTGCCGCAGGCGATGCGCTCGATCCTGCCGGCGGCCTTCAATGATGTGATCGGGCTGGCCAAGAGCACCTCGGTGGTCTACGTGCTGGCGTTGCCCGAACTGTTCTACACCGTGCAGGTGATCTACCGCCGCAACCTGGAGGTGGTGCCGCTGCTGATGGTGGCCACGGTCTGGTACCTGGTCATCCTCACCGTGCTTTCGCTGCTGCAGCGGCGCGTGGAGCAGCGCTTTGCGCGTGGCCAGCTGCAGCGTGAGCGCAGTGTCTCCCGCGTGTCTGCACCGCCACGGCCCGCTGTGCAGGGCGTTGCGCCCGTGGCCAGCCGCCCGCGCATCGCCGCACAGGTCGAGGCCGGGCAGGGCGCATCGGTCGTGCTGCAGGGCGTGGGCAAGGCCTTCGGTGAGCAGCCCGTGCTGGAAGACGTGAACCTGGAGCTGCGCGCCGGCAGCGTGACCGTGCTGATCGGTCCTTCCGGTGCGGGAAAGTCGACCCTGCTGCGGCTGATCAATCACTTGGAACGCGCCGACAGTGGCTTCGTGACGGTCGGTGGCCAGCTGATCGGCTATCGCCGCGACGGTGACACCCTGTACGAACTGCCTGAGCGTGAGATCCGCCGCCGTCGTGCCGAGGTCGGCATGGTGTTCCAGGGTTTCAACCTGTTCCCGCACCTGACGGCGCTGGAGAACATCATCGAGGCACCGATCGCGGTGCGTGGCCTGCCGCGTGCGCAGGCCGAACAGCAGGCGCGTGACCTGCTGCAGCGCGTTGGCCTGGCTGACAAGGCGGACGCTTTCCCGCGACAGCTGTCCGGTGGCCAGCAGCAGCGCATCGCCATTGCCCGCGCGCTGGCGCTGCAGCCGAAGGTACTGCTGTTCGATGAGCCGACCTCGGCACTGGACCCCGAGCTGGTGGCCGAAGTGTTGAGCGTGATCGAAGAGCTGGCCCGCTCGGGAACCACCCTGGTGATCGTGACCCATGAACTGAGCTTCGCCCGCCGCGTCGCCGATACCGTGGTGATGATGGACCAGGGCCGGGTGATCGAGCAGGGCAATCCCGAGGCGCTGTTTGAGCGGCCACGCCAGCAACGCACCGCCGATTTCCTGGCCAAGACCCTGTAATTCCCCAAGGAGCACCATGAGCCCTGCAGCATCGCGCCGTCCCTCGCGCAGCACCCTGTTGATCGGCGCCGTGCTGGTCATCGGCATTGCCGGCATCGTCTACTCGCGCGTGCAGGCGCCGGCCGCCGCGCCAGGCGCCAGCGTGACGCTGGCCGGTGCCGATGCGCCTGCACTGGTTGGCACGCCCGACCCGAAGGCGCAGTCGCTGATTCCCGCCGGCTACCGTTTCGTAACCCCCGGCGCGCTGACCGTCGCGACCCATCCGGCACAGCTGCCGTTGGCTGATTACGGTACTGACAGCAAGCAGGTGGTGGGGGTGGAGCCGGACATCGCCAAGCTGATTGCCGATGGCCTGGGCTTGAAGCTGGTGCTGGTTCCAGTGGCGTGGGCCGACTGGCCGCTGGGGCTGGAATCAGGCAAGTACGATGCGGTGCTCTCCAACGTGACGGTCACTGAAGAGCGCAAGAAGAAGTTCGATTTCTCCAGCTACCGCTTCGACCTGCTGGGCATCTACACGCGCACCGATGGGCCGATCCGCAAGATCGAGAGGCCGGCCGACGTGGCCGGGCTGAAGGTGGTGGTCGGCGCCAGCACCAACCAGGACCAGATCCTGCGGCACTGGGACCAGCAGAACATCGCGGCGGGCCTGAAGCCCGTGGAGTACCAGTACTTCGATGATGCGGTGGTGGGGCGGTTGGCGGTGATCACCGGCCGTGCCGATGTGTCGTTCGAGCCGAACGCCACCGGTGCCTACTCGGCACGTGATGGCAAGGTGCGGCGGGTGGGCCTGTTCCCCGGCGGCTGGCCGGATGCTGCGGCGATTTCGGCGACCACGCGCAAGGGCAGTGGGCTGGCCGATGCGATCACCGCCGCGTTGAACACACAGATCCGCAGCGGTACGTATGCGCAGGCGCTGGCACGCTGGAACCTGGCCGAGGAAGCCGTGCCGCAATCGCAGACCAACCCGCCGGGGTTGCCCAATCTCTGACGCGGGGCATGCCCGGTGGCTTTCACCAACGCGCCTCCAGCGTATTGAACGGCTTCGCTACGCGCACACCATCGGCATCGAAGCCGCTGACCGGCCGGCCATCCACCCGTACCGCCTTTGGCATCGTGCGGTCCGGCCACCAGACTTTCACTGCCGTCCCGCGGTGCAGCCCCTCACCCAGCGTGATCGTCAGCACGCCGTCGCGTTGCCGCGCCTGCATCTGCAACGCGCCATACGCCGTTGGCAGGCGCTCCACCGCGAGCCCGTCACCGGCCACCCACGACGGCGGCGTGCCCGGCAGCAGTGAGAGCGCATCGTCGTCTTCGCGCATCAGCATGCCGAACAGCGTGCGACCGTACTCGGCACCGATCCAGGTGTGCGGCATGTCACCCAGGTAGCGCGGGAAGCGAAGGCGGGAATGCACGACTTCGGCCAATACCTGCCACTCAAGCGGGCGCCGATCGTGCAGCAGTCCCTGCAGCAGTTCATCGGCCGCTTCTGGCTGGCCGAGGTGCACATAACTCAACACGTTGCGGATTTCATAGGGCGTATAGGCGTACAGCGCGCCGGGCTGGTTGCGCTTGCGCACGTCGTCCAGATAGCGCGCAAACGTGGTCCTCAATGCTTCGGCCGGCAGCACGCTCTGCGCCCCGGTCGGGTCCAGCGCGATCGATACGCCGGTGGGATCGCCATCACCGAGGTCGGCCGAAGATGGAATGAAGTCGATGCCCTTCCACGCCATCGTCGCGCGGATCGAGGCATGCAGCGCGTCGTACAGCAGCCTGTACTGCTCGCGTGCCCACTTGGCAGTGGTGTGGTCGCCAAGCGCTTCGGCCAGCCATGCACCGTCGTGCCAGCCCTTCAGGCCCCAGTAGTCGTCCCAGTAGCTGTGGGTAGGCGAGGGGTAGCCCTCGTGGCTGATCGACGGCGCAAGAATGCCGGCGAAACGTTCCGGCGCGGGCTGGTCGGCCTTGTAGCCCGGCACCAGCGTGCGCTCGCGCAGTTCCTGCAGGAAGCGCAGCGCTGCTTTCACTTTCGGCAGGTACTCACGCACCGATTCCGGCCCACCATCCAGGCGCGCGACATCGGCAACCAGTGCAACGTACTGGCCCTGGCTGTCGTACTCGATGTCCGAACCGAAGCCGGTGTTGACGCTGCCATCGTCGTTGAGAATGGGCGAGACCAGGCCATTGGCATGCACGCCGTGCGTGCTGTACCAGGCCAGGTAGTCGCGTGCGACGGCCGCTTCGCCCATGCGCAGCAGCACTGCCGAAGTGGCCATGCCGTCGCGGATGAAGGATCGGTTGTAGTTGCGCGGCCCGGGCTGCATGGCCGGACCGGTCTGGTTGATCAGCATGTAGGCGGCCTGTGCGCGCAGCATGTCGACCAGTGAGGGGTCGGGCAGGCGCAGGCCAACCGTGCCCAGCCGTGCCTGCCAGTCCGCCGATGCCTGCGTGGCCAGGGTCTCGAACGCCGCATTGGCATCGCGCGGGAGCGCGGCCAGGTCCAGCGCTGGTGCCTCGGGCAGCACGCCATTCGCATCCGCCGCGGCCGTACCCAAGGGGAATGCCACCACGATGGCATCGCTCGCTCCGGGTGCCAGCGAGACGTGGTAGTTGAGCGCGGCTGCGGCAAGGCCCTGGTCATCCTGCGCCTGCTGCGCGGCGGGCAGTTGGCCAGCAGCGAGGGTGGCGGTGATCTCTGTTGCGCCGTCCTTGCCGAAAGGCGCCACGCCGGACGCCGCTACCGGCGTGAGCGACTGCAGCAGCGTGCGGCCATTGACGCGCACGGTGCGTCCGTCGACGGCCACCTCACGGATCGGCGAGAGCCCACCGTTCTGCCACGGTGGATTCATCTGCATCGGGCGCACGACCAGGCTCAGCGTGCCGTCGATCGGGGTGCTGCCGGTGTTGTGCAGGCGATGGCGCAGGAAGGTCACCGGCTGCCCATCGCGTTCGATGGCGAACACTTCACTGCGCAGCTCCAGGCCAGGCTGCGGCACCCAGGTGACGGACGGCATCGGCTTCCAGCCATCGCGCAGGGCATGCTGCATCGACTGGCCGGCGGCGCCCGCGGTATGGCCATCGGCATTGCGCCAGAGGGGCTGCACCAGCGGCGCGCCCTTGAATGCCTCCAGATTGCCATGCTCGTCGAAGATGGATTTCTGCCTTCCCCCGTGGATGCCGACCGCGGTCCAGTAGGTCTGCTGCATCTGCAGCGACGCGGGGAACAATGCGCGCTGGGCGCCGCTGGCGGTGATCTGGTACTGCTTCATCGGCGTCATCACGGCTTTCGGGCCGAGCAGCCGCAGCCGCGCAATCTGCGGTGCAGCGCCTTCCACGCTCAGCCGGAACGCGCGCAGGGATTGCGCTGTGCCGGCGGCCAGCCAGCTCTGCCGATGGTGGGCTGCCTGCGCATCGTGTGCGAGTTCCTGCCATTGGCCGTGTGCATCCTGCGCCTGCAGGCGGGCAGGGCCGCGCGCGCCATCGGCCCAGTCGATCACCAGGCCAGCGGTGGATTGGGGCTGCGGCAGCGTGATCTCGAGCACACGGGAACCGCCTTTTCCGCGAGGGATCGCCACGGCGCTGCCGCCTTGCCAGAGTGCTGCTGCCTGCGTTGCATCGAGACCGCCGATGCGTGCACTGAGCGTGGCGTCCAGCGGCTCCATCTCGAAGATGGAGACGCCCCAGTCGGACGTGCGTTGCGGGCTGGCCAGGCGCAGGTAGCGTGCCTGCCGTGGCGAAAAGTACAGGGTTTCCACATCGCCCAGCGAGTCGGCCATGGTGTACGCGGTCTGCCACTGCGTGCCGTCCACCGAGGTCTGCAGCGAGTAGCCCTCAGGATTGGAGACATCCCAGGTCAGGCGCGTGCCCGCCAGCAGTGCGGGTGCGCCCAGGTCGATCTGGAACCAATGGCCGGGGCTGAAGGCGCCGCCGGTGACGGTCTTCGGGTCGCCGTCGATCAGGTGGCCGATGGCCATGGCCGGCACCTGCTGCGAGGAACTGCTGGCCTGCCATTGGCTGCGCGGGGGAAGGGTCTGGGCCTGGGCGGACGCTGCCAGCGCGGCGAGCATCAGGGCAGTGACGGGGCGGCACAGGAAAGGAGGGCGGGAGACCTTGGAGCGTTCGGCGCACAACGTCATTGCGGGCAACCTCGCGGGTTCGGCCGTAAGCGGGCGAGGGATACGCTAGCAAGGGATGTAAGCGGTTACATGACGCGCTGCAATAGCTCTGCGGGGTTGGAGCGGCGTGGCTCAGCGAATCTGCATGCGGGTCCATTCCGGAGCATTGACGTGTGTGGCTCTGGACGCGTGGATGGGACCGGCTATCGTCAGATCGGGTATTGGATTTCATTGGGTTGTCAGTTGACAACTCGTCCATGCCATGTGCAGACTGCGGAGAACAGGGAATGTCTCGAGCGCGTCATCCCGACAAGGACATCGAAGCGGCATTGCAGTTCGCGGAGGATCGAGGGTGGAGGCTTCGCGTGGCAGGCGGCCATGCGTGGGGCCGGATGTATTGCCCCTTCAACGACACCGATTGCCGATGCGGAGAGTTCTGCATCGTCAGCATCTGGAGCACGCCCCGCAGTGCAGGCAATCATGCAAGGGCCTTGCGACGCGTAATCGAGAACTGCAGTCGTGAGCAATGAACTCAGGCTTCGTGAGAAGCGAGGTGGTCAATCATGGAATTCAACTTCACGCTGAAGTACCGCTTGCCGGATACCTGCGATGAAATCAATGTCCTCGAGCAGCGCTTGGCTGAAGCCGGGTGTGACGATGCACTTGTGGGCATCGGTCTGCCTGGACGACTGGCGCTGGCGTTCTGCCGTGAGGCGGGCAGCGCGGGGGCGGCCCTGCGTTCGGCGCTGGATGACGCGCAGCGGGCGGTGCCTGGTGCCGAGCTGGTCGAAGTGAGCCCCGACCTGGTGGGGCTCACCGACGTTGCAGACCTGCTGGGAATGTCGCGGCAGAACATGCGCAAGCTGATGCTTGCCAACCCGCAGTCGTTTCCGTCCCCGGTCCATGAGGGGTCGACCTCGATCTGGCATCTCGCCGACATTCTCGGTTGGCTGCGGGCGCGGGGCAGCGCGAAGGTCACCACGGAGATGACCGAAATCGCTGCCGCCGCGCTGCAGCTCAATCTTGCGCGGGAAGGGCGCCGGCTGCAGCCGAAGGCGTAGCGCCGGCCTGGATCGGCGCCCACCGCGTTACCGCTGCACCTGCTCCCACCAGCGTGAGCCGGTGTGCGGCGCCTGCATGTCCAAGGCCTCGCCCATGATCGGCGTGGTCACAGCGACGTTCCTGGCCGCCGCCAGTGCGGTGATCCGCTCGAACGGCTGCTGCCATTCGTGCAGGGCAAGATCGAAGGTGCCGTTGTGGATCGGCAGCAGCCACTTGCCACGCAGGTCCAGGTGCGCCTGCAGGGTCTGTTCGGGCTGCATGTGCACGAACGCCCAGCGCTTGTCGTAGGCACCCGTCTCGATCATCGTCAGGTCGAACGGACCGTACTTCTCGCCGATCGCCTTGAAGCCATCGAAGTAGCCGGTATCGCCGCTGAAGAAGATGCGGAAGTCGTCATCCTGGATGACCCACGACGCCCACAGGCTGCGGTCACTGTCGCCGAGGCCGCGACCGGAGAAGTGCTGGCCCGGGGTGGCGGTCAGGCGCAGCCCATTGGCTTCGGTCGACTGCCACCAGTCCAGCTGTTCGACCTTGGCCGCATCCACGCCCCAGGCAATCAGCTGGTCGCCCACGCCCAGCGGCGCGATGAAGTGAGCGGTCTTGCCGGCCAACTGCATGACCGCAGCATGGTCGAGATGGTCGTAATGGTTGTGCGAGAGGATCACCCCGGCGATCGGCGGCAGGTCCTCGATGCTGATCGGCGGCGCATGGAAGCGCGCCGGGCCCATCCACTGCACCGGCGAGGCCCGCTCGGAGAACACCGGGTCGGTCAGCCAGTACTGGCCGCGCAGCTTCAACAGGAGGGTGGAGTGGCCAAGCCGGAACAGGCTGCGATCGGGCGCGGCATCCAGCGCCGCACGGTCCAGTGCCTGCACCGGGATGGGCGCCGTCGGCACGGTGCCCTTGGGGCGGTTGAAGAGGAACGTCCACCACAGCTCGGCGCCGGCGCGCAGGCCCATCGCCGGTTTTGGCAGGGCGTTGCGGAACTTGCCATCGCTGTACTGCGGTGAATCGGGGAAGTCGGGGAGGGACCAGGACTTGCAGAAGGTATAGGCAGTCACGGCAAGGGTTCCGAACAGGAGGACAAGGAGCAGGCGCTTCATCGGTGACGTCCGCTGGGTACACTGCACAGTGTAGTTTTCGATTTCAGAAAAGTACACCGGTCGGTGTAAAATGTGCGCATCCGTTCAGTTTCCTGGTTCCCGCCATGCCCCGTGCCCCGCAACGCCTGACCGACCGCAAACGCGAAGCCATCGTGCGCGCGGCGGTGGAGGAGTTCCGCAGCGCCGGCTACGAGGCGACCAGCATGGACCGCATCGCCACAGCCGCAGGCGTCTCCAAGCGCACCGTCTACAACCATTTCCCCAGCAAGGAAGAACTGTTCGGCCACATCCTGGAAGAACTCTGGGAAAGCAGCATGGCCGCTGTCGTACTCCCCTATCGCGCCGATCTGCCGCTGGACGTGCAGCTCCTGCAGTTGCTGGGGCAGAAGCTGGAACTGCTGGGCGATGCCAACTTCATCGATCTGGCCCGCGTGGCGATGGCCGAGATCATCCACTCGCCGGAGCGCGCGCAGGCCATCGTCTGCCGCATGGGCGAGAAGGAAGGCGGGGTGAGCGCGTGGATCCGCGCGGCCGTCGCCGATGGGCGCCTGCGTGAGGTCGATCCGGAATTCGCCGACCACCAGTTGCAGGGCCTGGTGAAGGGCTTCGCGTTCTGGCCGCAGGTGACCATGGGCCAGCCGCCGTTGGGACCGGCCGAACGGCGCAAGGTCGCCGAGTCGGCGGTGGCGATGTTCCTGGGCTTCTACGCGCGCTGAGTCACGGCGCGCTCACCGCGCGCCAAGCTGCTGCAGATAGGCGCAGAACATGTCAGCGACCGCATTGGCGTAGGTGCTGATCTCCACCGCCGTACGCGGCACGCTGGAAAACTCGCGGCCGGTGGCACCCAGCGTGGTGTGGATCAGATCGACCGCCAGTTGCCGTTGCGCTGCGCTGGCATCGGGGAGTGTTTCGGTCATGAATGCGAGCATGGCCGCGTCGGCGCCACTACGGGCCTGCTCGGCTTCCGGCGCATCGCGGTAGAGCGGCGCGGCGTCAACCAGCGCACCGCGCATCTGCGCCTCTTCGCATTCGGACTGGATGAACGCCTGTACCAGTGCGCGCAGACGCTGCAGCGGCGGGCCGTCGGTGCGCTGCAGGATGTCGCGCAGCATCGCGCTGGTCTGCTGCCACTCATCGTGTTGCAGCCGGAACAGGATCGCTGCCTTGTTGGGGAAGTACTGGTACAGCGACCCGATGCTGACGCCGGCCCGCTCGGCTACCCGCGCGGTGGTGAAACGGGGCGCGCCTTCATCGCGCAGAACCTGAGCAGCGGCCTGCAGGATGGCTCCGACCAGATCGTTGGAACGAGCCTGGCGAGGCTGTTTTCTCGAGGAAATCTGCGGCGGACGGCGCTCGGACATGGGTGGGTTCCAATGCGAATAGTCAGCCCCGGGGAGGGCGCCTAATCTTGTTTGCGACGGATTACTCGCATTCTAGCCGCCGGCTGGCGCCCGTGAAACGTCATTGACCCCTCTCTGGAAGCCCTGCATGACCACCCTGACATCCTCCCCCGTGGCGCCGCTGCTGCAGCGCCTGTTCGATGAAGCCGACAGCGCCCTCAGCCCGGCCCTGACTGCGGTGCCGCCGGCCGAACGGCAGCGCCTGCTGGGCAGCCGCAGCGAGTACACCCGGCTGTATGGCGAGCTGCTGAAGGACCTGTGGCTGCCGGTGTCGGCCGACACCGGGAAGCTGCTGTACCTGCTGGCGCGGAGCAGTGGCGCGCGCCACATCGTTGAATTTGGTACCTCTTTCGGTATTTCCACCATCCACCTGGCCGCAGCGCTGCGCGACAACGGCGGCGGCCGCCTGGTCACCACCGAATTCGAACCGGGCAAGCTGCAGCGCGCCGCCGCGCACCTGCGTGAGGCCGGACTGGATGACCTGGTGGACCTGCGTGCCGGCGATGCCCTGCAGACGCTGGCGCAGGACCTGCCCGCGCCGATCGACCTGGTGCTGCTGGATGGCGCCAAGGTGCTGTATGCCGAGGTGCTGGACCTGCTGCAGCCGCACCTGCGCCCGGGGGCGCTGATCGTGGCCGACAATGCCGACGACAGCCCGGCCTACCTGCAGCGCGTGCGTGCGCCCGGCAGCGGCTACCTGTCGTTGCCGTTCGCTGAGGATGTGGAATTGTCGATGCGGCTGGGCTGAGCGCGGCGCATGCCTGTGCTGCGCTGCTGCGGCAGCGGCAGCAGGGCGAGCACTGCATGGTTACCCACGGCGATTCTCAGCGTGGTGGACAGCTTCGGGAACGCCCGCTGGGTGAAACCGTTCCTTGATCGCTATGGGGCGACCGCCGATGAAACGCGTCTTGGCTTCCAGCGCTTCCTCCGATGCCCCTGGCGAGGGATGCATGTTGATGTTGTGACCGGATTGCCTGCGCGTTCACTGGGCTTGATGCGACACTGGATCCAACCCCACGGTACGCGCTCAACCATGCCATTCGCTTCGGCGCAGCAGATCGGCGAAGTCCTGCAACAGTCCTACGGCGTCACGGCCACCGCCGTGGTGCCGCGTGCGGTGGGTGCCGACGCCAATGCCGGCGTGTTCCGTATCGACGCACGCGGCAGCCAGTGGTGGTTGAAGTGCCGCAGCTACGAGGTGGGCGCGGTGGTGTGGGAGGGCCTGCACTGGATGCGCGGCCCGCTGGGCATCGAAGAAGTGGTGGCGCCGTGGCCGGCACTGACCGGGGGTGCCTCGGTTACGCGCTGGGGCCTGCAGTTCACCCTGTTCCCCTATATCGAAGGGCAATCCGGTTTCGAGGCACCGCTGAGCGCGGCGCAGTGGCGCCGGCTGGGGGAAGTGCTGCGCCAGCTGCACGATGCAAAGGTACCCGCCACGTTGGCGGAAGGGCTGCCACACAGTGTGCTGGATGCGTCCGCGCTGCAGACCGTGGGCCAGTGGCTGCAGCAACCGGCAGCGCTGCCGGTGGCACAGGACCGTTGGAGCCGTGCCTTCCTGGCCATGTGGGGGCGGCAGCGACCGCGCATCACCGCATTGCACGCGCGGGCCCGGCAGTTGCAGCAGGCGTTGCATGACAGCGTGCCGCGGTTGTACCTGTGCCATACCGATCTGCATGCGGGAAACGTGTTGATGGGTCACGACGGAGCACTGCACCTGATCGACTGGGACGGCCTTTCGCTGGCGCCCCGCGAACGCGACCTGATGTTTGTCGGTGCGGCAGTGGGCGGCCGCTGGGGGCGTGAGCGCCTGCAGGGGTTTGCCGATGGTTACGGCGATGACCTGGGTGATCCACAGTGGATTGCCTGGTACCGGCACGTGCGCATCCTGCAGGATCTGGTGGAATTCCAGCAGATGCTGATGGGGGCAGGGGGCGACTACAGGCCACCGCAGCAGCGGCGGCAGGCGCTGCATCATCTGGGCGAGTTGTTTGCACCGGGGAATGTGTTCTGCGCGGCCGAACGGGCCTACAGCGCGGTGTAAGGGTGTTCGGCAGGGCTGCGCCCTGCACCCGCTCAATGCAACGTCAACGCCAACGTCAAAAGCGGGTTATCCGTGGGATGGCGGGGTGGGTCCGGTTGAGGGGGACGCTGCAAGTACGTCCATGTAAGCTCGGTCGCCGCATCCATGCGGCTCACGCCCCCTCAACCGGACCCACCCCGCCTTCGACAGATTTTCGCGAGCTGTTGGAGCCTGCTGCTGCTGCTGCTGCTGCTGATGGTGGTGGGTGCCGACCGTTGGTCGGCACGGGGTCGGATCCGAAATTGATTTCGATATCTGACAGATTTCATCCACGCATGGCGTGGATCTACTGGGACGGCGTTCTGCTTTGGTAGACACGGATGAATTCATTCGATATCTGACAGATGTGCCGACCAACGGTCGGCACCCACCAACAGCCGCCGGGAACCTGTCGAAGGCGGGGCACTGTGGGTTTGCGGGGTGTGAGCCGCATGGATGCGGCGACCAAGCCCCCATGGATGGGTTTACGGCGTCCCCGCACACCCACAGTGCCCCGCCATCCCACGGAATG